>ERZ506905.4-NODE-4-length-372239-cov-10.3505_pt1 | contig 372239 bp, 349 predicted proteins | sample MGYA00513175_ERZ506905 | MGnify/ENA metagenome assembly ERZ506905
CTTTCCCTACACGACGCTCTTCCGATCTACCACTACCTTGGGTATGGCATATTCGCTGCCGATTTCCTGCGTCACGCTTTCGGGGACGATAAATCCGTCAAGCTGAGCCTCCGCCTCCTCCCGCGTAAACGCCTTTGTTTCGGTGCACGCGGCCGCCGATAAAACGCATCCCGCGGCCAAAAGCGCGAACAGTACTTTTTTAAGTTGCTTATTCATAGTTTTCCTCCCTATTTTTTCCTTACGGTCAGTTGCTGCGAGGCTCCAGCCGTATATTGTCGATATAGATATCCTTATCGTCCGCCGCACTGCTCCCCGCAAAATTGCCGTAGGTGATCTCGTAGGAATTTATCAGCGAAAGGAAGGAAGGTTCTCCCTCCTTGGCGGGGTTTTTCGCGGCAGCTTCCGCGAGGCTTAAACGACATTCCACCCACTTTTTCGGCGTGGGCGTATGGGCGACGGCATAAAATTTGTTTTCGCTTCTGACGTCGCTTTCGATATGAAAGGCCGAGTCGCTGTCGTTATAGAGATCAAACACGATATCGTAGTCCTCTCCGAGAGAAGCAAAATCGAGCTTTTCGATCAACGCTTCGCAGAACATGATCCGTACGTAACAGCTTTCGTTTTCCGTGCCGTGCGGTATGTGAAGCTTCAGAGATTTCTCTCCGCTGGAAACGAAACGGGGATCGGTATTTACCGTGATTTCGGGCACGTAAGGCGTATAGGCGCCATAGCCCGTGACATACAGCAGATAACGCTGATAGTCCGCTTCAAAATCGCACACCTCTCCCTCGCCGAGCACGATGGGGGTCGGTTCTCTCTTTTCCTCCGTATCTTTCACAAGGACGTTGTCGAGGTAATAGGCCGTGCGCGCGTCGGACGGCGTGAGGCCGTCAAACTCCAACGACATATACTCGAGCGAGGTGAAATCGTAGATATACGCAAGCTTTTCGTATTCTATTTCATACACGCATTTGCTCCAGGCTTTCGGAGGCAGGACGTAAGTCATCACCTCCGTTTCCAGCACGTCCCCGCTCGAAGCGACGCCCAAAGAAAAATAGCAGACCTTGCTTTCGTCCGAGGTATTATAAAGATCGAACACCACCCGTTCCGCCTTGGAAAAATCCGCGTTTTCCGCCGCGATTTTCGCGGGATACATAACCAGCGCGGGACGGCTGTACGGATCGGCATAGCCCTCGCCGCAGGGTTCCAGCTTTGCCGAGCCGACGCCGTTCTTCACGTACCTGCCGTCGGTATTTATCGAATATTTCCCGAAATAGTTCTTCTGCATGACCCCGCCGAATTCCGCGTATTCCTCGAAATTGAACAGCGAACGATACCCCTCGGGCAGAGAGAGCGTTTCGCCCGTCTCCCCCGACGCGCACCCCGCCGCCAGCATCGGCTGAAGCGCCAGCATCAATACGCAGAAAATTTTTCCCGCACCCTTCATTCGGTCACCTCCCGGGCCCGAAGCACGATATTGTCTATTAAAACAGTCCTTGCGACGTCGGATTTCGAGCCGAAATGGAACGCGATATACCGCACGTCGCCGTAGGTATCCCAGGCCAGCGAGCCAAGATCGGACAGCGTTACCTTCTGATAGCCGTGCTTCAGCGTGACGGCGCCGACGGGGATGAGAACGGGTTTTGCGGAAACCGAAACGTAAACGGTCAGGCCCACGTCTCCGTCCATATTATAGAGGTCGAAAAGAAGCGTGTCGCTTTCGGGCAGCGCAGACAGCCCCGCCGCCGTAAATCTCAGCGACTGCACCTTATCCGTGCTTGCGCCGAATACCGCTTTGAGAACGCGGGTATCCATATTGTCGTCCTCGAGCGTGCCGTCCGCCACGGACAGCTCCGCCATATCCGAGGAGAAGGCTTCAAGAGCGCCGTTGCCGTCCAACGTGGTGAGCAGCGTGCTCTTTCCGCCCAGATCGAGCCTCATCGTCTGACTTTTGCCGTCCTTTTCCGCCGTGAGGGAAAGCGCGTTGCTCGGCCCCTCGAGGGAGACTTCCACCGTATATCGCTTATACCCTTCCTTTTCCGCTTCGGCGCCCGAAAGGAGCTTCCCGCCCGCTTTCAGCGCAACGCCGTCGGCCGCCAAAATCTCGAACACGGTCTTTTCTCCCGTCGCGCGGATATCCGAAATATAGGTGTCGTAGCCCTGGCATAAGGCCGCCGCCCCATAGAGCGTTTCTCTCACCCGCATAAATTCCCCCGCGGTCGTCGTAACCCTGGCGCCCGCATACAATCGGCTGTAAAGCGTCTGCAACAGGTCGGTATCGTCCACCCCCGTCGCCGCATAGCGTTTTTCCAGATCCGCAAGCATCTCATATTCTTCCAGGCCGTCGCGAATGCTTTCGAGCCGTATGCTCCCTACGGGGCCGTCAATACCGTAAACGTCGCCGGGATACACCAGATACCCGTCCCCGTTGTCGCCGGGAAAATGCATGGGATCGCCCTCATACACGTCCGTCTTTTCGCGCACCTCGTCGCGGTAACGGGTCCAGAACACCGTTTCCCAATACAGATTGCCTGCAAGGCCGTAATCTTTCTGCATCCAGCTGACGATTCTCGAGCTGATCAAGGCGTCGTCGATCTGATAGGTGGGATAGGGATTGTTCGGCCCGATACAGCCATACCACCAGGTTTCCGTCCCGAGGGACTTATAAAATTCGCGCTCCGTCGCCGTATCGAAATAGTTGAATAAGGGGCACCAGTTTCTTACGCCCTCGCCGCCGTTGTTCATCCGCTCGGTATATTCGCTCGTTTCAAGACAGGGAATTTTACGCAGCGAAGCGCATACCTCGTCCTTGATCTCTCCCGTTACGGAGGCGGCGGCCGCAAGTTCGTCCGCGAGACGGTTGACGAGAAGATACGCCTGATTACAGATCCGCGCGGCTCGGTCTTCGATGCCGCCCATGCGCGCCTCATCTATTATTCCGAAATAATAGTAGCATTTTCCGACGATATTCACGCCCGTCTCGATCGATTTCAGCGCAAGGGATTTCGTCATTTCCTCCAGGAAATCCCAATCGACGTCTATATCCTTATGCGTTTTGCTGTACGTTTCCTTGTACGGCACCGCAAAAGAGGAAACGTCCTCTCTCGCCGCATACTCGTGGGCGCGGGCCGTGTAATCGGATATATCGTAATTGAGGGCGGGCAGGTACATGGGCATTACGCGGTGTTCCACCAGATACTCGTAGTATCTCTCGTAATTTTCCATGGTGCTGTCTCCGTAAAATTGCAGATAGTGCCTGCCCAGCAGAAAACAGCTCTTGGCCGTGACCTCGTCGCTCAACGTATAATCCGTCACCGTCACCGACGCGGGAATCTCGTATTCCGTCCCGTCCGCGCGGAGAAGAAACGTTCCCGTATATTTGCCCGCGTCCTGTTCGGCGGGCACTTTGCAGCTTACCGTGACGCCCTGGTTTTCGCCCGCGGAGATTTTATTTTCGCCGTATTCCTCCGCTTTCGCCATGGGCAACAGGGCGTCGGGATACCAGCCCAAGCCCGCGGAATACCCCTCCGAGGCCACGGTTACATTGCGGTATTTTTGATGATAAACGGAAAAGCTCTCTTTTTTCAGCGTTTTGCCGTCCGCCGATTTGAGATCGGAAAGAACCAGCGTATAGTTTTTTACCGCCTTTTCGGGCGTCAGAATAAGCTGTCCGCCCTCCTCCTCGTTTTTGCAGGCGAGGATATCCAGCCGCCCCGCCCTTTTGAATGAAGCCGCATAGTCCTTATCCCGCAGAATGCGCTCGGCCGCCGTATAGGACCAAACCTCCAACTTCCCCGCGGAGCATTCTTCCTTGCATCCGCCCGCGCCGAACAAAAGCATGGCGCACAGCGCCGCGCTGATCACTTGTTTTCTCATCTTTTATTCTCCTTGCCCGAGGTCTTCGTCCGTCAAAGCAATCCTGCGGATTTCAGGAGAAGGTTCCACTTCTCCACCGTCCAATAGGCGTATTCCTCGTCGAAAATCTGCTTGGGCGTTTTACGGTCGGCCGCGTTTTGCGCCGTGAAAAAGATTTCGGGATTTTCCCGTCCGCCCGTCCAGTCGGAAAGGCCGTTGATAGCGTTTCCGTCGCCGCCGTAATAGATCGCCCCCTCGGTAAGGGCGTAGATGGATTTGCTGTAATCGCTCTTTTTCTCCCAAAGCTCCGCATTTTTTTCTATGTCGTACATAAAGGGGAGCATATTTCCCGACGTGCAATCCATATAGATCTGCTGCGCCTCGTCCGTCGCCATATATTTGAGAAACTCCTTGGCAAGTTCCTTGGCCGTCGCATAGACGGGGATACCTACGGTGTGCTGTCCGCCGATGGAATGGCGGCAATGCCTCGCCTCGTCGATCCTGGCTATATCCGCGTCCGAAACGTCGGCGATTTCGCTTCTGTCGAGATTTCCGTCCACATAATCGATCACCCTGCTCAACGTGGCATCGTCCGCGATCGTCTCGCATTTTTCAATGATTGCGCTGACGACGGGGGTATTCATCATCCTGAAGGTATATTTGTTTTCGTCCTCGTCCTCTACGCTCTTCATCTCGTTTTCCAGCCAGTCGCCGTTGACCATCATCAGGCCGTTGCCTAAAATAAGCTGTGCCTGCGCCTGCGTAAACGTCAACGTATTCACGCTGCCATGGTTGTATTTTTTTTCGGCGTTTATCAGGCTGTCGAGCGTTTCGAGAGACACCAGCCTGCCCTGCTGCAAAAAGATATCCCTGCTGTACGAACCGTCGTCTATGCCGTTAAAGAAATCGATCATGCCGTCAACGCCCTGATACTGCATATACCAAACGTTGCGCAGATACGTCCAGTAGCCCGTAGCGGAGGAAAAAACGAAAGGAATCTCCCCGTCCCCCTTAATCTCGCCGCACAGCTTCAAAAGCTCGTCTGTCGTATTGGGAACCTCGTAGCCCGCACGGTCGAATTTCGTCGCGTTATATACCAGCCCCGTCATGCCCGTCGCCCAGCTGAAGCTGTAGTAATGCCCATTGACCTTTTTGGGCTCGTAACCGTCCATAAACCGATCGTAAACGGTTTCGCCGTCGATCTTGCTCTCCAGCACGTCGTCGATAGGCTCTAAAACGCAGTCGTAGCCCTTCAGCATTTTTTCACCCATATAGGCGTAGCTGTTAAAAACAGTTCCGTGAATGAACAGATCGACGGAATTTCCCCCGGGGCCCGCCGACAGCAAATCTTTCGGATCGACGTCCGAGGACTTGGACAGCACCACCGATACGCCGGGGTGCGACGCCTCAAACTTTTCGCCCCACCGTTCGATAAACTCGTACCCGTAACCGGCGTCGTAATACGCGATCTCCAGGGTATTTTCCGAATTATCCACTTTTTTTGTGCAGCCTGTAAACGAACAGCACAAAACGGCGGCCAGCATAAAAACAACTGTCTTCTTCATAACAATTCTCCTTGTCGAAATATCTTTCCACCGACCCTTTCAAAGCTTCTTTTTCGTAGGCTTTGAACAAATCGCCTTAAAAATTTCGTTATCCTTTCAGCCCGCCCATGCTCAGGCTTGACATAAACGTATCGCGGAAGCAGATAAAGACGGTAAGCACGGGGATCGCGGAAATGATGACGCCGCAGAAATATACGGGATAATTGATCGAACGTATCATCGCCGCTTCATATTTATACAGCCCCGTCGCCAGCGTAGGGAAGCTGGGCAGCCAGATCAACGACGTCATGTAATCGTTCCAGCCGCCGATAAAATCGGTAATGGCAAACGTCATCATCGGCGCCAGCGCCTGCGGAAACATGATCTTGACAAATACCTGCCAGTGAGACGCGCCGTCCATGTACGCCGCCTCCGCATATTCCCAGGGGATTCCCTTGAAAAAGGCCTGAAGGATAAGAAACTTACTGCCGCCCACGGCCAAAGAGGAAATAATTACCTGCAAAGGCGTATCGTAGATGTTGAGATTTTTACTCAACAGCAGAGCGGGCGCCATCGAGCCGTAAATGGGGAGCATCATTTGCAGAATAATTACGGAATAGACGACCTTGCGGCCGGGAAAACTGATTTTCGCCACGACGTAGCATACCGCCGCCGAGACAAACACCCCTTCTGCGATCGACAGGACATTGATCCAGAGGCTGTTCCAGATCATTCCGAAATACCCCGTCTCCCCCACCTTGAGCGTCCGAAAGCTGGTGAGGTAATTTTCAAACTTCCAATACTTGGGCAGAGCGAACGGATCTCCCGCCTCGTATTCCAAACTCTTTTTCAAGGAAGAAAAAAACATCCATACCATCGGATAGAGGAGGCTTAAGGCATAGAGAAAGAAGATGACGAAAAAGACGGCAAATACGATTTTTTCGCTTTTTCCCTTCACCGCGTGAAGACTTTCGGATTTTTCCATATTTACCTCCCCTCAATATTCGATATCTTCTATCTTGTTGGTGACCCATCTGCCCACGCATACGAAAGGCAGCGTAAACAGCGTCATCAAAAGCCCCATCGCCGCGGGAACGTTATAGTTTCCGCCGACGACGATCTGATCGTAAAACCAGTAGCTCAAGGTCGTCGTGCCGCTCCGTCCCTCGGTTAAAAGCAGAATATTCCCCGAAGCGCCCAGCATCCCGATGATGTTCAGCACCGCCTGCGTACCGATGAGCGGCCCCAACAGGGGAAGCGTGATATGCCTTATTTCCTGCCAAAAGCCTACCCCGTCGAGCTTTCCCGCCTCGATGATTTCGTGCGGAATCCGCGCCAGCGAGCCGCAGTAGATCAGCATATTGGCGGGGATTCCCAGCCAGATATTGGAGGAGAGCACCGCTTTCAGCGCGTAGGACGAATTGGCGAGAAATTCGGGAACAGCGTCCTTTTCAAAAACCCCGAGCGAGACCAGAACTTTGCATAGCGGCCCTGAAGGCATGATAAAATTTTTGTACGCCGTCATCCAAACCACCCCGCCGATGATGCTGGGCAAAAAGAACACCACCTGAAAAAATTTATATCCCGGAAGCTTTTTATACAGCAAAAAACTGACGAGTATATTGATCGGCATCAGAATCCAGCCCAGCATCCAAAAGGCAAACGTATTTTTTATGGCCGTAAACATCTCGCTTCCGCCCGAAACCAGCTCTTTGAACACGTAACGGAAATTACCGAAGGTGAGCGCCCCCGTGGAGACGTCTTTGAACGCCAGCGCTACCCCGTCAAAATTGACATAGACATAAAAGATAAAGAAATGGAGTATGGGCAAAGCGAGCACCAGATACGCAAACAGCCAGAGGCTGTGCTTCATATTGCGCATGTGCGCGCTTTTCTTTTTTCTTTGAAAGGGCTCGCCGAGGCGGCGGAAAAATTCATATACCGAATATCTGAATCTTCCCCAGCCGTTGAGTCCGTTTGTATCGTTTTTATTTCTCATTCCGTCCCCTTTTCAAGCGTCTTTTTTCATGGAGAAAATCAGGACGCTCATTCGAGTTCTATTACGTCTTTCGACTTGCGGGTGACCCATTTTCCGTCCGTGAAATCGGGGACGGGCACGACGCATCCCGTTGCGATGGATTCCTCGCTGAGCGCGCTTATACTCATCCAGGCCGCCGCGTCATATACATCAACGGGCATCTCGCCGCCCGTTTTCAGCGCCCGGATAAATTCGCCCACCGTAATGCCGTCCATGCCTCCGTGCCCCGATTGCTTGGCCTCCTCCGTCATATTCTTCCAGACGGGAGGCAAATATTCCGCGTACTTTTCCCTGTTGTTTATCACTTTTTCGGGCGTTGCCCACTCGTCCTCACCGTCGAGGAACACGGATTCCAGCGTCTGTTGGAAGTTCCCCTTCGTGCCGCGGACGGTAAATTCCCGGTCGTAACGCCGCGGCAGCGTGGTATCCAGCTTCAGCCGGATCGTCTCGCCGTTGGCGCACTTGATCAAGGTCGTCACGACGTCTCCCTGGCGGTAAACAAGCCCGTCCGAATATTCTTCGGGACGTTTTTCCTTTATGTATTCGCGCATTCCGACGCCCTTGCTCGCAAACGAAACCAAAGACAGCATGCGGTTTCCGCGGTTGATGTCGAGAATCTTTGCGATGGGTCCCAGCTCGTGCGTGGGATAATTTTCGCAGTTTCGGTGCAGGTAATTATCCTTGCGATAATGTCGGTTTTTATATCCGTCCGCAATCTCTTCTCTCAAATCGTGCCCGTACGCGCCCGAGCAATAAACAACCGTCCCCAGCTTTCCCCGTCGCACCATATTTGTGACCATCAGCTCGTCTTTATCGAAGCAACAATTTTCCAGCATCATAAACGGCGACTTTGTCCGTTCGTATGTCCGCACGAGATCCCAGCATTCCCGCACGGAATAGGCGCATCCCACTTCCATGGCCACCGCCTTGCCGCGCTCCATAGCGTCCATCGCGATGCCGATATGCGTTGACCAGTCGGTAAACACAAATACCGCCTCGATCGCCGCGTTTTTTGTCATTTCACGGTAATCGAGGGTCTTTGACGGCTCCCTGCCGTACGTTTCGGCAACGAGCTTCGCCGTTTCTTCCACGCGGTCACGATATACGTCGCACACCGCCGCGACTTCGATTTCCGTATTTTTCAGCAGGACGCTTTTGAGCATGGACGAACCGCGGCTGCCCAAACCGATTACGCCTACTTTTATCTTGCTTTCCATAATTCGCTCCTCTCAACGTTTGTCTGTTTTGCAACGCAAAACAGAAGGGTACCCTTCCTTGGGCTTTTTCTGACGCTTCCGAGACGGAAACGCTTTTTTCTCTGCGGCATCTATCTTTACCGCAATTTTATTCTATCATACTACGATTGGGAAGTCTATAAATTTTTTTATGATTAATATGGAATTTTTTATTGTGATTTATTTGCAAAACCATGTTTTATCTGTTATAATAAAAAAAAGAGTTCGGGAGGTTTTACAGTGGGTATCTACCATTTTCCGGAAAAAAATGTGTTAAGGAATTACCGTTCACCCTTTACGGAGCTGAATATCTCCGAAATAGGACTTCACGACCTCAGAAATATCCCCCCGCTACTCTATACGCGGAAGCAGGATTATTTTACTCTCCATTTTATCCTAAACGGCCGCGGGACGCTGTTTATCGACGATAAAAAATACGATCTGCAAGAAAACGATATGTTTTTTATCTCTCCCTATCAGCCGCATAAATATTATGCCGTTCCCTCCGATCCGTGGAAATATTTTTGGTTTATCCTTACGGGCAGTCTTGTGGGAGACTACATGAAAGACCTCCTTTTTACGAGGGAAAGCCCCGTTTATCGCTGCGAGTCGCCCGACAGGGTCAAGGCGTTGGCCAATTCGTTTTTTTCCAATAACACGGGCGTCACCACCTCCAAAGAAAAAATGTTTGCTTTCTTTTTCGAACTGACGGCGCACATAGCGGGCGAACGCCAGCCCAAAAATACCGCAGCCCGCACGGAAACCTCCGACTATATCGAAAAAATAAAAAATCTCATCTTCATCAATTATGCCAATCCCGATTTCAAAATAGAGGACCTGTCCTTTATGATTAATCTCAGCCACTCTTATCTGTGTTCGATCTTCAAAAAGGAAACGCATATTTCCCTGAAAAAGTATCTGTGCGATATCCGCATGGAACAGGCGCTCGATCTTTTGTTAAATTCGGAGCTGTCGGTGAAAGAGATCGCTTTTCAGACGGGTTTTACGGATTCCCTTTACTTTTCCAAGAGCTTCAAAAAGCAATACGGCGTTTCCCCCTCCGAATATCGGAAAAAACGCTAATTTCTCTCCGCATATAAAAAGCCTGCCGCGCATTTTTGCGGCAGGCTTTTATTCGATATATTTTCGACGATTTTTAAGGCTTCACGCCCTTTACGGCTCCGCCGTCAAAAGCTTTTACCCGTCCTTTTCGATTCTGCACCTCAGCCGCCCTTTACGGCTTTCGCCGAATATTTCGGCAAATACAAACCGACCCTTGCCCCGTACCGTCACTCCGTCGCCTTGCTCCAGCTCTTTGGACGGCCGCGTGCAAAGTCTGCCGTTGATAAATACGCGTTCCGCTTCGAAATATGCCTCCGCGTCGCCGCGCGAAAGGCGATAGACCGCGGCCACCGCGCAGTCCGCCCGCGGAGAGGAGAGAAACAGCGTCTCCTCCGTCTTTTCCTTTTTGGCGGATACCTGTTCCGCCGTGGGGACGCAGGCGACGTCGGTATGGCGTATCCGTTTGAGATTTTCCGCGATAAACGGCGCAACCTTGCTTAAGCAATAGACATACGCCGCGCCGCGGACGGGCAGGATATCGCCCAGCGTGGAACGTTCGAGCCCGAGATTGACCAAAGCGCCCAGATAATCGCGATGGGTAAACTCCTCGGCAAATTTTGCGTTTGTCGGCGTTATTTTCAGACAGCAGACGGGAAACGCCGCCTCATAGGCGCAGTTTCCAAACCCCGCTATTTGTCTCTCCGCGCCCTCGTAACCGCCCCAAAGGGCGACGCCCGCATAAGCGAGCTCCTTTTCGGCAGAATATAAATATTGTACCTCGGCGAGGGAAAGGAAGTCGGTAAACTCATACCTGCCCCGTGCGTAAGCGCGTTCGGCAAGCTCCGAAAAGCGGTTTCGCCACTGTCTCTCCTCTTCGTTCACTTTTCTTTCCGTCCTCCGTTTATCCCGAATTTCTCTAAAAAGGAATGTTCCGTTCCCGCCTGTTTATACCCTGCCATGGTGTCCAGCTGCACGTTGTGTATGCTCTGAAAAATATTGTTCTCCACGTTGGGATTTTCTTTTTTCAATGCCGCAATCAGCTCCTTTACGCGCTTTCGCGCGGAAAAGGCGGGCGTTTCCGCGGCCGTCGCTTCGGTAAATTTGCAGGCGCAGGCGATAAAGCTCAGCCCGTTATATTCCTTCCAGCGCAAAATATCCTCTTCGAGAACGCAATAGAGGGGACGGATCAGCTCCATGCCCTCGAAATTTGTGCTTTTGATGCGCGGCAGCATGCCCTGGATCTGCCCGCCGTACAGCATGGCCATCAACGTCGTTTCGATCGCGTCGCTCTTGTGATGCCCCAGCGCGATCTTGTTGCACCCCAATTCCTTTGCTTTCGCGTATAAATATCCCCGCCGCATGCGCGCGCAGAGATAGCAGGGGGAATCCCCGCCCGCCGCGATCGAAGCCGCAAAGACGTCCGTTTCGAAAATCTCGACGGGCACTTGCAGGAGGGCGGCGTTTTCCTCTATTCTCTTTCGGTTGGCCGCGTTATATCCGGGGTCCATCACCAAAAATACGAGGCCGAAATTTACCTCGCTGTGGCGATGCAGCTCCTGCATGAGCTTCGCCAGCAGCATGCTGTCCTTGCCCCCCGAAATGCACACGGCGATTTTATCCCCCTCGTCGATGAGGTGATATTTTTTTACCGCCAGCACAAACGGCGACCAGATCGTCTTGCGGTAAGTGGTGATGATCGAACGCTCGATCTGTTTATACCTTTCCAATTCCTTGGGCATACGTTGTCCTCTTCGGTCACTTTCAGGAGCGGTCTATTCCGTTTCCATAGACGCCCGCAATCGCCTTAACTGCTTCTCCCGCCGCAATCAGCCCCGCCACGGAGGGCACAAACGCCACGCTTCCCGGCACCCGCGGTTTATACGCGCCTTCGCGTTTTGCGGCCGTCTCCGATTGCGCCGCGGCAATGGGGATTTCCCTCGAATAGACGACCTTCAGGCGCTCAATGCCGTTTTCGCGGCAGAGCTTGCGCATAACCTTTGCCAGGGGGCATACCTTTGTCCGATAGATATCCGTCACCTCGAAAGCGGTCGAGTCGAGCTTGTTTCCCGCGCCCATACAGCTGACGATCGGGGTTTTCGCGGCGGCGCACGCCTTGACGATTGCCAATTTTCCCGATACGGTGTCGATCGCTTCTATCACGTAATCATAGTCGGCAAAACGAAACGCATTTACAGTTTCGTCCGTCACGAAAAGGTCGAAACAGCGTACGGCGCACGCGGGCGAGACGTCTTTGATCCGCGCCGCGGCCGCTTCCGTCTTGCGCTTTCCCACCGTACTCAAAAGCGCGACGATCTGACGGTTGATATTCGTCTCGGACACGATGTCGTTATCTACGAGATCGAGCGCCCCTACGCCGCTGCGGGCGAGCGCCTCCGCCGCATAGCCGCCGACGCCGCCCAGCCCGAACACCGCGACGCGCGCTTTTTTCAGCCGTTCCATACCTGCCTGCCCCAAAAGCAGTTCCGTGCGGGAAAATACGTCCATTTTCTATTCCTTTTCGTATGTTTTCGCCTCTATTATATCAAAAGCGCGTTTCTCCCGTCAAGCGCTTTTCAGCGGATAATCAACAGCTTTTCCCTCGCGCGCGTGACGGCGGTGTAGAGCCAGCGGTTTCGCTCGCCGCCGAACGCCCACGATTCGTCGAACACGACGACGAAATCGAATTCGGAGCCCTGCGCCTTATGGCAGGTGACGGCATAGGCAAATTCGAAACGGCAGATGGGTTCTTCCGACACCGATTTCAGCTTATGCAAAAGCGCGAAATTGTTTTCATGGACGATCGTCCCGTCCGCCAGCTTCACCGCCCTGTCGCCGTAGCCGTGCGCATACCGCCCCTCGGTGAACACGGCGGTATCGAAGGACACCCGCACGCTTTCCTCCGCGAAGTCCGCCTTGAAATCCATGGACGCCAGATAGTCCATGCTTTCGCGGATATTCGTTCCCGTCCCGATGATTCCGTTGACGAGATGGAAGTTTCCCGACTTGTCCAGCGGCTTTTCCCAATCGTTCAGCGTACAGATAAGCTTTTCGCCCTCCACGGGCAAAAGCGCGTCCTCGGGAATTCCCTTATAGCCGCGAATCTCGCGGTTGAGCGCCGCGCGCGTCTTATTTCTGCCGCAGATAATCTGGTCGGCCTTCAAAAAAATGCGCTTGCGTTCCGCCGCCGAAAGGAAATTCCGCCCCACCACGCACACCTTGTCGTCGTAATTTCCGTAGGGGATCGTCTTGCCCTCCCGAGCGAGGGTCGCCAGACGGATAATGGGATTATCCTCCGCCTGCCGCACGATTTCCGTCAGCATATAATCAGGATTTTTCAGCAGACCGCAGGTGCCGTTGACGGGCGGCAGCTGGGCATTATCCCCCGAAAACAGACATTTGACGCCGAAGCTTAAAAGATCCCGCAGAACGTCCTCGCCGATCATGGACGCCTCATCGACAATAATAAGTCGGATTTTTTCGTCGATTTTCTCCTTTTTGGTGAAGGAAAGCGTTTCCCTTTCGACGATTTCCCCGTTTTCATCCACGTTGAGGTCGTCCTCGTTGCGGGTATATATAAGGCTGTGCACCGTGCCCGCCACCGTGCCGTTTTTGATGAGCACCGTGGCCGCCTTTCCCGTCGGCGTCACGAATACCGCTTCCGTCCCCGCCTTGAGATGCAGCGATTCCCGAACGATACGGTCGATCAGGAAAGTCTTTCCCGTGCCCGCGTACCCCGCCAGAACAAATACGAGATTGTCGGTGTTGAAAAACCATTCCTTTATTAATTTTTCCGCGTTCTCCTGGTCGGGAGTGAGCACCTTTTCCATAGCATCTCTATTGTAGCATAATTTTCGATATACGGCAAGCATTTTCAAACATTTGTTTGCATTTTCTTTTCAAAAAAGCGGACCCCTCAAACGCTTCCGCGTCGGGGTCCGCCGTATTCTTCTCGGTATATTCGGTTGTTATTTTCGCGGCCGCTGGCGCCGTCATTTCCACGGTTTATTTTGTTGCGATTTTTTCGGTTACTTACGCTGTTATTTCCGTAACTGCCTTTGTTACGGCTTTTTCGGCGGCTTTCGCCCTCACTTTTGCACAAACTTCATCATCAGCATTTTGCCGCCGTAGCGAACGGAAACGTCGATCGTTCCCTTCTTGACAGGAAACTGTTTCTTTTTTTCCGCGCCAGCCACATTTGCGTAAATCGTCAAAACGTTCTTCTCGGTGTCGTAGGTATAACGAGCCTCCGCTTCACTTTTAAGCCCGCCCTTTTCCTTAAAGAATAATTTCATTTCCCCTTTCGGCTTCAGCTCGAGACGCACATAATCAAATTTATCCGTCTTTTCCTCGTCGCCGACAAAGATTTGTTCACATTCGTAGGTGCCCAGATAGGGCTCTGCGATGTCCTTGAGCCCGCCCAAGGAGGCTGCGTTGAAGAGGAGCGGGGAAAGCACGACGGCCGAACACAGCGCCGCGCTCTTTAATCTTATCTGCTTTTTCATATCCTTCAGTATGCGCGCTTTACGGGATTTTATGTATTCAGGCGTTTTTTTCGGCGCGTTTGCGCGACCGCCTGCGGACAATCGCGCAGACGACATAAACCGCGCCCCAGCCGCAGAGCATGCCGAACGCCGCGCCCGAAACGTCTATCCCGACGTCGGTCAGCGCGGGAGCTCTGCCCTCCGAAAAAAACTGCAGTCCTTCGTCGCAGAAAGGCACGACGAGCCCGATCAGGGCGGGTATCCACAGCCAAAGCTTTTTCGCCGTATAAGCGCGATAGGTGAGATAGAGCATCAGCCCCAGCAGCGCATATTCGGAAAAGTGCGCCACCTTGCGGATAATATGCCCGCTCACCTCGATTCCGCCGCCGGGGAAAAGCGCGTCGAAAAAGGTCTGTATCCAGCCTCTCACTTTAGAGCTTTGCGAAGAGGATTCGGACGCCGTTTTCAGCGAATTGGAAAATATCCAACCGATGAGGAGCAACGTCAAAAGGGTGAGGACAACCTGTAAAATACGGCGCCTGTTTTCCGCTTTCATCTCTTCCCTGCCCCTCCCTTCCGACCGTCGGGCCGTCAATAATACCTCGTCAGAAATCTCCTGACGGGTTTCGCCCGCTCCGCTTTTATTCTTTCGTCTTCAAGCAGAGCGGCCATGTTTTCCTGAATCCGCTCGAAACGGTCGCCGAAGCCCGCTTCCTCGATCGCCTCTTTCGCCTCTGCATAGACGGGCGCGCGGTCGTCCAGATTGTGCGTATCCGTGCCGAGACAATGCACCAGCCCGTGGTCGAGCAAGGCGAAGGCCATTCCCTTGGTCGATTTTTCGAGAAATGCGCGCGTGTTTACCTGCAAAAGACACCCCATCTCCACAAGCTCGCTGAGCAGAGCGGGCTTCTTCCGAGCCTCGTCATATCGCTCCACATGCGCGATTACGGGCACATAATCGGTATCCGCGATAAAATCCTCCAGCCGCCGCCAAAGGCCGCGGTTCCAATCGGACGCAAAGGGAAGCTCCGTCAACATATAACGCGTATCGCCGATCGCCAGCGAGCACAAAGCCTCGTTGGAAGCCGCCGTCTGAAGCGAAAAATGCACCTCCGCGCCGAGGCACGCCTCCGTTCCGCGGGGAACGCTCCCCTTGATTCGCTCGAATGCAGCCGCGCGAGCCTCGAGAAACTGTCTCGGGCTGCGCTTTCTGCCGTAATAATGGGAAGTAAACACCACTTTATCCACGCCTTGCGCCGCAAGACTTTCCAGCTGTTCCGCCGAAACGCCTTCGTCGGCGGCCCCGTCGTCAATACCGGGCAATATATGAGTATGCAAATCAATCATTTTTTATATCCCGCCGTTTTCCGCTTCGCTTCCATTCTTCCGTCGGACGATACGGAAAACGCTTTTCCTTTTTCTTTTCTCTATTCTCTCGATCCTTTGATCGTCTGCCGCTTTCTCCCGCTCCGCTCTCTTCGCAGCGGGAAGCCGGCACAAGTTTTCGGTTCTTATTTTTATAATTTTTAATCGGCTTGTTATTTGAAATATCTGACGCCGCTTTCGAAAATCCTCATATCGAAATTGCCTTCGACGTTTTTATAGAGATTTTCGCCCGTGCGTTCGGAGTGACCCATTTTGCCGAATACCCTTCCGTCGGGGGAGGTGATCCCTTCGATCGCCCACATCGAGCCGTTGGGGTTATACGGCGAAATCATGGTCGGCCGTCCCGAAAGATCGGCGTACTGCGTCGCAATCTGCCCTCTTTCCCGCATTTGCTCCAAAGCCGCAGCGGGCGCCACAATTTTGCCTTCGCCGTGAGAAACGGGCACTTTATACACTTCGCCCACCTTGCAGGCAGACAGCCAGGGAGACAGGTTGGACGCCACGCGGATATTCACAAGCGTGGAAACGTGTCTCGAAATGTTGTTGTAGGTGAGGGTCGGGGAGTCTGCCGTCATATCCGTCACCTGTCCGTAAGGCACCAGCCCCAGCTTGATGAGCGCCTGGAAGCCGTTGCAAATCCCCAAAATCAGACCGTCGCGCTGGTTCAAAAGGCGGGCAATCTGTTCGGCAATATAGGGATTGCGGAAGGTGGTGGCGATAAATTTTCCGCTGCCGTCCGGCTCGTCGCCTCCCGAAAAGCCTCCGGGGAAAGCGATGATGTTCGCCCGCCCGATCGCCGCGGCGATCGCCTTTACGCTTTCCTCGATATCGGAAGCGGAACGGTTTTTGACGACGACGATCTCGGGCTCCGCGCCCGCGAGGCGGAATTTCCGCGCCGTGTCGAGTTCGCAGTTCGTCCCCGGGAAAACGGGAATAAACACGCGCGGCTTCGCGGCTTTCGTGGAGATATTTTCGTATTTCTTCTCGGCGGTAAAATCGCAGCCTTCCGCTTTTCCGTCCGCCTCAGCCGTCGTGGCAAAAACGCTCTCCAGGGGAGACAGGTAAGCGTTCACCGCTTCCTCTACCGATACGGCTTCCCCACCGCAGACAAATTCGCCGCTGCCGTTCGCCTCGCCGATATACCTCTTTTCGACGCAGCCGCAAAGCGCGGTTTCGTCTTTCAGCGCGACGATCAGATCGCCGTAACATTCGCGGTAGAGCGCCCCCGCATTCTCCTTGAAATACACCCCGACGCCGTTGCCCAGCGCGCTCTTGATCACGGCCGCGCCCGCGCCGCCGTTTTCCGCGACGGTCGCAAAAGTAATATTCCCGTTTGCGATATTCTTATGCACTTCCGAATACAACGCTTTCAGCTTTTCGAAGTCGGGCACGCTCTGGTCGTCCTTGGGAACGGGCAGCTGCCACAGCTTTTCGCCGCCCTTTAAGACATTGGAAATAAGTCCGCTCGCCTTTGCGGGCGCAAGCGCGAAGGAAATGAGGGTGGGCGGAACGTGGATATTTTCGAAAGTGCCGCTCATGCTGTCCTTGCCGCCGATCGCGCCCAGCCCCAGCCCCATCTGCGCATATACCGCTCCGAGCAACGCGCCGGCGGGGACGCCCCATACCTTGGGATCGGGGGTCATCCGTTCAAAAAATTCCTGCAAGGTCAGACGGATATCCGTATAATCGGCGCCCGCCGCAACGACCTTGGAAACGGATGCCACAATCGAATAGATCGCCCCGATAAACGGGCTCGTTTCCATGAGATAGGGCGAGTAGCCGTAAGCCGAAACCGTGCACACGTCCGTTTCGCCGCCGCAGATCTTCGCGGCCATGGCAATCGCGGGGGTAAGCTGATTTTTCCCGCCCCAGGGCATATACACCGTGCGCGCGCCGATCGTCGAGTCGAAGGTTTCCGAAAGCCCCTTCTTCGCACAGACGTTGAGATCGGAGAGCACTTCCTTCGTTTTCTCGGCAAAGTCCGCTTCCTTTTCGTCGAACCAACGGGTGACCTTATCGCCGATTTCCGCGTCCGCCGTCTGCTTTACGCCGTTGGTATTGAGAAATTCGCGGGAAATATCCACGATCGGCCGACCCTTGAACAGCATTTTCATACGGCCCGTATCCGTGACTGCCGCGACGGGCGTGGCGGCGAGATTTTCCTCGGCGGCCAAAGCGATAAACGCTTCCGCGTCCTTCTCGTCCACAACCACCGCCATGCGCTCCTGCGATTCGGAAATGGCGAGCTCGGTGCCCGACAGGCCCTCGTATTTCTTGGGCACTTTATCGAGGTCGATGGTCAATCCGTCGGCGAGTTCGCCGATCGCCACGGAGACGCCGCCCGCGCCGAAATCGTTGCATTTTTTGATTTTGCGCGTAACTTCGGGGTTCATGAACAGCCGCTGAAGCTTTCTTTCCGTCAAGGGATTGCCCTTTTGCACCTCCGCGCCGCACGTTTCCACCGAACGGGCGTCGTGCGCCTTGGAGGAGCCCGTCGCACCGCCGCACCCGTCGCGGCCCGTTTCACCGCCCAACAGCAGAATGATATCCCCCGCCGCGGGCGCTTCGCGGCAGACCATATCCCGCTTTGCGCCGCCCACGACGAAGCCCGTTTCGAGGCGTTTCGCCTTATAGCCCTCGTGATATACTTCATCGACGATTCCCGTCGCCAGGCCGATCTGATTGCCGTAGGAGGAGAAGCCCGCCGCCGCCCTCTGGGTAATCGCGCGCTGGGGCAGCTTGCCCGCAAGCGTATCCTCCAGCTTCTCGCGGGGATCGGAGGCGCCCGTCACCCGCATCGCCTGATAGACGTACGTTCTGCCGCTCAAAGGATCGCGGATCGCGCCGCCCAGACAGGTCGCCGCGCCGCCGAACGGCTCGATTTCCGTCGGGTGGTTGTGCGTCTCGTTTTTGAACATCACGAGATATTTTTCCGTCTTTCCGTCGATCTCCGCGTCGATACAAATCGAGCAGGCGTTGATTTCGTCGGAAATATCGAGGTTGTCCAGCTTGCCGTCCCTTTTCAGCTTTTTCGCCGCGATCGTCGCCAGATCCATGAGGCAGGGATACTTATCGGGCCGCGTGCCGTTGATTTCTTCGTACAGTTCCTCGTAGAGGTGATACGCTTTCTCCACCGAACGGTTTTCCGAGGTGATTTTTATGTTCTTCAGCTCGGTGGCAAACGTGGTATGGCGGCAGTGATCCGACCAATAAGTATCGATGACCTTCAGCTCCGTCTCCGTAGGATTTCTGCCCTCTGTTTTGAAATAGTCGCGTACAAAGGCGAGGTCGGCCGTACTCATCGCAAACCCGATTTGTTTATGATAGGCGGCGATCTCCTCGTCGGACATATCGACAAAGCCTTCCACGTCCTTCACGTCCGCGCTTTCAAGCGTTTCGCGCGCCAGCGTCGAGGGCTTTTCCAGCGCGACCTCCTCGCTCTCCACAGGGTTGATGAGGTGCTTTTTAATCTTCTCCAGCTCCTCGTCCGTAACCCCTTTCACCGCATAAATTTTCGCGCATTTCACCAGCGGACGGGATTTTTTCGTCAGGAGCTGAACGCACTGCGCCGCGCTGTCCGCACGCTGGTCGTACTGTCCCGTCAGATAGCTGACCGCAAAAACCTTATACTCCGCGGGGATCTCTATCCTTTCGAGAAAGACCTTATCCACGGGCGGCTCCGAAAACACCGTTCCTAGCGCGGCCTGCAATTCCTCCTCGCTCAAGCCCTCCACGTCGTAGCGGAGAATGAGACGGAAGTCCCGCGCATGGATACCCAAAAGGGTTTCGATGTCCTCCGCTTCCTTTTTCGCCTGTACGTTGTCCTTTTTTTCCACAAAAATTCTGTAAATCATATGTCTCCTCGTCTCGCCCGTCATTTGTTTTATTGCTTGGGGATATCGCGGTATTTTATTCCGATATCCTTTCGGTAATGCATGCCCTCGAAACGGATTTTTTCCACGTTCCGATAGGCCTTTTGCCTCGCCTCCTCAATCGTCGCGCCCTTGGCGCACACGCCCAAAACCCGTCCGCCGTCCGTCACCAGCTTTCCGTCCTTCCGTTTCGTGCCTGCGTGGCAAAGGACGACGCCGTCCTCCAGATCGCCGACGGAAATTTCCTTTCCTTTTTCGTATTTCACGGGATAGCCGCCGCTCGCCAGCACCACGCACACGCACGCGCCCTCCTCCCATTCGATTTTTATTTCGGAGAGCCGCTCGTCCGTCACCGCCTCGAAAATCTCCAAAAGGTCGGTCTTGAGCAGGGGCAGCACCACCTGCGTTTCGGGATCGCCGAACCGCGCGTTGTATTCGATGACCTTCATGCCGTCCTTCGTCTTCATCAATCCGAAATACAGGACGCCCTTAAAGGGCCTGCCCTCGGCGTTCATGGCGGCTACGGTGGGAAGCATGATCTTTTCCCTCACTTCCTTCGCCGTCTTTTCTCCGTAAAAGGGCGCGGGAGAAAAGGTACCCATACCGCCCGTATTCAGTCCCTCGTCCCCGTCGAACGCCCGCTTATGATCGCAGCTGGTCGCCATGGGCACAATCGTTTTGCCGTCGGTAAACGCCAGCACGGACACTTCGGGCCCCTCGAGAAATTCCTCCACGACAACCTTATTGCCCGCCGCGCCAAACTTTTTGTCCAGCATAATCTCCTTCAGCCCTTCCTCCGCTTCGCTCAACGTGCGGCAGATCAATACCCCTTTTCCCAAAGCCAGCCCGTCCGCCTTGAGCACCAGGGGCAGAGCATGAGCGCGGACGTAGCCGAGCGCCTTTTCATAGTCGTCGAATATCTCATAGACGGCCGTGGGAATGTTGTATTTTTTCATCAATCCTTTGGAAAACGCCTTGCTCGCCTCGATTTCCGCCGCACGCTTGTTCGGCCCGAACACTCTGTGTCCGCGTTTCTCCAGCTCGTCCGCCAGACCGAGCGCCAGCGGATCGTCGGGCGCGATCACCGTGTAGCCCACATCCTTGTGCGCGTCCAGCCAATCGCCCACCGCCCCGATATCGCAGTAATCGACATCTACCGGCTCGGCAAGCTCCGCAATCCCCGCATTGCCCTTCATGGCGTAAATTTTTTCCGCTTTCGGCGACTTTTTCAGCGCCTGTATAACGGCGTGTTCCCTGCCGCCGTTTCCGATCACCAGAATATTCATAACAGCTCCTTTATCCTTGAAACAATTTTGCAAAGGCGAAAATCAGCACGGCAATCGCCGTGATTCCGACAACGGCCAAAACGATACATATGACGGCATATATTCCTCGAAAAGCCCTGCCGATCCTGCTGCGTTTTTTCTTTTTTCCCATCTTTCCCCTTTATATTATAGCTTTATATTATCCCGCGACCGCGGCGATAATTGCGACGATCAACCCGACAATAAACGCCGTCCATTCCCCAAACTTTCCCATATTCAGGCGGAACTCGCTCGGCTCGCCGTCGCAGGCGTAGCGCTCGTATTTAATCGAATGCCATCTGTTTTCCGATTTGCAAAGAGAATAATTGAAATACAGAGTGGGAATAGATATGCCCATACAAATTACATAAAGGATTAAAAGCTCAAACGCCCCGTCGATACAAATACTCACCGCGCCCGCGATCGCCGTGATACATAAACAGGCCATCAGCCGCAAACTCTTTTTTCTCTCGTCGTTGCCCATCAGTCAAGCCCTCCCGAAACGGAAATCACTTCAAACCTTCTGTCAAACATTATTTTCTCAAGCGTTATTCTTTCGGTAACCGTTTCTCCGCTTTCTATAACCGCAATGCTGAAATTCACCGTTTTTGAGATATCCTCCGAATCCTTTCCGTACAGACCGTTAAACGGATTGTGAAAGAACACTTCCACCGTCATCTCAAAATTCGTTATCCGCTTTTTCGCCGTCACCGTCAAGTCGTATTCCTGCGGATTAAAGCTGCTTATGCTGTTAACGGAAACCCCGACATATTCGGTATAGTTTTCCGTCGTCACCTCTCTGTCGCGGTTTATATAACCGATCAATCCCGAAATGCGGATCAATAATAGAATGACGATAAACGCCGAACAGAGAATATAACCGAACTTGCGCTCCCACGCGGAAAAACCGTTCTGTCCCGACGGATACGTTTCGACGTCGAAATCAATATCCTTCATTTTCTCGTGCAGCTTCTCGTAATAGCTCTTTTCTTCCCTGCGGCGCGGCGGGGAAGGGGTTGACGGCGTTTGCTCTGAAAGCGTTTCGGCCTCCGCTTTCGCCGCGGCTTTTTCGGCCGCGGGCACGGAAATCTTTTCAACGGGTCGGGGAGAAGCCTGCGGCGCAGGAGCGGACTGCTCCGCAAGTCCGGGAGAGGTCGGCGTAGAAGCGCCTTGCCCCGCAGGGTGCGACTCGGGAAGCTCTCCTGAGGCGCGCGGCGCAGAAAAGGTCTCGGGAGGTTCGTCCTCGCCCTTCAAAATCTCCTCGACGCTGACGCCGAGAGCCCGAGAAAGGGGCAGAAGGTATTTCGCTTCGGGAAAAAATCCCGCCTCCCAACACGATACGTCGTACGCGCCCACGCCCACCTTTTCCGCAAGCTCGCTCAAAGTCAAATCTAAAGCGATGCGTTTTTCTCTCAAGTAGGCCGCGCTTTTCTTCTCGTCCATTTATTCCCCTCTTTTCTCTTTCCCCAAACGACAGCTGCAAGCCTTACGCCCTTTTTCCGCAGTTTCAGCGGATATAAACCTTACGTCCCTCTTTTGCAACCCTTCCTTCACATAACAATTTTACGCATAAGGGCAGAATTTCGTGCTCCGCTTTCAGCACGCGCGCCTGAAGGCTTTCGGGCGTGTCGCCGTCCTCTACCGAAACCGCGCGCTGCATGACGATTGCGCCCGCATCGACGTCCGCTTCCACAAAGTGGACGGTGGCGCCGCTCACCTTCACCCCGTACCCGAGCGCCGCTTCGTGCACCTTCAGCCCGTAAAAGCCCTTGCCGCAGAAGGACGGGATCAACGAAGGGTGAATGTTGATGATTTTATCCTTAAAAGCCTCGATGAAGCTTGCGGGGATAATTTTCAGCCAGCCCGCCAGCACGATATAATCCACGCCGCCCGCCTTGAGAAAAGCCGCAAGCCTTTCATAAAGCTCCTCCAAAGAGGGATAGTCCTTTTTGGAAAACACGGCCGTTTCGATGCCCGCCTTTTTCGCGCGTTCGATCGCGCCTATTCCCTCTTTCGAAGCCACCAGGTATTTGATCTCGCAAAATTTATCCCGCTCGTTGGCGTCGATGACCGACTGAAAGTCCGTCCCGCCGCCCGAAGCGAACACGGCTATCTTTTTCATTTCAGCGTCACGCCCTTGCCTTCCGTCGTCCTGCCCAGCACAACCACCTCTTCGCCGCTTTCTTTCAGCGAAGCCGCCGCCGCGGCCGCGTTTTCGGGAGAGACGCATACGACCATGCCGATGCCCATATTAAAGGTGTTGTAAATCTGCTCGTCGGAAATGCCCGCCCGCTCCTGCATCACGCGGAACACTGCGGGGACTTCGTACGAATTTTTATCGATTTCGCAGCCTATCCCCTCGGGGAAAATACGCGGAATATTTTCGATAAATCCGCCGCCCGTGATGTGCGCGATTCCCTTTACGGGTACCTTTGCGACCAGCGTCAAAATGCTCCTGACATAAATTTTCGTCGGGGTAAGCAGCACTTCGGCGGGAGAAGCGCCGAGCCGCTCGTCGTACTTTTCCAGCTCCGCCCTGTCGCTGTCGCCGAACAGCTTTCTCACCAGCGAATAGCCGTTGGAGTGAATTCCGCTGGATTTAATCCCCAGCAGTACGTCGCCCGCTTGAATATTTTTTCCGTTGATGACCTTCTTTTTATCGACGATACCGACGGCAAAGCCCGCGAGATCGTATTCCCCGTCGGGATAAAAGCCCGGCATTTCGGCCGTTTCCCCGCCGATGAGCGCGCAGCCCGCCTGACGGCAGCCTTCCGCGATTCCCTTCACCACCTGCGCCTCCGCTTCGGGATACAGCCGCCCGCAGGCGTAATAATCGAGGAAGAAAAGCGGCTTCGCGCCCTGGCAGACGATGTCGTTGACGCACATCGCCACCGCATCGATGCCGATCGTGTCATGTTTTTCAAGCAGAAAGGCGTACTTGAGCTTGGTGCCCACGCCATCGGTGCCCGCCACCAGAACGGGTTCCTCCATCTTCTCGCCCGAAATCGAGTAAAATCCGCCGAACGAGCCGATGTCGCCAAGCACGTTATCGTTATACGTCGTCTTGACGTACTTTTTCATCAGATCCACCGCTTTATAGCCTCTCGTCACATCTACGCCGCTGTCTTTATAGGAAATTGCCATGCCTTTTTCTCCTCTTTTCTGTTGTCTTTATTTTATTCAAATTTGAATTTGCTGGGTTTATAGCCCTCCAGGCTGTAGGGATATTCCCCGTTGAAACAGCCGAGGCAGAACCCGATTTTCGCGTCTTTGCAGCTTTCCACCAGCTGTTCCACCGTCAGATATTTCAGCGAATCCGCGCCGAGATACTCGCAGATTTCTTTTTCCGTCTTGTTGGCGCCGATCAGCTGGCTGTACGACTGCATATCGATGCCGAGATGGCAGGGGTGTTTGATCACGGGCGAACATATGCGCACGTGCACCTCTTTCGCGCCCGCGTTTTTCAGCATGCGCACGATCCGCTTCGACGTGGTGCCACGCACGATCGAGTCGTCGATCAGCACCAGCCGCTTGCCCTGAATATTTGCCCTCAAGGGGTTCATTTTGACGTTGACGCTGTTTTCGCGCATCTTCTGGTCGGGCTGAATGAAGGTTCTGCCGACGTAGCGGTTTTTTTCCAGCGCCTCGACGTACGGGATTCCCGACGCCTGCGAATAGCCTCTCGCCGCGACGAGGGCGGAATCGGGTACGCCCGAAACGATGTCCGCGTCCACGGGATAGTTTTCCGCGAGAATTTTTCCCGCCAGCATGCGGGTCTGATAGACGCTGCCGCCGTCCAGAATACTGTCGGGGCGGGAAAAATACACCCACTCGAAAATACATGCCGCGCTCTTGCATTTCTTTTTGCATTCCATATGATAGGAATGCATGCCCGAGCTGTCCACCACCAGCACCTCCCCCGGCTCCACGTCGCGGAGGAAATTGGCGCCCACGGCGTCGAGCGCGCAGCTTTCGGAGGCCACCACCACGTCGTCCATCAGTTCGCCCACGCAGAGGGGGCGGATACCGTAGGGGTCGCGCACGGCGATCAGCTTATCCGCCGTCATCACCACCAGCGCGTACGAGCCCTTGAAGCACTCGCACGCCCTGAGCACGCCGCGCACGATGTCGCCGTCGGAATACTTGTTGATGAGCATCGCCATCGCTTCCGAATCGATCGTCGTCTGAAAGACGGCGTTATCCGCGATGAGATCGGCGCGAAGCTCGTCCGTGTTGGTGAGGTTGCCGTTGTGCGCGAGGGCCATTTTTCCGCATTTGCCCGTAAATACGATGGGCTGGGCGTTGACCAGCAGGCTGGCGCCCGTCGTCGAATAGCGCACGTGCCCGACGGCGATATCCCCCTCGGGCAGAGAGGCGAGCGCCCCGCCCGAAAACACGTCGGGAATCAGGCCCATACCCTTATAGTATTCCACCTTATTCGCGTACGCGACGGCGATGCCGCAGCTTTCCTGGCCGCGGTGCTGAAGGGCGTACAAGCCGTAATACACGGTGTTGGCGACGTCGCGCGTTTCCGCGGAATACACCCCGAATACGCCGCACTCCTCGTGCATACTGTCGAGCATGGGTTTCGAATCTCTCAAATACATAGTCCTTTTTTCCTTAAAAAATCGTCGTTTTGCGATACGTCGGCCTCTTTCCGTCAAAACGGGAAACGCCTCTTTACGGGTCTGTAAAGAGGCATACGCCGCATACGAAAAAGCCTTACTTGTTTTCGGAAAGTCTCTTAAACACTTCCTGATAAGCGTCCTCGACGCCGCCCATATCGCGGCGGAATCTGTCTTTGTCCAGCTTTTCGCCCGTGGTCATATCCCAGAAACGGCAGGTGTCGGGGGAAATTTCGTCCGCCAGCACGATTTTGTCGTGGAAACGGCCGAACTCGAGCTTGAAATCGATGAGATTGATATTCATCTTCTTAAAGAACTCGATCATGATTTCGTCGATGGCAAACGCCATATTTTTGATTGTCTCGATCTCCTCCTTCGTCGCAAGCTCCATGGCGAGGGCATGGTAATCGTTGATCATGGGGTCGCCGAGATCGTCGTTTTTATAGCTGAATTCGAGGACGGGGCAGGCGAGCTTGGTGCCTTCGGGTATCCCGAGCCGCTTGGACATGCTGCCCGCGGCGGTGTTGCGGATAATCACCTCGAGGGGAACGATCTGCACTTTTTTGACGAGGGTCTCGCGGTCGGAAAGCTCCTCGACGTAATGGGTGGGAATGCCCTTCTTTTCCATCAGCTGAAACATGAGGTTGCTCATCTTGTTGTTGATGACGCCCTTGCCCGCGATGGTGCCCTTTTTCAGCCCGTTAAACGCCGTGGCGTCGTCCTTATAATCGACGATAACCAGGTCGGGATCGTTCGTCGAGAATACCTTTTTTGCCTTTCCTTCGTACAGCTGTTCTTTCTTTTCCATTTTTTTATCTCCTGAATTTTTTTAGTTCCCTGCGTCCTTTATTCTTTACAGCATTTCCTGAAGCGCACGGTCGTCGGCGTTGATTTTTTCCCTCATGGCGGCCTTATGCTCCGCCAGCTTTTCCGCGATTTCCGGATATTTTATCCCGAGGATCTGAAGAGCCAGAAGCCCCGCGTTTTCCCCGCCGTTTACCCCGACGGCGGCCACGGGAATTCCCGAAGGCATCTGCACGATGGAAAGCAGGCTGTCCAGCCCACCCATCATGTCCGTTTTGACGGGCAGCCCGATGACGGGCAGCGTCGTGGAAGCGGCGACGACGCCCCCCAGATGCGCGGCCTTGCCCGCCGCGCAGACGATCGCTTCAAAACCGTTTTTTCTCGCGTCGGCCGCAAACGTATGCGCCTCCTCGGGCGTGCGATGGGCGGAAATTACCCTGACCTCCGTCTCCACGCCGAATTTTTTGAGCACGGCGACGGCGGGTTTCACCACCTCGAAATCCGATTTGCTGCCCATTAAGATCGCCACTTTAGCCATTGTTCGATTTTACCTCCGAATAAAAATTGCAACGAAAAAAGCACAGTCCCTCGTTTCGGCGGACTGTACTTTATAACATTTCTAAAGAATAACGTGACAAGAAAGGGTGCTATGCGCCTCAAAAATACCTATGCGAAAATCGTTTCCGCGCAGGGAAACGCTGCCCGAGCCCGAGCGCCGAAATCCGTTATAGCGTTTCATGCCGTTACGTTTCATCGAATACCAGACCTCTTTGTTTTTTACGTTTTGCGTCCTTTTCGTCTTTTTTCCCCGTTTTTTCCCCAAATTCGATTTTACGACTTTATTATACCAAAAACGGACGGGAAATGCAAACGGCTGACAGGTAAATTGCTTTCTCACTTTTCTTTGTAATTTTTTAACAAATCAAGTAATAAATTTGTCAAATCGGCCTTTTCGGGAAAAAAATCCCCCTGTGTTTGACAAAATCGAACATTCGTCCTATAATGTATCACAAAATAAACATTCCGCTTTTCATGCGGAAAAAGGAGCGGATTTTTATGATCTGTATGCAAAACGACGCGCCCGCGTCGGGCTCCGGACGTTCGGCGGGCATTTCTCTCGCCAAGCATCTTTCCTTCACTGCCGTCCTCGCGGCGCTGTGCTGTGTTTCCACCGTATTTTTCGTCGTTCCCCTGCCCGCGTCGGGCTATTTCAATATGGGCGACGTGTTCGTCCTTCTTTCGGGCTGGCTTCTGGGGCCTTTATACGGCGCCGCGGCCGCGGGCCTGGGCACCATGCTGGCGGACGTCGTCGGCGGCTACGCCTCCTACGCCCCCGCCACCCTGGTCATCAAGGCGGTTATGGCCGTCGCCGCTTATTTCGTTTCCCGACTGCTGAAAAAAGCAATCCGCAGGGAGAAGCTGGACGTTCTGCCCCGCGCCGTCTCCGCGCTGGTGGGCGAGGCTCTCATGGTGCTGGGCTATTTCTTTTTCGAGGGCGTTCTGCTCGGCATGGGCATGGGCGCCGCGCCGAATCTCCTCGGCAACGCCCTTCAGGGCGTCTGCTGTTTCCTCATCGCGGTAATCCTCATCGGCGCGATCTACCCTATAAAGCCCGTCCGCGGCTTCTTTCCCAAGCTCGGCTGACTTCTTTTCCCATAAATGAAAACGACGGAGAAATTTCTCCGCCGTTTATTTTTTACAAACATTTCAACGCCAGCAGCGTCTCCGCGTCGGCGAGCTGCTCCCGATCGGTAACGCGGTAATGGATCCAGCCGCCGTCGCCGCAGGGATACTTGCGATCGATATATTCCCGCGCATAGTCCCGCAATCGGGGATACGCCGTCTCAAACTGTTTATCCGTCAGCCTCATCATCACGGTAAACGCGCCCTCCTCGGCAAAAATATAACACATCAGCTTTTTCTTCTTTCTGTGCGCAATCCCCCAGCCATAATTATTCCCGTAGGGAAAAGCGATTTTCCGCTCCGTGCGATAGGTCCGAGCCAGCCATTCGTCGAGTGCGGCAAACAATTCCGAATTGCCGCCGCAGTACGCGGCCATTTCCTCCCGCGTCGGCTGTTTCCGCTTATCGAGCATACGTCCGTACATAAAGGGCCTCCCTGAAAGTTAATCGTCCCGCCTCCCGCGCTTATAAATCGAACGCGATCGCGGTGATATCGTCGGAAAAAGCGCCGCCCGAAAAGACGGTGAGCGCGGTTTTAAGCTTGCCTATAAAATCCTCCGCGCCCCGCGACTGAAGCAGAACGCTTTCGGCGCGTTCGATGCCGAACTGCTCCCCCGCGGAATTGGCGCACTCCGTCACGCCGTCGGTCAGCAGCACCAGCACGTCTCCCTTTGCGAAAGGAAGCTCCCGTTCCTCATAGACGAAATCGGGCATCCAATTGGAAATAGGCGGCGCGGGGGATTCGATTTCATTGATCCCCAATCCGTTTTTCAGCAGAATGGGCGCATTGTGCCCCGCCGCCGCGTAACGGAGCTTTTTTTCCCTATCGTCGATGCGTACCGCCGCAACCGTGATATACGACCGCTCGTCCAAATTGAGTTCGCGGAATTTACTGCTCAAAAGGCTGAGCGCGCGCGCCAACGAGGTCTGTTTTTTATCGAAGCCCGCCTTGACAAACGCGGACAGCATTCCCGCGGATATCCCCTTTCCCGACACGTCGGCAAGGACGCCGTAGGTCTGTCCGTCCAGCTCGTAAACGTCGGGCAGATCGCCGCCGATTTCGAGACAAGGAATATACATGTACGAATAAGGAATCCCCCCCATGCTCTTTCCCGCGGGCAAAAGCCGCTGCTGCATGCGCTGTGCCGAAAGCATCTCCCGCGCGATCTCCGTCTGATAGGTGCCGTCGGTGAGTCCGAGAAACAATTTTCCGCTTTCGTCCGCAGGCAAAATCCGGATACGGACGGTGATTTTGTCCGTTCTGTCCGCATGGCGCACGCTCGTCGAAACGGTATCCGCTTTTTCCTTTCCGTCCTTCACCGCCGCCAGCATGACGTTTCTGAAAGCGCAATATGCGCAGGACGCCCCTTGGCCGCATTCCTCCGCGCTCTCGCCGCAGCCGAGCGTCTCTTTAAGCTTCCCCCTTTGCTTTGCCTTATCCGAAAACGAACGCCGAAAAGCCTCGTTGGTAAAACGGACGCGCAATTTGTCGTCGAATACAAACACCCCCGCGGGCATCCGATCGAGTATTTTTTTATACATACCGCCAAACATGATCCGTCTTTTCCTCTCTTTGTCCTTTCTCTCCGCATTTCCCGCGTCAGCGATACACTTTCAGCCCCCGCTCTATTTTCGCGTCGAAATCCAGCCCGTCGTATAATTCGCCGTCCAGCTGCACCGTGCAGGGCGCGGCGGGCGTTATTTTCACCCGCTCGCAGAGAAAATGCTCCGCTCCCGCATATTCCAGAACCTTTCCCCTCATGAGATAGAGAAAGGCTTTAAGTATCTGAAGCTTGCCCATACATTCCACGGTCATCACGTCGATTTTTCCGTCGTCCACGACGGAAGCGGGGCAAATGCGTATCCCCCCGCCGATCTGCGTGCCGTTGCACGCGACGGCGATCAGCGCTTTGTGCGTTTCCCGCCGTCCGCCGCTTTCAAGCTCTATCCCGTACCCCTTAAAGGTAAACAGGCTTTGAAACAGGCTTAAAAGATATTTGATTTTTCCTTTGACGCGGCCCTTTTTACAGCGCACCAAAACGTCCACGTCCATGCCGAGCCCGCCGACGTTCATGCACCTGACGCCGCCGACGGAAAGAAAATCCGTCTCTTTGGGCGCGCCGCCGAGAATAATTTCCGCCGCCTTTTCCGCGTCGAGCGGAATGTTCGCCGCGGCGGCGAAATCGTTGCCCGTTCCCGAGGGAATCAGCCCCAGGCGACAGGCGGAGGGATCGGAAATTCCGTTGAGAACTTCGTGCAGGGTGCCGTCGCCGCCCACGACGACGAGCTCCAAAGGGACGGGCCGCAAATTTTCCGTTTGCGTCAAAGCCGCCTCGGCGGCCTGCCCCGCTTCGTCCCGAGCGGTGAGGCGCGCGGCGATCTCTTTCGCGTCGCCCGCTCCCGAAGTTTCATATACGTTATATCCGACGCCGCGTTCCGCCAGCAGCCGCTTTACGATTTCCAGATTTTTCCTCGCCCTGCGGCCGCCTGCGATCGGATTGACGATGATATGGTACATTTTAACATTTCCCTTTGTGTAAATTGTTAAAGGCGTTTGACGGTTTTCGTCTTTTTTCGGTTTTTTTGAAAAAACCCGTCGGAACTATTATATAACACTTTGCGGGGAATTGCAATTTATTTTGTAATTTGATATACTGTAAAAGGAAAAAATTTTAAGGAATTTTGTCTATGCAGCAAATCATCCCGGAAAAACTTGCCTGTCTTGCCAAAAACTGCCCGTCGCCGCTCTACGTCGTCGGCGGAAGCGTGCGCGATTTTCTCGCGGGCCTTTCCTCCGCCGAAAGCGACTGGGATATCTGTTCGCCCATGAGCGCGGACGTCTTTTTGTCCGCGGCGGAGAAGAGCGGCTTTTTTCCGCAGGCGGTCTATCGCCACACGGGTACGGTGAAGCTTAAGGACGCGGACGGAGTGGATTACGAATACACCTGCTTCCGTTCGGACAGATACGTGCGGGGCACCCATGTCCCCGTCGAAATATTTTTTACGGAGGATATTGTTTCAGACGCAAAGCGGCGGGATTTTACCGCCAACGCCGTCTATTACGATATCGCAGCGGACGCTTTCGCCGATCCCTTAAACGGAATCTCGGATATACGGGCGAAACGCCTGCGCACCGTCGATCGGGCGGAAAAGGTATTCGGCGAGGACGGCCTTCGGCTGATGCGCCTCGCACGGCAGGCGGGACAGCTCGGCTTTTCCCCCTCCGCCGACTGTCTCGCGGGCGCGAAGGCCAACGCCGCGCTCATCCGCGACATTTCCCCCGAACGCATCTGGGCGGAGCTGTGCGCCGTTTTGAAGGCGGACAAACGCTACGATAACCCGCTCGGGCATTACGAGGGGCTGAAGGCGCTCGAGGAAACGGGCGTCCTCGGGGAAATTCTCCCCGAGCTTGCGCTCGGTAAAGACATGGTACAGCGTAAAGACTTTCATAAATACGACGTTCTCGAGCATTCCCTGCGCGCTGTTTTGTACGCCGACGAAGAGGTGCGGCTGGCCGCGCTTCTCCACGACGTGGGAAAGCCTTTCTGCACGCTGCGGGACGGGGACTCGCACGATCATGCCGAGGAGGGTGCGCGGATTGCGGGCGATATCCTCAAACGGCTGAAAGCGCCCAAGCATGTCGCGGCGGAAACCGCCGACCTCGTCCTTTGGCACATGTACGATTTCGACTGCAGAGCGAAAGAAAACAAGCTTCGTCGATTTTTCGTCCGGCAAGCCGATCTGCTCGAAAAACTGATGCTTTTGAAGCAGGCGGACTATTCGGGCTGTATGGACGATCTTTCCCCCTGCCCTACCGATCGGAAATGGCAGGCTTTGCTCGAAAAAATGCAGAGAGAACGTGCGCCCATGCGGCTCAGGCAGCTTGCCGTGTCGGGACGGGAGCTGGAAGAGAGCGGGATTCCCGCCCGCATGCTTTCCTCCGTCCTCAGGGAGTTGCTCCTGCACTGCGCGGTATGTCCCAAGGACAATAAAAAAGAACGGCTGCTTCTTCTTGCCCCGTCTGCCCTGCATACCGCGCTGGAGAGAAAACCGACGACAAAAAGCGGCTGACGGTTTTTCGTTTTACCGAACGGGGGCGGCCGATTGTTCTCCCGTCTGTCATCCGAAAACCCCGACAAAAAGCGGCTGATTGTCCCCCGTCTGTCGTCTGAAAAACCCGACAAAAAGCGGCCGTCCCCTCCCCGCGCCCGCGCGGCAGCCCAACTTCACAAAGGAAATACAAGGAAAAAATATATGACCGAAAAAACGCTTATCCTAATCTGTATCGCCCTGCTTCTGCTCTGCATACTGCTGCTGTTCGCCCTGCTTCTCAAAAAGAACAAGGAAACGGAGAAGAAAAACGACGGGAGCATGGAAGCGCTGAAAGAAAAAATCGACAAACTCGGCGGGGTCGCGGACTACACCAACAAATCGATCACGTCGCTCGGTTCCATGACGGAATATCGGCTCAACAATATGCAAAAGACGGTAAACGACCAGCTTCGTTACGTTTCCGAAAACAATCAACGGGCGCTGGACGAAATACGGCGCACCGTGGACGACAAGCTTTCCCGGACGCTGGAATCAAAGCTGACGGAAAGCTACGCCGTCATTCAGCAGCGGTTAGAAGCGGTCTATCGCGGGATCGGCGAGGTGCAGAGCCTCGCGGCCAGCGTCTCCGACATCAAAAAAGTGTTTTCCAACGTAAAGCTGCGCGGCACCTGGGGGGAGACGCAGCTGGGCGCGCTCCTTTCGCAGATGCTGGCGCCCAACCAATACGCGGCCGGCGTCAAGCTCAACCCGCTCACGGACGCGATGGTGGATTTCGCGGTGCTTCTGCCCGACAAAAACGGCGCGTGCATTTATCTCCCCATCGACAGCAAATTTCCCATAGAGGAATACCAGCGCCTCATCGACGCGGAAAACGCCTGCAACCGCGAGGCGGAGGAGCGCGCGATGAAAAATCTCGGCAAGGCGGTAAAGCTTCAGGCCGACTCGATCGCGTCGAAATACATTCTGCCGCCCCGCACCACCGATTTCGCGGTGATGTATCTGCCCATCGAAAGCCTCTATGCGGAAGTGCTGAAGATTCCCGATCTCAGCGAATATCTCTCCCTGCGCCGTATCCTCGTCTGCGGCCCCACCAATCTGAGCGCGCTTTTATCCACTCTGCAGACGGGTTTTAAGGTGTCGGCAATCGAGCGCCGCTCGCAGGAGCTTTGGCAGCTTCTGGCCGTGTTCAAGCACGAATTCGGGAAGTTTACGGACGTGCTCGAAAAGACGCAGAAAAAGCTTCAGGAGGCGCAGGATACGATAGAGACGGCCGCGGGCAGAACGCGCGCCATCGCAAAGAAGCTGAAAAACGTCGATCTCGGCATTCCGAACGACAACCTCCTTTCCGAGTTTCCCGACGATACGCCGCCCGCGGGCGGCAGGCCGTAACTTTCTTCTTTCGGTGAAAATTTCGGACAAATACTTGCATTTTCGTCCGAAATGCATTATAATGTAATTATACAAAAGAAAATACGGAAAACGCGGCGGTTTTGCGCCGCGGACAAATACGACGCAAACGGCTTTCCCGGCAACGGCGGAAGCGAAAAAAGTGAGGTAAACGGTATGGCTACATATTACGACGACACGGAATACGAGCGCAGGGGCGGCGGTTTTTGGGGAAAGTTCCTCGCCGTCTTTCTGGGTTTTTTGTTCGGCATTATCTGCACCCTCGGCGGACTCGCGGGCCTGGGGTATGTTTTATACGCCAAGATAAAGATTGCGGAGGGCTTCAAAGCCGTCAATAAAATCACGGGCTCCGACATCGATTACACCGAATATATCACCGAGGAATACGCCCAAAAGACGATCGCCGAGCTGATGAAAGACCTCGGCGCGCTCTCCTCCGATTTCCAGAATCAGACGGCCAGCCTTTCCTCTTTGGAAAAATTTTCCCCGAAAGTGCGCGAGACGGCGGAGAGCATTGTAAAAAAGATTTCGGAATACGGGGTGGCTGTGGATACGGACGTGCTCATGACCACGCCGTTGAGCGGAATGAGCGAATTTCTCACGGACACCCTCAACACGGTGGAGGTGGGCAAAGTGCTCGATAAATCGGGCATTCTCGTGGAGAGTAACGACAGCTACGAGATTTTGATGCTGCTCTGCTACGGCGAAAAGGGCGTCGATTATGCGGTGGACGGCGAAGGGCGCCCCGTCAAAGACGACAAGGGCAATGTAACCATGCTGGGAAGCGCAGCCCCTACCACCGTGGGCGACCTCACCAAGGACACCAACAAAGTGCTCGATAAAATGACGCTTTCCGCCGTCATGAACGCGACCAATTCGCTGGACAATTCCGACCCTATGATCCGCGCGCTTCTCTACGGCGCCGAGGGCGAAAGCTATACCTATGACGAAGAGAAAAAAGAAGTGACGATGCTTCCCCTCCGATACAAATACGACGAGGAAAACAACTCGATCACGGACGCGGACGGAAAAACGTATGCCTACGACGAAACGGGCAAAAAATGGCTCGCGGAGGACGGCGGGTATATTCTTTCCCTGTCCGCCCAACCGACCGTAAAAGCTGCGGCGGCCGACGAAGAAACCGTTTCCTATACCTACGCGGTATATACCAAGGAAGGAACGCTGGTCTGTTCCCTCGCGGCGGCCGAAACGCCCGATACCTATCACGCCTTCGATAAGCAAAACAACCTTCTGAAGCACCAGCCCCTTTCCGTGGGCGATCTCATGGGCGGAGACCTCACGGGGATATTAAACGATATCCGCCTGGGAGACGCGCTGAAGGTAACGGCCGCTTCGGACGCGATCCTCATCGCGCTGGCCTACGGCAGCGAAGGAACCGATTACATAATCGAGGACGGCAAAATCAAGCCCCTTACGCCGCCCACCACCATCGGGTCGCTGACGGACGGCCAAACGAGCGAAATTTTCGATAAAATCGAGCTGGGCGCGGTGATGAAGGTCGATCCCTCCGACGACGTGATGTGCGCGCTCGCCTATGGCACGAAAAACAAGCATTATAAGGTCGTCGAAGAGACCGTCGGAGAAGAAACCGTAAAGACCATAGAAATGCTGCCGATCGTCTATACGCTGAAGGACGGCGTGCTTTTCGACGACGAAGGCAACGAAACCGTGTCCGAGCTCCTTGCGGGCGGCGTCTATAAAGTGACGATTGCCGAAGGCGAGGGCGAAACGGCAACAGAGACGATCTATTACGCAAAGCCCGACGCGGCCGGAGCTGCGGATTATTTCCTTTATGAAACGGAAACTTGCGCGGGAGACAAGATACTGTATAAAAAGACGACTTTGAACGATTTGATGAACGGCGACGCCTCCTCCCTCATCGACAATGTGGAGCTGGGCACGCTGATGGGCCTCGACGGCAGCTCGGATAAAATGTTGTTGTCGCTGGCGTACGGCAGCGAAGGCGTCGATTACGAGATCGACGCCTCGACGAACGCGATCGTGCGTCTCGAGGGCGGCAAGGCGCCCACCACCGTCAAGGATTTGAGAAACGACGAAACGGCAAGCGGACTGTTAAAGGGCCTTAAGCTCGGCGACGTGCTGGGGATTTCCCCGCTCGATCAATTCGACGACGCCAAAAAAGATCCCGATCCCATGATGCTGGCGCTCGCTTACGGCGAGGAGGGCACCGATTACGTCATCGAGGAAAAGGACGGGGAAAAGGTTATCGTCTGGCTGGGCGATTCGGGTCCCCGCACGATCGGCGACCTCACGGCGGGCGACAGCGCGATTTTCGATACGATTACCCTGGCAAGCGTCATGAACCTCACCCCCGCTTCCGATCCGATCATGATTTCCCTCGCGTTCGGAAAGGACACTCACTACACGATCGTCGAAGAAGAATTTGTCATGCTGCCGCAGAAATATACGCTGAAAGAGGGCGTGCTCTACGACGACAACGGCGAGGCGGTCACAGCCGAGGCGACGGGCGTCGAGGGCGTATATAAGGTGACGTTCGTCAAAGGGACGGGCGAAACGCAGAAGACGGAAATTTACTACGCCAAGGCCGACAGCGCGGGCGATGCGGAATATTATCTCTATACCGACGAAACCTGCGCGGGCGAGAAAGTATTATACAAAAAGACCTCCATCGGAGACCTGAAGGGCGATAACGCCTCCGATATCATCAAGGATATTCAGCTTGCCACCGTTCTCGATCTCACGCCAAGCTCCGATTCTATTCTCATCGCATTGGCCTACGGAAACGAGGGCGAGGATTTCGAGTACGTTCTCGACGGCGAAGGCAATAAGACGGGTTTCCGGATGCTCGGCGACGCAAAGCCCCGCACCATCAAGCAATTGAAGGATTCCAACCTCGTCAACGAAATCCGGCTTTCGGCTATCCTTCAAACGAAGCCCGAAGACAAGATTACAATGTATCTCCTCTACGGCGTCGAGGGCACGCATTATAAAATGGAGAACGGCGAAGTCGTCATGCTGGGAGACTATCCCCCCCGCACGATCGGCGATCTGTCGGGAGACAATTCCCCCGTTTCCACAATCACCAAAGATCTTACCATCGGCGATCTCGTGGGCACTGCGGGCGACTCTAAACTTCTCGCAAAAATTTCCGATTGGAAAATTGCCCAATTGAGCGATCAAAGCCAGATAAATACGATAAAACTCGGCGAAGTCATCGACATCAAAGACACCGATCCCGCGCTCCTTAAAAATCTTGCGGAAACTTCTATCGGCGAACTCAATACGCGGATCAATACCATGACGCTTGCGGAAATCCTCGGCGAGGAGCAGGTAAACGGCAGCACCTTCCTCAAGCATTTGGATACTTCCACTATCAACTCGCTGGCCGCCGACCTCGACAAGCTCACCATTCAGCAGGTGTTTGAAGATAAAATCTACAAAAAGGACGCGGACGGCAATTACGTGCTCGGCGAGGACGGCAGCAAGGTGCTTACGGGCACCTGGAAATATCTCCTCGTAAAGGACGGCAAGGAACAGGAATGCCAGATCAAGGAGATTGATTCCCTCGTTTCCAACATGACGGCGAACATGCAAAGCGCCACGCTGAACGATTTATCCGACGATAAAATACTGACGCTGGACGAGGCTTTCCGCAGAAAAAATATCAAATACGATTTCGGCCCCCTCGAAAAAATCGAGCCTTATTTCAATGCCCAAGGCCAAGAAAAAACGACGATCGGCGAACTGACCATCACCGAGCTTGTCGATTATGTCGGAAAACTTCTCGATAAGGTCGGCGCATAAACAGACAAGGGAACGGAATTATCCGTTCCCTTATTTTATTCCACCCTCGCGTTACTTACAAAAATCGCCCTATTTTCCCTTAAAAACAATTGACTAAAAGGCAAAAATCGGGTATAATAGTAATACAGCTTTGAGACAAGCTGTTATCAGCCTTGCATACCGAAAAAGTATGCCGAATAAGACCGGGAGGTGAAACAAAACTATGGCAAAGTACGAAATGCTCTATTTGCTCAACAACGACGCCACTGACGAAGTGAAGGCGGCCGAAGTCGAAAAGTACGAAACTATCGTAAAATCGATGAACGGCACGGTTGTGTCCACGGACAAATGGGGAACGAAAAAGCTTGCGTATCCGATTAAGTTCAAAAACGAAGCCTATTACGTTCTCATGACGTTTGAAGCGGACGGCAGCGTTGTCAACGAGCTCGACCGTATCGCGGGCATCGACGGCGAAGTTTTGAGACGAATGATCACAAAACTTAACTAAAGGGTAATTGTAATGAATAAGGTTTTTTTAATCGGAAATTTAACGCGCGACCCCGAGCTTACCGAAACGCCCAGCGGCGTTGCGGTATGTCACTTCGCTATTGCCGTCAACAGGAATTATTCCTCTCAGGACGGCGAGCGCCAGACGGACTTTTTTAATTGCACCGCATGGCGCCAGACGGCGGAAACGGTAGCGCGCTACACGAAAAAAGGCAACAAAGTTGCCGTCAGCGGAAGCGTACAGCTTCGGAATTATGAAGACAACCAGGGCGTCAAACGCACGGCGGTGGACATCATCGTGCAGGACGTGGAATTCCTTACCCCCAAGGGCAGCGGCGATTCCTTCGATGACGCGCCCGCGGCTCCTTCCCGTTCCGCAGCTCCCGCCGCTAAAAAGAAGCCCGTCCTCCAGAGCCTGGACGACGACAGCGATATTCCCTTTTGATTTTTCAAGGGAAAAAATAACATAAGGAGTAAAAGTCATGGAAGAAAAGACTGCCGTAAGGAAGAGCTATAAAAAAATGCCCCGTAAAAAAGTCTGCGCTTTCTGCCAGGAAAAAGTTACCGAAATCGACTATAAAGATATCAACCGTTTGAAGAAATTCGTAACGGAAGGCGGTAAAATCGTCCCCCGCAGAATGAGCGGCACGTGCGCGGCGCACCAGAGAGTTCTCGCTACCGCGATCAAGCGCGCGAGAATCGCGTCCCTTCTCCCCTTCAAGGGCGAGTAATCGGACGGAGAACTCCGCAAAAGTAAAACTTATCCCCTGCTTTCGAAAATTCGAAAGCAGGGGATTTTTCATAAACGAATAAAGGCGCTGAACAGGGCCTTTGGTTTTTAAGCGGAAAACCGGTTCCCGCCGCCGACGTTTATTCGAGATAGAACACCTCTTCGAGCAGCGGCTGCGCGCCCGTCTTTTCGTCCATCGTCATGTCCATCACGTCCTTCATAAACTCGTTCCAACGCTCGACGACGGGGCTTTCCGACTGTATCCGCGCGGCGTAGGCGGACCCCTTTTCGCATTCGTAATACCCGAAAACCTCCTCGCCGTCCAGCCAGATCGAGTAGTTTACGATCCCCGCTTCCTTCAACACACTTTTCATCTCGGGCCAGAGCTCGTCGTGGCGGCGGATATATTCCGCGCGTTTGCCGCTTTTGATCGCCGCTTTCCATGCATAACGTTCCATGGCGTCCTCCTTACTTCAATACGCCGTCGAGAGGCGTGACGCCAAAGCGCGCCGCCAGTCCTTTCAGCGTTTCGTCGGGGATAATATTTACGGCGCGGCCCAAAGTGAGCATATAAATCTGCGCCGTCTTTTCCACCGTCTCGATCAACCCGAACGCCTCGTCCATATCCCTGCCCGTGCCGTAAATTCCGTGATTTGTCCACACGACAAGGCGGAATTTTTTCATCTTTTCCGCGGTGGCCTCCCCGATCTCGTTTGTGCCGCAGACCATGCAGGGCAAAATCCCCACGCCGTCGGGGAAAACGACGATACTTTCCGTATTCGACCGCCAAAGCCTGTGCGTAAAGTCCTTTTCGTCCAAAGGACAAACGGCGTTCATCGCAATCGTATAGGTGGGGTGCGAATGGATCACCACGCGGTGCGCGGGGTCGATTCCGAGGCGGGAAATATGGCTCATGAGATGAGCGGGCAGCTCGGAAGTAAATCTTCCGCCGTCCTTATATCCCCAAAGCAATTCCGCCGTGGTGCCGTCTTTGGCGATGCGGATAATGCCGAGATTGGTTTCGGGGTCGTCGTCCACGTTTTTGAAATACTTCCCCGTGCCCGTGACGATAAAAATTTTTCCGATCAGCTTGCCCGCGTCGAAGCCCGTTGGAATGGTGCGGATTACTTCGTCGGGGTCGAGATATTCCGCCACGTCCTTTTCGTTGATCAGATAGCTGATATTGCCGCCGTTTCTTTCATCCCAGCCCAGACGGTACATGTTCGCCGTCGCCTTGAGCATTTCCTTCATAAACGGCGCGTCGAAAATGTTTTTTCTCGTCAGCTGCTTTGCGCTCTTTTTCAATTCGTCCATAAAACCCATAATCGTATCTCCTTAAAATTTTTTTTACAAGCTCTGTTGCGTCGAAAATTCTCCCGGCGGACAACCGCGTTTCTCCATATTATGCCTCCATATCCCTTTCCCGAGCCTTCTCCGCGTCAAAGCTCTACGATATCGAAAGATTTTTCGATCATCTTTCTGCCCTCGCCTACGGAAGGAAGCTCGCCCGCCCCCACCATCTGCATTAAAAAATTTCCGATCGCCGTGCCCTCGGTCGGGCCGGTTACAATCTTTTTGCCCGTATATTTTGCGGTCAGTTCGTTGAGAAGCTCGTTTTTGCTTCCGGTGCCGATGATATTCAGCGTCGAATAGCTTTCCCCCGTCAGCTTTTCCAGCCCCTCGAGGCTTTCGGCATAGCTTTTGGCAAGGCTGTTAAAGATACAGTACGCCATACCGCCCGCGGAAAGCTGTTTTCCGACCGAGGCATTGATGGCGTCGATCATGCTGACGGGCGAAAGAAATCTGGCGTCGTTGACGTCCACGGTTTCTCCCACGCGGCTGATTTTCGCCAGCGAGGTGAGCGTCGCAAAATCGTATTTATCGCCCAGCTCGCGGCGAACCTGCCGGATCATCCAAAGCCCCATGATATTTTTCTGGAGCCGAAAGCGGCCGCCGACGCTGCCCTCGTTGGAATAGTTGAGCTCCCGCGCCTTGTCCGTCGTATAGGCGCGGTTCCGCTCGATGCCCAGCAGCGACCAGGCTCCGCTGGAAATATACGGCGTCTGCCCCTCGAGCGGCGCCGACAAAACGGCGCCCGCCGTATCGTGCGTGGCGGGCAAAATGACTTTTGCCCTATACCCGACGATCGACGCCACTTCCTCCGTAAATTCTCCCGCTTCCGTCCCCGGCTGAGCCAGCTCGCCGAACCACTCCTTTTTATAATCGAGCTTTTCTATAATTTCTTCGTCCCACGTATGCGTCAAAGCGTTGACCATGCCCGTCGTCGTGGCATTGGTATATTCCTGTTTTTTGACGCCCGTCAGAAGAAAATGAAAATAGTCGGGCAGCATGAGAAAAGACCGTGCTTTCGCGCTCCTGCCCGTGCGTTTGTCGTCGTACAGCTGATAGACGGTATTAAACGCCTGAAACTGAATCCCCGTCTTTGCGTACAGCTCCGCAAACGGAACGCGGCGGTGAACGGAAGCGACCGCGCTTTTCGTGCGGCCGTCGCGATAACAATAAACGCCCCCGATAGGCTCGTCCTTTTCGTCCAGCAAGACGTAATCGACGCCCCAGGTATCCACCCCTACCGAATAGGGCGCTTTTCCCAGCTCCCCCGCCTTTTTCAGCCCGTTGAGAATTTCCCGGAAAAGTCTCTTTGCGTTCCACATCAGCCGCTTTCCGCCTTGACAGCCCAGCGCGCCGGGCGTCCCGGGCAGCGCTTCGGGCGTATTGGAAAAGCGGTAGATCTCTTCGGCAATTATCTTTCCGCCCTCGATGTGCGCCAGAATATGACGGCCCGCCGATGCGCCGATATCGACCGCAAGATAGTATCTCATGATATCGCTCCTTGATATATTGATACACGATTTATTATCTATTATATCACATATTTTTTCTTTTGTCTATATATGTTTGAAATATTGACAAAAAAGCATTTTTAAGACGTACTGCGGTCAAATACAATCACAAACGCGCACGCTCAATGTATCGGGCGTTGAAAAAGGCCTGCGGGCCAAAAGGAGTATAAAACAGGGCGGAAAAACAGATACTGTTGTCAACTGTCATTCAGGAGTATAACCGTCATGAAAAAGCTTTTTTGCCTGGTATTTTCTTTACTTACTTTTTTAACCGTTTCCTGCGGAACGCAGAGAGCGGCCGCCCAAACGGAATCGTCTATCCCAAGCATGGCCTCGACTTCCTCCGCGTCCTCGGAAGAATCGTCCGCTAAAAAGACTCCCCCGCGCGACGATACCTCCGAAACGGTGTGGAGTACCTCGGACATAGACGTATCCCACGTTGACATCAATAAAAAGCTGATCGTATTTTCGTTTGACGACGCGCCCGACGTCACTTTGAAGCCGCTCATGCGGACGTTTGCTTCCTTCAATGCGCAAAACCCCGACTGCCCCGCTTCCGCAACCTTCTTTTCCAACGGAATCAGAATCGACGCCACCACCTTTTCCCGGCTAAAGGAGGCTTACGCCGCGGGTTTTGAGCTGGGAAACCACACCAATCGGCACAAGGACCTCACGAAGCTGCCGCCCGAAAAAATCCGGGAGGAAATCTCCGTCGTGGACGAAATTCTCTGCAAGATAGACGGCAAGAGAAATCACCTCCTGCGCGTACCGTACGGCAACTTTAACGATAAAGTAAAAAAACAGGCGGAAACCCCGCTTATCGACTGGTCGATCGACACGGAGGACTGGAAAGGAATTTCCGCACAGCAGATCTACGACGTCGTATGGAAGGAGAAATACCCGGGCGCGATCGTACTCATGCACGACGGCTATCCGAATACCGTCGAGGCCGTAAAGCGGCTGCTTCCCGCCCTCAAGGACAACGGCTATCAGGTGGTGAACGTCTCTCAACTTTCCAAAGCGCTCGATTGTTCCCTCGTTGCGGGAAGCGTATATACCCACATCAGACAAAAATAGTAAAAGCTTCCCCGACAGGTTTGTCGGGGGAGCTTTTTATCGTCGTATCAAATTTTTTCGTCCCGTCAATACTTTTCTTCCGTAAACAGACGGAAGAAGCTTGCGCAATCGTCCAGCCATTTGGCGTTTCTCTTCAAAAATTCCGCGGGTACGTTCACCTCGAAGTTACAGCTTGAAGCGCCGTGCTCGCCCTGCGGATATACATGCAGCTCGTAAGGAATTTTGTGCTTCGCCAGCGCTAAGGCGTAAAGCAGAGAATTGGCGGAAGGGACGCAAGTGTCCGTGCTCGTCGTCCAGATAAATGCGGGCGGCGTATCGTCCGTGACTTCTTGGTCCAGATCGAGGGACTTCATCAGTTCCCCCCTTGCTTCCTCCGTATAGCCCGACAGCAGATTTATATAGGAATCCTCGTGCCCCGCCTTAGAGCTGATCACGGGATACCCCAGCCCCACCGCTTTGGGACGGCAATCGAGCTCCAAGCCCGATTTTTCCTTGACGGAAGCGTATTCCACCGCGAGATCGGCAGTCAGATGCCCGCCTGCGGAAAATCCGACGACAAACACTTCGTCTGCGTTTACGTTATATTCGGCGGCGTGCTTCTTTACGTAATCCACCGCGGCCGAAAGTTCGATCAGCTGCTCGGGATAGGAAACGCCGTCGGGGCTGCAAAGGTAAGTGAGTATAAACGTTTGAAAGCCTCTGGCGAGAAATTGGCTCGCCACGGGTTCCCCTTCCCGTTTGCTCACGCCCCAATAGGCTCCGCCGGGGACGACGATCACCGCGGGACGCTTCCAGTCGGGTGCGGGGGCGTCAAACGGACTTTCGCAAAGGATACACTCCAATTGTCCTCCCTCGATCCCATACGCTTCTTTCAGCGAAATCTTGTAAGTTCTCATTATTTTCTTATCACTCCTTTTTCGCACCGCAAGGTACGATTTTTTGACAAACTAAACCTTTTATGCCTCCGAAGCGCCGTCCCAGGGACGAATATAATGAAAGATTTTACCGTCCTTGGCAACGCTTCCGAATACGGGCCGCCTGGAGAAATAGTCGCATTTATACATTTCCTCCAGCATGGACTGTTTTTCGTAGTAACGCAAGGTCTGCTTCAAAAAAGCCTTTACGTCTTCGGTAAAGCCGTCCTCCGAATAGCGCGTGCTCTCGTAATCGTAATGCGTCCAGACGCCGTCCTTGCCCTTTACGGAGACCGTGGTGCCGTCGTAATAGATATCGTTTGTGAACAATCCCGATTCGCGGCTGACAAAGACGCTACTCCTGTCCGAAAACATGCTGACGCCGTGATAGAGGTTGGTATTATAGCTGTATCCCGTCAGCTGCAACAGCGTAGGCAGAATGTCGAACGAGCAGGTAAACTTATCCACCTTCGTCCCGCCCCGCAGAGGACTTTTAAGATCCTTCGACGCCCGAAAGGACAGATTGTGATAGCCCTCGTAAGGCAGACGACTGAGGCCGAGATCGCAGTCCATACTGCCGCCGTACCACAAAAAAGCGGGGATATTATAGAGAGCGGTATTCCAGCCCTCTCCGAGCGGCACCCCTTTGAGATAATAGTTCTGCTCGTTGTAATAAGCGGTGTGATCCGCATAGAACACAAACGCCGTATCGTCCAGCCGGCCCGTGCGCTCGAGGTCGTAAAGCAGCGAATTGACCGCTTCGTCCAGATCCATCAGCCCCGCCTGAAAACGCTTGTACCGAAGATAAACTTTTTCCAGCGTTTCGGGCGAATAGGGAGAGGCGTCCGAAGTGTCCAGCTCGATCCCCTTCGCGGCGAACGTTTGGGGATAGCCGTCGATCAGCCGGTAATATTTTTCAAAGTTTTTAACGGCCGCTTTTTTGGAAAATTCCTCTTTTAAGCGGGCCTGCTCCTTCAGGCATTCCTCCTCCGTCATATCGGAATCGTAGTACCGCTCGTCTGAAAAATCGCTGAAGGGATAATCCCCGTAATCGACGAGATCGTTGTACGCGCCGTGAGAGGACAGGGTCATGTGCATGGTAAAAAACGCCCGGTCGCCCTCCTCTTTACGGGTATAGTCGTCGAAATAATTTTCCGTCACCAGCGCGTCCCTGTCGAAGTTATAGAAATTCTTTTTGATTACGTTCCCGTTTTCGTCGCACCCGTCCAACGCGGGCATGTCCTCCAGAAAATGCGCCGTGTCGAAGCCGTAATTGCCGCCCGCGCCGTGGGTGACGTTGCGGTTGTAAAAGCTTTTGGTGTTGGGGTGGAAATAGTTTGTCGTATATCCCGAGGCCCGCAAAACGTTGGGCAGGGTAAAGGAAAGGTTGGACTCCTTGAGTTTTGTGGATACGTCGTTTTGAGGGTCGATCGGATAGCTTCCCAAAATGGACATCGCCTCCGAATGATTGGTCTTATCCCGCGCGTAATATTCGGTGAAAGAAATTCCGCCGTTGGCCATGGCGTAAAGCGTGGGGGTGTATTCCTGATTAATGCCGTACCACTCCCCCGACTCGATGACGATCAATACGATATTTTTTCCGTTCAGCACGCCCGTGTAGAGGTTGTCCCCGTAGGTCGATTCGCTCATCTCCCCCTGCGAAAAATAGTTGTCCAGCGCCAGAAGCGACTGCCTGCCGTCCGTCTGCCCCCCGCCGAGCAGGGAATTGAGCGTATTGGAAACATTCATGAAATAGAACCCGAAAAACCCGAATTTTTTAAGGGCCTTCGAGGGAATAAACTGAGTGGTGTATAAAATATTGTCGTCGTTATAATCGGCCAGCTCGTCCGACACGGTGGCGCTGCGGAAGGTGTTGAGCGTGGCCTGATAGAGGATCATCGCGGCGTTTTCGCCGATGATACAGCAAACCAACAGAATGATGACCGCATTTCGGGTAAAACGGGCGTGCTCCGTCTTAAGATATTTATTGAGAAATACCATGCACGTTATTTCGGCGGCCAGCAGAGCGACGAGCCCCGCCACCAGCCACCAATTGACGAAGTCGCGCGAAAAGACCCCGCCCACCTCCGTAGCGAGGTTGAGCATATTGAGACTGAACACCATGCCGCTCATGCGGTAGAGCGCCTCGTTGATAAACGCGACGATAACCTGAACGCCCAGCAGAACCCCGTTGACGACAATGGACGCGACGGGCGAAGGAATGACGAAAATAATGATCGCCAGACCCAGAATAAACGCGAGATCTATTCCCCAGAAGGAGGGGAATACGCCCAGCCCCATCACGCAAAAGGTAATGATCTCTATCAACAATGCGGTAAAGACGTACAGGAGCGCAAAGTACGTCTTTTTTTTCAACAGCCTGTCCATGACGCTCCTCCTATAAAGAATTTCCGACCCGAGAGGATCGGAGTTTGAAAAATCATAAAACGCTTTCCGCCAAAGACCTTACGAGAAAAACTCCCGATAAATGGCGCGGATACACGGCGCGCAGTCCTCGCCCGCCACGCCGACGATAATGTTCAGCTCGCTGGAGCCCTGATCGATCATGATGACGTTGATGCCCGCCTCGGACAGCGCCTTGAAGAGCCGCGCCGAGGTACCGACGCTCCTGGCCATGCCGTGCCCCACCGTCGCCACCAGCGCGATGTTTTCGTGGGTATAGATATGGTCGGGCCGCACCGCTTCGCGGATCTCCTCCAAAATGGCGCCGAGATCGTCGTTTTCGAGGTATTTATTGTCGATGACCACAGACATGGTATCGATCCCCGAGGGGAGATGCTCGAAGGAGATGCCGTGGCGGCTGAGCACCTCCAGCACCTTCGCGGCAAAGCCGATCTCCGAGTTCATCATGGATTTTTCCAGCAGAATGACGGTGAAATCCTTTTTCCCCGCTATGCCCGTCACGACGTTGTCCTCCCGTCTTCTGCCCGACGTGGCCACGATCAGGGTGCCTTCGTCCTCGGGACGGAAGGTGTTGCGGATACGGATGGGGATACCCGCGCTTTTGACGGGAAAAATCGACTCGCTGTGCAGGACGTTGGCGCCCATATAGGAAAGCTCGCGCAGCTCCTGATAGGAAAGCTCGTCGATACAGCGGGGCGAGCTGACGATCCGAGGATCGCAGGCGAAAAATCCGCTGACGTCCGTCCAGTTTTCATAGAGGGAAGCCTTTACGGCGCGCGCCAATACGGCGCCCGAAATATCGCTGCCGCCGCGCGAGAAGGTCTTTATCTTTCCGTCCGCGCCCCTGCCGTAAAAGCCGGGCACCACCGCGCGGGCGTATTTTTTCAATACGGAAGCCGCCAAAGCGTAGGTCTCCTCGTCGAGGCTGCCGTCCGCCTTAAAGCGCACGATGTCCGCCGCATCGACAAACGGGACGTCCAGCACCGCGGCCATGATACGGGCCGCGAGATATTCGCCGCGGGACGCGCAATAGTCCCTGCCCTCGCCCCGAAGCACCCGTTCTTCGATTTCGTCCAGCATGCCCTCTACGCCCAGATCGAGCCCGATTTCCTTTTCGATATTCAAAAACCGCGTGCGGATTTTGGAAAATTCCGCCTCAAAAGCTCCGCCGGTCTCCGCCAGCTCGCTGCATTTATACAGCAGATCGGTCACTTTAATATCGCCGCCGAAACGCTTTCCCGGCGCGGAAACGACCACGTAACGCCGCGCAGGATCTGCGGCCACGATCTTCGCCGCGGACTGAATGATATTGCCGTCCGCCATGGACGTTCCGCCGAACTTACAAACCTTGATGCCCATAAAGACCTCGCTTTTACCGAAAAAAGCGCCTCGGACGAACCGCCTTTTTCTACCGTTTGGATTTTCTCCTTTTCCCCGCCGTCGTCAGTAGATTTCCATGCCACTATATTGTATGAAGCGCCGCGCGCGCAACGTGACAGCCGCGGCCGCCAAATATCAGATATTCAGCAGCAATACCACAAATATCGCCAGAAACACGGCGGCCAGCTTGATCCACAGCTTTCTGACAAATACGTTTTTCAAAAATTTTCCGAGCTTATTCATTCGCCGCCTCCTTTATTTGTTTTTCTTGTCCGACAGGGGCAATTCCTGCCAATAATAGTCGCGCAGGGCGCTCTTCAAAAGATCGTAATCGGCATACCGCTGAACGTTTCCCTGTTTAATCACGGAAATGATCCCCGTCTCCTCGGACACCACCAGCGACACCACGTTGGCCACCTCGGTAATCCCGATCCCCGCGCGATGGCGGGTGCCGAAATCCTTGGGATAACTCGTCTTTTGCGTCAGCGGCAGAAAACAGCCCGCCGCCTGGATTTTATGCCCGCGAATGATCATCGCGCCGTCGTGCAGGGGCGCCTTGGGGAAAAATATTCCCTCGATCAGCTGGGTGGAGATCTCCGCGTCCAGCCGCACGCCGCTCTGGATCACCTGCTTGGGCAGATTGCCCTTCGAAAGAACGATCAGCGCGCCGACGTTGTTTTTCGACATGTTCTGCAACGCTTTGATGATGTCCGAAATGCAGTGTTCCACGTCCGCCTGCGAACGGGCTTCCGTTCCGTTGACCAGCTTCTCTATCTTTTCCTTTGCGGGGCTGTGAATGTCCCACAGACTCTTTTTGACCTCCACGTTGAACATGACCAACATGAACATGGACAAAATGAGCACGAAATAGAAATAGAACTGCGTATCGAACAGCTCCACCGCGTATTTCATCGCGCCCATGACCACGATGAGCCCCCAATACAGAAGCATCAGCCGCGTGGCGTCGTTGTCGCGGAGCACCTTCGAGACATAATAGATCAGCAGATAAAAAAGCACTATCTCCACGCCGTAGGCCACGGTAAAGCCCGTAAAAAAGCCTATGATATTTTCGCCGAGTTTGGTCAGCGCGTCGGTGAAACCCGCCGCCAAAGCGTTTGTGTTCATAATTTTTCCTCCCGCCGTCGTTTCCCGCAAACGGTTTCCTATGCTATACGATTACAGAATATATTATATAAGATACGCGCCTAAAAATAAAGTGTTTTTTCATAGCTTTGCGCGTTTTTCACAGCATTTTCTTTTATAAGCTGCGTTCGAAGGGTTATTCCGCCCTTTTTTCCCCGAAAAACAGCCGCGCGGTAACCGTTTTCAGCGCTGAGGCGGCGGTAAGCTCACCGCATTTGATCCCGCCGATCGCTTCGTAAATGCTCCTGTAGCAACGCAGCAGCTCCCCTTTGGGAAACTTCGCCGCCTGCTCGCGGTTTTTGCGCGCCGCGTATTCCTTGATCCCCAGCGCCGCCGCCACCTCACGGTCGCCGCCGCGGGTCAGCGAAGCTTCGTAAAGCCCCTTGAAATAATAACACAGGGAATTGAGCAGGGAAATTTCGTCGAAGCCTTTGGACGAAAGCTCGCTTAAAATTCGGGTATAGGCCGAATAATTTTTACGCGACAGCGCGTTTGCCAATTCGTAGATTTTATATTCGGAATCGGGATAGACCACCTCGTCCACCATTTCGTCGCTTAAGCGGTCGCTCTGCCGCGCGCGGCAATAGATCAGCAGTTTTTCCGTCTCCATGGCGATTCTGGACATATCGCAGACGCAGTACGCCGCTATCTTGCCGCAGGTGACACCGTCCGCATACACGCCCGCGCGCTTGCACGTGACGTAGATCCACTTTTTTATCGTTTCTTCGTCCGCCCTGCCGCAGTCCACATAGGTGACGCCCGGCTTTTTCGCAAGCGGCGCGCTCCCCGTCTTTCCTTTCCCCGAATTGACAATCATCAATATACTGTCCTTCGGCGGGTTTTCGAAAATGGGTTTCAGATAGAAGTCGTATTCCTTTTCGGCGGGATAAAATTCCGTCACCTTGACGAAGCGTTTTTCGCTTAAAAAGGGAAAACAGTTGACGGCGTCCGCCAGCGACTTGAGCTTATCGCCCTTCAGCGCGGCGCCCTCGAACGCGGTAAAATCGAGCGTAGGCTCCTTCAGAAACCGCTTGGTGAGAAGCTCGCAGCCCCGTTCGCGGAAATACGTTTCCTCCCCCTCGAACAGATAGACGGGAAGCGCGCCGTGCTCGTCCGTAAATTTTTTGAAGTCCACATATTTCATACCCTCCGCCTCCCCGCGAATTTTCTTTTAACGGCTCCGCCTTCTAAAGTTTTTATTCTATACGCCCGCCTTTGAGCGGCGTCTCCTTTCCCGCTATGCCCTATCTGCCTGTAAGCGGCCTTCGTGTCCTTTTATATCCCATCCGCCCGTAAGGGGCGCTTGCTTTCCTTTTAATTATACCATATTTGTCCCGAAAATGCAAGAAAAACGTTTTACCGTTTTTTTCCTTTCGGCAGACGCGCCTTTCACAGGTTGAGCGCGCACACGGCGGCCGCAAACGAAAGGCAGATTATCCCCAAAAGAACCTTTCTCAAACGCCCGGGAAGATTGAGCTTGTCCGACAGAAAAATAAAAAACGCATAAAAGAGAAGCGCGGCCGAGCCGAGGCGTATTCCTTCGACGGCAAACGAAGAAAAATCGACCGCATAGAAGGCCAGCAGAAGCGCCGACCAGAGCATGGAAGGAACATACAGCAGGATAGGAGCCGCGGCAAGGGGCAGCAGGGCTGCGACGAACGCAAGAACGAGGAGAAAGGAAAACGCCGCGCCCACGAGAGGCACAAAGAGAAGGTTGAGCGCAAGTCCCCAGAGCGAGACATACCCGAAAGAGTGAAGCAAGATGGGCGCGGTGGCAATCTGCGCGGCCAAAGAGACGGACAGAAGGGAAACGAGCCCCCTTTGGAGCTTTAAGGAAAAACTTTCCGCCGTATTTTGCGAAACGGACGAGGCGCGCGCAAAGGGAGCGGAAAAAGCGGCGCGGAAGGTATGGGAGAGCGTTCCGATACCGAGGCAGGCGGCAAAGGAGAGCTGAAAGCCCACATCGAACAAAAGGACGGGACGGACAATCAAAAGAAACAGCGCCGCAAGCCCCGCGCTTTCGGGAAGATCGGGCTTTGTGCCGATCAGAGAGGAGGCATACAGGGTCAAACACATCACCGCCGCGCGCGTCACGGAAGCGGAAAAGCCGCACACGCCGCCGTAAAAGACGAGGATCGCGGATACAAAGAAAAAACGGAAAAGTTTCGGAAGCCGCTTGAGCCGGGTTTTATTGAAAAGCAGCAGGCAAAAAGAGTAAAGCGCGCCCACATGCAGGCCTGAAACGGCGAAAATATGCGCGATTCCGCCCCTTCGGACGTTTTCGAGCAGGCCGCTTTCGATCCCCGATACGTCGCCTGTCAAAAGCGCGTACGCGACCGCCGCCGTATCGTCGTCCATGCCCGCGTACAGGGCGCTTTTTATACGGAAACGTACCGCGCGGAAAAGATTTCCGTCTCTTCCCGTCACCGCTAAAGATACGGCCTCCGCCTTGAAGCGTACGTTGTCAGCGATATCTCCCGCACGAAACCCATACGGACCGAACTCGTCGGTATCCGTCGTTACTGTGCCCCTGAGCACCACCTCGTCGGAAAGCGCGGCTTTCTCCGCAAGCGAAGCGCCCACGGCTGCGACGAGCTGCCCCTGCTCCCGCGTTCCGTCGATATACAGATCGGTGAGATACAGTACGGAAAAGCGGCCGTATTCCTTCTTTTCGGCGATCGTCCCCACGACGGTATGCCCGCCCGCATAAACGCCGCAGTCTTTGAACCTTTGCACCGCCCGCGTAAAAGACAGCCCGCCGAAACAAAAACAGAGGACGAGAACGCCCGAAGCGAAAAGCGCCCTGCGCCTGTCCGCGGCAAACCCTACGGAGAGAGCGAAGATCGGAACTCCCGCAAGAAGCCACAGGGACGAAACAGCCCCGTACTTTTTCCCGTACGCGAACAGGATTCCGAGCGCAAAAAACGCCGCCGCAAACAAAGCGGGACGGAAATTGAAAAGCTTCCCGTCCGATCTGTTTTCGGCGACGCTGAAAAATTTTTTCATGAGATTCTTTAGTAAAAACACTTAAGAGTATGTTCTGTAGCAGCGTTTAGGAGTATCTTCCGTAGAAGAACTTGAGAGCATCTTCCGTAAAAAAAGCTTAAAAGTATGTTCTGTAGCAACGTTTAGGAGTATCTTCTGTAGAAGAACTTAAGAGCATCTTCCGTAAAAAAGCGTAAGAGTGTTTTCCGTAAAAGCGTTGAGGGTTAGGCCAGCGAGATTCTGTCGGACACGGAACGCACGAACAAGCCCTTTTCCTCGCCCAGCGTCACGCAGTTGTTGACATAGACGGCAAATTTGTCGGTGGGCCTCGTGACGCGCAGGAGATTGCATACAATCACCATGATCTCGTCCATATACAGCGCGACCTTATCTTCCAGCGCGCCGCGTATGAGCGCGATAATCTCGTAAGGCGTGAAATCCGTTTCGTTTCTGCGCAAGGTTTCCCCCGTCTCCACGCGATAGCGGTCGAAGCCTGTGTTTTTGTCCGTTTTGCGGTAATAGGCGGCGCCGAAAATACGCTCGTACTTAAACCCGCAGAGCGCGACCAACGCCTGCATGCGCGCATCTACCTTGGCGCCGTATTTGCTTACGCCGAGCGAGGAAAGACACCTGCGCACGAGGAAATCGTAGGAAATCGGTTCCTCCGCCGAAACGATCGCCTTGAGACGGGACATGATCTCCGCGTCGTTTTCGCCCGAGGCGATAAACGTGGCGTTTTCAAAACGCTGGTCGAGCGACGCCGCCTTATACGGCCTTTTGCCGCGGTTAAGCCCCGTACCGCCGCGTTTGTCCGCACCCGTCAGCTTGTCGAGGAGATCCTTGATCTTTTTGATCTCCCGCTTGGGGTTGTTGTAATAGTTGACCGAATACACGCGCGTGACGTTCCAGTTGTTGCGCTTGAGGGTCTGAATCTGAAGCACGTTTCTGTCCTTGACGGAGAAACGATTCGGCCCGTCGCACATCACCGCAAGGATAAATTTATGCTTATTTTTGGGATCGGTGACGGCGACGTCGATTTTGAAATCGGACACGCCCACGTCGTAGCGGCAGTCGTAGCCGTACGAGGAAAGCTCCTCGGCGATATATTTCCCTATCCCCGATTTTTTGGCGACGAGGTTGCCCGAAGGGATCGCCAGGGTCGTCCTGCCCTTTTCCGCAAACTCGAGAAAGGCCTTCAGCCCCGCCACGCCCTTGGAGCCCGTTTTGGACAGATCGATCATCGCGCCCGTCATGGAGGAGAAAATCACCATTTCCTCCCGCGCGCGGGACACCGCGACGTTCAGCCGCCGCCAGCCCCCCGCCTGATTGAGCGGGCCGAAGTTCAGCGAAACCCTGCCCTGCTTATCGGGGCCGTAGCAGACAGAAAAGAGAATTACGTCGCGCTCGTCGCCCTGTACGTTTTCGAGGTTTTTCACGAAAATGGGTTCCTCGCGGTCGTACGCGGGGCCGTCCAGCCGCTTTTCCGCGATCGCGGCCGTCAGCCTGCGTTCGATATAGTCCTTCTGGACGTTGCTGAACGTGACGATACCGAGGCTGGACTTGCGCGCCGACGGATCGGAGAGCCGCCTGATTACCTCGGCGACCAGCGCGTCCCCTTCGGGCTTATTGCGCTTGGTGAAGCCGCGGTCATATACGCCGTCCTCCACCCGCACGAATTTCACCTTGCTGTCGGGCGCGTCGGGCGACGGGAAAGTACACAGCTTGTTGCCGTAATACATGATATTGGAGAAAGCGATAAGGCTTTCGTGTTTACTGCGGTAATGCCACGTCAGGTGCCGCTGGGGAATCCCCAGAGCGAGACAGTCGTCCAGCACGCTTTCCATGTCCTCGTTTTCGAGATTGTCCTCGTCCACGTAATTGGCGCTGAAGAAGGCGGTGGGCGGCAGCTGTTTGGGATCGCCGACGACGATCGCGCTCTTCGCGCGCGCCAGCGAGCCGATCGCTTCCGACGTGGGCATCTGCGAGGCCTCGTCGAAAATCACCATGTCGAACATTCCGTTTTCCGCCTGAAGATACTGCGAAACGGTGATCGGGCTCATCAGCATACAGGGCGCGAGGACTTTCATCAGCTCGGGAAGCTCCTCGAACAGCTTTCTCAAGCCCATGCCTCGGAGATTGTTTTTCGCCAATCGCTGGAAATTGAGCAGTTCGAGGCTGAGGCTGCCCTCCGTGGAAGGGGTGGGCAGGCGGGAAATGAGTTTCGAACGGATTTCCTCGCGGGAGAGCTTGGCAAACTCGTCCATGGTCAGCCGCAGGGACTCGGTCTCCTCCTCCTGAAGGGCGGCGGAGAAGCGGGACAGCACGGGATCGAGCGGAATATTCGTCTGCAAAAAGTTTTTATAAATATTCTTTTCGAAGCTATCTACGATATTTTCGCCCGTCAGAGCGCCGCTCTCCAGCGCGTCGGTCATAAACGTAAGCCCCGCGTCGTTCAGCTTTTCCGCGGTGGCGCGGTACATGCACCAATTGGCCAGCATGTCGATATTGTCGATCAGCGCGCCCGCTTTGGCGGTGTAATACTCGAGGACGTCCTCCTCGGGGATTTGCCCGCGGTCGGCGTTGGTGATCGCCAAAAAGCTCTCCTCCGCCGCGCGGAAGCTGTCCACCGAACGGAGCAGGCCCTTCAGAACGGGCTTGGTGTAATCGTTGGCCGCGCGGACGCACATGCTGTTGAAGCTGTCCGCGTTGTAGTCCATAAACAGCGTCGCGCACAGCTCGTGCAGGGTATAGAGGTCGGCGAGGAAATTTTTTCTCGCGTCGAAAAAGTCCACTCTGCCGAACGCGGAGGTGAAATTTTGCGAAAGCTTGGTATTGGCGCGGATACGCTCCATCGCCTCGTAAATTTCGCATACGTTTTGAAGATGCTTGAGGATATCTTCTTCGCTAAGCGGCGAGGAAGCGGCCTTGGTCAGTTTTTTGACGACGGCTGAGGCGGTTTTGTCGCGCGCGTAATCCGCGCCGCCCGTATCCAGCCAGGCGCCGAGTTCCTTGTATTCCTTGCCGATATCCACCAGCTTTTTGAAGCGCTTGAAATAATAGTCGAGGCAGACGTCGAGGCGCTTGTTCGCGTTGAAAAAAGCGTAAAACTCGTCCTCGTTTTCCTTGAAATATTTATTCAGCGTGCCGCCGTCCAGCAGCCCCGCCACCGACGTCAGGGCGTCCAGCTTCTTGCGCGTCAGCGTACTGATCCGCTGGCGGTAGAGCTCCAAAAAGAGCGCGACGTAGTTTTTCAGGTGCTTGATCTCCGCGATGACGACTTCAGACGAGCAGTAAATGGCGTCCCGTTTGTCGCGGCTGTATTCGGTGAGGTTGACGTTGGAAAAGGGCGAATTATAGACGCCGCCGCATTCCTTCGCCGCCGCGGCCGCCTGCACCATCATATTTTCGTAATTCTCTATCTTTTCCTTGGTGAGGCTGTCGTAAAACGTGCTCTCGATGTTCATGATATCGGGCGCGTTTTTGTTTTTCAGGCAGATGAGGAGCGCCTCATATACCGAAACCCCGAGACGGCGTTTTTTATGCAGAGCGGAAAGCGGTTCCGCAAGATCGGTTTTCAGCTGGGTAATGGAGCCCGATTTTTCCGAAAGGCTGACGTTTTCCTGCGTTCCCGCAAGCGCCAGCGTCGCCGCCAGCTTCTGCAATACGTCCGCCTTGTTCGTTTTATTGGAATGAAGCTCGAGACAGAAATCGCCCAGGCCGAGCCAATCGAGACGTTTTTTGACGACGGACAGCGCCGCCTGTTTTTCCGCGACGAAAAGCACCCGTTTGCCGTCGTTTAAGGCGTTGGCGATGATGTTGGTGATCGTCTGGCTTTTACCCGTCCCGGGAGGGCCGTGCAGAACGAAGGTTTTGCCCGTCTGGGACAAGGCCACCGCCTCCCACTGCGACGAGTCCGCGGGCAGGGGCATCAGCGTCTGCGTGGGCGGACAGTCGTCCTCTCTGAACTCGACGTCCTTGGTATCCTTGATTTCGCAGCGGTTATGGAGCAGGGAGGAAATGAGCTCGTTTTTCGAAAACTCGTCCATATTCCTGCGAAGATCCTGCCACATCTGATAACGGGCGAAGGAGAACGCCGCGACATATACGTCGTCGAACACCTCCCAGTCCTTCATGTTGACGATCTCCATGCGCACCATGGCGAGAATCTCGGAAATCTTCAGCCCCTGGAGCGCGCCGTCCAGGCCGCGGATATCGATATTAAATTCCTGTTTCAAAAACTCCAGCAGCGTGGAGTTGACGGAAAAATCCTCGTCGGTGGGCGCGATTGCGTAGCCGACGCCCCCCTTGCCCTTTTTGAGCGTAACGGGCTGGAGGACGAGCGGCGCGTAATTTTCCTTGCCGTCCTCGCGGGAATACCAGCGCAGAAAGCCCAGCGCGAGATAGAGGATTTTCGTGCCCGATTCCTCGTCCGCCTCCTTGCTGCGCTTGATCAGGCGGGACACCGTTTCGTCCAGCACCACGTTTTCGGAAAACGTGCGCATGATGCCGCCCGATACCTCCAGCGCAATCAGCTCGCGCATGCTTGCCACCTCGGCCGAAACGCCGAAAAACACCTTCCTTCTCGCCACCTCGTTTACGGCGAGCGTTCCGCCCGCCAGGGTCATCTCTCCTTTTTCGGCAAGCGCCTTCAGGATGGAATCGGGGTCGGCGGACAAAACGTGCAGCACCATTTTTTCAGGCTGGAAATGGAGCAGCGTATTTTTTAAGGACAGATCGAGCAGACGGCGTTCCCACTGCTTGTCCTTGCTCTGTTTTCCGTCGAGCGAAAGTTTTTTGACCGCGGTGAGGCTGCGGGGCGCGGCGTCGGGGGACATATCCTCCTCGGAGAGTATCTCGTAGCCCTTAAGATTGCGCGCGCGCAGGGGCAAAGGCAGCAAATGCGCGATGCGGCAGCGGCGGATATCCACATATTTGTCATAGCGGTCGCCCGCGTTGAGTTTCTGAACAAAGTGCGCTTCCGAAGTGGAATACGCCACATTTTTATCCGAAAACAGATCGTTGACGTCGAAACAGCTTAAATTGTTGATGCCGTCGGCAACGTATTTTCCCAATCTTTGGAGATCGTCGGAAACGGTGTCCATGAAACAGCTGTCGTACAGCCACACGCCGCAGGTAATTTCCTTTTCGCCTAAGATCAGCACGGGGTGCAGGCCGAGGCTTTCGAGACACGCGCTGACCAGAAGCGCCATTTCGAGAGGCGTGGCCCTGCGCTCGTTCAACAGCTTTACGCCGCTCCCCGCCTCCACGGGCGCGGAGATATCGCATTCCTCGCGTTCGAAAGCATAGCGGCGGATACAGGCATACAGCGCCGCCGCCGTCTGTCGTATGACGTTTTTATCGCAGCCCTCGTAACCGTTTATCTCGCCGGGCACCCCCCACTTTTTCAGCTGGACGCCGATTTCCGCCTGCAGGCGGGCGCAGTCGGCCAGCTTGGGGCGCACAAAGGAGGCGAGCAGCTCCGCATTGCCCGACGTCCCCTGCCAATAATCGAAGGGCAGAGCGGTGACCGTCACCGTCTCCGCCGCGATCGTCTGCTTGTCCCGCTTCAGCTCGATACACACCCTTTCTTCGCGCACGCTCTCCAGCCCGACGAAATAATGCGGGGAGAGCACGTTGCCGAGATCCACCTCCACCGAGCTTTCAAAAGGCACTTCCGCGATCGGCTTTATGCAGGAGACGACGAGCCCGTTTTCGTTGGAGACGGTCAGCGTCAGATCCGTAGCCGCGTCCGCGCCCGCATTCTTGATCTGAAGCGAGGTAAACAGCGGCGTCTGCGTAAAATAATCGGCGTAGGAGACGACGCCGAGGGCCTCCGCGCTCAGGGAGATAAATTCTTCTGTTTTTTTCGTTTTCTGTGCCATAATCGATTCCGTAATCCGCGAGATTTTTTCTCCTCTATTATACTCTCAATTTATAAAAAAATCAACTCCGACGGCATATTTTTCCGCGAAGAGAGCCTCTTTTTTGCAAATTTGCGCATCTTCGTGCATATCCGACAAAAAACGCCCGCGCCAGTCAGGACGCGGGCGTTATCGAAAATTTATTTTTATCCGTTTAAAAAATCTATTACGCTATTAATCGGGATACAGTATGCTAATCCATATATAATATCTCCCGAAGAATCTTTTATCTGAAACGTCGTTATTCCTATCAATCGGCCTTTTTTATCTAATAAAGCCCCTCCGCTGTTTCCTTCGGAAATTGTAAGATCACACTGTATTGCTTCTCTCGTTATGTTGTCATACTCGATATTTACTTTCGGTATGCCGATTATGCCTTGTGTGATAGACAATCCAAGATTAGATCCGTTACCAATTGCATATACCCGCTCACCGAAAAACACTTTATCCGAATCACCGAGTTTCAAAGGCTTGCATTGAGCGGTATTATCTTTAAACTTCAGCAGGGCGATATCTTTTTTAATATCATATTTAAGCAACTCGACGTTTCTGTAGTCTTCCTCCGAAGCAAATCGGATAAAATATGTCTCAAAAGTTTTTATCGAACCTTGATGCTTATAAGTTACTATATGCGCATTGGTGACAAGAGTTCCGTCTTTATCAATAAATACCGCGGTACCATAATTATCTCCAACACTTTCTGCAGAAGCCTTTAATTCGACTATACTCTTAAGCGACTTATAAAAAATTTGTTTTGCCGACAGGGGAACGGTTAGACCGACGCAAAGAATAACAGAAATAATGAGTACCGACACAATTATTCCACATGTAACCTTTTTAACTTTTGTTTTTGTAATCGCATTTACCTCCATGTTCACCGTGATAATTTTTCAAAAATATCTATTTATTCCCAGTCGACTTCGCCGATACTCTTTCTTTTGAATGAAATTCGTCAAAACAACTACTTTCCCCTATCCGAGTTAAATCGTTGGCCAACTCAAATTCACGCCCCCAACCTGAATATATTTCCACCGTTTCGTCTCTTTTTTCGTTTAAACCCACTACAACCAAAAGACGTGATAAGAGAAGCGCATTCGGTTGCGACATATCCGTATATTTCTTAAAAACCTCAGGATCGTCCAGCCAGTAACACGCCACATGCTCCGGATCGGTGTTCACTTCTTCCTCCGTCCTCAACGGTACCGTTTTTTCTTCAGGCTTCAACGGAATTATTTTTCCGTCTTCCCACCCTGCCGCAGGCATTACTATCCACGTTTCCTCAAACGAAATACGTTTAAACGAATATTTTTTTGTCAGCAATCTATCCACCAATTCAAACGGCGCTCTGTAATCCATACTTCTCCCTCCTCTTATTTTCTTCTAATGATTTTACCAAATGAGTTGCTTTTCGATATCCGCGTCAAATCGCATAATAATTTAATACCCAGGTGATTTCCTATATATATATTCTCCGTTTCGTCTTTTTTTTCATTTAAGCCGAATAAAACCAGAATACCTGTAAAACGCCCAACTCCGTGCTGCGACATATCCGTATATTTTTTGAAAACCTCAGGATCGTCCAGCCAGTAACACGCCACATGCTCCGGATCGGTGTTCACTTCTTCCTCCGTCCTCAACGGTACCGTTTTTTCTTCAGGCTTCAACGGAATTATTTTTCCGTCTTCCCACCCTGCCGCAGGCATTACTATCCACGTTTCCTCAAACGAAATACGTTTAAACGAATATTTTTTTGTCAGCAATCTATCCACCAATTCAAACGGCGCTCTGTAATCCATGCTTCTCCCTCCTCTTATTTTCTTCTGCCATAAAACGAATGAATACTGTGTTTAGGGCCATATACTTGTCTTCCGTCTCCTGCTATTTTTACTTCTACATTGTCTAAAAACGGATGATAATGAGGATATTGCCCTACTTTGTGCACCGGATGACATTGGGGAACATATCCCGCTAATTCCAATATCCCGGCGGCGTCGTCCGAAAAATAAGTGTACATATTTCCCCCTAGTTTGATCCAAGCAACAGCAACTTCATCGTTTACGGGGAAAGGTGATACCTGCAGTTTTATTCCATCACCCACGCGAAGACACGGATAATAAATCGGCCCATCCCAAGCCTTATTTGACCGAACTTCTTCTTCGGTACTTTGGGCGAACGTATCTGTCAATTCCACATATTCTTCCGCGATCTCCGCAACTAAGGCAACACAAGCGGCAATCGTAGCCGTAGCCGCGGCTATTGCAAAGGTTGTTGTAGAAATTGCGGCCGCGCCAGCAGTTGCAGCTGCGCCGAGGGCGGCAATTGCGGTAGCTCCTGTAGATGCTCCCACTACTGCCGATCCTATTGCAGTTGCCGCCGCAACTACGGCGGGAGCCACCACAACCGCCACTGCGACCACCGCAGCAGTCACCGCAACGACTGTAGCGGCAAGTGCTACCTTTTTAAGAGCCCTCGAAAACCAGCCGCAATTTTGCAAAAGCATATTTTCGTCAAAGTCGCTTAAAAATACAGGCCCGTCTTCCGTGGCAAATCCGATATCGATTTCTCCCTCCTCCGTTAAAAACGGAACGCCCGATAAACGCTCGTGTCCTTCATAGTAAGACGGAAACGCATAGGTATCAACTAAAAAATAGAAATCGTTGGTATCGGCCGAATACTCAAACATAAATTGTAATGTTATATCTTCATCTAACGAGCATTCGATTCCGATATCTTCTTCAGCTATGGAGCCGTCAATTATTTTTCTGAAGCTGAGAAAAATAGAATTAGTCTCTTCCTCAACATACATATCAACATTTTCCAGTCCGTTCTCATAGAAAAAATGTTCATAATCAACAGGTTCTTCCAAGACCGATATTGCTCTTACGCTTACGTTCGGTTTCTGAAAATAAGGAACCGCATAATATAAACCAACAAGAAAGGCAAGTAAAAATGCAATACCGTTAATCAACCAAAGCTTTTTGTTTTTTGTCATTTGCGTATCCTCCTACTTCTTAAATTCAGCCTTCGCTAATCAATTAGGCTTTTCTTGCCACATATATTACCATATAAAATTAGAATTGTCAATATTATTATAAAAAATATCTTTTAATATTTTTAAAATTTAAGTATTGTAAACATATAACAGCTCTTCCCGTTTGGAAAGAGCTGTTATTTATTTAAGAAAACTTACAGATATTGGGAAACGGTATAAACCAGCTTGTCGAGAATCTCCTCCACGTCGCCGAACAGCATACAGCCCGCGGCGCGGACGTGCCCGCCCCCGCCGTAAACGCCCGCGATTTTATTGACGTCCGCATAGCGTTTCGAACGCAGAGAAATTTTATACTGTCCCTTTTTTACCTCCATGACGGACGCGCACACTTCCACGGTGTCCACCGTCAGGGGGAAATCCACAAATCCTTCCGTCATGCCGTTGTCCGCGCCGAATTTCTTCATGGCGGCCTGCGTAATGACGATCGCCGCAAACTTATCGTCTAAAAAATAACGGATACGGCTCATCGTGTCGGCATAGAGCTCCGCGCGCGCACGCGGCTGTTTTTTGAACAAATTATAGTTGAGAAACCGAATATCCGCCCCCGCCTTCACCAGCTTCGCCGCCGTCAGAAAGGTTTCCTCCGTCACGTCGTCGTGGGAAAAATTCCCCGAATCCGTCAGCAGCCCCAAGAGGAGATATTCCGCCATGCTTTTATTAAAAGGCACCCCCATGGCTTCGATGAGCGCGGCGATATTCATGCAGTTTGCCGAACATTCGCGCACGTAATTATATTTTGCGTAGCGGGTATTGGATACGTGGTGATCGATGTTGATCGTATCTCTTTTTTTCACTGCGAGACGAAAATCGTCCGCCAGCGCGCCGAGGCGCGGCTCGTCGCTGGAATCTACGGCGATATAAAGCTCCGCTTGCGGGTCGGGCTTTTTTTCGATTTTTTCCAGCCCCTCTAAAAAGGCAAGATTGGAGGGAAGCTCGGATTCGTCGCATACGCAATGCTCTATGCCCAGCGCGTCCAGGGCGCAGGAAAGCGCCAAGGCGCTGCCTATCGCGTCGCCGTCGGGGCGCATATGAGTTAAGATCACCGCGCTGCGCGCGCGCTTTACCCTCGCCGCTATCTCTTCAAGGGTCGAATTTACAAAGCTCACTGATACTCCTTTTCCGTTTTCAATCGTCTTTTTTGTCCGTTTCTTCTCCGCCTTGAATCTTTTTGAACAGCTCGTCCATTTTCGCGCCGTAGGCCATGCTCCCGTCCCAAAGGAAAGTGAGCGAGGGCACCGTGCGCATGCGCATAACCTGCGCCAGCTCGTGGCGGATAAAGCCCGCGTTGGCGGAAATGATATCGAAGGAGGCGAGCTTTTCCGCCTCGTCCTTCGCGTAAATACTGATATAAACTTTCGCCGTCTTGAGATCGGGCGCGACGTCCGCTTCCGTCACGGAAATGATACCCGAAAGCTTGGGCTCCTTATCCTTGAGGCGGGTGCGGATAATCTCGCTGATCTCCTTTTGATATTCCCCGTTCAGGCGGGAACTTCTCGAAACCTTCATTCGGCCTTGATTTCCTCCGTTACATAACACTCGATGATATCGCCCACGCGGATCTCGTTGAAGCCGTCGATGGCGCAGCCGCATTCGTAGCCCTTGGCCACCTCCTTGACGTCGTCCTTAAACCGCTTCAGCTGTTTCACGCCGCCTTCGCAGATCATGATGTCCTCGCGGTAAATTCTCAGCTTGCCGCCGCGGACAATCTTGCCTTCCGTGACATAGCAGCCCGCGACCGTGCCCGTGCCCGTAATGTTGAACGTCTGACGCACTTCGCATTTGCCCATGAGGTTTTCCCTGATCTTCGGCGCGAGCATGCCCTTGAGCGCCGCTTCCATATCGTCGATCAACTCGTAAATGATGCGGTAGCTTCTCACATCTACTTTGCTGGACTCCGCAAGCTTCTTCGCCTTTGTGTCGGGGCGGACGTTGAAGCCGATGATGATCGCGTTGGCGCTGTCCGCCAGCATGACGTCGCTCTCGTTGATGGCGCCCGCGGCCGCATGAATAACCTTCACGCGAACCTCTTCGTTGCCGAGCTTTTCCAGCGACTGCCGCGCGGCCTCCACGCTGCCCTGCACGTCCGCTTTCACGACGAGGTTGAGGTTTTTGATCTTGCCTTCCTCCACCTGCGCAAACACGTCGTCGAGCGTGACGCGGCTCTGCTGCTTGATCATGCTTTCGCGTTCTTTGTTCTTTCTTTCTTCCTGAACCTGCTTCATGAGCGCCTGATCGACGGCCATGATGCTGTCGCCCGCGTTGGGTACGTCCTCGAGGCCGAGAATAGAAACGGCCATGGAAGGCCCTGCGGATTTTACGCTGCGCCCTTTATCGTCGAACATGGCGCGGACTCGGCCCATCGTCGTACCCGAAAGGATGTTGTCGCCCGTACGCAGGGTACCGTTCTGTACGATAATGCTCGCCACGGGGCCCTTGCCCTTATCCAGCTTGGCTTCGATAATCGTACCCTTGGCCTGACGGTCGGGATTGGCCCGAAGCTCGAGGATTTCCGCCTGAAGGCTGATCGCGTCGAGAAGCTCGTCGATCCCCTCCCCCGTCTTTGCGGAAACGGGAACGATCATCGTATCGCCGCCCCATTCCTCGGGAACGAGGTTCTGCTCGATCAATCCCTGCTTGACGCGGTCGGGGTTGATTTCATATTTATCCATTTTGTTCATGGCGACGATGATGGGCACGTCTGCCGCCTTGGCGTGGTTGATCGCCTCGACGGTCTGGGGCATGATGCCGTCGTCGGCCGCCACCACTAGCACCACGATATCCGTGACTTGAGCGCCGCGCGCACGCATGGCCGTAAAGGCCGCGTGACCCGGGGTGTCGATAAAGGTAATCTGTTTGCCCTTCGCCGTTACGGTATAAGCGCCGATGTTCTGCGTAATGCCGCCGGCTTCGCCCGCGGTGACGGACGTGGCGCGTATCTTGTCGAGCAGGGAGGTTTTGCCGTGATCGACGTGCCCCATCACCGTGACGACAGGGGCGCGGGCGGCCAGCTTGGAAGTATCCTCCTCCGTCACCACCGCGTCCTGCAACACTTCCTCCGCCGTCTTTTCGGGCTTGTATTCGAGATCGATCCCCAGATCGGCGGCGATCAAAGCCGCGTTGTCGTAATCGATAGAATCGTTTATACTCTTCATAATCCCCTCCCTGAACAGCCGTTTGGAAATTTCGACGGCGGAAATGCCGAGCTTATCGGAAAGTACTTTGAGGGGAATTTCCTGCGTCGTCACAATCGCGTGATCGATCTTGACCGACTGGAGCTCCTGGCGCTTCTGCTTTTTCGGGATACGGAGCTTTCTGTAGCCCGACTTATTTTCGTCGAAGTCCTCCACCGTCATGCCCTGCTGTTTGATGAGCGTGCGCTTGGAGACGGGCTTCTTTTCGACGTAGGTTTTGTCGTAAACCTTTTTCTTGGGAGGCGCGGTAAACGTCTTGCTTTCCTTGGGTACGACGGGCGCGGCGGCCGCTCCGCCAGCGCGGGGCTTTCCGCCCGCGACGCCGGGACGTCCGGGAGCGCCCGGTCTGCCCGGATAAGGTCTGTCTCCCTGGGGACGGGGCGGACGGTCGCCCATGGGGCGGGACGGTCTGTCCGTGCGGGGACGGTAGGTCGAACCCGTGCCCGCGTTGGCGTCCACGCCGGGTTTTGCGATATAGACGCCCTGCTCCTGTCCGTTGCGGAAATACCTCGGCGCGCGGGGCGCTCCCGGCGTCGCGGGACGAGCGGCAGCCGCAGGCGCCGCGGGTGCGGGTCTGCTCTGTACGGGAGCAGGCGTCGCTTTCGGCGCTTCGGGCTTTTCCGATTTTTCGGATTTCTCTAATTTTTCCGTCTTTTCCGATTTTTCCGTTCTTTCGGTTTTTTCCGCCTTTTCCTCTTTCACGGGGGCATCGGCAGACGCCTTTTCGGGAGCTTCGGCGGCCGATTTTTCGGAAAGCGGAACGGAAGGCGCGCTTTCGGAAGGCTCCTTCTTTTCTTCGTTTGAGGAAACGTCGGTTTTTTCCGCCTTGGCCGCGGGCTCGGTCTGCCGCTTGGCAGGCTTTTCCGCCTTGGCCGCAGGCGCGGGCGCTTCGGGCGCCTTTTCGGCGGGACGGGGAGCTTCGGCTTCGGGCGCGGAAACTTCAGCCGACGGCGTTTCGTCCCGCAGGGCTTCCTCCCTTGCGAGTTCGGCGTCTCTTTCCGATTTGTCGGCTTCCAGCGCGGAAAGCTTTCTCAGGATCTCCGCAAGGCTCTTTTCTGTGGAATAGATACGTTTTTGCAGCTGCCCCAACTGCTTTTCGTCCAATAATTCCGTTACTTTTTCCACATTTTCGTATTTTTTTGCCATAGGTTCAGTTGTTTCCTCCCGAATATAATTTATATTGCGCGTCGCTTGCCGAGGCGGTAAGAATCGCCGAAGCGAGATTTTTGTCTTTGACGGCCGCCGCTTTTACGGCGGGCCGATGTAAAAGTTCGCTTAAGGAGACGCCTTCCGTCACGAGGAGCGGACAGGAAAATTTCTCTTTCAATTTGACGAGTACCTTCATCGAGTTTTCCGACAGGGTTGAATCCGCAATCAGAAGATGCACGCCCTTTTTCAAGGCTTCCGCGCGATCTACGCCGAAGACGATTTTTCCCGAACGGATACAAAACCCCAGATATGTCGAAATTTTATCGTTTTGCAAAAAATTCCTCCTCTATCCCCGCATAGACCTCCAAAGGGACGTCGGCGGAAAACGCTTTGTTGAGAAGCCTTTGCTTTTTCAGCCTTAAGATACATTCCTCTTTGTTGCAGATGTACGCGCCCCTGCCGGGCGCCTTGCCCGAAAAATCCAGCCTGATCTCCCCTTCGGCGTTCTTCACCGCGCGGAGCATATCCTTTTTCGGCATCATCTCGCGGCAGGCGATACACATTCTCAAAGGGACGGATTTTGTCTTTGCCATTATTCTTTTTCAGGCTCCTCCGCTCCGCTTTCGGCCGTCTCCGCGCCCTCGAGGGGCGCCTCGTCGTTTATGTCCCCGACGTCCTCGACGTCCGCGGGACTGTCGGCCGCTTCGTCCGCGAAGTCGTCCCCGAAGCCCTCGTCCGAGTAGTCCTCGTCGTCTCCGTCGCGGTTTTCCGTCGTGTTCAGGTTCATTTTCTCGGCGGCGGAAAGGCTCTTGACGTCGATCTTCCAGCCCGTCAGCCTCGCCGCAAGGCGGGCGTTTTGGCCGTCGCGGCCGATCGCCAGCGAAAGCTTGTCGTCGGGAACCACGGCGATGGCGCTCTTTTCCCCCGTCTGCGTCACGGAAATGACCGAAGCGGGCGAAAGCGCTTTTGCGATAAATTCCAGAGGGTTTTCGCTCCAGAGGATAATATCTATCTTTTCCCCGCCGAGCTCTTCTACGACGGCGTTGACCCTCGAGCCTTTATTTCCCACGCAGGCGCCCACGGCATCGACGCGCGTATCGTTGGAACAGATCGCCATTTTCGTACGGTGGCCGGGTTCGCGGGAGACGGCCTTGATCTCCACGATCCCCTGCGCGATTTCGGGCACCTGCTCCTCAAACAGTTTCTTGACGAGGCCGGGGGCCGCGCGCGAAACGAGGATCTGCGAATTTTTTCCGCTGTTTTTGACGCGCTTGACAAATACCTTGAGCCGGTCGCCCATCACGTACCGTTCGGCAGGCGTCTGATCCTGAGGAAGCATTACCCCCTCGATTTTTTTCTCGCCCAGCTCGACGGAGATGTTTTTATCGTCCACCTTGCGGATAAACCCTTCCATCAGCTCGCCCTCCTTATCGGAAAACGCGGAGAAGGTATTGTCGCGCTCGGTTTCGTGCAGCTTTTGCAGGATTACCTGCTTGGCGGTCTGCGCGGCGATACGGCCGAAATCCTTGGGCACGAAGCTTCTGACGATTTCGTCCCCCTCCTTATACGCGGGATCGAGCTCCTGCGCTTCCTCGAGCGAGATTTCCTTATCCCTGTCCGTCACTTCCGCCACGACGTGCTGAATCGCCTTGAATTCGATGGTGCCGCTTTCGGGATCCAGCTCGACGGAAACTTCCGCGCCGCCGTCGTACTGTTTTTTATACGCGGACGCAAGCGCGTTTTGCAGCGTTTCTATAAACGCTTCTTCGCTGATTCCCTTTTCTTTTACCAGATCGGCAAGCGCCGCAAAAAACTCCTTATTAACCATTTTATTCAATTCTCCTGTTTGATTTCTTGATTTATTCCCGCCGTCCGTCATTCCCCGTCGAAATCGATCGCGCGGCTGATCTTCGCGATGCGATTGAGCTCGAGCTTCATTTCCTCGCCGCCGTCCGTCAAAACGACGCAGTTGCCGTCGTAGCCCGCCAGCGTCGCCTCGAAATACTTCTTTCCCTTAAGGGGCGCAAACAGTTTGACTTCCACCTTTTCGCCCATGCACTTTTCAAAATCCCGCGCGGTCTTTAACGGCCTATCCAGCCCGGGGCTGGACACGTTGAGCGTATAGGCCGCGCCGAACGTCGGGTCGAGTTCGTCCAGAAGCTCGTCTATCGCGCGGTGAAATTTTTCGCAGAGCTTCAGATCCACGCCCCCGTCTGTGTCGATAAAGACGGTGAGCGCGGGCGAACGGCCCTGCTTAAACTCCACATCTACGATCTCGATATTCATTTCGTCGGCGACGGGCTGTAAAAAGGCCCGTATCTCCTCTAAAGGCTTCACTTTCATGCGACGTTCTCCTTTCCCGCCTCGGGCAGAAATACCCTTACATAGCAATATTGAGAGTGGCGAACCACTCTCAATACTCAGTATCTGATTATTAAGTAACCTCATTATACCATTATTTTGCCCGATTTGCAACTATTTTTACATACTGTTTACGGTTTTTTTGATTTTTTCTTTTCGTGACAACTTTACATTTTTTTCCAAAAAGTATTGACAGTACCCCCCCCCCCGTGATATAATAATGAAAATGGATAATTATACTTAAAGGCATTATTGTTATTTAATATTTTCCTTTTCCTATCGTGGGGACGACACGGAGCATTTTTTTTGCTTTGCGGCTGTCTCAAACTTTCTGATTAAGGATAGTCGATGAACATAAACAACGAATTTATAAAATACGTGCAAACGTTTACGGACAGGATAAAACCCGTTTTAGAATCTTCGCCCGAAGGGTGGGAGCATTTTATTTTTTGCGTGGATATCTTCGGGTTTCGCAATATCAACCGCCTATACGGCCACGAAGCGGGAAACCGTCTCCTGAGCGCAATCGACGCGTTTATGGAACGCAACGACGATATTCTGTTGCATACGCGGTTTTATTCCGATCATTTTCTCTATTTCGTCCGCTATGAAAAAGGGACGTCGGACGAAGAAATCATCGCGGACAGGCAATCCCGCGTAAAGGGCTTTCTCCTCTCCCAACAGCAGAAATATCCCGCGTGCAGGCTCAATTTCCCCTGCGGCTTCAGCCGTATCGAAAACGCCGACGTAGAGCGGGCGATCGAGGAGGCGAACTTTGCCCGCAAGGAGGCCAAGCGGACGGGAGAGGGAAAGACGCTCTCCTTCAACAGTGAGCTTATCAAAGATATTTCTTTGCAGCGGCAGCTGGAGGAAAGCCTGAACCTCGCCCTGCGGGACGAGCAATTTTGTTTTTTTCTTCAACCGAAAGTCGATCTCACCACGGGTGAAATCTGCGGCGCGGAGGCGCTGGTACGGAGGATAGGCAGGGACGACGCCATTATCCCGCCCGACGCTTTTTTACCCGCCATGGAAGCGAGCGGAGCCGTCACGGAGCTCGACCTGCTCGTCTGCCGCCAGGTGTGCCGCTTTTTGGCGGAACGGATCGCCAAGGGGCTGCCCGTCGTGCGCACCTCCGTCAATCTCTCCCGCCTGCATACCCAAAACCCCGATGTAGCGGACGCCTTTCACAGCATCGTTTCGCAGTATTCCCTTTCGCCCGAGCTCATTCAGTTCGAGCTGACGGAGACGATCTTTCTCAACGACTTTTCGGGCGCAAAAAAATTGATCGACAGGCTGCGCTTCTTCGGATACAGCGTCGCCATCGACGATTTCGGCTCTGGCTATGCGGGGATCAATATCTGGCAGGAATTGGATTTCGACGTACTTAAATTGGATAAAAGGTTTCTCAACGAAAATCCCGAACGCGCGCTCAGAAACGAGGCGATCCTGCCCAACGTCATCAATATCTCCCAAAGGCTGAAAATAGGCGTGCTCTGCGAGGGCGTGGAGACGGCCGAGCAATGCCGCCACCTGCTGCGGTTGGGCTGCAGGCGGGTGCAGGGGTATTATTTTTCCAAGCCCGTCCCGCCCGAAGAATTTTACGAGTCCTACGAAAAATTGCAGGGGAGATATTCCTTAAACTTTCCCGAACAGAAAAAACTGACGGGCGAGGAGCGTAAGCAAAAGCACGATCTTCTCTCGTATAAAAAGTCCGCCCGCCGCCCCCGCTTTTTCGTTTATGCCCTCACGTTTCTGTTTCTCGCTATATTCGTCTCCACCTCCGTGGCCGTCACGTTTTCTTTTTACAGAAAATCCACGCAGCAGCAGTTTCAGGAGATGACGACGGAAACCCTCAACGCCTACGCCTCCGAACAAAAAAGCAGCGTTCTCGCCGGAATTGTCAACGAAGTGGATACGCTGAAGGCGCTTTCCGTCATCATCGGAGAAAATCCCGAAAAGACGTACATCGACGCCTATCTCAAGGCGTTGAATTCGAGTTCTGCCTCCAACGTATTTCAATATAGCTCCGCTTCGGAGCTGGAAATTCTTGTTTCCAAATATCCCGAAAACGCGCAGCCCGTCGCCGCGCTGAAGAAGGGAGAGACTGTCGTTTCCGACGTGTATTATTCCACTTCGCGGAAGGTTTGGGTCTTCTCTATCGCCGTGCCCGTGTTTAACGGCTCAAACGCCTTTACGGGCGGGATCAGGGGGCTGATCCCCGCAGACGTCCTCACTTCTCTTTCCCCCTATCCGCCCGCGCAGGGCAAGGTGACGGCCTGCTATCTGACCAAGGGAACGGGCGAGATCGTCTCCGTCGCGGACGGCATGCCGGGCGGCAGCGTATTCGAGCTTTGCGAAACGGACTACGAACGGAAAAATCTACAATGCCTCTATTCGATTTCAGGCGCCTGCGACGGAATTTTCGACGTAAACAGCATTCGTCTCGAACAGGAAAACACTTCTCCTATCTACGTTTCGCTCGCCTCGCTCGATTATAACGACTGGCATCTCGCCATCTTCCTGACTGCGGACGCGGCGGCCGCGCGCTCCCGCGCGATCGTCCGGAATTCCTTCGTGGCGACGGGGATTTTGCTCGGCGCGACGGCTGTGGCGTGCATTTCCTCTATCCTTCTTTTTAATCATCAGCAAAAACGCCTTTCCTCGGAAGAACGGCGTTACCTGCTTCTGGAACAGTTTTCCGACACCGTGCTGTTCGATTACGATATCGCCAAGGATACCATACGCTTTACCTCCAATGCGGAAAAGCTGTTTTTAATTCATGACCTCGTTCAGTCCTCCTTCCTCAAAAACTTTGACCAAAGCTATATTTATGCCGCGGACGCCACGGCCTTCCGGAAGATGCTTTTGGGCGCTTCTTCGCAGAGAGAAACGCGGATACGGCTGCTCAATCCCGAAAGCAGGCAATATTTCTGGTGTCTCGTGCGGTTTCTTTACGTCCGCACAAAGGGGGTCCCGACTTCGGTCGTGGGTAAAATAGTCGATATCGACAACCTCAAGCAGCGGGAGGACAAGCTGCTGGAGATTGCCGAAACGGACGGACTGACGGGCTTTTTCAACAAAATCTCCGTCGCAAAACAGGTACGGGAGCAGCTCGAAAGCGTCCCTGCGGGGTCACTTTTCATGATCGACATCGACGATTTCAAAAAAGTAAACGATACCTACGGGCACTTTACGGGCGACAAGACGCTGCGGCTGCTGGCCGAAGAAATACGAAGCGCCTTCGGGGAAAACGGCGTTTTCGGCCGCGTGGGCGGAGACGAGCTGATCGTATTTTCCCCCGAATGTAAAGACCGATCGGCCGCCAAAGCCAGGGGCGACAAATTGTTGAAACGTATCGCCAAGGTAGCGGAAAAGGACTCGGCCTTCCCCTTCGTCAGCATCGGGATCGCGGTGTGCCCCGCCGACGGCACAACGTTTGAGGAGCTGTTCCTCGCCGCCGACCGCGCCATGTACGAAGCCAAGCGCCAGGGAAAAAACCGTTGCAGCTTCGACGCCAATCGATAAGCTTGTAAAAAACGGCCCCGGAAAAATTTTCCGAGGCCGTTTTTTGTACCCGTCGGGCAATTTACCGACGTTTTTTATATCTATGCGACAATCATCTTTTTATTTTGTCAAAGAGGTCTTCCTTGCGTTAAGGAAGCTTTTTTCTTTTTTTAATCAGCTCGATAAAAATTTTCGCCGTCGTCAACGCGTCGTCGAAGGCGCGGTGATGATTGAATACAAATCCGTAATAATCCGCGATGGTATTCAGTTTGTAATTGCTCAGCTCTCCCCGCAGCAGCTCCTGCGCCAGCGTCAGCGTGTCGTACTGCTTCTGGTCGAACATATAACGATTTTCCTCGCCGTAATAACGGACGAAACGATAGTCGAACTGTACGTTGTGCCCCACGAGGAAACAGCCGTCGCAGAATTTATAAAAATCGGGCAGAACCTTGTCGATGGGCGGCGCTCCGACGAGATCTTCGTCGCGGATTCCCGTCAGATTGATTATTTCGGGGGAAAGCCGATCGGGACACGCCACAAACGAGGAAAACTTTTCCGCGACGTCTCCGTTGACGAGCTTCACCGCGCCGATTTCGATGATCCGATCCATTTTTCCCATGGAGGGCTGATTGTTCAGGCCCGTGGTTTCGAGGTCGAAAACGACGAAGGTATTATTTTTGAGGTCGTCGGGCTTTTCCAGACGGTCGAAAAATCCCGCCTGCGTATAATCGACGTAAGGCTCGGGAAATACGGTGCGGTAAACGGCGGGGACGGGCTTTCCCTTGCGGGGTTCGGGTACAAAATTTTCGGGCGCGGTACCGTAATTGATCTTTTTCGCCGTATAGGAAACACTGCCGTTGAAGGCCTCGTTCGCGCCGCTGAGCACCACCCAGTCGCCCACCTTCAGCTCGCGGATTTTTTCCACTGTGGCCTTTTTGGGAAAATAGGTGACGCGCATGCTGCCCGTTCCGTCGGAAACGGTCAGCGAAAAACGCACTTTTTCCACTTCCTCGCCCGTCTTTTCGTTCTTTTTGGTATAAGCTCTTTCCTGTAAATAGGTAATCGCGCCGCAGAGGGTGAGGTCGTCGTTTTCCTCGCTGCCGCAGTCCGCGATATAGGCGGCATATTTCGGTACGGCGTCCGCGCCGTCCAGACGCCTGAAGTTGCAGACGGGGAAAAATCGGGTCGTCTGTACGTATTCTTCGCCGTCGTCCGCGGGCAATTCGTCTAAAGATATCTCCTCGCGTTCCTTTTCCACAATGCGCACATTGCCGTAAAATGCGCCGCAGAAAACCGAACGGAGGTACGCGCTGACCTCGTCGAGGATCTTCCCCGAGGTGAAAAGAGACTGTTCCCCCGAGGCCACGTCGAAGCAAAAGCTGGCGCCGCTGGAGAGCAGCTCGATGGAGATATCCTCTTCCTTCAGAAAGGCCGCCGCCGCGGGAAAACGCGAATTCATAAATTCGTATATCCGCTTTTTCAATATTTCCGCGTCGGGCACCCGCTTGGTGATTTTCACGCGCGGGGAGAAGGCGGCGGGCAGATATTTTCCCGCAATCCGCCGCGCGGCTTCCTCCTCGGCGGGCGCATATGTCTTGTCCGTAATCAGCGAAAATTCCGCCGTCATATCCCGCTTGGAGACGGAAATTCCCGTCAGTATAGCGTTTTGCAGGCCGCCCAGCGCGCGGATCTCGTTTAAGTATTCTTCCGTTTTATTCGTTTCCATCTTGTAACAGTGTCTTTAACTCCTCGAAAAATTCTTCTTCTGCATTTTCCGCGCTTATCTTTTTATACGGCACCCCTTTTCGGAACAACAGGCAGAAGCCCTTTCCGCCCGCGATCCCGAGGTCTGCGTTCCTCGCTTCGCCGGGGCCGTTTACCACGCAGCCCATGACGGCCACTTTGGCTTTTTTCTTAAACGGCCGCACAAATTCCGTCACCTTTTTTGCCAGCCCCATGCTTTCCCACGCGCATCTGCCGCAGGTGGGACAGGAGACCACCTCCACAAACGCCTCGTCCAGCCCGCACGCGCGCAAAATATTTTTCGCCGCATATACCTCCTGCACGGGATCGTCCGTCAAAGAAACGCGGATCGTGTCCCCGATTCCTTGCAATAGCAGCGCCCCGATCCCCACGGCGCTCTTGACGATTCCCGCTTCCGTCGTCCCCGCCTCCGTCACCCCCACGTGCAGGGGATACGCCGTCCTTTCCGCCAGCAGGGTATAGGCGCGCACGGTCAGCGGAACGTCGGACGCCTTGACGGAAATCACGATGTTTTCCACGCCGAATTTTTCCAAAAGCCCGACGTTATACAGCGCGCTTTCGACAAGCGCATGTTCGCTTCGGCCGTATTTTTCGAAAAAATGCGGTTCGATACTGCCCGTATTGGAACCGACGCGGACGGGAATACGATGCGCCCTGATGCAGTCCGCCACGTATTTTATTTCCTTTTCCCCGCCGATATTGCCGGGATTTATGCGCACCTTGTCGGCGCCGTTTTCGATGGCGGCCACCGCCAGAGAGGGCGAAAAATGAATATCCGCCACGAGCGGCAGAGAAATGCGCTCCTTTACGGCCCGCACCGCCGACGCGTCCGCTTCGTCGGATACCGCCGCGCGCACGATTTCGCAGCCCGCCTTTTCCAGCGCGTCGATCTGCCGTACGGTAGCCTCGACGTCCGCCGTCTTCGTCGTCGTCATCGATTGGATCTTCACGCGGGAGCCGCCGCCCACCTCTACCCCGCCGATAAGCACCCGTTTCGCGCTTCCGCTCATTTTCCGCCTTCCTTTTTGCCGTCCGACGGCGCAAGCTGCCCCGCGTCGGGCCTTGGACGGGCGGAGAGACGCTCCTGCGCGCCCGCCTTCATCATCTCCTGAAGCTCGGCGAGAAAGGAGGAGATGTCCTTAAACGAACGATACACCGACGCATAGCGCACATACGCCACCTCGTCCGCTTTTTTCAGGCGCTCCATCACCATTTCGCCGATTTCTTTCGAAGTGACCTCGCTGTCCATGCTGTTGTATATTTGCTTGGAAATATCCGCCACGATCTCGTCGATGACGGCCATGGGCACGGGTCGTTTTTCACAGGCCTTGATGATGCCGTTGCGTATCTTTTCGGCGTTATAGGATTGGCGGGTCCCGTTGTTTTTGACGACCAACACGGGCGTCACCTCGATGGTCTCGTAGGTGGTGAAACGCCTGCCGCAGCCCACGCACTCGCGGCGGCGGCGGATCGTCTTGTCGTCGTCCGCCGAACGCGAATCGATCACCTTGCTTTCGGTGCAGTCGCAATATAAACATTTCATAAGGCTTTATCCTCCTGAGGATGATTTTTTCACTCGAGCGGTCGGAGCGGTAACTTTTTTACCGCACAGCGGGTGCGCTTCTCCCCGCGGCTTTATCGCCGCGTTTCCAAGCACCCTTTGCTTTCATAAAAACTCAAAAATATTTTGTCATCGAAAAATTGGTCAGCCTTTCGCCGCGGCGTTCCACGCTTCTTCTTGCCTCCGCGACGTAGCCCCTCTCTTCGAAAAAGGGTTTTGCCGTCAGGGAAGCATACGTCGATATTTTTTCCGCGCCCCTTTCAAAAGCGTATTTCTCCAAAGCGTCCGCCAGCGCGCCACCCACGCCCCGCCGCTGAAAATCGGCAGCGGCGTAAAGCCGATCGAGATATCCCGTCCCGTCGATATCCCCGAAGCCGACGATTTTCCCGCCCTCTTCCGCAACCAGCGCGTAATGCGCGGAAAGGGAATTTCTCCAGCGCTCCTCGTCGGGCAGGCGGGGCGCCCAGGCGTCGAGCTGCGCGGGGGAATAGTCCTTTGCCGCGACGAGATGTACCGCGTCGTAAAACAGCGCCAAAATTTCCTTCAGATCCTTTTCGGAATAGCTTCTCAATAGCATTTCAAAGGCCCTCCGAGCTTTTATCTCTTTTTTCCCTTCCTTTCCCGTATCTCCTTCACCGTCTTTTCGTAACCGTTGCTTCCCGGGACGTAATATACCCTGTCCTTGAGCGAATCGGGCAGATATTGCTGTTCGACATAGCCGCCGTACTCGTGCGGAAATTTATAGTTTCTGCTTTGCGCCTTATCCTCGCGGCTCCCGAAGGAATTGTCCTTCAGATAGGGCGGCACCGCGTCGTCGCTTACCCTCGAAGCGTCGTCCTTAGCTGCCAGCATGGCTGTCTTTACCGAATAGCTCTTTTCCGCCTCGCAGACGTAAACGATCGCCTCCGACAGGGGAATGAGCCCCTCGGGATAGCCGATCTTTTCAAACGCATACATCGCGGACGCGGCAATCTGCAGCGCGCGGGGGTCGGCCATGCCGACGTCCTCCGCCGAATGGATGACCAGCCGCCTGGCCACGAGCATGGGATCGCACCCGCCCTCGATCAGCCGCATGGCGTAATAGAGCGCCGCGTTTGCGTCGCTGCCGCGCAGGGACTTGCAGAATGCGGATAAAAAGTCGTAATAGGCGTCCTCGTTGTAGCTCAGCGCCTTTCTCTGAATAGACTGCTCCGCGTCCGCCAGCGTGATCCGCACCTTTCCCTCCGCGTCGGGGTCGGTGGTCATGGCGGCCAGCTCCAGCGCGTTGTATGCGGTGCGCAGATCACCGCCCGCCATGCGGGCGATGTGGACGATCGCCTCGTCGTCCGCCGAGACGTTCATTTTTCCCAGCCCCTTATGCCGATTTTTGAGGGCGGCCCGCAGCGCGAGAGAAATATCTTCTTCAGTCAGGCGCTTAAACTCAAACACGCGGCACCTCGACACGATGGCGGGGGTCATGGACGCATAGGGATTTTCCGTCGTCGAGCCGATAAAAATAATCGTCCCCTGCTCTATTGCGGGCAGGAGGGAGTCGCTCTGCGTCTTATTGAAACGGTGACATTCGTCGAGCATCAGATAGGTGCGCTTATTGTATAATTTGAGATTGTCGCGCGCGGTATCCACCGCCTTTTTCACGTCCGCCACGCCCGAGTTTACCGCGTTCAGCTTGATAAACTCGCCGTTGGTCGTCAGCGCGATGATGTTGGCCAGCGTCGTTTTTCCGCAGCCCGGAGGCCCCCAGAAAATACAGCTTCCCAATTTGTCCGTGGCGATCGCGCGGCGAAGCAGCGAATGCTGGGATACGATATGCTTTTGTCCGATAAATTCGTCCAGATTATTGGCGCGCATCCGTTCTGCCAAAGGCTTGGCGGTTTCTTCGTTGTTGTTGAAATCGAATAAATCCATATTTTCCTCTGTGGGGAAGCGGGAAAAGCGCTCTCGTCGCAGCCCTGCCCCTTCCGTTTTCGTTTTATCCGAGCAATTCCTTTATTTTCGGAGCGTATTCCACCCCCAGCTTGTATCCCTGATCGAACGCATAAGGAAACTTTTTGAAGGAATATTGGCTCATGTCGCCAAGCTCGGGCTCCAGCCAGAGATCGATAATCTCGGCGTTCTCCTCTCTTCGCCTCGCCGTGCGGTAATTGTCCATCAGGTCGATCATCTCCAGCAGCATGCCGACGGCGTTGGGGCATTTTTCCTTACATTCCTTTTGTCCCAAAACGTCTATCGCGACGATCTTATCCGCGCCCATTTCCTTTAATTGAGCGGCGGGCACCCGCTCGAGAATTCCGCCGTCCACGAGTCGCATATTGTCTTTTTCCATAGGCTTGAAAATAGCGGGAATACTCGAAGAAGCCACGACGGCGTCCACCACGCTCCCCTCGGAAAACGTCACCACCGATTGGGAATACATATCCACCGCCACACAGCGGAAGGGGATCTTCAGCTCGGAAAAGGAGATATCCCCGAGTGCCTTCGTCAGTACCTTTCGTACCTTGCGGGTATCGAACAGGCCGCCGGGCTTGATCGTCACGTCCAGAAGATCGATCGGCTTCAGCCTGCATACTATTTCCCGCATGTCGCACGGGGGCATGCCCGAAGCGTAAGCGGCGCCTACCACCGAGCCCATGGAACAGCCCGTCAAAAAATCGGGTTTGATCCCGGCTTCGTCCATCGCCTGCAAAAATCCGATATGCGCCACGCCCCGGCTTCCGCCGCTGCCCAGCGCAAAGCCGAGCTTTTTCTTTTTACCCATCTTTTCTCACCTCTCATTTTTTATCCGTACAGATACTTTCGTTTCGACAAATGATATTCTTTCTTCGTATTTCGCTTCCGTTAATTTACCCTTCGTTAAATCCCACCTTCATAAATTTGCTCTTTTATAATTCACGCAATTTATTAAATTATCCGCAATATCCGATACGGATAAAAACGAATCTTTTCTTTCCGGCGCATTCCCTGCTGTCTCTCGTATGGGTGTAAACCGCGGCTCCAAGAAGATTTGCGTCCCGTCCTGCTCTTTGCCTACCGATAAATCAGGCATCGTATGATAGTCAAACTTGCTCCCGATACTGAATTGCGTCCCCGTAAAATGCGCGCGGTTGTATTCATCATCCATCACGTACCAGCCGTCAAACGTATATCCCGCTTTGCTGGGGACGGGAAGCTCTATCTTTTCCCCGAAGTCCTTTATGATGGCTTCGCGCCAGGTATTCTCTTCTCTGTCCGCCAGACAATAAATCGAAAAACCTCTTTCTCTGACAAAATGCACATAGACCTTATAGGTGCCTTCCAGCTCTTTTAGATTGAGAAGTTCTTCCCAAAGATTGAATTTCGTCCCGTCTTCCAAAGCAAAATACTGAAATTTATATCCTTCTTTTACTTTTATTTCGTCGAGAAACTCCCGATCTCCCGCCTTGCACTCCGTTTCATATACAAACGTTCCGTCGCCGCTCTCTTCCTCTTCGGCTTTCCGCTTCGTCCAGTCCGCCGTCAGCTCGGTATCTTCAGTCACTCCGCCGTCCCGCGTCGCCTCGCCCGATTCGTTTGTATAAAACAATCCGTCGTCGGTTTTCCAGCCGTTAAAAATATATCCTTCGCGCTCCGCGGGGACGGGTACGTTAAACGTTTTGCCGTATTTTACTTTCATTTCCTCACTTGCGGGACCGCCTTCATAGCCGTAATGTAAGGTAACCGTATATTCCGATTCTTCCCATTTCGCATAATAGGTCTTGTTTCCCGTTTCGCCCGCCTCGATTTTCGTTATGGGAACTCCCGCAAAAGAAGCGTCGTTATACCACCCTTTGAACGTATAGCCTTCAAAGGTCGGCACGGGCAATATCTTTCCCGCTTCGTTGCTATACTTTGCGTCAAAGCTTTCTACCGTTCCTCCGTTTGTATTTAATACGATCGTATATTCGACCGGCGTCCACTCTGCAATAAATTCTACGGTATTTTCGGTACTCAACCAATTCTCCGACGGATCGATAAACCTCAGCCCGCTGCCGTCGTCATATTTCCAACCGATAAATTGATATTCCGTTTTCGTAGGCACAGGGAGCTGTCCCACGGCCTTGCCGTACAGTAAAAGCATATCCGCTACGACGCTTCCGCCGTCACTGTTAAAATGTACGACCGTCTCCGTTAATTCCGTCGAATTTGTATCGCTTTCCCACTCGGAGGAATAATCAGAGTTACTATTGGAATTGCTGAAATCTTCTCCCGGCTTTTCCTTGCCGGAACACCCCGCAAACAGTATCCCCGCCGTCAAAAGCGCTCCGCTTAATATCAAAGCCCCAAATTTCCTTTTCATTTATTGCCTCTCTTATTCTATTATTCCGCTTTTTCGAAATTTCCTTTCATATTTTCCGACTTGTCCTCATAGGAATAGACAAATGCTGCATTCTTCTTCCGCCGCTGCGGGAAAGCCCCGCTCTGCGGCCCGAACAAAACCGAAAAATTTCAAAGCCAAACTGAAAAAAGCCCTGCCTACCCTCTTTTTACTCGCGTTTGCGGCGCTTTTCGCGGTCTTTCCCGACCGCTATGTCCCCGTTTGTTTAGACGGCATTGCGCTTTGGGCGCTGAACGTGCTGCCCGCGGTATTCCCTTTCCTGTTCGTCACCGCGCTGCTGCGCGCAAGCGGCGGGGCACAGCGGGTTTCGCGCGTCTTTTCGCCCTTTGCGAAAGCGCTTTTCGGCACGGGCGGGGAGGGAGGTTTCTGCTTTTTCATGAGCGTCCTCTCGGGATATCCCGTCGGGGCGAGCCTCGTTTCCGCCTTCAAAGCGGACGGGGTGTTTTCGGACGACGAAGCGCAGATCCTCGCGTGCGCCTGTTCTACCTCGGGGCCGCTGTTCGTCATCGGCAGCGTGGGCGCGGGCATGTTTTCCGACAAAAAAATCGGGTTCGCTATTTTGGCCGCGCACCTGCTTGCCGCGCTTTTGTCGGGCGTCCTGCTGCGCTTTTTCTATTACCTGCGCCGAAGGGGCGGAAAACGAAACCCTTGTACCAAAAAGCAAAGCGCAAGGACACGGACAAAAGATTTTTCCCTCGCGGAATGCGTACAGAACTCCGCGCTGTCCGCGATCGGCGTGGGCGGGTGTATCGCCGTTTTTTACGTGCTGGCCGCCATGGCCTCCGATTTCGGATTGCTCTATCCGCTCCAACGGCTGATCGGCTTACTGCCGCAGCTCGCGCCCTGCGCGGAGGGGCTTTCCAAAGGAATAGTGGAAATGACGGGAGGCTGTCTCGCGCTTGCGGGGCTGGAAACGCCCCTCGCCGCACCCTGCTGCGCCTTTCTCGTCACGCTGGGCGGCGCGAGCATTCTCTTTCAGCAAATCGCTTATCTGCGTTCTGCGGACGTCAACCTGTTTGTATTTCTGTCCGTAAAGCTTTTGCAGGCCGCAGGAGCGTTTTTCCTCTGTCTGCTGTTCGTCGCCCTGTAACGGATTTCAAGCCGTTTGCCGCTCCGCGACAAACCTTACTTTGCCCTTTTATATGCGCCGAGAAGCTTGCATTCGAGGACGCCCTTTTCGATTTCGGAGAGAGCGTCCTTTACCCGTTCCCCCGCCGCGTCGCCCTCCGCTTCCACAAAGAAACGGTATTCGCCGGGGCGGTCCTTGACGGGACGGCTCTCGATTTTGGTCATATTGATGCCGTGCGCCGCGATAATCCTCAACAGGGACATCAGGCTGCCGGGACGGTGCGGACAAACCGTGGAAAAGAAAAATTTGTCGCTCGCTTCGGGCAGCCTTTCCCGTCCCTTTTCGATCAGCAAAAACTGCGTGAAGTTATTTTTTTCGTCGGAAACACATTCCTCGGACATGGTGAAGCCGTCGGGGATAAACGCCGTATGCGCGCCCGCGATCGCCGCGCTTTTACCCGACTCGTCGTCGGCCGCCTTCCCGATCCCCAGCGCGGTGGATTCCGTTTCCTTCAACGCTGCAAAGGGCGTCTCGCGGCTTAAAAACGCCGCGCACTGATCGAGCGCCTGACGGTGGGAATACACCCTGCCGATTTCCCGAAAGGGCGTCCCCGTCCTGTAAATCAGCCGATGGTCGATTTTCAGCACGTGCTCGCGAACTGCGTACAGCCCGTCCGCGCACTGCAGGAGGTCGAGATTCTGCAAAACGCCGCCCTGCAGGCTGTTTTCGATGGGCACCGCCGCCGCGGCCACCCTGCCCGACTCCACCGCGGCAAACACCTCGGGAAAGTTGCGAAAAGGGATACATTCGTCCCGTTCGAAGGGCGCCTTATCGTCCGCGCCTTTCGTCTCCTTGAGAAAAATTTCCGCCGCCAGATGGGAATAGCTGCCCTCGGGGCCCAGATAAGCGATCTTCATGTTTTTTCCTCACACTTCGTCGGCGATATCGAGAATCAGCCGCTCGGTATTTTCCCAGCCGAGGCAGGGATCGGTAATCGATTTCCCGAACACCTCGTCGTGCGCCTGGTTGCCCTCGACGAGAAAGCTTTCGATCATAAAGCCTTTTACAATGCCTTTGAAATCGGCGCTGTAACGGCGGTTTTGCATCACTTCCTCGGCAATGCGCATCTGCTGGCGGCACTGCTTGCCCGAATTGGAATGGTTGCAGTCCACGATGATCGCGGGGTTTTTCAGCTGCGTGCCGCGGTATAATTCCAGCACCTTCATCACCGTCTCGTAATGAAAATTGGGCACGTCTCCGCCCGAGGCGTCCACCCCGCCGCGGAGCACCGCATGCGCGTACGGATTGCCCGTCGAACGCACCTGATAATTGCGGTACTTGAATACCTGGGGGCTTTGTGCGGCAAAAATAGAATTGATGAGCGCGCTCAAATTTCCGCTCATGGGGTTTTTCAGCCCCACGGGCGCGTCGATCCCGCCCGCGACGAGGCGGTGGAGCTGATCCTCCACGCTTCTGGCGCCGATGGCGTGATAGGACAAAAGGTCCTCGACATAGGGCGTGTTTTCGGGATAGAGCATCTCGTCCGCCGCCGTCAGGCCCGATTCCTCCATCGCCGCGATATGCAGGGCGCGGATACTGCGGATCCCCCGCACGATGTCCTCCGCGCCGTCGGGATTGGGCTGGATAAACATACCCTTATACCCTACGCCCTTCGTGCGCGGCTTGTTGGTGTAAATTCTCGGCACGAGCACCAGCTTGTCCTTCACCCGTTCGTTGAGCCTGCCGAGGCGGGAAATATACTCCAGCACGGGTGCGCTCTCGTGCGCTGAACAGGGGCCGACGATCATCAACATCTTGTCGCTTTTGCCCGCAACGACCGCCTTCACCTCCTCGTCCCGCTCCCGTTTCAGCTTTTTCAAGGCTTCGGGAAGCGGGGTCTCCGCGATAAATTCTTCCGGTTCGGGAATATAGCATTGTTTTTCCAACATCTTTATAAAACTCCTTCTTGACTCTTCATCCTTTGCGTTTTTCTGCTTCCGCCGCGTAAATATACGCCTCTACCTCTTTCGTCACGTATTCGTCTATGGGCGCAGCGAATTTGAGGCTGTTTTTCACCATGGTCGAGCTGACGTGCAGCAGCTCCTGCGGGCAGGGCAGATATACGGTAAGAATCTCCTTGTCCAGCTTTTCCGAGGCGAAACGGTTGGCGTTTTCATATTCGAAATCCACCGTGTTTCTCAGCCCCCGCACATAAATTTCGGTATTTTCTCTCTTTAACAGCTCCGCCGCCGTGCCCGAAAAAAACACGATCTTTATCCGTTTTTCGTCGGAAAACATCAGCCGAAGCATTTCTTCCCGCTGCGCGTCCGTAAAAAAGGGACGTTTATCGGGATTGATCATCACCGCCACGGCCACCTCGTCGAACAGGCGGAGGCAGTCCTCGATCAAGGCCTTATGCCCCAGCGTGGGGGGATCGAACGTCCCCGCAAATACGCATTTTCTGTACGTCATAGCCGCCTCCTCACGCGCGGCGGAAAAAGGAAAGCACCGTCCTGCCGTATTTCCGCTCGTCGTACTTCTCCAGCCCCGCGATCTCTCCCTCGAAGGGCCTGTCGCGCTCATAAACCGCGATCCCCTTTTCGGAAAGCAATCCCTTTTCCGCAATCTTTGTCAGCGCGGGAACGCCATAATCGAAACGATAGGGCGGGTCGAGAAAGATAAGGTCGAATTCCCCTTTCAATCCGTTTAGACAAAGCAAGTAATCCAACGAATACACCTTCGCCTCGTCCTTTCCTATCCCCAGCGTCCGCAGGTTTTTTTCGAGTATCTTTACGCTCTCGCGGGAAAAGTCGTTAAACGTCGCTTCCGACGCCCCGCGGGAGAGACATTCCAGCCCCAGCGCGCCGCTACCGCAGAATAAATCGAGCGCTCTCGCGCCGTATATTTTCAGGGAAAGGATATTGAAAAGCGCCTCCCGCACGCGGTCGCCCGTGGGACGCACGTCCATGCCCTCAAACTCCGCCAGCACCCTGCTTCTGTATTTTCCGCCGATAATTCTCACGTTCGCCTCTCATCTCCGTTTTTTGGGCTTTGTGCCGGGCAACCCGCCGTAATTGATCTTTTTAGGCTTACTCTGTTCGGCCTCCGCCGCGCGCGCCGCAATTTCCTGCTGGCGGAGAGTTTTGTTTCTGCGCCCGTACGCGCCCGCGATATACAGCCCGCCCGAAACGGCGATGGGCAGGAGGATAAGCAGGGAGGCGAGGAAATAGCTGACGTACGTGCCCGCGTTGTTCAGCGTCACAAACGGGAACAGCGCCCAGCCTGCGAGACAGTTGAAAATGAGGACGACGGCGGTCAGCCCGCCGCTTAAGGAAACGTCCTCCGAAGCCGCCGCACGCATCATTTCCGTCTGATTGCAGCCGAATATAATACTGCCGATCAGCACGAAAATCCCCGCGAAAGCGCCGATGATAAATCCCTTCCAGGGACGGTATTCCTTTTGAAATTTATAGCTGGTGATTTTGAGTTCGCTGCCCAGCTGCATGGCCGAACGCCGCTTCAGGTTTCCCGAAACCAGCATTTCGTAATGGGAACCGCCGCAAACCCACATCAAAAAGCCGTTGTAGGCCAGCGCGCCGATCGCGCATACCACCGCCCACGTAATCGTGGCGGAAGGGGTCTTTACCTTAGTCCCGATCAGCATCAGCAGGATACTTGCGACAAAATACATCGCGGCGGGCGTCAGCGCGCGCAGGGCGCACTCCCCGACAATCCTCCAGAATACCTTCCATTTGGTCTTGAAATCCGACATAGTTCTCCTCCGATTTTGATTTCTTCTTTCGTCAAACTTCCTTTTTTATCATGATCAGACGCTTGTCCGTCACAAGATAGTCGATTTTTTCGTCAAACGCCTCGCGGGGCACTTCCTTTACGAGCTGAAAATCGAAGCACCAGCCGACCGCCAGCGTTTCGGAACGGGACTTTAGAAACTTATCGTAATAGCCGCCGCCGTAGCCGAGTCGGTTTCCCTGTTCGTCCGCGGCCAAAAGGGGCACGACGGCCACGTCGATGCTTCCCGCCCACGGGCTTCCGAGGGGTTCGCGTATGCCGTAAGGGGAAAGGGAAAAATCTTCGCCGAGCGGCACCGCCGCCATCTCCTTGCCCTCCGCGCGCGGGGCGTATATTCTTTTTCCCGCCGCCGTCAGCCGCGCGATCAGCTTGTCCGTCGGCGCTTCGGAAGAAAAGGAAAGATAGACGAAAAAGCTCTCTTTTTCCGCAAAGCCGCCCGCGAAAAAATTTTCGACGAGCAGGCTTTCCTTGATGTCCCGATTTTCGTTTTCTCCCCGCCGCCGTTTCATATACGTCCTCAAAGACGCCTTTCTTTCCGCGGCGGAGCTTTCGCGTTTTTCGACGAAGCTGAATTTATCTGTAATCATATTCGAACTCCGCGCGCTTGGTGGCGGCGCACAATATTTCGTAGGAGATCGTCCCCGTTTTTTTTGCGGTCTCCTCCGCGTCCGTCATGACGGGAACGAGGCTTCCGCGGACGCCCCTGCCCTTTCGGATACACACGTCCATGCAGAGGTTGTTGGCGTTTTTCTCGCCGCCCCGCATACCGTTGTCCCTATGTCGGGAAAATCCGTCCGCATAGCCCGCCCGATAGACGGTGAGATAAGTAAACTCTTTTTTCTGCGCTTCGCTCAAGACGCCGTACCCCGCCCCGCCGAAGGAATACTTTCGGTTTTCCACCGCCCGCGCATATACCTTCATCGCTTTGCGGAGACGGAGCTTTTCCTTAAGCTCCTCCTCTATGCCCTCGGGCAGATACCCGTAAAGTCCCAGCCCCACGCGCACCATGCCGAAAGCAAAATCGTCGCCGAGCAAAGCGCCGTACGTGGAGGAAAGGTGGCAGAGGACGTCGGGGAAATACCGTTCGCAGACGGCTTTCATTTTCATAAATACAGCCCTCTGCTTTTTGCACTCCGCGCGCGAATGGTCGTATAAATGGGAATACAGCCCCTCCACCGACACGCGCCCCTCCTTCGACAAAAATTTGCATACCTTGCCGAGCATGGACGCATTCATGCCGTAGCGGTTCATCCCCGTATTTACCTGCAAATGAACCCTGACCGCAAGAGAATATTTTTTGCAGGTGCGGGACAACAGCCGCGCCGTCCAAAGATCGGGCACCGAGGCCGTAAAGCCGTTTGCCGCGAGGCACAACGCCTGTACCTCGTCCGTCGGGGGCGTCAGCACGAGGATCTCCTTTCCGCACGCCGCCGTGCGTATGGAGACGGCTTCGTCTATCAACGCCACCGCAAACGTATCCGCGACGGCGGAGAGCGCGCTCGTCACCGCTTCCGCGCCGTGTCCGTAGGCGTCCGCCTTCACCACCGCGCACAGCTTTGTATTCGTCAGGCGTTTAAACGCCCGCGCGTTGTCCTCTACGGCTTTCAAATTGATTTTAGCGATTACTTTTTGCACATTCCATTATATGCGCTTATACCGCTCCGCCGTGAGGGAAACGAAAATTTCTTCCGCCTGCGCCCCTGCCGCTACGCGGTACGGAAATCGCCACGATTGTTATTATTTGTCAAACACGGAGAGGCAATCGTCGTATCCGTTCGTCATTTGCCGCAAATCATGAGTCGGGTATTGCCGTATCCGTTCGCCATTCGCCGCAAACATGAGACGATTGTCGCGCCCGATCGTCATTCGCTGTAAATAATACGGTGACAATTGTCGCACTCGATCGTTCCCCCGCCCGTCAGCTTGCTTCGGGCCGCGAGGGGCGGCTCCATACCGCAGAACGGACAGCGGTTATCTTTCAGCGCGCCCACCACGGGGAATACCCTCTCCTTGCGTTTGGTTTTATACTTTTCCATCGCCTCGGCCGAAATGCCTGTCGAAGCGGCGGAAAGCTCGGCTTCGATCGCCTTTCTGTCCCCTTCCCGGGAGGCCTTCACCGCGTTGTATTTTTCGTAAGCGTCTTTATACTGCTTCTGCATGGCGATGACCTGCTTTTTCAGCTTCTGATATTCGTCGTGCGTAGAGTTGATGCTCGCCGTCAGGGCGGAAAGCTCCGCCTTGATTTTTTTCAGCTGGTCGGCGATGGAAACGGCGTTCTTTTTATAAAACGCGATGTCCGCGCCCCCTTCCACAAGTTCGTCGAGATGGGCGAAATCCTTCAGCGTATCCTCCGTCTTGAGGTATTTTTTCGTCAATTCCACCGCCATGTTTTTCAGCTGCGCCGCCTTCGCGTCATATGAATCCAGCTTGTCTGCGGCAGTCTCCAAAAACTTTTTCGCTTTCAAGTATTCCTTGCGCTCCTCGCAGCCCGCGATTTCGCGCTCCAGCGCGTAAAGCCTTTTGTCGATTTCCTGATACTTCAAAATTTCCTGTAACTGTGACATATATTCTCCTCCCGTCAAAGCAGCGCTTCGTCCGTGTGAAATACGCACGGAATCCCCGCCTGCTTACGGATTTTTCGATAATAATTTTCAAAGCCGTAATTTTCCGACGCGTAATGCGTAAGCTGGATTACGGCAAGCCCCGTCTCCAGGGCAAGAGCCAAAATATGATGCTTGAAATCGGCGGATATGACGACGTCCGCGCCGTTTTTCGCCGCAAACTCCAACGCGCCCTCGTCCGCGCCCGCGCCGCAGAAGCTTGCGGCCCGCTTCACCGTCCGTTCGTCGCCGTACACCGCGACGCGCTTCGCGCCGAAAACGTCCGTTATTCCCTCCGCCAAAGCCTTCAGCGAAACGGGCGGCACGTCGTACGCCCTGCCGTAGCCGCCGACGCTCAAAGGCTGATAAATCGCAGCGACGTCTTTCGGCGGCCGCAGCCCTGCCCCCGCCCTTTGCGCCGATGACAAAATTCCCTCCATGAGACTTTCGTCGATCCCAAAGGGCGCGGCGTCGAGGTTGAGGTGCATGGATACGACGGATATCCCGTGCTTTAAGCACTCCGCCAGCTTTTTGCCCAGCGGATCGAAATCGGAAACGCGGATACCGCCTATCTTCGAATAGACGGCGGGATGGTGCGTGACGATCAGCCCCGCGCCCGCGCGTTTCGCTTCTTCCACCGCCGCGAGGGACAGATCGAGCGAAAACAGCGCCTTATCGATCTCCCCGCCCGCATCTACCAGCACGCCGCTGTTGTCGTAGGCGCCGTAGGTTTTACAAAACTCGTCGCCCAACGCCTTCGGCGCGAGTGCGTCCAACAGGGCGTAAATTTCATTCAGCTTCACCGCTCAACACCTCCTCCAGCCGAGCCTTTCTCTCCTCCAGCGCCCTGCGGCTCGCTTCCTGGAGCCCGCTTTCCGAAAGGTAGGCGTCTATTTCTTTCAGCTGTTTTTCCGTTCTCTCCAAAAACGCCTGCGGCCGCTTTGAGAGATTTTCCCGTCCGAAGCGGAACTGCGCGTCGGTATATCGCTGCGCTTCTTCGCCCGCCCGAAGCCTGCGGCCGCAGATTACGTCGTAAAACTTTCCGTCGCGGAAGGTGAAATCCCGTTCGAGATACGCCCCCGAGGAAAGGAGATACCGCCGCAGCTTTTCCGCGTCGTGCATGGGCTGAAGCACGAAAGCCGAGGGCAGAAAACCGTACCGTTTATCGGAAAGGATACCGATAATTTCCCTGCCGCCCATGCCCGCGATCAACACTTCGTCCGCCGTATCGGGGACGCCGCAAAGGCCGTCCCCCAGCACTGCCCGCGCCCTGCCTTCCGCTATGTACGGGGCGAGCAGGGTTTCCGCCTTTTTAAGGCTGCCCCTGCTGATGTCCGAAAACACCGCTTTTTTGCAGAGCCCGCTCTTCAGCATGTATTCGGTGCAGTACCCGTGATCGCACCCCACGTCCGCGAAAATCTCCGCCGCCGTCAAAAGCGAGCAAAGCGTTTCGATACGCTTGCCGTACATCAGTCGAGAAAATCCTTGAGCTTTTTACTTCTCGAGGGATGGCGGAGCTTTCTCAACGCCTTGGCCTCGATCTGGCGGATACGTTCCCTCGTGACGTTGAATTCCTTGCCGACCTCCTCGAGCGTGCGGGGCTTGCCGTCGTCGATTCCGTAACGGAGCCGAAGCACTTTTTCCTCGCGCGGGGTCAGGGTGTCGAGCACGCTCAAAAGTTGTTCCTTAAGCATGGTGAAAGCGACCGAATCGCTGGGCGTCGTGGCCTTGTCGTCCTCGATAAAATCGCCGAGATGGCTGTCCTCCTCCTCGCCGATGGGGGTTTCGAGGGAGACGGGGTCCTGCGCGATTTTCTGTATCTCGCACACGCGGTCCTCGGAAACGCCCATCTTTTCCGCGATTTCCCGAGGGGTGGGTTCGCGGCCCAGCTCCTGCAACAAAATACGCGACACCCGCGTCAGCTTGTTGATCGTTTCGACCATGTGCACGGGAATACGGATCGTGCGAGCCTGGTCGGCAATCGCGCGGGTGATGGATTGACGTATCCACCAGGTGGCGTAAGTGGAAAATTTGAAGCCCTTCTGATAATCGAACTTTTCCACGGCCTTCATCAAGCCGAGATTGCCCTCCTGGATAAGGTCGAGAAAGAGCATGCCGCGCCCCACGTACCGTTTGGCGATGGAGACGACCAGGCGGAGGTTGGCTTCGGAAAGGCGCTTTTTCGCCGCTTCGTCGCCGTCCTGCATATGCTGCGCCAGCTGAATCTCCTCGTCGGCGGAAAGCAGGGGCACCCTGCCGATGTCTTTCAGGTACATTTTGACGGGATCGTCCAGCCCGATGTCCGACAGCGCCTGCTCGAACAGCTCCCTGTCGCGCTCGTCCTCGTCCACGATCTGGATGCCGGCCTCGCCGATCGACTTATACACAAAATCGATCTGGTTGGCGCTGGTATCGTACTTTTCCAGAATATCGCAGAGCGCGTTGGTGGAAATGCTGCCTTTCATCTTGTAGTTATTGATGATACCGTTCAAAATTTCGTTGAGTTTTTGTTCGGATATGTTACTCACTTTTTATCCTCCGTTTGATAACCGAAACAGTCGCCTGTTTTCTCTCTTAATTTCAATACAACTTTTTTACTTTAAGGTTTGTTGATATCGCGTCATATTATCTATTTCGCGAATTAGTTGTTTTCTCTTAGCCATGTCTTCCTCAGCATCGATCAGATGGTTTAGTTCTTCTATCTTTTTATTCACCTGTTTCAGTTCCATCTTTTGAACACTTTCCGAGAAAAATTTTTCTGCGATCCCGTCCGAAAGCTTGTCTCCGTAATTGAGATCGAGTATCTCGTTGAATTCGGGACAATCTTCGTCCAAAACCTCAAAAAGCTCGCTCGGGCGCACCCGCTCCGCATTCTTTTCGCATTTTATGATGTATTCGGCTATGATTTTATGCACATTATCTTCAAATTCAATACTTTCCAGATCGCAATTTTCCGCATAGGGAGCGGAAAAAAGCTTTGCGGCAAGTATAAATCTCGCGGCCGTTTTATACATATCCGTGCCGATCTCCGACGGCGGGGGCACCGCGATTTCCATCTGTTTCTCCTCGGGGAGATTTTGAAGATCCCGTTCCAGCGATTGATAGCTGACATCCGTCTTTGCGTGGAGCATTTTCAAAAGATCTTCCTTTTCGCTTTCGCTCTCCGCCGTGCGCACCACCTTCAGCGCCTCCGCACGAAAAGCGCGCTTGTCCTCCGAGCGCTTCAGATCGTACTTTCTCTCGAGGGAATGTATCTTATAGTCGATGAGGGGCATGGCCGCGTCCAAACAGGCCTGATAGGCGTCCGCGCCCTGCTTGGCCACGTCGTCGGGATCGAGCCCCTCGGGCATGGGAACGACGCGCACGTTGAGATTTTCGTCCTTTAAGATCTCCAATCCCCGCAAATCGGCCTTCTGCCCCGCAAAATCCCCGTCGTAGCTGATGAGGACGTTTTCCGTATAGCGCTTGACGAGACGGGCCTGATCCTTGGTAAGCGAAGTACCCATGGAAGCGACGACGTTATGGAACCCCGCCTGATAAAGCGAAATCGTGTCCATGTAGCCCTCGACCACGATCACCTCTTTGATCGTCTGCGTCCGTTTGAGCTTTTTCAGGAGATTGACGTTGTAGAGCGTTTTGCTCTTATTGAACACCATGGTCTCCTTGGTGTTTTTATACTTGGCAAAGTCGGATTTTTCGAGCAGTCTTCCGCCGAACCCCACCACCTCGTCAAAGGCGTTGATGATGGGAAAGATCAGCCGTCCGCCCTGCGAATCGATAAGTCTGCCGTTTTTCGACTCCGTCAGCACGCCGCTGTCGAGCAGGTTCTCCTTCGAATAGCCCCTGCCCGAGAGATATTCGGGCAGGGAATAAAAATCGAGCGACGCGCCGAGGCCGAATTTCTTGACCGTCGTCGGCGCGAGCTTCCGCCGTGAGATATATTCGAGATGGGCGTCCGCCTTTCCGCCGTAAAGGTTAGAGAGATAAAATCTCGCGCTCGCGAGCAGTATCTCCACCAGCGCGTCGCGTTTCTTTTTGAGAAGCGCGGCCTTTTCCGAATCGAAATTGCTTTCGGGCACGGGAATTTTCGCCCGAGCCGCGAGGATACGCACCGCGCCCATAAAATCGGTGGATTCGATCTCCTGCACAAATTTCACCACGTCGCCCGACGCGCCGCAGCCGAAGCAGTGATAAAACTGTTCCGACTCGTTCACTGCAAAGGAGGGGGTTTTTTCGTGATGAAAGGGACAGCAGGCCCAATAGTTGCCGCCCTTTTTATCTAAAGCGACATAGCTGCCGATCACTTCCGCAATATCGTTTTTCTGCTTCAGCTCCTGCATGAAGCGGGGATCGAGCCCCCTGCCTCCGCCGCTCATACCGTCACCCCTCCCAAAGAAAAGTTTTCGGGGATAAACAGCGCCTCGAACACGTTGATCGCATACCTGTCCGTCATGCCCGACAGATAATCGCAAATGATCTGTTCCCTGGGCGCCTCGTCCGAAAGCCGTAGATAGGCCTCGGGCAAACATTCGGGACGGCGCATGAAATACTCGAACATCGCGCTCAGCATGCGCTCCGCGCGGTCCTGCATGGATTTGTTGGTGATGGAGTAAATATTTTTGAACATGAAGCTTCGCAGCTCGAACGTCGCCGCCGCCACCTCCTCGGACATGCACACGGCAGCCTTTCCCAGCGAATGGGCGTAGATATCGGTGATGGCGGTGTTGATCCGTTCCCGCGTGGCGTGGCCGAGCGTTTTCACCGCCCGCGGCGGAAGATCGGTTTCCTTTAAGATACCCGCGCGGATCGCGTCCTCGATGTCGTGATTGATATAGGCGATCCTGTCGGCCAGCGACACCGCCATGCCCTCGAGCGTTGCGGGGCGGCCCGTGCTTTTATGCTGGAGAATGCCGTCCCGCACCTCCGCCGTTAGATTTAGCCCCCGTCCGTCCTTTTCGATGACGTCCACCACCCTCAAAGACTGAACGTTGTGCTCGAAGCCCGTGGGAGAGAGCATGTCCAGCACCCGTTCGCCCACGTGTCCGAAGGGCGTATGCCCCAGATCGTGCCCCAGCGCGATGGCTTCCGCGAGATCCTCGTTGAGAGAAAGCGCGCGGGAGATGGAACGGGAAATCTGCGCAACGTCCAGCGTGTGGGTCAGCCGCGTGACGTAGTGATCCCCCTCGGGCGCAAAAAATACCTGCGTTTTGTTTTTCAGGCGTTTGAAGGAGTTGCTGTAGATGATACGGTCGCGGTCGCGCTGAAAATCCGTACGGAATTCGCACGGCGGTTCCTGTCTCGCGCGGCCTTTCGTCTCGTCCGACTTCATGGCATAGGGCGAAAGAAAACGCGCTTCTATCTCATAGGTCTTTTGCTTGACCGAGATCGGCGTGGTCTTATCCGTCATTTTGTCTCCTCCTTTTTTCTTTAAGCCTACTTTGTGCCTAATTTATATATATATTCGACGTCTTATGCGAAATTCCTTTTTTTCCGCGAAAATAATTGTATTTTTTTGTTCAAAGTTGCAAAAAGAACGGAAAAATCTTCCGTTCTTTTTGCAACTTAAAATTCTATTTCCAAGCCGTCGAACGAAACCACGACGCCGTACTTTGCCGCCTCTGCGGCCAGCTCGTCGTAGGTCGCCCCTCCGTTGTGCGAAAAATGATTGATTACCTTAATCGTCCGTTCGTCGGCGATTCCCTCCTTCTCCATGCGCCGAAATACCTCGAGGTCGGTTTCCAGACACATGTGCCCGTCTCTCCAGCCCGTCCTGACCCCGCCCGTGCAATCGAGAGACACGAGATCCAGCCTCCCCGCCTTTTTCAGCTCCGCCCAGACTTTTTCGGAAAAATATCCCGTATCGTTTCCATAGAGAAGGCTTTTGCCGTCTCCCTCCACACGATAAAACACGGGCGAGGACGCGGGATCGTGATTTGCCTCCAAAGGCAGTATGCGATAGCCGCCCACGGTAAAGGCGTGGAAAGGCGTTATTAAAGCGACATCCGCGGCCGAACGCATCAGCTCCGAATCCGTCACTGCCTTAATCTTCCGATATCCGTCTTCCCAGGCGTGAAAATGCAGGGTGTTCGTATATCCCTGGCAATAGTCCCGCCGCGCAATTTCGATATCTTCGGGATAGAGATGGTCGCTGTGGCTGTGGGTAATGAGACAGTGATTTACCGCGCTCAAGTCCAATCCGTAACGTTGGGCATGCCATACCGTATCCGCGGGAAAATCGACAAGCAGGTCATCGTTTATCAGCGCCTGCGAACGGGAACGCAAGCTTCGGCCGCCCGCCGCGCGCGACTTTTTGCACGTTTCGCATTGACAGTATAAGGAAGGCACTCCCTCATAGGCCGCTGTTCCGAAATATTTTATTTTCATATCTTTTCTCCGAGAGAATGGGACGGATTTTTTTATGCCAATTTACGCCCCATCAGCACGCCCATCACCGAGGCCATCATCAGCCCGCGCGTCCAGCCGCTGGAATCGCCGAGGCAGTGAAGCCCCTTAATATTTGTATTAAAATCGGTGTCCATTTTGATGCGGTTGCTGTAAAACTTGAGTTCGGGCGAATACAACAGCGTTTCCGTCGCCGCAAACCCGGGCACCACGTAATCCACCGACTGAATAAAATTGATGATGTTGATCATCGTGCGGTAGGGCATGGCGGCCGTGATATCCCCCGCCACCGCGTCCTTTAAGGTGGGGCGGAGATTGGAGCGGGTGAGTTCTTTATCCCACGTGCGCTTTCCGTCGAGAATATCGCCGAAGCGCTGAACGAGGATATGTCCCGCGCCGAGCATATTGGTCAGCTCGCCGATCTTCTGCGCGTAAGCGATCGGCTGATTGAACGGATAGGAGAAATTGTGCGAACAGAGAATGGATACGTTGGTATTGTTGGTTTTAAGCTCCTTGTAGCTGTGTCCGTTGACGACGGCGAGATTGTTGTCGTAATTTTCCTGCGAAACGAAGCCGCCGGGGTTCTGGCAGAAAGTGCGCACCTTGTTTTTGAAGGGCTTCGGATAGCCGATAAGCTTGGACTCGTACAGCACCTTGTTCACCGTTTCCATGACTTCGTTTCTCACTTCCACCCGAACGCCGATATCGACGGTGCTGGCGACGTGTTCCACGCCGTATTTTTCGCAGAGCTTTTCCAGCCAATCGGCGCCGCGGCGGCCCGTTGCCACGACGGTATCCTCCGCAAAGATATCCATGCTCTTACTGCCGTCCGCTTTGGTGACGGAAACGCCCTTGCATATCCCGTCTTCAATGAACAGCGTATTGCATTCGTAATCGAAAAGAATTTCCACGCCGTGATTTTGCAAATATTTTTCAATGGAGAGATAGATGCTCTGCGCCTTTTCCGTGCCCATGTGGCGGATGGGACAATCGACAAGCTTCAACCCCGCCTGAATGGCGCGCTTGCGGATTTCCTTAACCTCTTCGCCGACGTTGAGGCCTTCGATGTGCTCGTCCGCGCCGAATTCGAGATAAATTTTATCCGTATAATCGATCGTATCCTGCGCCAGCGTCTCGCCGATCAGCATGGGCAGGTCCCCGCCCACTTCACTGCTTAAAGACAGCTTGCCGTCCGAAAACGCGCCCGCGCCCGAAAACCCCGTCGTGATGTGACAATAGGGCTTGCAGTTCATACACTTCTGCGTTTTGGCCTTGGGGCAGTGACGGTTTTCCACCGATTTTCCCTTTTCGACGATGACGATTTTTTTCGCGCTGTCCTTTCTCAACATTTCGATCGCCGTAAAAATACCCGCGGGGCCTGCGCCCACGATGACTACGTCTGTTTTCATACTTTCCCGTACCTCCTTAAATCGTAACGTGCCGACGGCGTCCGATTGCATAAAAAAACCGCCCGACGGATATATCGCCCACGCTTTCGCGTATGGCCAACCGAATCGGCGGTTGTCAATGCTGTTTTCGGAGAAGCTCCGTTTCTTTCACGCCTTTTTGGCACACGAATAATTATATCATGTCCCGCGCGTTTTGTCAAGCCTAAATTTTACGTTTTTGCGGGCGGAGAAATTTTTTATAATTTAATTATACTATTCCACTTTAGGAATATCAAACCTTTTATTGTATTTTTAGAATATAATACTTTTACTAAGAAACAACTGCATTAGGTATATCTTATGGCAAAAAAATATCCTCAATTTCCGCTTAAAATTGATCCTGATTATTTAGATAAAATGAAATATATAGCCAATGAAAACGGGCGTTCGACAAACAAAGAAATCGAACAGCTTATCATTAAATATATCAAAGAATATGAAAAAAGCTACGGAGAAATAGAAAAAGAGGACATTGAACATCTTTTCAAGTCTCTTATATAAGACAAACGATATATTTTATTCCTTTTTGTCAAGCGCTTATTTCAATCGGTTCGCCCGTTGGGAGCGTCTCTTTTTCCGCCGCCCGCCTTTGTTTCCGCTCGTTGCTTCGGTACAACACTTTCATCTTGTAAAAATTGTAGCGCAGGATAAAATAAGGCAATATATTCATAATCAGATTGATCACGGCGACGGGAAATCCGAAGCAAAGCCAATATTTCAGCGGATAGAAAAAAATAATCACAAAGCCCAGAAAACAGCCCGCGAGATGAATAACTTCCCCGTAAGCGGCCTCCAGCATATATCGTTCCAAATAGACGTTGTTGCGGGGTTCCGCCACTTTATTTTTGTGAAAATTGGTAAACTGTCCCAGCTCGGGCACTTTGTCCTTCCATTTGCGGATTTTTAGTTTTTCGTAAAACTTTTTTTCCTTTGCCGAAACCTGAAAAAACCTTCTTTCGTGTCCAAACCACTTTTCGGGCAAACGGCGTATGAGAAAAGCAAAAAGGCCGTCAACGGCAATCACCGCAACGACGTTTATGAGCACTGCGCCGAGAATAAACCAAAAGCTCACCCCGAAACGGGGCGCGGCAAAAACGGCATTTACCCCCGTCAGAAGGCAAACGCAGACGAATATAATCGAACCGTATAAAATCATTCGCTCCTTTCCTCCTGTTCTCCGTAATCGAGCGGGATCTTATAAACTTCCTCGTATTTTTCCACCCAGAGATGATAATTTGTCTCTTTCATGCGTTCGGCCGCCGCCCTTTCGCTCAACGTCTTATCGGGATAGATGGGGTCGAGGACGTGCAGCGTATGCCGCTGAACGGGATAACCGCTGCCGTCGAGCCGTTCGTCGTCCCGCATTGTGATAAACATAGGCACGACGGGCACGCCCGCACGGCAGGCCATTTTGAACGCGCCGAGCTTCAAAGGCCGCGGCTTGCGGTAATTCCACCACATCGCCTGTTCGGGATAAAGCAGCACCGTCTCCCCGCGGGTCAGAAGTACGTTGACGGCGGAGAGAAAATTGATCATCGTGCGCGGATTGCTCGACAGAGGCAGGGTGTTGCAGTGCTTGAAAAAAAAGCCGTACAGGCCGGGAAAATTGGTGTAATTCCCCTCGCGTATAACCTTATAGAGCTTGCCCTTGGGAAGCTCTTTTTCTATGGATTTATAAATGACGTAATTGTCGAACGGCGAAAAATGGTTGCAGGTAATCATCGCGCCGCCTTTCAGCGCCGCGAGATTTTCCTTGCCTTCCACTCCGTCGATTATGAGTACGTCCTTTTTGATCAGCCGCGTAAAGTAATGATCCGCGATGAAGTTAGAGATCCCCGTGGCAATCCTGCTCTTCAGCTTTTTGTTGAGATAATCCACCCGATCGGGCAGAAGCACGGGCGCGGGCGGGTCGTTTTCCACGTCCTCGTCAAAACGCCTCTGCCGCTCGTAAAGCGCAATCTTTTCCAGCACTTCCCTTCTGTCGGGAGCTACGTTGTTCAAATCCATGGCAGATCCTTTTTCGGATTTATTTCATCCTTCCATACTGTTTTTTATACACCGTAAAATAGTTGTCGGGGCGTTCGATTTCGCTGCGCGCCAACGCCTGCAATCCCGCCTCGCACTTCATATCCCTTTCCATGTCGGCAAAGGAAAACTTATCGAAAATCTCCTTCAGCAAGCCGTAAAACTCCGTCTTTTCGGCGTATTCCCAAAAATATTCCTGATAGGGAATGTCCGAATAATGCCAGGGCTTCCACGTCATGCCGTAATGCACGATGCGTAAATCCTCGCGGGCAAGCTTATCCTTGGCTACGGGGAATTTGTTCCAGGCGCGCGGCAGACGAAGCACCCGATCTTGACAGAGCACGTTGAGATAGTCCTCGTCCTGAATGACGGTGAATTTATATTTTTTGAGAAGGTCCGCAAACCGCTCGTAAAAATTTTCCTCGCGGAAGCTCTTGAGGTTCATGAGGATCACGCCCGCATTGAAAAACATGGAGGGATCGAGGCCGTCCACTTCGGAGACGTATTTTTTATACACCTCAAAGCTGTTCACGCCTTCGCAGGGCGCGCCGCCGATCAGGTTGTCGCCCAGATCGTACGAATAAAGCGCGCTGATATCCCCCAAAATCACCGTATCGCAGTCGAGATAAAGCGCCTTGTCGTATTGCGGAAACATCCCCGCGATAAAAATGCGGAAATACGTGGTGCAGGTGTAATAGTCGCGCATGTGCAGGAGAGAAGATATCTCCTGAAGCCTTTGGCTGACATCTACAAAGGAGATCTCGAAACCCTCTTCGGAAAAGCGCATGATCTTTTCGTAATAGTTTTCGCTGACGCCCGAATGAAGGACATACACTTTATAAAGATAGTCTTTAGACGAGTTTTCCTTTAAGGAACAAAGCGTCACGCCCAAAAAGGGCAGATAATTATCGTCCGTGGCAAAAAACAGCGGAACGACGGGTTTATCCTTTTTGGAAGCAGTATCGGCAAAGGTACGGCGGTCGCCCTTAGCGAGCACCGATTTTCCCGCTTCCGTCTTGAGCGGCGTATAAATATGGGCGTCGGGTTCCGACCAGCCTCTTCTTCCCAGGTAAGCCGTCCGACCTTCAGTTTCATTAACGGCAGCCGACGTATTTTTCATAAAATCAATCTCCTCTTTCATTCTTAACTTTTTTGATGCCGCGCCGCAGCGCCCGCAGACGTCTCCCTCGGGCGGCAGCGCTTTTTGCTACTGATATTATTTTATCCGCTTTTGGGAGAAATTTCAACCTACTACCGCGTTTATCTCCTCTACTTGCCCGTTCCTTAATTCTACCGCCATTCACCTTGCCTCTATCTTCGAAATCGCCCCTGAAGCCATCTTTGCAGCGCATATTTTTTGGGTATAATTATTTATATTTTATTTATTTCATGCACCATTTTTTCCTGTTTCCCGACGCGCAAAAAAATGGGGGAAAAACCGTTTGGAAATGCGGCGGAATCGGCAAAAAATCAAGCTTTTCGTCCACTTTTTCCAACTTCGTTTTTCCCGATGAAAAACGCCTTTTCAAAAATGAAACTATGCACGGAAGCGATTTGTCCGCACTTTTTCCGCAAAAAAGCCCGCCGCGCGGGCGCGGCGGGCCAAGTTCCCCTTCATTCCTTCTTCGGTAGAGCAAAAACAGCCGATTCTACCGTGAGTAGAGAGGTTTTTTCCCGCATTCTACTCACAGTGTAGCTATTGGGGAAAATTTTTTTAGATTTGTCAATGCTTTCAAAGAAATTTTGTTTTTTGTCATACGGCAATATTACATTGAAATTCTTAAAATGACAATCATATTTTTCAGCATTAAACAGTAGAGTTATAAAAAGGAAAGAATTCTACCCTGCGTGGAGAAAAATTTACATGCATACCGCACGGGTAGCGACATTTCGGGAAAAAGCGGCGTCGTGCTCGACAAACAACAGCGTAGGGCGGAAAGACAGGATGAGCTCTTCTATCTGGATACGGGAAAGAACGTCGATATAGTTGAGCGGTTCGTCCCAGATATACAAGTGCGCCCGTTCGCAGAGGCTGCGGGCAAGCGCCGCCTTTTTTCGCTGCCCCGCGCTCATTTGGGAAAGCTCCGTCTCAAATTCGCGTTTGTCAAAGCCGAATTTGTTTAACACGGCCTTGAACAGGCTCTCGTCGAGCGCATACCTTTCCGCGTATTCCGCCAAAGTGCCGTATAAGTCGGCGGCGTCCTGCGCCACATAAGAAATTTTAAGCCTTGAGGCTTTCAAAAGAGCTCCGCCGAACGGCGCCTTTCCCAAAACCGCTTTCAGGACGGAGGATTTTCCGCAGCCGTTTCTGCCCGTCAAGCAAACCCTTTCTCCTTGATATACAGAAAAAGATACTTCGCGGCAGACGGGGCCGCAGCCGTAATCCACGCTTAGCTCCTTGACTTCCAGAAGCCGCTCCGCATGAAAGAGAAGAGGACTGATCTTTAACGAGCCGACTTCCTCGACGTTGCGCAAAAGCGCGGACTTTTCCTCCAACGCTTTTTCCCTGTGCGAGTCGATGACTTTGGAGGTCTTCATCATTTTCGCCGCTTTATGCCCCACGTAGCCTCGATCCGCCTTCAAGCCCGAGTTGCGCGTGCCGAATTTTCCCGCTTCCGTCTTGTCCGACCAGTCCGCCGTACGGCGCGCCGCCTCCTTCAGCCGCTTGATATCCTTACGCAGTTTATCGTCGCGCGCGCGTTCAAACGCTTCCCTGCGTCCGGTATTTTCCCGCCAGGAGGAAAAGTTTCCGCTTTGCACCTCCACGTCCGTTTTATTCAGCGCAAGGATATGATCGACGCATTCGTCCAAAAGCTCCCGATCGTGCGATACGAGCACGAAGCCCTCCTTTTTCCGAAGATATGCGGAAATCGTCTTTTTCGATTGGTTATCCAAATGATCGGTAGGTTCGTCAAGCAAAAGAAAACGGCCTTCGCGCAAAAACATCGCCGCAAGCAGGGCCTTTGTCCTTTCGCCGCCCGACAGGGTATCGAAGGGACGGTAAAGCGCCTCGTCGGGGAACTCCAAAAGAGACAATTCGCGCAATACGCGCCATTCTTCCGCGCCGCTGATCTCCTCTGCCACACTGAGGACATATTCTTTCCCGTCCCTTACGGCGCACGGGAAATACTCTATGCCCGCGGGGCGGGAAACCGTCCCCTGATATTCGCCCTCGAACTCCCCCTTCAATAATTTCAACAGCGTGGTCTTTCCCCTGCCGTTCCGCCCGATAAGGCCCGTTTTCCATTCCGTATCGAGCTGAAAGGAAATATGTTCAAAGACGCTTTCCCCGCTTTGGGGATAAGAAAAAGAAACGTTTATAAATTGAATCGTCATAAGCACCTCCCATGCGCGTTTTCAAAAAAGCGCAAAAAAAGCCGCAAGAAAGCTTCTTACGGCCTGTCGCTTTGACAAAATCAATTCACTTTCTTGCTTTTACGGCAAGCCTATCCCCGCGAAGCCTGTCAGCTCCGCAAAAATACGCTTTGCGCGTTTGAATTTTCAGCAAGAAAAGTTATACACTCCTTATTCCTCCGAGTTTTATCTTTATTATTGTAGCAAATTTTTTTTCGCCTGTCAAGAAAAATTCAGGGCTTTGGATTGCAAGGACTGCCCTTCCGTAAAAAATTTTACGATACTTGAGGATTTATTTTTTCTTCAATCCTGCTTTAACGCCTTTCTCGGACGTTTCAAAAGGCTTTTGGCCTGCCTGTCCCGAAAGCTTCTGCTCCGACAGGCGCTTCTCGTAAACCTTATCGATCCAATCGCGCAGCCTGCCGCATTCCTTTTCGTCAAGCGCCTCGATTTTTTTGCCCGTCATCTTGACGACGACCTCCTCCAGCTGTTCCCGCGTGTAACCGATCTTTTCCCAATCCTCTTCCTCTAGCGAACAGCCGACGCAGTCCTTTTCACGTTTTCGCGCGCCCCCCGACATGCTTTCCGCCCGCGGATAGGAAAATACCGTCTTTCCGCGCTCATCTACAATGACGAGGCGGCGGATTCGTCTGCCTTTATCGTAATCCACCTCGGCCACGTCGTATTTTGCAAACGGATTGGTCAGCCTATACCTGGCCCCGTCCTTTTGGGTGGGAACGTTAAGAAATACAAACGGCGCGGTGTAAAGCTCCCGCCCGATCCCCCACTTGACGCCCGCGCGCTTGAACGCGTCCGACGCCTCGCCCTTCTTCTCGTTGCCCGCGTCCTCGCGGCTTTCGATGCCGCAGTCCCATTTCCATACGAAGGGCTGCTCGGGAGAGCTTTTGAGACCGATCCCGCAATAGAGATTGCCGTGGATCTCCTTATAGTCGTCCGCCCAATTTTCCGCGCCTACCGTCTCGTCGAGAATATCCATATCCACCCGCGAGGTCTTATAGATGAGCGCCACCGCGCCCTTTTCCGTCGCTTGCTTTACCTTCACTTCTATTTCTTCCGCTTTCAGCAGCCTGAATTTCTTTTCCATAGTTCCTCCTTTCCACAATAACAGAATGTCACTTTTCAGGAAAGACTATGCTTTTCCCGCAAAAAACGGCAAAAACTGTTTTCGTCAAGCGCCGCCTCTGCCTCATGCGCGTGCCTTTACATGGCCGCCTGCGCACTTGCTCCGCTGTCCCCTTGCGCATATGTCGATATGATAAAAAAGCACTTCGAAAGCTATATCCGAAGCGCCGCCTAAATTAAATTTCTATTTCGAGGCCGTCGCGGGCCGCCGTAAAGCCGTATTCCCGTTCCGCCCGCTCCAGCGTTTCGCTCAAGGGGGCGTTATTGTGCGAATAATGCGTGATCACATACCTGGTATTTCCGTCCGCGATCCCGCGTCGAAGGAATTCCTTTTTCATAGCCTCGTCGTCGGGAAGCCCCATATGTCGGGACTCACTGCCCGCCTCGTAAAAAAGGAAGGTACAGTCGAACGTGACGAGATCGACGGCCGCGCCGCGCGCCTTCATGTAGGTTTCGAGAAAATCGAGCGTCTCTGCGGGAAGCCGTCCCGTATCGGTAAGATGAAGATAATACCTTCCCGATTTTTCAAGCAGATATACGTAGGCGGCTTCCGCCTTGCTGTGGCGGGCCTTCAACGCGACCGCGGTATAGCGGCCGAAGGAGAAGGGGACGAAGGGGAGCACCTCCCGCAGCTGTATATTTGCCCGAACGTCCGCCCGCATTTCCCGTCTCGTACATTCGGCGAAAACCCTCGCCACCTCCCCGTTGCCGAAGATGAACAGCGGCTCGGAGAGCTTTTCCGCATACTTATACCCGCGCAGCACAAAATCGTGGGCGTAAAAATGATCCATATGGCTGTGCGTGATTAAAAGATATTTCACCGCGGAAAGATCGACGCCGAATTTCAGCGAATGGGCATAGGCGTCGGGCGGAAAATCTATGCACAGCTCCCCGTCGATCAAAAGCTGCGAACGGGTGTGAAATTCGCCTTCTCCGCGACGCCGCACCTCGCGACAGGTGTCGCAGCTGCAAAACATGGCGGGGACGCCTTCCGCCGCGCCCGTTCCCAGATATGTAAACTTCATAATGCCTTTCCTTACTTTTTCATTTTTTTCTTCAACGCGTCTATCTGACGTTGATTTTTGACGACGACCGTTTTTTCGGGATACTTTTCCGGCGCTTTCCGATAGCGTGCCCTGTGCCGTTTTTTTCTTCCGTCCCAAAGTATCCACCGCACAAACTCGAAATCGATCTTTTCGTCGCAGCCTTCCGTCATGGAATCGCGGCTCTTTCCGCGATTGCGGCGATAGCGGCGGAGCGCGCGGAACAGGCAGGAAACGCGGTTAAATTGCATCACGACGACCAAATCCGCCTCCTCGAGACGTCTTTCGAAGGACAAGCTCCAATAGTTTCCGTCGATCACCCAGCTTTCTTTTTCGTCCAGAAAGCGGGCGACGATCTCCGTCTCCTCCGCGCGCGGCCGCTCCCGCCAGCCCGCAAGCCAATGCACGCAGTCGAGATGGAGCACCTCGGCGCCGTAATATTCGCCCAGCGCGTTCGCCAAAGTAGATTTTCCGCTTCCGCTGTAACCGATCACCGCAATTTTCACGGCTTCTTTCCTTCCCGAATAAAACGGATCAATGTTTCCATATCGTCGAATCCGTCATAATCGCCCGTTATCCCGTCCCTGTGATAGACGATTCCGTCTTTCTCGTTTCTTTCCAGGCAGTCCATCAGTTCCTCGGCGCCGTAGCGCGCGACGAACGCTTTGAATGCCTGCGGCTTCATCTTTTTCAACAGCCCTTTTTCGCAGGAAACGGAGCATTCGTAACAGCCGCCAAACCCCTTTTCCTCCGAACACCGCCGGTTTTCACACCAGGCCGCGCCTGCGCATCCGTCCGAGCGGCATCCCTGGCAGTCCGCCGTGCAGAGGCAGCAGGCGAGTCCGCATCTGGCAATCCCAAGTTCTCTCTTCATTTTTCTTCCCCCGTATTTTTATCCGTTTCGCCCGCGAACGCCGACAAATCCATTTTTATGTACAGATCGTAGGCCGCTCCGCATTCCTCGCGGGACAGCCTAGTGGCCTTTGAAAGATAGGACAAGCATTCCTCTCTGCTTTCGAAACGGCCGATCGTCTCCCGAAATTCCTTTATTCCCGCCATCGCGCGGTGAAATTCTTCCTCCGATATTTCCTGCATGCGCTTCTCCTATGATTATCCTGCCTTTTTCTATCGATAAACGGCCTTAAACGCCGCCGTTATTCGGCCTCCAGCAAAATAGTGACGGGGCCGTCGTTCAGCTGTTCGATCTTCATATCCGCGCCGAATATCCCCGTTTTTACGGGTACGCCCTGTCCCGCCAGCTTTTCCGCCGCATAGAGGTACAAAGGCTCGGCGCGCTCGGGCCGCTCGGCCAAAGTGAAGCCGGGGCGGTTGCCGTGCGAAGCGTCGCCGTACAGCGTAAACTGCGACACGAACAAAACCTCTCCGCCCACGTCTTTCACCGAAAGATTCATCTTTCCGTCCTCGTCCTCGAATATCCGCAAATTGGCTATCTTTTTTACGATATAGTCCGCTTTCGCTTCGTCGTCTCCGACCTTTACGCCGAAAAAGACGACCAACCCGAAGGGAATTTCCGAAACAAGCCTCCCCTGTACTTTAAGAGACGCGGCTTTTACCCGCTGAACCACCGCTTTCATCACCCAAGCTCCTTTCAAAAGAATACAGCAAAACGCAGGATAAGAAAATTCCGATCCTGCATTTTGAATTTACGTTTAATTTTCAAGCTTCCGAGCGGGGAAATTACACTCTGCTCATGTACTCGCCCGTTCTCGTATCGATACGGATCGTTTCGCCCTCGTTTACGAACATGGGTACCTGAATGACCGCGCCCGTTTCCACCTTGGCGTTTTTCATGACGTTGGTGGCAGTGTTGCCCTTGACGCCGGGTTCCGCCTCGATGACTTTAAGCTCTACAAAGTTTTCGGGTTCGACGGAGAACGCCGCGCCGTAGAGGAATTTCACGGTGACCACGTCGTTTTCCTTGATATATTTGAGAGCGTCCTCCACCTGATCGTGCGTGAGCATCGTCTGATTGTATTCCTCGTCCATGAATACGTAAAATTCGCCGTCGAAATAGGAATAGGTCATCTTTTTGGTTTCCACCTGCACGGTTTCGAGCTTGGCGGTAGGGTTGAAGGTCTGATCGGAAAGCACCTGTCCCGTCACCACGTTTTTAAGGGTCGTCCTGACGAACGCCGCGCCCTTGCCGGGCTTCACGTGCTGGAAATCGGTAACCGTATAAACGCCGCTCTTATATTCGAACGTTACGCCCTTTCTGATATCGCCTGCTAACATCTGTGCCATATAAATTTTCTCCTTGCCTTAAACTTATGATTTTCTTTGTTTTATTTTCCTCTTGCGCCGGAAGCTTTCGCTTACAGGATCACAAGATTTCTGTCCGTTTTGTGCATAAAACTGCTTACTTTTCCGTCCTTAAGCGTAACCGTATCCTCGATACGCACGCCGTACTCGCCCGCGAGATATACGCCCGGCTCGTCCGAAAACACCATGCCGTTTTTAAGGACGTCCGTTCCGCCCTTTCTCACAGAGGGAAATTCGTGGATATTCAGCCCGATCCCGTGCCCGAGCGAATGGGTGAAATACTTTCCGTATCCCTTTTCCTCGAGGTAGTCCCGCGCAATCGCGTCCGCTTCGCCGCCCGTCATGCCCGCGGTCAGCTTCTCTTTTACGAGATTGTGCGCGGCGAGCACCGCTTCATACGCTTTTTTGAATTCCCCGTGCTTTTTGTCGTCGCCGAAGAGAACCGTCCGCGTGATGTCGGAACAATATCCGTCCACCTTGCAGCCGAAATCGATCAGAATTTCGTCGCCGAATTTCAGCCTGGTATTTCCCGTCTCGTGATGAGGCACGGCCGCATGCGGCCCGAATGCGACGATCGTATCGAACGAGGTGCTGTACGCGCCCAAGGTGCGCATATTGTATTCCAGCAGCGCGGCGACCTCCGCCTCCGTCATACCCTCCTTAATCTCGGGCAGGAGCTTCAAAAAGCCCTCCTCCGCGATATCGCACGCCCTGCCGATCGCCGCCAGCTCCGAAGCGTTTTTCAACGCCATGCAGCTTTGAAACGCGGGCATGCTGTCCACGAGGGTCAGCCCCAGCTCTTCCAGCTTTTTATATTCGGGATAAAAGGTAAGCTCGAAAGGGATACCCACCGTCTTGTACTTTTTCAAAAGCTCGACGGGGCGGGAGAAGCGGTCGATTTCCTTTACGGCCACCTCCGTGCCCGCGAGCGCCTTGCGGGCCGCCTCGGTATAGCGGGCGTCGGTGTACATCGAGGTGCCGTCCTTGTCCGTGATGACGAAGCCGCCCTCCGTGAAGAAGCTGGTGACGTACCGCCTCAAATAATCGCAGGTGGTAAACACGGCGTCCGCGCCCACCGCCTCGAATATCTTTTTTCCGTTCGTTTCTATCATAAACAAACCTCTTTTTCTATATTGTAGCAAAAAAATCCCGTTTCGTCAACCGTACGCGGAAAGCGATTATAAATTATTATAAATTTTTTTCATCTCCGCCGCGTCTTCCGCCTGCGTGCCCGCGGATTCGCTGACGATGTACGGCTCCAGCTTCAGCGCCTTAAGCGCGACGGCCAGCGGATAAAACTCGGGGCCGTAAATCTTGTCCTCGAAGGTGAGGTGCTTCACTTCCCCTTTCGCCGAGTACATGATTTTGGAAAAATGCGCGTGAAAATGCTTCATGCGCTCGTAGCCCAGCTCGTCCACCATATACGACAGGCGGGAGAGATAGTCCTCGACCGTCTTTAACGAACCCTGTTCGCGCGCGTTGATGTGCCCGAAATCCACGCAGGGGGTATAGACGGGATCGATTTTACAAAAGCGGACGATTTCCTCCACCGTGCCGATCTGCGCCAGCTTGCCCATCGTCTCGGGGCAAAACTTCATATCCTGCATATCGTTGAGATAGATATAGTCCCGTAAAATCTTCAGCCGCTCCTCCGTCTTTCCGACGGCCTCTTCGCGGCCCGCTTTGCCCTGCGCGGCGGGATGGAACACGACGCGCTCCCCGCCCATCAGCTTCACCATTTTTCCGCTGTCCAATACGTAGGCATAGGATTTGGCCGCCATCTCGTCGTCGGGGTTCGCAAAATTGATGAAGTAGGGCGCGTGGACGGACAATTCCACCCCCTGCCCCGCAAAGGCCTCGCCGATTGCGATCGCCTTTTCCTCGCTCATGCGGACGCCCCGCCCGAAGGAATATTCGAAGCAGTCCAGCCCCCGCCGCTTTACGTAGGCCGCCGCTTCCTCCGTATGGGAAAATCCCTCTTCGTAAAAGCTTTCCGAATTGCCGCTCGGTCCGAATTTAATCACCCTGTCTCACTCTCCTTATATCTGATTCCAGCTGTCTCTTCAATGCGTCCGCGCCGTCGAATTTTTTTACGCCGCGAAGGTATCGGATAAATCTCACCTCGATCGTCCTGCCGTACAGATCGCCCGAAAACCCGTCGAAATAGGTCTCCGTCAGCACTCTTTCGTCTCCGAACGTGGGGCGGGAGCCGAAATTGGCGATACACTTATATTCCCTGCCTTCCACTTCCGTGCGCGCCTCATATACGCCCTCTTTCAAGGGGAATTTTTCCTCGGGATAGAGGACGTTCGCCGTCGGAAAGCCCATCAGCCGCCCCACCTGCCTGTCCCTGATTACTTCTCCCTTGAGAAAAAACGGCTCGCCGAGGAGCTTTGCCGCGGCCGCGGCGTCCCCCTCCGACAACAATCGCTTAATCGAGGAGGAGCTGACCTTTTCCCCGTCTATGCAAAGAAGCTCCTCCGTCTCCACGCGGACGCCCGACGCCGCGATCAGCGCGGGCGTGCCTAAAGCGCGGAACCCGAACCGAAAATCGCTTCCGCAGACGAAAGCTTGGGGCTGAAAGGAGCTTTTCAAAAGGTCGATAAACGCTTCGGGCGGCAGCTCGCGGATTTCCGAGAAGGGCAGCTCGAACGCAAAATCCAGCCCCAGTCCCTTAAAAATATCTTCGCGCTCCGAAAAGGTAAACAGGCTCTTTTCGCCCTTGCCGCCGCCGATCGTCATAATCCCGACGGGCAGGGAATAGCGCTTCGCCCGCTCCGCGAGCCTTCTATGCCCCGCGTGGACGCCGTCAAACCCGCCCAGCAGCATGACGCAGGGCGCGGCCCTATCGAATTTTCCCGATAAATCCACCGTCTTCAGCATATGCGATTTCCCTTCAGCAGAGCTTTGTCTTTATCCGCGCCCGCCCGTTTTTCACTTCGGCAATCCCGTAAAACGTATCGCCTCGATAAATCTTATACCGTCCGTCGGGATAGTCCGTCGCCGCGGGCACCCCGTTAAAAATTTTTTCCCATCCCGCGCCCTTTAATACAAGCTTTTCGAAAGGCAGAACGTTTTCCGTGGGGACAATCAGGCTTTCGATGTTCTCCTCCGTCAGCTCGTCGGGAGAAACGGCTTCCGCCGCTTTGAAATACCCGCTTTGCGTGCGTCTCAAGCCGCTCATGACGGCCTTTGTGCCGAGCTTTTCGGCAATATCGCGCGCGAGAGAGCGGATATACGTCCCGCCGCCGCAGCGGATACGGAACCGAAAGGCGTCCTCTTTCACCTGTTCCAAAAGGGTCACTTCGTCGATGGTCACGCGCTTGGGCGCCAGCTCGAACTCGACGCCCGCCCGCGCCAGCTCGTAGCCCCGCCGCCCGTTGACGTTTTTCGCGCTGTATTTGGGCGGAAGCTGGGAAATCTCCCCCTCGAACAGGGGCAGAACGCCGCAAATTTCCGCTTCCGTCGGTATGCGGCCCGAGACGACGAGCTCCCCCGTCGAATCCAGCGTATCCGACGTCACGCCGAAGGTAAATTCCGCGACGTATTCCTTTTTTTTATCCAAAAAATATTCGAACAGCCGCGTCGCGTTGCCGATTCCCACGGGCAGCACCCCGCTCGCCAGAGGATCGAGCGTGCCCATGTGCCCCGAAGGAAGCCCCGTCAGCCGCTTGATTTTATTGACCACGGCCGACGAGGTAAGCCCCGACGGCTTATCCGCGTTGATAAATCCGAGAGTCTTGATTTTGCTTTCCGCTTTCACAAAGCCTCCTTTCAGCGCAGCTCGACGCCCAGCTTGAATTTGAGGTTTCCGAGTATCTTTTTCACAAACCCGTCGAGCGCCTCGGGCGTAAACGCCTTTTCCGAATGCGCGTCGGGCGTAAAGGTAAGCGTGAAGGCCATGCTCTTTTTCCCCTCGGGCACCTGTCCGCCGCGATAAACGTCGAACAGCCTCGCCTCCGTCACGTATTTACAGGAATGGAGCAGCACTTCCTCCACCTCCGCGCAGGTGAGCTTTTCGTCCGCAATCAGCGCGAGATCGCGCTTGACCGCGGGAAATCTGGGAAGATTGACAAATTCGATTCCGTCCCGCATGACGCCGCCCAAAACCTCCATGTCCAGCTCGCCGAGATACACTTTTTTATCCAGACCGAGGGAAAGCGCGATCGCGGGATCGAGCTCGCCGATGCAGCCCGCCTCCTCGTTTCCGACAAGGAGCTTTGCGGAAATCCCGGGATGCAGATAGGGCTTTTCCGCGCGCTCGTACTTCACTTCGAAACGGAACGCCTCCGCTATCGCCTCCACAGCGCCCTTGAGATCGAAGAAATCGTATTTGTTTCCCCAAAGCCCCAGCGCCAATTTTCTTTTTTCCTCGGGTTCCTCGCTCAAGGGAAGCGCTTTCGGGAGATAGACGTTCGCCACCTCAAACTCCCTGCCCTCGTCGTTGCCGCGGCGTAAGTTGCGCACCGCGTTCCCCAGCATGGACGGCGCGAGGAAGGTGCGCATGACGGACAGTTCCTCACTGATCGGGTTGAGAATGCGCACCGCATTTCGCTCCGCCGCGTCTTCGGGGAGGCGGAAAAGCTCGAACTCCTTCGGCGAATAGAAAGAATAATTGCACGCTTCGTTAAAGCCCTGGGTGCGCAAAACGTTCTTTAAGCGCAGTTCGCGTTTCTGTTCGTCCGTCAGCCCGCCGCCCGTCACGCTCGCCTTTTCGAGGAAGGTCGGCGTCAGATGCTCGTACCCGTACATGCGGATAATCTCCTCCGCCAGATCGGGATAGTCGTCCACGTCGTCGCGGTAGCCGGGGATTTCCACCGTCAGCGTATCGCCCGATAAAACGGGCTTGAAATTCAGACGGGCGAGGATTTCCTCGATTTCCCGTTTCGGCACCTCTATGCCGAGCAAAGCGTCGATTTTGGCGACGCTCGCCGTCATTTTTCTGTTTTCGAGGGACGCGGCGCAGCAATCCTCGCTCAAATCCGTCACGACGCCGCAACCCAGCTCCTCGATGAGATGAAGCGCGCGCGCCATGCCCAGCCCCGTCGTATAGGCATCCACGCCCTTCTCGAAACGGAAGGAGGAGTCGGAGCTCTGCCCCAGGGCGCGGGAGGTCTTTCTCACGTTGTCGCGGGCAAATTTCGCCGCTTCGAAAAAGACGTTTTTCGTCTCGGGCTTAATCTCGCTGTTCAGTCCGCCCATAATCCCCGCGAGAGCCACGGGCTTGCCTCCGTCGCAGATGACGAGATTTTCGGGCGAAAGCGTAAACTCTTTTTTGTCCAGCGTGACGATTTTTTCGCCCTGCCTCGCACGGCGCACGACGATCTTTCCGCCGCCGAGCTCGTCCGCGTCAAACGCGTGCATAGGCTGGCCGAGCTCGAGCAGGACGAAATTGGTGATATCCACCACGGGGGAAATCGAGCGAAGCCCCGACAGTGCCAGCCGTTTTCTCATCCACGCGGGCGAAACGCCGCCCGTCACGTTTTCCACATAATGCCCCATGTAGCGCGGGCACAGGTCGGGCGCTACCACCTCGACGGCGACGGGCGCGGCATTCGTCTTATGCTCCGTATAGGAGCAATCGGGCGCCTTCAGCGGCTTTTTCAGCGCCGCCGCGACCTCGCGCGCCATGCCGAGGATACATTGACAGTCGGGTCGGTTCGCCGTGACGGAGATATCGAAAATCCAGTCGTCCAGACCGACGATTTTGCGGATATCCTCGCCGACGGGCGCGCTTTCGTCCAGCACGAGCAGCCCATCGACTTCCGCCCCGGCATAGAAATCGTCGTTGATGCCGAGTTCCTCGCCCGAACAGAGCATGCCGCAGGATTCCACGCCGCGCAGCTTGCCCTTTTTTATCTTCTTCACGCCGTCGGGGTTCTTTTCCAGCATTGCGGGATTGGTTTCGCAGACGGTGGAGCCGTCCAGAGCGACGGGGGTCTTCATGCCCTCGAACACGTTGGGCGCGCCCGTGACAATCTGCACGTCGTGCCCGTACTCGCCGCAGTCGACGACGCAGACCTTCATATGATCGCTGTCGGGATGAGGAACCGCGGACTTCACCTGTCCCACTACGACGCGGCTCACCTTTTCCCCGAGATAAATAAGCTCCTCCACTTCGAACCCGCAGGAGAACAGCTTGCCCGCGAGTTCCTCCGCGGAAATATCGATATCCACGTAATCTTTCAGCCAGCTTAAAGGTGCTTTCATGTTTTCGTCCTCCTTATTCCGCGAATTGCGCCAGAAAACGCACGTCGTTTTCGAACAGCGCCTTAATGTTGTTGATGCCGTATTTGAGCATGGCGATGCGCTCGATTCCCATGCCGAACGCAAATCCCGTGTATTCGTCGGGATCTATGCCGCAGTTTTCCAGCACGCGGCGGTTGACCATGCCCGCGCCGAGCACCTCGATCCAGCCCGTGCCCTTGCACAGGCGGCAGCCCTTGCCGCCGCATTCCGCGCAGCTTAAATCCACCTCCACGCTCGGTTCGGTAAACGGGAAATAGGAGGGGCGCAGGCGCACCTTTGTCGAGTCGGTAAACATTTTCCTTGCAAATTCCGCCAGCATGCCCTGCAAATCGCAGAGGGTAATTCCCTTGTCCACCACCAGCCCTTCCATCTGGTGGAACATGGGCGAATGGGTGGCGTCGTCGTCCGAACGGAACACCCTGCCGGGGGACAAAATCTTGATGGGCGGCTTTTCCTTTTCCATGACGCGGATCTGTCCCGCGGAGGTCTGCGTGCGAAGCAGCAGATTTTCCGCGAGATAAAAGGTATCCTGCATGTCCCGCGCGGGGTGATCGTGCGGCGTGTTGAGCGCGGTGAAGTTATAATAATCCGTCTCGATTTCCGGCCCCTCGAATATCTTGAACCCCATGCCCGCAAAGACGTCGATCAGCTGATTTTTCACCAGCGTGACGGGGTGCAGAGTGCCTGCCGAATATTTTCTCCCGGGCATGGTGATGTCGATACGCTCCGCCTCGTATTTCCTTTCCAGCTCCTTTTTCTTCACGACCTCGGCGCGGGCCTCGAATTTTTCCTCCATGCTCTGCTTAAACTCGTTGACGACCTTTCCAAAGGTAGGACGTTCCTCCTTGGGCAGCTCCCGCATGCCGCTCATGATGTCCTTGAGCTCCGCCTGAAATTTAAGCTTCAGCTCGTATAACGCCCTGCCCGTCTCCGTCTTTTGGACGGCCTCGTCGATCTTTGTCTTCAATTCCCGTATCTTTTCCTGCATAACCGTTCCTCCGTTAAAAAAATATACGCCCTGCGCGCCGATCCTCTCGGCGCGCAGGGCGAAAAACTTCCGCGGTACCACCTGCATTCGCGCGGACGCTTAAAAAACGCCCCGCCTTATTTTATTCCGCCGTAACGCGCGGACCGCGTCGCCGACTACTTGAGGCGCGCGCCCCGTTCCCCGACGAAGCTCCAAAGGGAAAGGGAATGCCGAAAACCGCTCCCCGCCTTTCAGCCCGAGGGCAAGGGTCTCTGTCGTAACGGCCGAGCTTCGTCAATCCCGCTTTTTCATCGCTTCTTGAAAGTATTATACCCTTTCTTTTTACAAAAGTCAATCGTTTTTCTTCTTCCCTTTCCCGTCTTTGCCCAAAAGTTTTTTTCGGCGCAGGTCTTTTTTCTCCGCGTTCTCCTTTTCCTCGAGCATGCGCGCGTACGCGGCGGAAAATTCCTCCTCGCTCATGCGCTCGACGTTTTCCCGCACGTATTCGGGAATTTTTTTATACGACATCAGCCGCTTTCCCTCAAACCAGTCGGGGCGGAGCTTCAGCCCGATCAGCGCCACGCCGCAGACAACCGCCGCGCCGATAATGTTTACCAGCATATCCATCATGCTGTCCTTCAGCCCCGTCCCGCGCAGGGAGGACGTAACGTATCCCCCTTCCGCCCAAACGGGCGCCCCGCCCGCGGTGACGATTCCGTCCTTCCAACGCTGCATGTTGGAGGCGCCGATAAACCCCGAAAGGCGGTAAGTGACGGTATCTACGGCATACTCGACAAGCTCCCAGATGTACTCGATGGACAGCGCGAAACAAAAGCTGAACAGGACGATAAAGAAGGGGGAAAGCTTCACTTTTTTGCTTTCGAGATTGGTGAAGGAGAGCACCACGGAAAAGCCGATAAAGGCGATGATCGCGCCGCCCGTCGTATGCAGCACCTTATCGAAAAGAATATAATGATCGTAAAAGCGATAGATCTCGCCCAAAATGAAATGAATAAAGATAAAGCAATAGACGATGACGGCGATAAAATCGGGAATCCGCACCTTCAGCTTTTTCTGAAAGAACACGGGGATATTCAGACACACGATCGCCAGCACGCACATCTGTATCTGATTGATATACGTCTCGAGCATCTCGCCCGAGCCCAAAATACACTTCACGAGGGAATATACCGCCGACGCCGTCACGAGGATCGTCATAATGAGGAGCACCCAATACAACACCCGATTTCCCGTATGCTGCTTCACGAGCTTGCGCGTCCTGAAGCCGATCAAATCTTCCTTTTCCGATTCCGTCATAATACATCGCTCCTTAAATAAATGCGGAAAAACGGCGAAAAAGCAACCTTTCGTCCTTTTCCGCCGTTTTTCCGATGCCCGTCCGTTTTTGCTTACCGCTGCTTTAACAGATCGCGTATCTCCTCCAAAAGCCTGGTATTGGCCATCGCTTTGGCCTCGGCCTCCGCACGCTCGGCGGCCGCCTTTTCTTCTGCGAGACGCGCCTCTTCCTTTTTGGCTTTTTCGGCTTCCTCCAGCTCCTTACGATATCTTTCCACCGCCTCGTCCCGCGTCAGCCCTTCCCTGCGGTACTTTTTCACGGCTTCCTTTTCCTTGCGGTATTCGTCCTTCAGCTTGCCCTGCGCCTCGGAGACCTTATTGATCGTCCTGACGATACAAAACAGCACAAACGCGATCAGCAGGAAATTGATAATGGCGTTGATAAACGCGCCCCAGTCGATATAAATGGACTGCGAGAGATCGAGAAGCCCCGTCGCGGAATCGTAAACGGGCTTGAGCACCGTATAGATATCGCTTAAGGAATCCCCGCCCATAATCGCGGCGAGCAGCCAATCGATCAAGGGCTTCAGAATGTTGTTGCTGAGCGCGTTGATGATTGCGGTAAACGCGCCGCCGACGATGACGCCGACCGCCATGTCCAACACGTTTCCGCGGGTGATAAACTTTTTGAATTCGCCGAAAAATCTCTTGAAACAGTTCTCTTTCTTTTCCATATGATATTTTTCCTTTGCATCGGAAGCCGACTTCCGTTATTTTTTCAATCGCCGCTCACAGGAAAAAGGAGCGTAAAAATATTCCGTTATAGTAATACGGATCGTTTATGATTTCGAAAATAATGCCTATGTACGCAACGATGGCGATAAAAGACAGCACCATCGTCACAATGGAAATGACGATGCCCGCCGTGGCCATTCCCTTTCCCTCGCCGCCAAGCTCCCCGGCTTTTTTGCTTCCGATAATGCTTAAGATCAATCCGATCAACGGCGCCACAAACGCACAGATAAAGCCCGCCAAAGCCATAGTGTTGCTCTTGCGTTCGACGGGCGGCTGATAGCCCGCGTTTTGAGGCGCGTAATAGTAAGTACCTCCGTTGGACGAGGAGGCCGCAGGGCGATAGGCGTCCTTATTTAGGCTGCCGTCGGGATTGACCGCGCGTCCGTCCGCGGGAGGCATCGCGTCGTGGCGGCATACCTTTTCCCCAAGTTCGGTGAGGGCGCCGCAGTGCCCGCATACCGTGTCGTTGTCGTTGACTTTCGAGCCGCAATGTGTACAAAACATATTCTTTCACCTTTTCCCGATCTTTTTCGTTCCGATCGTTCTTTATTATTCTACTACACATACGGGTAAATTGTCAATAGGTAACGCAAAAATTTTTCCCCTATCCGCAATTTTTATACGTTTTTGCCCCGTTTCGCTTTTTCGAGAAGCAATATAAAAGTTTCCTCACCCGCAATTTTTTCCAACGGGATACGTCCCTTCATCAATAGCTCGCCCGCCGCCGTCAACCGCCGCGTCTCGTCGAAAAGTCCTTCTTTCCGCACGCTCACCGCATACACGGTCCCCGCGTCCAGCCCGCGAAGTGAAATTCCCTCGCGGCCCGTAAACCGCGGCGTTTCCCGTCCTCGGACAATCGCGACGGCGGAAAAGCGGTTTTCGGACACAAAAATATCGCCGCATTCCCGCCCGGAAAAATCCTTCAGCCGATATCTCGTTCCGCGCACGAGCAGCTTGCGGTATTTTTTATAAAAGGCGAATTTCTTTTCGGGTTCCCCTTCGCCCGACGCAAGAAAAAAGTCAAAAAAACCGTTTTCGCCGCAGTCCGCGACGCCCTCCGTCCGCAGGGAGGGAAAACGCTCCGCCAGCTTTTCCGCCACGGCGTACAGCCCCTCCGCATATCGGAAAGGGTCTCCCTCACACGCGCCTTGCGCCGACGGCTCCGTCTCGGACGGCTCGTTTTCCCATTTCATATAGACGGCCTTCGTTTCCGAAAGCAGCGCGGATAACGCGCGCACGGCGTATTTTTGCACCCGTTCGTCGGCAAAGTCGAGCAGCGTGCGCCCGTCGGCGCCGAAAATCTCCCTGTTCCGTCCCCTCAAGGCAAATTCGGGCCGCTTTTCTAAAATTCCGCCCGAGGAGGGCGCCGTACGCGGCCGCAGGCGGACGCCGAACCTCATGCCCTTTTCGCGCACGAGAGCGGCAATTTCCGCTTCCGTTTCCTCCCGCTCCGCGAAAACGTCCGCGTCGAGGACGAAGATTTCCGCGCCCGAGCGCGCCGCAAGCTCTATTTTTTTCGTGAGAGCTTCCCGCGCCGCGAACTTCATTTTCTCCGAGAGAGCCTCCCCCTCCGCAAGCTCTATTTTCTTCGTAAGAGTCTCCCCCTCCGCGGCGTTTTCCCCGAAAAAGAGCGCGGGGCGCTCCCTGTCCTTCCACTTTCCGCGGAGGAGATGTCGTGCAAAAAAAGCGCCGACCGTCGCGCGGACGCTATCCTCGTCCTCGGCGAAGGTCATCAGGGCTTCGGGCGAGGAAAGGCCTTCCCCCGACGCCAAGGTTTCCCGTGCGGCCCCGTTTACCCCTATCCGCAAGCGCGTGCGGGGATAAACGTCCGCCGACGCGGCCAGGCGGGCGTTTCCGGAGTACAGCAATCCCGCCGCATAGACGCGCGAGGGTCTTTCCAGAAGCGCAAAGGAGTCGCAAAAAGGCGCGCCGAACCCCGCGGACGTCTCCTTGACGAGCGTTGCGCCGACGGGTACGGGCGTTTGGGTTTTTCTCTCGAAAAATCCGTCCGAAAAGGAAACGAAGCCATACCCGTCTCCGAATACGTCCAGCTGAAGAGAAGCGGGCCGATTTACCGAAATTTCCTTTTTTCCGCCGTTGACGAGGCGGGACGAAAGGACGATCGCGTCGGAATCGTCGAATACCGTGTAATAAACAAAAAGCTTAAGCTTGGACGGCTCGTCCGTAAATTCGAAACACAGGGTCTGACAGGCGTTTTTTTCTTCGGACTCCGAATAGGAGCAGGGCAGCGGCGAAAGCGCGGGCTTGTCCGCAAGCCCCGCGCGGCGGAACACAAAGCGCGGAAAAAAAGCGCGGCCTTCCAAGACGCAGGAAATCCCAAAAGGGCCCTCCCCGCCGAACGCGGAAAAGGGGCGAAGCGCGTCCTCCTCGCTTTCGTCCCTCAAAAATTCGTAATCACAGCCGCCGACGGCAAGCCGCCCGCCGTAATAGAGCTGCTCTCCCCCCGCACCCAGCAGCAGCGTCGTCGCGGGGGTATCCAGTTTATATACGTTTCCCTTGCGCCTGATCATAGCTTACCTCTACCGTTTTTCGCAGGCACCATTATATCACAACGCGAGGAAAAAGTACACCGTTTTTTCAGTCTTTTTCCTTTTGGTCCGCGCGAGCGGCAAGCAAATCCTCGAGGAAAAACACGTCCTCCGCCACGGAGGAAAACGCCTCGACGAGATAGACCCTCGTCTCCTTTCTCCTGGCGGAAAAAATGGCGGTGCAGTATTCCCGCATCAGCGATTTTTCCATAAAGAGCATGTCCTCGAGGCTATCGTATTCGTTCAGCGTGATTTCGCGTTTGCTGTTCTTCATTTCTTTTCCCCCGCAAGCTTGTCGAGCGCGCCCTTGCGCCGTTCGTGTCTCAGGGCCAAAGCCTCCATATCCTCGGCGAGCGCCGCGTCGGTGAGCAGCCTCGAATAGATTCTCGCCTTCTTGACGGACAGCTCCTCGGCTTCGGAGAGCATGGAAAGAAGTTCGCTTTCACATTCGAAAGCGTCGTTATAAGCGTCCATTATCAAAAAACCTCCCTATCGTTTTACCCGCAGTATGCGGAAAACGGGGAAGGTTTATTCATAAACGGGCGCCCTTTATTTTTCCTCGGGCTTCTTCTTTGCGTAATCGCAATAGGGCGCGAGCGTGCAGCTTCCGCAATCGGGCCGCTGCGAATGGCATACCCGCCTGCCGTGCCAGATCAGCCAGTGATGCGCCTTCGACCAATCGGCTTTCGGCACCGCCTTATGCAGTCCCTCCTCCACTTCCGCAGGCGTTTTCCCCTTTGCCAGTCCCAGACGGTTGCTGACGCGGAAAACGTGCGTATCCACGGCGATGGCGTCCCCGCCGAACGCAACCGAATAGACGACGTTGGCCGTCTTTCTGCCCACTCCCGCAAGGCTCATCAGGTCCTTTATGTTGTCGGGTACGTTCCCTTCGAAACGCTCGAGAATATCCCTGCTGGCGGACAGGATATGCTCCGCCTTCGTCTTATACAGGCCGCAGGAAAAGATGTATTTTTCAAGCTCTTCTTGGGTCAGCTCAAGCATGGCGGCGGGCGTCGAATGATTTTCGAACAATTTTTCCGTCACCTGATTGACCCGTATGTCCGTGCATTGGGCGGACAAAATCACAGCCACAAGCAATTCGTACGCCGACGAATATACAAGGGCGGGACGGGCGTCGGGATATAATCTCTTCAGTTCGGCAAGCGCCGCTTTTTTGTCGTTGGATTTCATAGCGACATCAGTATAGCACATCGGCGGAAAAATCGCAAGCCTTTCGCAAAAAAAGTGTTTTTTTTTCGGATTTTTTATCCGCCGTAAACGGCGGAATAGGGCGCGACGACGGGACGGCCGTTTCTGTATTCCATTTTATAAAAGCCCTTAAACGCGGAATATCTTCCCAAACGCAGCACCGCCTGCGCGCGCACGAACGCCGCAGAATCGAACCTGACGCACAGGCCGCAGCCTATATGCGCCTCCTTGGGCGCGGAAACGGTCTGCGCCGCCACGCCGTATTTATATAAACGCCCCGCGTAATCCATACACTGCGCGCGGGAGCGGAACACCGCAAGTATCGTCATAATGTCATACCTACCTCCTCGGCGGAATAGTATATCTTATGAATTCATAAAAAAAGAGGTGACTTTTCATGATCTATTTCGACAACGCGGCGACGGGGGGACGCAAGCCCGACGCCGTGATTTCCGCCGTTTCTTCCGCCGTCAAGCTGTGCGCAAATCCCGGGCGGAGCGGCCATAAGCTCTCCCTTGCCTGCGCCGCCGTCGTCCAAAACTGCCGAAGCGCGCTCTCCGACTATTTCAACGGCTGGGGCTTCGAACGGGTGATTTTCACCAAAAACTGCACCGAGGCGCTCAACATCGCCATTTTCGGCGTCCTCCGAAAGGGGGATCACGTCGTCACTACCTGCATGGAGCACAATTCCGTGCTCCGCCCCCTCGAACGCTTAAAAAAATCGGGCGTCATCACGTACGACGTATGCCCGATGACCGACGGTAATATTTCCCCCGAAAGGTTTGCGTCGCTGATAAAGCCCGATACGAAAATGGCGATCGTCACCTCCGCCTCCAACGTCACGGGCGCCATTCCCCCTTTGGACGAAATCAGGGCCGCTATTCCCGAAAGCGTGCTGCTGGTATGCGACGGGGCGCAGGGCGGCGGGCACTTCCCCCTCGATATGCGAAAGACGGGCATCGACGCGCTGGCTTTAGCGGGACACAAGGGTATGATGGGGATACAGGGCAGCGGCGCACTGCTCTTTTCCGAACGCATGAATCCGCAAAGCGTAATGTTCGGCGGAACGGGAAGCGAAAGCTTCTCCCTCGACATGCCCGATTTTTATCCCGACGCCTTAGAGGCGGGCACGCTGGCTTTTCCCGCCGTGTCCTCCTTCTTCGAAGGGGTCGTCTATCTGACGGCGCACGGCGGCGAGATCCGCTCGAAGATTCTCTCCATGACGGAATATCTGCTTTCGGGTTTGAAGAGATTTCCCGCCGTCCGCGTCTATTCGCGGCCCAATCCCTGCGGGATCGTCGCCCTCGAACACGCGGCGATCCAATCGGAATTTCTCGCGCAGGAACTTTCGGAAGTCTATTCCATCGCCGTCCGCGGCGGACTTCACTGCGCCCCGCTCATGCACGCGGCGCTCGGCACGCAGGAAAACGGGCTGGTTCGCGTCAGTCTTTCCGCCTTCAATCATAAAAAGGAAATCGACGCGCTTTTAAGCGCGCTGAAGCGAATCGGAAGCCATCCCGATCCCGCCTGTTTTTCCGTTATGTAAGCGGCGCCTTTGAACGAGCGCTCAGATGCGTTTCAGCCGTTCGACCACGCTTTTAAGCTGGCGGCGCTTGGCGTTGTCGAGAAGCGGGGAAAACTGCTCGTAAAAACCGTCGATCTCCTCGTTTGAAAGGGTGCCTGCGCGCTTGCTTTTTTCCGCTTCGCTCAAAATATTTCGGAACATGTCGGCGCTGCTCTTGCCGTTGTACGCCGCGGCGATCTTTTTCGTCAGCTCTGCCGCCGAGCTCTCCAGCGCGGGATCGGGCTCTGTCACGGCGCGGGCGAGGGTCTCTCTTTCGTCGGGCACGGGCGAGGGTTGATAGTCCTTGAAACTTTTCATTCGGGATTCCTCCTTGCGGGATAACTTTTACATTATCCTATGCGGGGATGAAATTTTTCGCAACCGCGGCTCATATATTGTTAGTATGGAAATCATGATGCTGATGTTGTTATACTTCCTTGCGCAGAATCCCGACTTTCCCGAAAGCGTCAAGCCGCTGATGGGCAAGCTGAAAAATTCCGAGGAAATGCTTAAATTTTTGAACGATCTTTCCCGCTTTTCCGAGATGTTTTCCCTCTTCCAAAAGCAAGGGAAGGAAAAGGACAAGACGCCGCCTCCCCCGCCCCCTCCCAAAGGCGAAAAGGCGGAGCCTGCCGCACCGCCGCCGCCCGAAGAAAAAGAAAAGCCGCAATCCCCGACCAGCGGAATTGCGGACGAATTTATCGAGCAGTGCCTCGAACGATATTTCAAAAAGAAGTGAGCGCAGACGGCCTTAAACGACGGAAAAGCCGCCGTTGACGGGCAGATCGACGCCCGTAACGTAGTCGTTTTCCACTAAAAACAAAACCGCTTTCGCCACGTCCTCCCCGCTGCCAAGCCTTTCCAGCGGGATTTCTTCGCGCAGCGCCTCTATCTCCCCGGGCGAAAAGCATGCGTTCATGCGCGTATTGATGACGCCGGGCGAAACGCTGTTTACGCGGATACCCGACGGACCCAGCTCCTTCGCCAACGCCTTGGTAAACCCCAAAAGCGCGGCCTTGGACGCGGAATATGCGCTTTCGCAGCTGCCGCCCACCTCTCCCCATACGGAAGAAATATTGACGATCAGCCCGCTCTTTTCGGCGATCATGCCCTTCGCCGCTTCCCGCGCGCATAAAAACGCGCCGCGCACGTTTACCGCAAACAGTCGGTCCCATTCCTCCGCGGTCACGTCCTGAAGCTGCTTGACGAGGGAAATCCCCGCGTTGTTCACCAGCACGTCCACGTTTCCGAACCGACGAAAAAGGGCCTTTACGTCCTCCTCCTTCGCCACGTCCGCGCGAAACACCTCTATGCCCGCCGCCTTCGCCGCCGCCGCGCTCTCCTCGTCCGAGAAATACGCCGCCGCCGTGCGGTATCCCTTTTCGACAAACTTCAGCGCCGTCGCCAATCCGATTCCGCGCGTTCCGCCCGTCACCAAAACCTTTTTCATCGCACCCCTGCCCCGTCCGTTTTTTCCGCCGCCGACAAATACGCCTCCTTTAGCGTTTCGATCACGGCCGCCGCCGATTCCTCCGCCGTGCGGCCATCCACATCGACGATAAAATCGGCCACGTGTTCGTAAACGGGCATCCGCTCCTTCAAAAGCACCGCCAGACGATCGGCGATCACGCCCGAATCCGCCTGCAACAGGGGTCGGTCGTCGCTCACTTTCAGCCGTTTGATCAGCGTCTCCAAAGCGGCGCGCAAAAATACGATTTTTCCGTTTACCTGGAGAAGCTCGTTGTTTTCCCGCTTGAGCACCAAGCCGCCGCCCGTGGAAATAATAAGGTTGTCCTCTTTCGCAAGCTCTTTGACGATATCCGACTCCAGCCTGCGGAAATACTCCTCCCCGTAATACTCGAAAATATCGGAAATATTGCCGTAGCGATCGACGATCATCTGATCGGTGTCGTACCAGCGCCGCCCCGTCAGTTCGGCGATTTTTACGCCGATGGTCGTTTTGCCCGCGCCCATCATGCCGCAAAGAATGATATTCATTTTATTTCTCCCTGCTCCGCCGCTCGTTTGAGCCCTTCCATCGCCGCCAGATAGCTTGCGGCGCCGAAGCCGAACACCACGCCGCGGCATACCTCCGACAAAACGCTGCGGCTTCTGAACCCTTCGCGCGCGCAGATATTCGACATGTGCACCTCCGCCACGGGGATATCGATAGAGGCGATTGCGTCGCGCAGCGCGTAGCTGTAATGGGAATACGCGCCCGCATTGAGAAGGATCGCGTCGCACGACCGCTTCAAAAATGCCTCGTGCAGCTTTCCGCAGAGCGCGCCCTCCTCGTTGCTTTGATAAAACTCCGCCTCGTCTCCGTTTTTTGCGCAGTGCGCGGCGATTGCGTCATTGATTTCCGCGAGGGACGCTCTTCCGTAAACGCTTCGTTCCCTCAGCCCCGTCAGGTTGAGATTGACTCCGTTGACGATCAAAAATTTCATGGTATCCTCCTTTTTTCGCGCCTATTTTTCGTCCGCATACGCGCGGTACATCTTTTCCGCCTCGCCCGCGTCAGGCCGTCTGCCCAGATAGAGACAGTCGGACAGGTAGGCCTGATAAAAGAGCATGGCGCGGCCGTTCAGCGTTTTCTTTCCGCAGCTTCGCGCCAGGCGCAGAAATTCCGACTCCGCGGGCCGATAGATGAGATCGACCGCCGCGGCGCATTGTTCTATCTGCTCTCTTTTAAGCGGCGAAACGCCCGCGCTCTCGTGCATGCCCACCCCCGTGCAGTTGATAAACAGCTCGCAGGGAAAAACCTCGGGGGCGGGCTCCACGCCCAGCTCGCGGCAGACGTCTTCCAAAAGCTCCTTTCGCTTCCGATAGAGAAAGACCTTCGCGCCCGCCCTCTTCAACACGGCGGCCGTGCTCCGTCCCGCGCCGCCCGCGCCGAGCACCAGCGCCGTGCGCCCCTCTGCGGCCAGCCCCGCGCCCGAAAGCATCATCATAAACCCCGCCCCGTCGGTATTGAAGCCCGTCCGCGTCGCGGAAATCACCGTATTCACCGAGCCGAATTCCGCCGCGTCCCCCTCGATGCTTTTCAAATACTGAAATATCTCCCGCTTGTAGGGAATGGTGACATTGAAGCCGTCCGTCTCCCGAAGCAGGCGTTTCACCGCGGGGACAAACTCCTCCGCGCCCGCGGAAACGTTTTCGTAATCGCAGGCTGCGCCCTGCGCGGACAGGATAAAACGGTGCATACGTTCGCTTTCCGAGCCCGACACGTCCCTGCCGAGGAGTCCGAGTTTTAATTTTTTCATCGCGCTTTCCTCATATCCCGAGTTTTTTGAAAAAATCGGGGAAGGAAATGGCGCAGCAGTCGGGCCGATCGATACTGCCGCCGCGTTCGGACGCCAAAAGCCCGACGGCAGCCGTCATGGCGATGCGGTGATCGAGATAACTGCGCACGTCCCCGCCCGCGAGCGACGACCGTCCCCTGATAAAAAACCCGTCCTCCGTCTCGACGCAAATTCCGCCGAGCGCCGCGATCATCTCCGTCGTCGAACGGATACGGTCGCTCTCCTTGACGCGCAGCTCCCTTGCGCCCGAAATTCGGCTTTCCCCGTCCGCAAACGCGCAGAGCAGAGCCACGAGGGGAAGCTCGTCTATCATGGAGGGCACGTCCTCCGCGGCGAGCGTAATCCCCCGCATGGGCGATTTTTCCACGAGAATGTCCGCCGTTTCCTCGCCGCCCGAAACGCGCCTGTTCAACAGGGAATAGGTCACGCCCAAACGGTCGAACGCGGTCAATATTCCCGTCCGCGTGGGATTGATTCCCACATTTTTGGAAAGCGTCCGCCCTTTCAGCGCGCCCAGCGCCATAAAATACGCCGCCGAGGAGATGTCCGCGGGCACGCACACGTCCGCCGCTTTGAGGCGGCTTTTTTTCACCCGCACGGCGTTGCCGTCCGTCGAGATATCCGCGCCCATCGCGGCCAGCATCCGTTCGGTATGGTCGCGCGTCTTTTGCGGCTCCCTCACGCAGGTCTCTCCATCAGCGGACAGGCCCGCCAGTAAAACCGCGCTCTTTACCTGCGCGGAAGCAATGCTTAAAACCACCTCTGTCCCCCGCAGCGGGGCGGGCGATACATGTACGGGCGCGTGTCCGTCCGTCGTGCGGATATCGGCGCCCAGCAGGGACAGGGGAGCGGCCACCCGCGCCATGGGACGGGAGGAAAGAGATTCGTCTCCCAACAGCTCCGCGGCAATGTTTTTTCCCGCCGCAAATCCCGTCAGAAGCCTCATCGTCGTACCCGAATTGCCGCAGTTCAGCCGCACGCCCGTCCGAAAATGCGGGGTGCCGCGCACGCGCAGCGTCGTTCCGTCGATTTCGATTTCGGCGCCCAAAGCGCGCATGCACTGACATGTGGAAAGGCAATCCCCGCCCATCAGGGCATTGGTGATCACCGCTTCCCCCTCCGCGCCGCCGTTGAACATAATCGCGCGGTGGGTCACCGATTTATCCCCGGGCAGCTCAAATTCCCCCTCGAAAACGCCCGCCGGCTCAATTTTTTTCATTTGCGTCTCCTCCTCTTTCCCGTTCCGCTTCCCGCGCCGCTTCCGCAAGCTCCTCGCGGTACTTTTCAAACGGCAGGGAAAACAGCGCCCATTTTCCCTTTGCGGCCGCGACCGACATGCAGATCCCGCCGCCCTCCGCGTTCTTCTTATCCGCCCGCGCCTTTTCCGCGTCCGAACGGACGCGCGAAAAATCGATTTTGCCGACGGGCGGCACGTCGAGGGCCCTGTGCACCAATGCCGTCAGCTCTTCGCCGTACTCCCGCGCGCAGACGCCGTACTTCATCGCGAGCTTCGTCTCGAGCAGCATGCCCCAAAGCACGCTTTCCCCGTGCGAAAGGCCCGACGCCAGCTCTAAGGCGTGCCCCGTCGTGTGCCCGACGTTGAGGGACTTCCGCTCCCCCGTTTCCTTTTCGTCCTCTTCCACCACCTTCGCCTTATGCTTTACGCTCGGCAAAATCAAAGAAAACAGAAATTCCCGCTCGGAAAGCTTGTCCGCGTTCGCCTTCAAAAGCTCGAAAATACCGCCGTCCAGAGCGGCATATTTCACCAATTCGCCCAGCCCGCATTTGATTTCCCGCGGCGGGAGGGTGGAGAGAAACATCGGATCGACGATCACCTCGCAGGGCTGATAAAAGGCCCCGACCACGTTTTTCACGCCGCCGAGATCCACGGCGGTTTTCCCGCCCACGCCGCTGTCCGCCTGCGCGAGAAGGGTGGTGGGTACCTGAACGCAGGAAATGCCCCGCATATACAGCGCCGCCGCCAGGCCGCCGATGTCCCCCACGACGCCGCCGCCCACGGCGAACAGCCGGGAAGTACGGTGCAATCCCGCCTCCGTCATGCGCTTCAAAATCTCGAAAAGCCGCTGAAAATTTTTATTTTCTTCTCCCGCGGGCAGCACGAAAACCTCGCCGTCCCCGAAGTATTCTCTTAAAAATTCCCCATACAACGCAAATACGTTGGAATCGGTGACGACGAAATTTTTCCGTTCTTTCACCAAGGACGGCAGACGGAGCGCCGCGGCGCCCTCGCCGATCGTGATACGGCCCTCGAGAGAGGGCGTTTTCAAAAAAACCTCTTCCATTTTTTCTCCCGTTAAGCTCAAGGCAGGCGGGCATATCTGTCCGCGACCTCCGCCATCGTATCCCCGCCCAGCCGCTCGGCCACCGCCTCCGCCAGCACTTCGGCCACGGCCGCTTCCGCGATAATCTCCAGGGCGAAAATCGCGCATACGTCGCTGCGCTCGGAAGCGGCGACGGCTTCCTCGCGCGTCGCAACGTCCACCGTTTTCAGCCCCTTCATTAAAGTGGGAATAGGCTTCATGGCGACGCGGAGAACGATTTCTTCTCCGTTGGACATGCCGCCCTCGATCCCGCCCGCACGGTTGGTGCGGCGAGCGAAGCCGCCGTCGTAAAAAATTTCGTCGTGCACGTCCTTCCCGCTCAAAGACGCCGAAGCAAACCCCAGGCCCGTCTCCACGCCCTTTACCGCCTGAATACTCATCAAAGCGCGCGCCAGCCGCGCGTCCAGCTTCCCCGCATAGGTCATGGGGCTTCCGAAGCCGCTTTTCAGCCCACGCACCCTGATTTCCGCGACGCCGCCCGCCGTATCGCCCGCCTTTTTCAACGCGGCGATTTTTTCCTCGGCTCTGTGTTCCGCCCCTTCGTCCAACATGCCCAAAGGGGTCGATTTCGCGCGCTTCAGATCGTCGAACGCATATTCGCCCTCGTCCTTTACGCCGCATACCTCTCTGACGAAGCCGCCGATCTCCACGCCCAGCGCGGAAAGATAGCTTTTAAATACGCCGCCCGCGGCCACGCGGATGGCGGTTTCGCGCGCGGAAGCCCGTTCGAGAATGTTTCTCGCGTCGCTTTGGCCGAATTTCAGCATTCCCGAAAGGTCGGCATGGCCGGGCCGCACCCTCGTCACCGTGCGCGCGGAGACGTCGCACGCTCCGTCCGACATATACGGCCGCCAATTTTCGTAATCCTTATTGTAAATGCACAGCGTGACGGGACTGCCCAGCGTTTCGCCGTTTCTCACCCCCGTCAAAATCTCCGCCCGATCGGCTTCTATCTTCTGCCGCGCGCCCCTGCCGAAGCCGCTCTGGCGAAGCGCAAGCTCGCGGTCGATTTGCCCGACGTCGATTTCAAGATGCGCGGGCAGTCCCTCGATCACCGCAATCAGCGCCTTTCCGTGCGATTCGCCCGCCGTCGTCAATTTCATACCCGCCTCCTCTTTTTCCGTCGATATACTTCTTTATGCTATCTATTTTACCGCAAACAATCGAGAAAGTAAATCGTTTAGCGGGAAAAAATCACATAAAGCGCGAAAAAAGCTCGTTTTCGGCCCCGTCGGGGCAAAAAAACGCCGCCGCGCTCCGTCCCTGAAGACGTAAGCCGCGGCGGGCATGTTTGTTTTTCGGTCTCATCTCGCGGCAAACGCAAACGCGCCGCCGATAAAATCCACCGTTACGCGCTGACCGTTTTTCACGTTTCCCAGCAAAATCTCCTCGGACAATCTGTCCTCTATCCGCCTTTGAATGGTGCGCTTGAGCGGACGCGCGCCGTATTGATTGTCGTACCCCTCCTTTACCAGCTGCTCGAGGGCGGCGTTCGTCACCGAAAGCACGATTCCCCGTTGTTCGAACAGCCGTTTCGACAGCGCATCGACGATCTTGACGCCGATCTTCGCGGTATCGCTTTGGGAAAGGCGGTGAAAAACGATGATATCGTCCAATCGGTTGAGAAATTCGGGGCGGAATCTCTCTTTCAACGCCTTGGTGATATTCTCTTTCATTTGTTCGTACTGCCGTTCGCCGTCGGCGTCCGCCTGTTTATCGGCCGAAAGCTCGCCGCCGAACCCGTAGGAAACGGCTCGCTCCGCTTCCGCCGCGCCCACGTTGGAGGTGAGGATGACCACCGCGTTTTTGAAACTGATCGTCCGTCCCTTGTTGTCCGTCAGCCGCCCGTCGTCTATAAGCTGCAAAAGCAGATTAAACACGTCGGGGTGCGCCTTTTCTATCTCGTCGAAAAGAATGACGCAGTACGGCTTGGTGCGCACCTTGTCGGTAAGCTGCCCCGTCTGCATGTCGTCGTAGCCCACATAGCCCGGGGGCGCGCCGATCAGCTTGGAAACCGACTGCTTTTCCATGTACTCGCTCATATCGAGGCGGATCATCTGATCCTCGGAGCCGAACAAAGCTTCCGCCAGCGCCTTGGTGAGGTCGGTTTTTCCCACGCCCGTGGGGCCGACGAAAATAAACGAACCGATGGGGCGGGAAGGGTCTTTCAAGCCCGCGCGGGCGCGGCGGATCGCCTTGGCTACGGCGGATACGGCCTCGTTCTGCCCCACGATCCGCCTGTGCAGATCCTCCTCGAGGTGCATCAGCTTTTCGCCCTCCTCCTGCGTAATCTTCAGCAGGGGGATTTTCGTGCGGGAACTGACGATCGCGGCAACCTGTTCCTTGCCGAGCGCATACCGCCCGTCCGCCAGCCGCTCCATGCAGTGCGCGCGGCGCACCGCCTCGATCCTTCCCTCCAGCTTCTTTCTTTCGTTGAGGGCGGCCATCGCCTCGGTATATTCCCCCCGCGCGCGGCGGAGCCGTTCCTCTTCGTCAAGGACTTCCGCGTCCGCCAAAAGGCTTTTAATTTCGTCGTCGTCCTCGGCCATGATCCGCGCCCGCGCGGCGGCCTCGTCGATGAGGTCTATCGCCTTATCGGGCAAAAAACGGTCGGTGATATAGCGGGCGGAAAGCTTCACCGCCGCTTCGATCGCGGCGTCGGTGATCGCTATGCCGTGGTGTTCCTCGTATTTGGAACGCAGGCCTTTCAAAATTTCCACCGTGTCCGTTTCGGAGGGCTCCTCCACGTAAACGGGCGTAAACCGCCGCTCCAACGCGCTGTCCTTTTCGATATACTTTCTGTATTCCTCGATCGTCGTCGCGCCGATCACCTGCAAATCCCCGCGCGCCAGCATGGGCTTTAAGATATTCGCCGCGTCCATGGTATTGTCGGCCGAGCTTCCCGCGCCCACGATCGTGTGGATTTCGTCGATAAATAAAATAATGTCTCCGTCTTTCATCACCGCGTCGATGAGATCCTTGAGACGCTCCTCGAAATCCCCGCGATAGCGCGCCCCCGCCAGCATGCCGGGGATATCCACCGAAAACACCGTCTTATTGTAAAGCTGTTCGGGCACGTTTTCGTCTATGATCAGCTGCGAAAGCCCTTCGGCGATCGCGCTTTTGCCCACGCCCGGCTCGCCGATGAGGACGGGATTGTTCTTCGTGCGCCGCGACAGCACCTGAATTACCTTTTCAATCTCCTTTTTCCGTCCGATAACGGGGTCGATCCTTCCCTTTTTTGCGCGTTCGGTCATGTCTATGCCGTACTGAAGCAATTTTTCTCTCGCCCCGTCCGCTTTTTTCGCCGCGGACCTTTTCTTTTCGGCAAACCCGTAATTTTTCGTCTGCGTCCCCGGCTTTTCCGCCCCCTTCTCCCGCTCCTTATCGGACTCCGCTTCCCACGAAGAAGCCTCGTCCCCGTCCTCTTCGTCCGCCTCGTCGTCCACCGCGCCCTCGTTGTCGAAATCGTCGTATCCAAGCTCCTTGCGATGCTTCTGCGCGCGCAGTACCTGCTCCGTCTTTTCCTTCATGCTCTCGACGTCCGCGCCCAGCCTTTTAAGAATCTTCACCGCGTAACAGCTGTCGCTCTCCAGCACGGACAGTAAAAGGTGCGCCGTCCCCGCGAGCGTGCCCGTCTGCACGGCAAACTTGATTGCGCGGTCGAACATCTGCGTCGTGCGCGCGGTAAAACCGGGTGTGGTGATATTCGTGTCGATACAGCGGAAAAATACGTCCTGGTACTCGCTTTTGGCAATCCCCTCGCTCGCGAGTATGCCGTAAGCCGAACAGGCGGGCAGGCTTAAAAAGCCGTAGATGACGTGTTCGCTGCCCACATATACGGCGCCGTGCTCGATCGTCGCCTGATTGGCGATCTTCAAAGCCTCCTTCAGATTTTCGGAAAATTTAGATAAATAGTCCATACGGCCGCTCCTCGCCTTTTCTCTGCCTTTCTCCGCGCGATAACATTATATATTATATGCTCCAAAGCCCGCGCGCCGTCCCTTCTCCCGCGGCGGAATCCGCGCACCGGCCCGTAAAATTATTCTCCCGCCTCGTCCGCGCGCCGCACCAGGTCGGGCAGAATCTTGCGCACGATTTTGGCGCGCAGCAAATCGCACGTCCGCTCGTCCTTGGCGTCGGGGCAGTTCCCCATTTTGAAGGAAACGGGGCGCATGTTGGCGATAAAATCGTTTAATCGCACCATATCGGGCGCGCGGAAAAATCCCAGCGCCACGCCCAGCTTCACCTTCACCATGCCCGCGGTGAGTTCCTTGACGGGCAAAAGCGCGCAGTTGGTCAGCGCGCCGTACGCGCGCAGACACATGTCGCGGTAGCCCGTTTCGTCCTCCTCCAGCATCCGCTCCCGCGCGCGGATCTCCAGCTCCGCAAGATTGAGCGTCACCTCGTCCATGTGCGAAAGAATATCCGCCTCGGAATATCCCAGCGTGCGTTCGTTGCTGATCTGGTAGGAATACCCCTCCGCCGCCGTGCCCTCGCCGAACACGCCGCGCACGGTGAGGCCGTTTACCTTCAGGGAAGGCAGAAGCTCCTCCAGCTTTTTATACTTCGCAAGCCCGGGGAGGAACATCATGACGGACGCGCGCATGCCCGTGCCGAGATTACTCGGACAGGCCGTGAGATACCCCAGCTTTTCGTCGTAAGCGAAACTGACGGAACGCGCGATTCCGTCGTCGATCCCGCTGATTCTCTCGTACGCCTTATACAGGTCGTACCCCTTGAGAATATATTGCTCGCGCAGGTGATCCTCCTCGTTGACCATCACGGAAACGTCCTTATCCGAGGAAATGAACGCCGCGGACACCTCCTTACGCCTGATCAAATCGGGGCTGATGAGATGCTTTTCCTGCAAAAGGGTCGCTTCCTCCGCGCCGATTTTTCCGATGTCGTATTCGGTAAACTCGTCGAGGTGGTTGAGCTCGTACCCCACCATGCGGACCACTTCCTTTGCCTGCGCCGGGTTCAGCTTGTCGGGAAAGGGAAAGCCGAATAAATTCCGCGCCAGACGGACGCGCGTCGAAGTCACCGTCGTTTCGATAAACGCGGCGGAATCCGCTTCAATCATCGCTTTCCTCCCTGTACAAAAAATTATTCAGCCGCTTGAGCTCCTCCGAACAGATTTTCGCCGCCTCAAAATTTTTGTCCTTGATAAATTCCTCCACGCGGTTTTTCAGGAGATTGCGGCGCCGCACCGTCTCCTCGCGGTCTCCCGAATTTTTCGGTTTCTTGCCGCAGTGGATTTCGTTTCCCTGCAAGCGTATCACCACGGGGATCACCGTGGGCGCCAGCGACTGATAACACTGCGCGCAGCCCACCAGCCCGCGCGCGCGGAAGTCCTCCTCCGACGTTCCGCAATACGGACACATGGCAATCTGCCGCCCCCGCGCCTTGGGCGGGGACGGCTCGACGTCGATAGAAATAAACAGACGGTGATAACAGTCCAGACAATAATACTCCGTCTGCTTTTTCCCGTCTGTAAACTTCTCGTACGTTTTCGTCGCCTGATTTTTTTTGCAATGACAGCACAGCATGTCCGACGTTTCCTTTTTTATGCCTCCGGAGTCTTTTTCTCCTTTTTATCTTTCTTTTCCCCGCCTCGGCTCTTGAACAGCGACCAACGGAAGAAGCACCACAGCGTCTCCAGCGCCTGAAGCGGCACGCCCAGCAAAAACAGCAGCCACAGCCTGCTGTAATCCTCGTGTCCGAGACGGACCATCACCACTCTCGAGGTGACATATACGGCGACGAGCGCCGTCCAGATGAGCAGGGATACGGCCACGAAATTGGTGATTTTATATTTCCACGCCGCAGCCAGCGAGGTAATGACGATCGCGTTGATGGGCACGGCGTAAAGAAACGCCAGCCACCATTCCCCTTTTTTCGGAAACACGATATTGAGAAACACAAACACGACGGTGGCGACCAGCCACACGATGCCGCTGGAAAGCAGCATGATGAGGATGTGTCTCCACTTCGACATTCTTTTCGGCGGCGCCGCGGACGAACGTTCGCTGACGAGGTCGTTGACGGTAATCCCATATAATTCCGCCAATTTGAGAAGGATATAGATATCGGGGACGCCGTTTCCCGATTCCCACTTCGAAACGGACTTGTCGGAATAGTTTATCTTCCGTGCAAGCTCTGCCTGAGTCAGATTTGCCGCCTTTCTATAATAGATTAAATTTTTGGCAATCCGCTGATTGGTCGTTTCTAAGTTTTCCATACCGCTATGATAGCATTTTTTTTTGCTTTCGTCAAGCAGGTGCGGCCCGTATTTAACGAAAAGCGCGCTTTTTTATTCATTTCTACCCTCGGTAGAGTGATTTTTGTCCTCTCTATTTTCCAAAACGTGGAAATAGAACGCAAAAAGCCGCGATAGAGGCGCGGCGGTTTTTAAGTAGAATTAAGTATCGGAAAGGATAGAGAGAAGCGCGGCGGCGAGTAGAGCGTTTTATGTTTTGAATAGGTTGAAATCGGTCAATAATACATATACAATAAGTATATCATATATAGACGGAAGGGTACGGGCGGGAAACGAAGAACCAAAAGGGCGGTTTCCCTCACAATATAATTAAGGATTATTTTTTAAGGAGTTTCAAAAGGATTTATGGAAAGAACGTTTGATTTTATCACCGATACTTGCTGCGGCATGCCGCAGGAATACATCGAAGCGCACGGCGTCACCGTTTTGCCTTTGGGCTACACCATCGCGGGGGAAACTTACGGAGGGATCGAGGGCAAACAGCTGCCGCCCAAGGAGTTCTACCGACTTCTGCGCGAAGGAAACGTCTGTCACACCTTTCAGGTGACGGCGGAACAGGCAAAACCGTCCGTCGAAGCCTCTTTCAAGGCGGGGCGGGACGTGGTGATCGTCACCTTTTCCTCCGCGCTTTCGGGGACCGCCTCCTCGTTTACGATTGCGGCCAACGAACTGATGGAAAAGTATCCCGCGCGCAAAACGTTTATCGTCGATTCCCTCGGCGGCTCGCTTGGCGAAGGTATGCTTTTGGAATATCTCGTCAAAAAAGCCGATGCGGGCGCCTCCATCGAAGAAGTTTATGCCTACGGAGATTGGCTGAGACACCGCATCGCCTACCTCTTTACGGTGGACGATCTCGACTGTCTGCGGCGCGGCGGCAGAATTTCGGGCGCGGTGGCGGTCGTGGGGAAGCTCCTCAAAATCAAGCCTCTGCTCCACGCCAACCCGAAAGGCCTTTTGATGCCTATCGCCAAGATCGTCGGCAGAAAGCGCTCGTTGGAGGCGCTGGCGGACGAAGCGGCGAAACGCTCCGACCTCTCGCCCGAAGATCCCATCTATATCAGTCACGGCGACTGCGAAGAAGACGCCGTAAAATTGGCCGCCCTGATGAAAGAGCGTCTGGGCGAACACCCGACGATGATCAACTTCGTCGATCCCGTCATGGGCGCGCACGGAGGGCCGGGCGTCTTGGCGGTATTTTTGAAATGTAAGGTGCGCGAGTGACGTTCGCCGCAACCCTGCCCCCTACAAAAATAAAATTTTCTGTCAATAAAACGATAAGGAGCAAGAAATTATGGAAAAAACATTCAAAATTCTGAACGACAGCACCTCGGCTGGCGAGCTGGAAAGCGCGTTAAAATCGGGCAGCGATCTCGTAATCGTCAGTTCCCCTTCCGAATATTTCGAAGGCTATGCGGCGCAAAACGCCATCGGTCTGATGAAAAAATATCCCGAGCGGAAAATTTTCGTCACCAGCCGCGTCTCCACCTCTATTTTGGAAAAGGTCCTCGCCAAGGCGGAATCGGGAGCGGGGCTTTTGGACACCTACGCTTACGCAGAGGGTCTTTCCCGCGAGCAGCGCGTCTGACGCGCTTTTGATACGAGCCTGCCGCAAAAGACGGCGACGTTTTGCGCGGCACTTTTACTATGCCCACACTTCACCATAATCCTAAAAGGAAAAACCGAGAAGCTGTCTTCTCGGTTTTTTCTTTATAATCGTTGCCTTTAATCCGACAATTCCACTCCTCCCTACGCTGCCTTGCAGCCGTTTGCGCCGTAGGCTTACCTGTCAATAAGCGCGGGCAAAAATGACGACGTGCTCCGCTTTTTTGCCGCACACCGCGCAGGTTTTTGCCGTCTCTCCCTCGGCATAAACGCGGGCGCTGGCCGCGGTCCGTTCCTTAATCTTATCCTCGCACGCACGGCAGCCGCACCAGCCCGCTTTGACGAAGTTTCCGCCTTCCACGCCCGCGAGAATTTCGTCCGTATCCTTCGCATAGACGATCCGCTGATCGCGGCGTGCCCTGGCGTTTTCCAGCATCTCTTTCTGCACCGTTTTCAAAAGCGCCTCCACGCCCTTCACGGCGCCGTCCAAAGGCAGCTCCGTCTTTTCCAGCGTGTCGCGGCGGGCGCAGAGGATCTTGCCCGCTTCCAGATCGCGCGGGCCGATCTCGATCCGTACGGGCACCCCTTTCATCTCCCATTCGTTAAACTTCCAGCCGGGGCTGTTTTCGCTGTCGTCGAATACGACGCGAAGATTCGCGGCTTCGAGCTCCGCTTTCAGCTTCGCGCACGCTTCCAAAACGCCTCCCTTTTTGGCGGCGATGGGCACGATGACGCACTGCACGGGCGCGACGACGGGCGGAAATACCAGCCCGCGCTTGTCTCCGTGCGTCATGATAATGGCGCCGATCAAACGGGTGGAAACGCCCCACGACGTCGTATAGGCCACTTTGCGCGCGCCGTCCTTGTCGAGGTACTGGATATCGAACGCCGACGCAAAATTCTGTCCGAGATAATGGGAGGTGCCCGCCTGCAGGCTTTTGCCGTCGTGCATCATCGCCTCCATGCCGTAGGTGGCCACCGCGCCCGCAAACTTTTCCTTTTCCGTCTTTTTGCCCGTAATCACGGGGATCGCCAGGCAGTTTTCGGCAAATTCTTTATAGACCTCCAGCATGCGCTGCGTCTCTTCCTCCGCCTCTTCGGCGCTCGAATGGGCGGTATGCCCCTCCTGCCAGAGAAATTCGCTGGTGCGAAGAAACGGCCGCGTCGTCTTTTCCCAGCGCATAACGTTGCACCACTGATTGATTTTAAGCGGCAGATCGCGGTAGGATTGTATCCATTTGGAATACATCGTCCCGAAAATCGTCTCGGAAGTGGGACGGATCGCCAAAGGCTCGGCAAGCTTTTCTCCGCCCGCGACGGTCACCACGGCGATCTCGGGGGCAAACCCTTCGACGTGTTCCGCCTCCTTGGTGAAAAAGCTCATGGGGATCAGCAGGGGAAAATAGGCGTTTTCCACGCCCTGCGCCTTAAACCGCCTGTCGAGCTCCCTCTGAATATTTTCCCAGATCGCATACCCGTAGGGACGGATGATCATCGTGCCCTTGACGGGGCCGTAATCGACCAGCTTGGTCTTTAATACCACATCGGTGTACCATTGGGGAAAATCCTGTTCGATATCCGCGATCTGTTCGACGAATTGAGTCTCTTTAGCCATACTTTATAACCTCTTTGCGTCGGGCCGTGCCCGATTTTTGTCTATACTTTAATCATTATACAGCAAACGCGCGCAATTTTCAATCGTTTTGCGCGCGTTTTTTTCTTTTTATCAAATTGAAACAACGGAAAATTTCTCAAAAGAGCCTCAGGACGGTAAGTCGTCGCCAAAAGCGCCGCGCAGGGCTTAAAAGCCCGTCAGCTCCTTTCTCGTCTTGACGCTCAGCCAGCCGCAGGATACCGACCCGGGGCCGACGTGGGCGCCGATGACGGGCCCCATGATGATGATCTTCGGCCGTACGCCCCATTTTGCCTCAACCATATCGGCCAGCTCGTTTGCGCCCGCTTCGTTGTCCGTGTGCACCACTACGGCCAGCTTTTTCTCGTCCATGGGCGCCTTTTCCTGCGATTCCAGCACGTAATTGAAGGCTTTTTTCATGCCGCGGCATTTATCCACCACCTTCAGTTTTCCCTCGGTGTCGAAAATGAGCATAGGCTTGATATTGAGCGCGGTGCCGAACACGGCGGACACGGCGGACACGCGGCCGCCCTTTTTGAGATAAAACAAATCGTTGGGGACGATGCAGTGCTGAATCCTCAATCTCGCGTCCATGAGATAATCGTAGGTCTCCTGCGCGGTCTTTCCCTCGTCCCTCATATCGCAGGCGAGGGATACCAGCAAGCCCTGCCCGATCGTGGCGGTGAGGGGGTCCACCGAAAGGAGATTAAAGTCGGGGAACTCCTTTTTCACTTCGTCCGCAGCCTGCTTTGCCACCGTGACGGTACGCGCCAATCCCGAGGAGATGCTGAAATGCAAAACGTCCTTTACGCCCGCGGAAGCCATTTTTCTGAAATGCTCCACGTGCGCCTGATAATTGAGCATCGACGTGCGGGGAAACGCCCCTCCCTCCACTTTCTTATAAAAGTCGAGGTAATCCTGATAACAGGAAAACTCGTCCACGCCCTCCTCCTGCTTCCCGTCCTTGTCGAGAGTAAAGGTGAGCGGCGCAAACCAGATATGACGTTTTTCGATATAATCTTTATATAAATCGCAGGTCGAATCGCTGGACACGTCAAAATTAATCATGTTTATTTCTCCAAAAGTATTAATCGTCATAATAATTTATGACAAAATTATTATAACATATAAAAGGCCGTCTGTCAACGATATGGGGAAAAATATATTTAAGTTAATTTCACAGTCCTTTGTCATATCGCATTTTCGGCCTTCCTATGCTTACTATAATAACACTTTCGGAGGCTCCGACGTCTAACGCAGTCTTTTTTCTTCCTTACGGTTTCGTAAGCTTCAGGAGAGCGTGAAGCTTTGCGATTTGAAGGCGCAGTAATGCCTGCCCTTTTCCGCGGTAAAACGCAAAACGCAGTAATCGGGGTCGGCGACGCCCTCTTTATAATACAGAGTGTCCCCCGCCCGCCAGATTTCCTCCTTTGTCTCCGCGTCCTCCAGCACCTCCATTGTGCCGATCAGCATAACGCCCTCGTAACGGAAGCGGCCCTTGTTGTAAAAATAGACGCTCGCTTTGGGATTTGCGCGATATTGCGCGACGCGCAGGGAGGAGGTGTTTGTCGTGAAATAAATCCTGTTCCCGTCGATTTTTCTCGGGGCGAGCATGGCCTTCATGTTGGGAAACCCCTCCTCGTCCACCGAGGCGATAAACGACGTCTTTTGTTTTGAAATAAACTCAAAAATCCTTTCTTTGCTTATCATTTTCTTTTCTCCTTGATTTCTTTCATTATAAGCGCGCGTCGGGGATTTGTCAATACTTTTGTGAAAAAACGATAAATATACGGAAATCAAAATTTTTACAAGAATTTTCCCGAAAAGACTTGAAAAATACGCCGAAAACCGTTATAATAGAAACGAATATAAAATCGTGCGGATTTAACGCTTAAAACGGACGGGGTTTACATTTTTTCCACGGGAGTTTACATAAAAACACAATGACTTTACAGGACTATCTGAAACTGAAAAACGGTACGGACGTGCGCGGGATCGCGGCGGAGGGCGTCGCGGGCGAAGAGGTGAACCTCACCCCCGAAGCAGCGGAACGGATCGCCGAGGCCTTTTGCGGCTGGCTTTCCCGCCGTACGGGCAAAACGGCCCTGCGCATAGCGGTGGGGCACGATTCCCGCATTTCCGCGCCCGCGCTTTCGGAAAGCGTGCTCGGCGGAATCGAAAAGACGGGCAACACGGCGGTGTTTACGGGCCTTTCCTCCACCCCCTCCATGTTCATGCTGTTGAAGGACGAACGCTGGGCGTGCGACGGCTCCGTGATGATCACGGCCAGCCATCTCCCCTTCAACCGCAACGGGCTGAAGTTCTTTACCGGGCAGGGCGGGCTGGAATCGGAGGACGTCAAGGAAATTCTCACTTCGGCCGCGGAGGGCGCTCCCCTTTCTCCCACGCGCGGCGTTCGGGAAAGCAAGCCCTATCTCGACGCCTACGCCGCCGGCCTCGTGGAAAAGGTAAGAAGCGCGACGGGCGAAACGCAGCCCTTACAAGGCAAACGTATCCTCGTCGATGCGGGTAACGGCGCGGGCGGATTTTACGTCGATAAGGTGCTGAAGCCTTTGGGCGCGGACACGACGGGCTCGCAGTTTCTCGATCCCGACGGCCGTTTTCCCAACCATATCCCCAACCCCGAAAACGAAACGGCCATGGCCTCCGTCTGCGAGGCGGTGAAGAAATACGGCGCCGATTTCGGGATTATTTTCGATACGGACGTGGACAGGGCGGGCGCTGTAGATAAAAACGGCGAGGAAATCAACCGCAACCGCCTCATCGCCCTCATTTCCGCCGTTCTTCTCTCCGAACGGGCGGGGACGATCGTCACCGACTCGGTCACTTCGGACGGGCTGGCGGCGTTTATCGCGGCGCGCGGCGGAAAGCACTGCCGCTTTAAGCGGGGCTATAAAAACGTCATCAACGAAGCGATACGCCTCAACGAGGCGGGCGAATACGCGCCCCTCGCCATCGAGACGAGCGGACACGCGGCCTTAAAGGAAAACTACTTCCTCGACGACGGCGCGTACCTCGTGACGCGGCTTTTGATTGCGCTTGCGAAAGCGGCGAAGTCGGGCGGGGAAATCACGGACATCATCAAAGACCTGCCCATGCCGAAAGAAGCGGCGGAGCTCCGCCCCACCTTCGCGCGGGGCAGCGATTTTGCGGCGCTCGGCAAAGGAGTGCTCGCCGATCTCGAAAAATTTGTTTCGGGTCTTTCCTATGCGGCGCCCGCGCCCGATAACCGCGAAGGCGTCCGCGTCAACTTCGACAAAGAGCACGGCGACGGCTGGGCGCTGGTCCGCATGAGCCTGCACGAGCCGATTCTGCCCGTCAATATAGAAAGCGATACGGAGGGCGGCGTCAAAAAAATCGCCGCGCAGTTATATAAATTTTTGCAGGCTTATCCCTTTCTCGAGCTGTCGGCGTTCGATGCCCTTCTTTCGTAAAAAACAAAAAATAAAAAATTAGGAGATATTAAGATGGACGTACAACAGACCACTATCAACGCGGTACGGATTTTATCCGCGGAAGCAATTCAAAAGGCGAAATCGGGGCATCCCGGGCTTCCTATGGGCAGTGCGCCGATCGGCTACACGCTTTTCCAGAATTTTCTGAAATTCAATCCGAGAGATCCCAGGTGGGACGACCGCGACAGATTTATTCTCTCCGCGGGCCATGGCTCCATGCTCGATTATTCTCTTTTGTACCTCTACGGCTACGACCTGAAAAAGGAAGATCTGATGAACTTCCGTCAGCTCGGCTCCAGGACCCCCGGTCACCCCGAATACGGCCATACCGCAGGCGTGGAAACGACGACGGGCCCTCTCGGCCAGGGCATCGCCAACGGCGTGGGCATGGCGCTCGCAGAGGCGCATCTGGCCGCAAAATACAATAAGCCCGGCTTCCCCGTGGTGGATCACTATACGTACGTGCTGTGCGGCGACGGCTGTCTCGAGGAAGGGATTTCCTACGAGGCCTGCTCCTTTGCGGGCACGCACGCGCTGGGCAAGCTCATTCTCATCTACGACGACAACGACATCACCATCGAGGGCGACACGGACGTCACCTTCAAGGAAAACGTGGGCGCGCGGTTCGCGGCGCAGAATTGGCAGGTGCTCCACGTCGATCTCGTCACCGATCCCGACAACGTCGAAGCGGTGTCCGACGCGATAGAAAAGGCGAAAGCCCGCGCCGATAAGCCCTCGATCATCATTTGCCATACCAAGATCGGCTACGGCTCCCCCCTCGAAGGCAGCGAAAAATGCCACGGCGCGCCTCTCGGCGAGGAAAACCTGCAAAAGACCAAAGAAAAACTCGGCTGGCCCTGCGAAGAGGCCTTCGACTGCCCGAAGGAAGTGTTTGAGCACTGCCAGATCGCCGCGGGTGCGGGCGCGGAAAAGGAAATGCAGTGGAAAAAGATGTTCGCGGAATACGAATATGCGTATCCCGAGCTCGCCGAGGAATATAAGGTGGCCATGACGGGCAAAAAGCCCGAGCTGGAGGCAATGGAGGAATTGTTTGCGTTCGATAAGCCCATGGCTACCCGCCAGACCTCCGCGATCGTCTTAAACAAGCTCGCGGCGGTCATGCCCCAGCTGATGGGCGGCAGCGCCGACCTCGCCCCCTCCAACCTTTCGGATATGAAGGATACGGACGAGATCAAATACGGCACGTTCGCGCCCGATTCCTACGAGGGCAGAAATATTCACTTCGGCATCCGCGAGCACGCGATGGCGGCGATTGCCAACGGCATGCAGCTCCACGGCGGTATTCAGGCCTACTGCGCCACCTTCTTCGTCTTCTCCGATTACTGCAAGCCCGCCATGCGGTTGGCGGCGCTCATGAATATTCCCGTCACGTACATCATGACGCACGATTCCATCGGTGTCGGCGAGGACGGCCCCACGCACGAGCCTGTCGAACAGCTGATCTCCCTGCGTTCGATCCCCGGCATGAAGGTTTACCGTCCCGCGGACGGCAAGGAAACGGCGGCGGCGTGGATTTCCGCGCTCAACGGCACCCGGCCCACCGCGCTGGTGCTTACCCGTCAGAACCTGCCCCAATACGAAGCCAGCGGCCTTGCCGCGCTCAAGGGCGGCTACGTTCTCGAGGACTGCGAAGGAACGCCCGACGTTCTTCTCATCGGCTCGGGCTCCGAGGTGGAGCTGTGCGTAAAGGCGAAGGCCGCGCTCGCCGAAAGGAATATCAACGCCCGCGTCGTCTCCATGCCCTGCATCGAGGAATTTGAAAACCAGACGGAGACGTACAAGGAAAGCGTTCTTCCCGCGGCGGTCAAGGCGCGCGTCTGCGTGGAGGCCGGCTCCCCTTACAGCTGGTATAAATACGCGGGCACGGACGGAGAAATCGTCGGCATGACGACGTTCGGCGCTTCCGCCCCCGCCGCGCAGCTGTTCGAAAAGTTCGGCTTCACCGCGGAAAACGTCGTCGAAAAGGCGCTTTCGTCCATTGCGAAAGCGGGAAAATAATTTTTCCGCACACAGACACGGCGGAGCGCTTCCCGCGTTCCGCCGTTTTTATTCGGCAAACAATCCCTTTGCGCGTCTGACGCGCGAAGTTATCCACACCATTCCACACCATTTATTTTTCGGGAGATAAACAAAATGACGGTTTCTCAACTCAAGGAGCTCTATCTCGCCCGACAAAGCTGTCGGGAATTTTCTGCGAAGCCCGTTGCAAAGGAACAGCTCGAAGAGATCTGCGCCCTTGCGGGTCTCGCGCCCTCCGCGTGCAACCTCCAGCCGTGGAAGATTTTGGCGGTGACGGGCAAAAAATTGTCCGAAGTTATCGATTGCCTGAAAAAGCGCGGCAAAGCCCCCTTTATCGACAACGTGCCCGCCATGCTCGTCGTCGCGGAGGATACAAGCGGCTCGGAGGGCTCAAATCCGCCCCTGTCCTATTTCGCGCCTTACGACGTGGGCGAATTTACTTCGCATCTGGTGCTCGCCGCCGCGGCCGCGGGTTTAGCCTCCTGTATTTTGGGCTGGCGGGACGGCGCAACGTTAAAGGAGGTTCTCTCTTTGCCCGAAAAACTTTCCGTTCCCTATGTCGTGGCGTTGGGCTATGCGGCGGACGGTTACGAAACCCGCCCCAAAAAACGTAAACCTCTCGAGGAGATACTCGAATTTATCGACTGAATTTTTTTCATCAACCGACGCAAAAAGAGCTTTGGAAATATCCAAAGCTCTTTTTCAAACGGCGGCCGCATAGCCCCGTGTTATTCGATATCGAGATCGGGCGGGACGTCCAGCTCCTCCGAGACGTATTTTCCGTTCTTTTTGCGCTGTCTCACGCATTCGGACAACAGGTATTCTATCTGTCCGTTGACGGAGCGGAAATCGTCTTCCGCCCAGGCGGCGAGGGCGTCGTACAGCTTCGGGGAAAGGCGGAGCGGCACCTGCTTTTTTTGGTTTTCGTTCACGTTAATAGAGACTTCCCGAGTTTACTACGGGCTGGGCGTCGTGGTTGCCGCAGAGCACCACGAGGAGATTGGACACCATGGCCGCTTTCCTTTCGTTGTCCAATTCCACCACGTCGTTTTCGCTCAGCCGCTCCAGAGCCATTTCCACCATGCCGACCGCGCCGTCCACGATCATTTTCCGCGCGTCGATGATGGCGGAGGCCTGCTGCCGCTGAAGCATGACGGCGGCGATTTCGGGCGCGTAGGCCAGATAGGTGATGCGCGCTTCGATAATCTCGATCCCCGCTTCGTTTACGCGCGATTGAATCTCGTCGCGGATACGCGCCGCGACCACCTCGCTCGAACCGCGCAGGCTTCCCTCGTCGGCGACGCCGTCCCCCGTCGTATCCACGTTGGGCGCGACGTCGTAGGGATATACGCGGACGATGTTCCGCAGCGCGCTGTCGCATTGCAGGGACAAATATTCCTTATAGTTATCCACATTAAACGCGGCCTTCGCCGTATCTACCACCCTCCACATCACCGCTATGCCGATTTCCACGGGATTGCCCAGACAATCGTTGATCTTCTGGCGGTTGTTGTTCAGCGTCATGATCTTGAGGGAAATTTTGTTGCTGAGCGTCTCCGAGCTGCCCGTGGCCGACTTTAACGTCAGCGGCCCCGAATGGCTGTCAACGTCCCCGCTCTGATTGAGCTTCGTCTTTGCCGCGGGGTTGACGGCGGTGCAGAAGGGATTGACGAAATAAAACCCCTCTCCCTTCAGCGTGCCCACGTATTTCCCGAACAGCGTCAGCACCAAGGCCTCCTGGGGCTTAAGTACCTTCAGCCCCATGGGAACCCACATAAATATAACCAACGCTGCAACGGAAACGATCGTCACCGCCGCATAGCCGCTCGCCGCGCCCGCGATCACGCCCGCAATCGCAAGTATATATACAGCGATCGTGATCAGCAGAACCGACATGCCGTGCTTCTTGTTCTTCAAAATAATTTCTTCCATAAACCTCTCCTTCTATTTTCTATTTGATATTAAAATGATATCATATTGATTTAAGTTTGTCAAGAGGTTTTAATTAAATTTTCAAAAAATTTAACGGAGCGGGCCGTTGGGCGGGCCGCTCCGTCGATAAAGTTGTTTTATTTTGCGGCAGAAATCGAGTTCCATGCCTCCAAAATTTCCGCGTCGCCGTCGTAATTTTCCGCGACGGTATGCGCGCCGTCCTCGGGAAGTACGCCGCGGCCGTGGATACAGTTTTCCGTCAGCGGCCACAAAATGCGCGCGGTGGTCAGCTTGATGGCGTCGGGCTTGCCGAACAGCGAGGAGGCGAACGTGCGCTGCATGATTCCCTTGCCGTAGGTCTTGGTTTCGCCGCTTCGCGAGGAGAGATAGATATCGGAATAGCTTATCGCGCCGTAGTCCATCATACAGCCGATCAGGCACTCGGAGGCGGAGGCGGTGCCGTTGTCCGCAAGCACGGAAATGCGGCTGTCGGGCGCGAAGTATTGCGCATACTTATTCGCCGTCGCCTCAAATTCCGACCTTTGGTTGTCGGGATAATCGGCGATCGCCACCAACGGCGTCCCGTCCGTCGCGCCCTTGCAGAAATAACCTGCGATATCCTGTAAAATGTTCAGATATCCCCCGCCGTTGGAGCGCAGGTCGAGAATGAGATTTTTCTTCTTCTCCTCCTTGAAAATATCCATCACGGCAGCGAATTCCTGCGCGGCCTGTCCGTTGAACTGCGTGAGACGGATATACGCCGTCTCCTCGTCGAGCGCGGACAAAACGTTTTCGCTTTCCGTCAATACCGTGGCGTTTTCGCCCGTAAAGATATAAGCAGAGGCGCGGGAACGGTAAAACACATAGTTTTCGATAAAGGCTTCCTTGGCCACCTCTTTATAAAAAGCTTCCCCGCCCTTTTGCCCCGTCATCTTCAGGATAAATTTTTCGCCCTCGGCCCGCTCCTTTAAGAATACGGAAAGCTCCTCATAGGAAACGCTTTCCGCAATTTCGCTTTCCGTGACGCCGAACCCGACGACGGCCATGCCGGGCAAAATCCCCGCCGCCTCGGCGGGCGAATTTCCCGACACGCGGGTAACGAGCAGCTGCTCATTGTCCTCGCCGTCCTTTACGGAGAAGGTGACGCCCAGGCCGCTCCATTTCCCCGTCGCTTCCTCTATCATATCCGCGTACTCGTCGGGCGTCAGATATCCCGAGTAGGGATCGAGCAAGCCGTTGACGCCGTCGAAAACGGCATTGTAAAAATCCTCGTCCGTTATCTCCTGGTAATAGTGCTCCTGAATCTGTTTTTTTGCCCAGATCAGCGAGCGCATCTCTTTGTCGAGCGCTCCCGCGTAGGTATAATAGCCGCCGAGAAAGCCCATGCCCGCGACGAGCAAGGCCCCCAGACAATAGCCCGCGATTCTCCAGCCGTTCGCCTTCTTTGCTCGTTTCGGCGCGGGAGGTACGCCCACCGACGGCTCCCGCAGCTCCCGAGGCTCCCGTTCGGGGCCGTTGCCGAAAAATTCTTCCCGTTCGTCTTTTTTGTTTTCGTCCATGTTAAACTCCTTATAAAACTCACTGCGCTGTTTGTGCGCGCATAGCTCTTTATTTTGGCCGGCTTTTTTCGCCCGAAGGGATAATTCCCCCACCCGGCCGCATACTATTATATGTCCCCGCCTGTCCCGCCTCACCGCTCCAGCAATTTATAGAGCACGGTAAGCACCCGAAAGGACACGGCGTCGGGAAACTGGCGTATGTTCAGCCCCGTCGCCTTTTCTATTTTGTCCAATCTGTATAGGAGAGTATTCCTGTGCATATATAAGTTTCTCGAAGTTTCGCTGACGTTGAGGCTGTTCCTCAAAAATTCCTCGGCGGTGTTCACCATTTCCTCGTCCTCGAAAATCTCTTTCGCGCTCTCGTCGGTCATCTCCGCGAGATACTCCGCCAGCTTGCTTTCGGGCACGTCCTCCAGCATCTTCACCAGCATGTATTCCTTGTACGAATGTACGTTTCCCTTGCTGGAAAACACGCCCGCGTAACGCAGCGCGCCCGCCGCCTGCGCATAGGAAACGGCGACGTCCTTCAGCCCTTTCACTCTCGAGCCGACGCCCACCGTCACGTCTATGCCCAATTCTTCCTTCAGCGACTGCGCGAGAAAATCCGCGTAATCGGCGGGCGAGGAATATTCGCTCTCCTCTTCCCCCAGATATTTCACGAGAACGCAGTTGTGACGGTCGGTAGTCACCACGGTGTCGAGGCTGTTGCCGCCGTACTGCGCGACGAGCGCCACCGTCTCCTTCATCAGCTTGGGCACGTACAGCGCCAACGCGAAACAGGCGGATTTGCCCACGGAAAATTTCGTCATGTATTTATACACGCCCGCCGAGGAGCATTCGCCCAGAAGAATGCGCTTGAGATATTCCGTTTTGGACAGGTCGGCTTCCTTGTCCGAAAAGCTCTCGATATAGGCGGGCAGCATGGCCGCATACGTGCTTTCCGCCTTTCCCGCGCCCTTCAGCACGCCGATATAGCCCGTGTTTTTATACAGAAAGCGAAAAAAGGTATTGTTCCCGTCGTCCGCCACGCCGTCGAAGGGCCTGTCGCACACGGGCAGCCCCTCCCCGCCGCTTCCCTCCCTGTAATAGCTCACTTCGAGACGCGTCTTTTCCTTTATTTCCGCAAATATCTTTTCTATCTCGGTCATGTCACCCTCCCCCGGCCCGCGGCCGGATTTTTCCACTCCTCTATTATAGCCGAAACCAATAAAAAATTCAAGGGTTTTTCCGCCCGACTTTCCCGCTTTCTTTTTTAAGTTTATTACAACAAATACGGAAAAATTTACAAAAAAATGTTTTTTTAGTATTGACATATCGGACGGGAAGTGATATAATAAAGGTAAGTCAAAATTTATATATTTTCGCCTTAAACACCTTTCGGGGAAATACGCGACGAAACCAAGAAAATAAACTTTCAGGAGATATTTTATGAGCAACACCAGCACCAATTATGCCGAGCTCAACGTGACCAACGACGACATGAAAGAAGTGCTCGCCGAGGGCCCGCAGGAACCTGTCGCGGCGGAAGCCGCTCCCAAAAAGAAGAGGAATGCGCTCTATCGTATCCTCGCGCTCCTTCTCGCGGCGGCCCCCATCGTCTGCCTCTGCCTGCTGAAGGTAAAGCTGCTTGTCAGTACCTCTGCGGGATATGCGGTCTATGGCGAAAAGACTTTCCTCGACGCCTTCCTCGCGCTCTTCAAAAAGGACGGGCTCGCCGATTTCTATAAGGCGATCGCGGGCGCTCCCGCCGATTTCGGGGCGTATAAATTTATGGGCCTCACCGTCCTCGCCTCGGGTACGGTCGGCAAGCTCATGAGCCTTTTCCTCTACGTCATTCCCGCCGCGATGGTCGTTACGGTGGTTTTGATGATCGTCGCCCTCTGCTCCGGCAAGGCGGCCCCCGCCATGACCCGCGCGATCGTCTTTATCAATTTCTGGGTGTATGCGGCGTATGCGGCTGCGATGCTGGCCGTTTCCCTGTATTACGGAAATATCGAAAGGACGTTTGATATCGTCATGCTGGCGATTGCGGGCGCAAGCTTCCTGTTCTACCTGATCTTCTCGTTTATCAAGGCGGGGAAAGGCACCTGGATGACCTTTGTGCTCTTCCTTCTCACCGCCGCGTTTGCGGGCGTCTGCGTCTATGGGATCACGCAATCCGCGCAGGCCTTCAAGACGCTGTTCGCGTCCAAGGACAACAGCATCATCAACAGCCTTACGAAAGGTGACTTTTATAAATATGCGATCGTCGCCCTCGCGGGCATCGCGGGACTCGCTTCCGTGATCTCCTCGATCCGCATGACGACGAAGAAGGGCTACACCTTCGACCTCATCCGCTATCTCTTCCACGTCCTTCTCGCCGCCGCGCTCGTCTATCTGGCGTTTACGGAAAAGGCGTTCGACGGAACCAAGTTCTACCTCTATGCGTTTATCGCGCTGGCGATCGCCGCCGTACAGGTACTCCTCGTAATCGTCGTGCTCTGCGCTAAGAAGAAGGCAAAGAAGCTTGCCGCACAGGAAACGAAAGAAGCGCCCGCCGAAGAGACGGAAGCCCCCGCGGAAACAAAGAAAGAAGCGGCCGAAGAAACGACGGCGGTTGAAACGACGGTTGCCGAAGAAACGCCTGCCGAAACGCAGGAAGAAGAAACGGAAGAAGCGGGCGTATATGCGGAAGCGGTGCGCTACGAAGGCCCTACGGCGGAAACGGCCGCACCCGAAGCGGAAGAGCTGGCTCAGCCCGCCGAAGAAACCGCACAGCCCGAAGCGGAACCCGCGCCTCAGCCCGCGCCCGTCTATAACTATAACTTCGCGGCGCCCGCGGCCCCTCAGTCCGGCGCAGGAAATACGGCGGATTACGATTTCTACAACAGCAGAAGCTTCGATCCGTTTATCGCTTCGCTCAACGGGGACGAAAGAGAACAGTTTACGGAAATCTTCATTCTCAAATACAAAGGCGCAACGAGTAATCTGCCCGATTATCAGGTGGGCGGAGACAATACCGAATTCTTCCGCAAGGTGTTTATCTATCTCGGACAGTACAGAGACAGAATTCCCGATTCTCTGCTGGCAAAGATGTACCAGTTTGCAATCAGAAAATAACTCATTGAAAGCGGACGGCCGACCTTTTGAAAAGGTCGGCCGTTTTTGTTTAACTTTTTTATTGCCGAGCGTTACGGCTCGGTTTGACAATTCACTTTATTCTCCGTTTAAGCCCATTCAAAATTTTCTTTGCCCGCGCCCTGCTCGAAGTGGTATCTGACGATCCCCAGATCTAACGCGGCACAGGCGCCCTGCTTTTCCAACCGCACGCGGCCGTCCTCCAAAAGCACGATGTTAAAATTCTGCCGATTGAGCGCGGTGGGCGCCAGCGCGGCGGCTTCCACCCCTTTAACAAACCATTCGGGCGCTTTTCCCGCCGCGGCGCACAGCTCAAACAGCTCCGTCAAAGGTTTACCCTCGTGCGGCACGCCCTGCGTTTCGCCGTAGCCGAGGGCGATTGTACACGCCAGCTTTTCGTCCTTTTCCAGCCCACACGCTTTCCTGCACGCCCCTTTGGAATAGGTCGCGGCCACCCAGCAGCTGTTGAGCCCCAAAGCCTGCGCCTTCAACACGATCCGTTCCCCGTAATATCCCAGCTTTTCCTCCGTCTCCTCGCTTCCGTCGCCCGTCAGAACGAGATAGTTCCTCACGCCGCGGAATTTTCCGAGCCTTGCCATCAGCCCGCCGAAAGTCCTTTTTTCGTTCGTCACAAGCCGGACATTGATGCCGCCCTCGCGGCTGCACGCCTCAATTTCCTCGTTGAGCGCCTCGACAACGGCCGTTGCCAGCTCCTTATCCACATAACTTCTCACCGAGTGTCTTTTTTCGATCGCCTTCAAAACGTCCATAACCACCGCCTCCCGAAATTATTTTTTACCTCTTTTCCCGCCGAAAGAGCAAAAAAGCGCGCGTTTCCCAGAAACGGCGCCTTCAGTCCTCGTCGGGCAGAGAGGCCCTGCCCGAAATTTTTATCAACACTTTGATCCCGCCGTCCTCCGTAAACGAACGCTCCGTGCATACGTTATCCACAATAAACAGCCCGCGGCCGCTTTCCGCATAGACCTCCGAACAGCGGCTTTCCTCGGGCGGGCAGAACCGCACCGAAGAACGTACCTTCAGCTCGATAAACTCGCCGCGGATTTCGCTTTCCAGCGAAGCTACCCCGTCGGAATGCTGCAACACGTTGCTGACCAGCTCGCTGACGACCAGCTTGCTGTCGAACACGCTGTCTTCGGGCACGTCGCTTTCGGCGAGGAAATCGCAAAGCTCCTTCATCGCCTCCTTCAACGCTTCGAAATTTTTCACTTCCATGAACATGCTTCGCCCTCCGAATCGTCCGTGCTCTTTTTCGCAGCTTCACACGGAATCTTTAAGGTTTTCTTTCAGCCTGGCCAGCAGCTTCCGCTCCATTCTCGACACAAACATCTGCGAGACGCCCAGCCGCCGCGCCGTCTCGCTCTGAGAGAGCTCGTCAACATAGCGGAATCTCAAAACCGCCCGTTCCGTCTCCGACAAATCCTTCATTGCCGAACGCAGGGCGTCCTGTATTTCCAGCCGTTCGTAACGGTCGTCGTTGTCGGGCAGCAGCGCGTAAAGGGAATGCTCGCCGTCGTCCTCGCCCGAACTCGCCACGCCGTCGAGGGAAACGGTGCCTCCCACCTCCAGCGCGCGCACTACGTCCTCCTCGGACAGCTTCAGCCGTTCCGCGATTTCCCTGATGCTCGGCTTCACGCCGTTTTTCCCCTCGTACTCTGCGGTAAACGCGCGCACGGCCGCGCTGATTTCGCTCAGCCGGCGGGGGAGCTTGACAATCCTCGATTTATCGCGGAAATAGTTTTTGATTTCTCCCGTCACCGTAGGGGTGATAAAGGTGGTAAACTGCATACCCATAGCCGGATCGAAACGGTCGATGCCCTTGAGCAGGGCGAGAGAGGCCACCTGCCTGAGATCGTCGTATTCCACGCCCCGCCCCACAAACTTTTTGGCGAGGATCTCGGCTATGTAGAGATACTTTTCCGCGATCTTGTTCCGCACCGCCGTGTCGCCCGTTTCGCGGTACCTCTTAAATAATTCGTTGATGTTTTCTTCTGCCATAATGGAAATCCCGCTCCGCTTTCCGCTTACGCTTCGAAAGCGATGGTCTGCACCAGCCCCGCGGCGTTCTTTTTGAACTCCGCATTGCCGATCAGCGCGTTTAACAGCGCGTAGGAAATCTCGTCGTCCGCGCCCTTTTCCCCGGGCCTTCCCCCGTCTTGCCCCGATACGGTGCAGGAGAGCTTTTCTCCCACCCCGAAACAGACCTCCGCCGCCTGAAAACCGTTCCGCTTTAAGATCAGCAGGCTTTCGGTGACGCACACCTTAAAATCCTCCGCAGAGTCCACGTCGAACCCGCAGAGCGCGCACAGCCCGCCCGTAGCGAGCCGCACCGTCGTGAGATATTCGTTTGACAAAGGCATAGAAACGGAAAACTTTTCCATCTTCATTCGATCTCCATTATCGTGTTCAGCGAGCAGATGAGAAACAGCTTTCTAATCTTCTGCTGCAAATTTTTCAGCGTCATTTTATATCCGTCCGTTTTAACGTTTTTCAAAATCTTGACAAACGTCCCCAGCGTCGTGGAATCGATGAAATTGAGTTCCCCGCACTCGAACACGACGTCGGCGGGATTTGCCCTGTACGCCTCGATCACCTCGGCGTAAAAAGCGTCCGCGTTGCCCGAATCGATGTCCCCGCGGAGCGCGATCGTCAGCTTGCCGCCCTCCGTGCCCTTTACTTCCACTTCCTTCATGGTAAAACCCTCCCTGATACTCTTACAATATATATGTACCGCAGTTTTGCGGCCTTTCAAACAGCTTTCGGATTTTTTCCGTTTTTTATTTCCGTTCTCCGCGGTGCGTCCGTAGTATTTCAAACGGTTTTTCGCTCTTTTTCCTCAAAGATACGCCGACAACTCGTTGATGGAGGTCAAAACGACGTCGGGACGGTCGGACGAACGTGCAAGCATCTCCGCCGTCGTCTCCCCCGAAAGCACCAAAACGGCGGAAAAGCCGCTGTTGTTGGCAAAGCGGATATCCGTATGCAGGCGGTCGCCCACCATGGCGATCTCCTCCTTTTCCGCGCCGAGCAGGCCGCTCAACGCCTCTCCCATAATCGTATGCGGCTTGCCGCATATCGCGTCGGGCAGCCGTCCCGACGAAGCCTCCAGCAATTTGATAAAAGAGCCCACGTCAGGTTTGGGGCAGGGCAGAGCGGGACAGACGACGTCGGGGTGAGTGGCCACGTAAAAGCTGCCCCCGACGAGGAATTCGTTTAATTTGACCAGCTTTTCAAACGTCAGCGCGGTGTCGTAGGCGAGGACGCAGACGTCGGGCTTTTCCTCCGTCAGGCGTATCCCCCGCGCGGCGAAATCCTCCTTCAGCGCCTCCCGTCCCGCGAGATAAACGGATTTTCCCGCGTAATGTTTTTTGAGATATTCCGCGGCGGCGATCCCCGAGGTATATACAAAATCCCCTTCTCCCCAAAGTCCGATTCGCTCCAGCTTTGCGCGGTATTCTTCGGGGGTCTTGGACGAATTGTTGGTACAGTAAACCAGCCTTTTTCCCGCCCCGCGCAGGCGCGCCAGCGTCTCTCTGACGGCCCCGATCGGGATATCGTCGATATACAGCGTACCGTCCATGTCGAGGAGAAACAGGTTCGTCTTTTTCAACAGCGCTTCAATCGTCATAAGCATTCCCTTTTCAACAATGTTTCACTCGTTATAAGCATTCCTTTTTCAACAGCGTTTCACTCGTCATAAATATTCCTTTTCGAAAGCGTTTCACGCATTCGGCGCGACGCCCACACCCATGCCCATACCGAGCCGTCATAGGCCTTCCTTTTCAACGGCGCTTTAATCGTCATACGTATCCCTTTTCGCCTTTTTCCGAATATCGCCGCCTTAGCGTAACCGAGGCGCCCGCGCTGCAATTTTCTTTTCGCGACCAAAATTCAAAGCAGGGAAAAATCCCGCATCAGCGAAACGATCCCGTATGTATCGACGGAAAATTCGGGCAGCAGGAAAAGGCTCCTCGAAAGCTTATCCCGCCCCTCGTCGGAAGGAAGCAGGCCGAAATCGGCGCAGAAAGCCTTTATTTTTTCCTCCAGCGCGCACGCTTCGCGGCAGAGCTCCGCCTGCAAATCGGCAAATTTTTCCGCGCATTTCGTCAATTGCTCTACGGGCGGCACAAAAATTTCCTTCACCGACAGCCGCGTCCCCTCGGCGAGCGCCGCAGCTTCCCCGAAGCGGGCGTTGTAATCCACCTTTCCGCCGCGGTAAAAACCACTTTCGAAAAACAGCGCGTACAGCTTCAAAAGGGAAAGCACGCAGGAAAACGCAAGCTCGTTTTCCTCTCTTTCGCCCTTTATCCCTCCGACGAGCTCCTTTGCGGCCTCGATCAGGCGAAAAATTTCCCCTTCGGGAAAGCCCGAGCGAAAGCAATATTCCGCCGCCGATACGGCTCGAAAAATCGTTTCCGCCGCCCTTCTCCGATCGGAAGAATCGACGGAAAAGGCGAGTTCCGGCGCGGCGGAAAAGTAACCCTCCAAATCGTTTTGCGCGGCCGCACAGGGCAGGGAAAGCCTGCGCGAAGCGCGGAATGAAAAGACGGAAAGCGCGCACGCCGACAAAAAGCAGGCCGCCCGCGCCATACCCCGCTCGTCCGTCTGCATGGCGGACAGAGCGGCAAAAACGAAATCGGGCGGAGGTACGGGATACGTCGTTTCGCTTTCCCCAACGCGTACCGTAACCCTGCCGCGCAGCAGCCCCTGCGGCGCGCAGGAAAGACACGCCCCGACAAACGGCAGCGAGCGCGCCGCCGCGAAATATCTCGCCGCGGCCGCCGCCCCGCCCGCGCCCACGACGCAGGTAATCCCGTCGGGCAGGCCGAACAAAGGCAGAAGGTCGTCCCCCCGCGCCAAAACGAGCAATATCTTTTTCGGTATCTTCTTTAAGGCGTTTCCAAGCGCGAGCGCGCTTTCCTCATCCGTGAGTACGAGAAACTTTCCGAAGGGAAAGCGGGAGGTGAGAAGGGCGGGAAATTCCGCAAGCTCCCCCTCCCGCAGTTCGCAGCCGAAAAGAATATCCGCGATTTTCGTCATGGTTTTTTATCTTTTTATTTTTTAAGCATAGGCGGGAAAAACGGCGTTGACGGCAAACCCCACCAAAACGGCGACGACGTAAGCGGCAGCGATCAGCGCCAGATTGCGTTTCCATTCCTTTGTGTTTTTCAGCAATACGACAAATCCCAGCCCCGCATTTGCGCACAGCCCCGCCGCGCAGGAGCCGAAAGAAATCCCGCCCTGCAAAAAGCTTTCCGTAATCACCACGCTGGAGGCGCAGTTGGGAATCAGCCCCACTAGGGAGGCGATCAGCGGCTGAACGGCCAGATTGCCCTTCATAAACGCCATAAACCGTTCTTCCGTCACATAATAAATGATGACGCCCAATACGATATTGACGGCGAGGATAAAGGCCGCTATCTTTAAGGAATGCAAAAACGGCGACAGAAAATAGGTTTTCCAGGGCTTGTTTTCGTCGTGCTCGCGGCCGCAGGAGGTACATTCAAATTCCTTTTCGCCCGCCTTTTTGAGAAAAAGCTCCCGCGCGGCCTCGCGGGGCCTCTCCTCCGTCTCGCCCTCTTCAGGCGCGCCGTCGCGTCCGCATTGCTTCTCCGAATTTTCGCCTTGTCCATGGCCGTATTGCTTTTCCGCACTTTTCCCATGGCCGTGTCCGCATTCGTTTTCCGCGCCTTTCCCGTGTTCGTGTCCTCGCCGCTGTTCCGCGCGCGCCGCGTCGAGCGCCTCTCCCGCGGACGAACGGACGCGCACCCGTCTGCTTCCGACCAGCTTCAAAACGCCGTCCACGGCATAGCCCACCGCGATGCCCACCGCGATCTTGAGGGCGATGAGCGGCAGCAGCCACACCGCGCCCCTGCCCGACGAGAGGAGGAGAATAAACGCCTCGTCGCTGGTGGAGACGAAAATAGCGAGCAGCGTCCCTACCGTGATGTATTTCTGTTCAAACAGCTTGGCCGCCATAACGGAAAAACCGCACTGCGGAACGAGGCCCGTCGCCGACCCGATCAAAGGGCCGAGCCTGCCGCTCAGGCGGTTGTGCGAGCCCGTGAGCTTTGTTTTGTGCTCGATGAGTTCTATCACGATATAGATGAGCAGCAGCCACGGAAAAAGTTTTAAGGTGTCCAAAAGGGCATCGAGCAATACTTCTGTCATAATTTCCTAATCGTCCTTACAGGCAGCTTCGCAAGGGAATGGAAGCCTTGGCGTTGAGATCGAGCCCCGCAAAATTGCCGAGGCGGTACTGAATCAGCCCCTCGGACGCGATCATGGCCGCGTTGTCCGTGCAGCGGCGCTTTTCGGGCAGAACCAGGCGGAAGCCCTTCTCCGCGCAGGCGGATTTCAGGCTTTCCCGCAAATAGGTATTCGCCGCGACGCCGCCGCCCGCCGTCACCGTCGTCACGCCCTTCGCCTTCGCGGCGAGGACGGTTTTCTCCACCAGTACGTCTATCGCCGCGCATTGGAAGGAGGCCGCCACGTCCGCTTTCGAATATTCCTCCCCCTTCTGCTCCTTGGTATGACAATAATTGATGACCGCCGTTTTAAGCCCGCTGTACGAAAAGTCGAACCCGCCGCCCCCCTTCAGCATTTTCGGCATGGGCACGATCGGCCTTCCGCCCCTCGCGCAGGCTTCGATATTCGGCCCCCCGGGATAACGCAGCCCCAGCACGCGGGCCACCTTGTCAAACGCCTCTCCCGCCGCGTCGTCGAGCGTCGAACCGAGAATCTCGAACTCCGCTTCCGATTTTGCGTATAAAATCGCGGTGTGCCCGCCGCTGGCCAAAAGCGTGACGAAGGGGGGACGAAGCCCGGGCTCGTCGAGATAGGCGGCCGCCATATGTCCGCGGATATGATTGACGGCGATCAGCGGCTTTCCTAAGGCGTAAGCGAACGCCTTGGCAAAGGACACCCCCACGAGCAGCGCGCCCAAAAGCCCCGCGCCGTAGGTCACCGCCACCCCGTCGAGGTCGGCATAGGACGCGCCCGCGTTTTTTACGGCGCGCTGAACCACCGCTTCAATCGCGTCGGTATGCGCGCGGGAAGCGATTTCGGGCACGACGCCGCCGTAGAGGGATTGAATGTTCGCCGAGGAAGCAATCTCGTCGGACAAAACCCTTCTGCCGCAAATCACCGCCGCGGCCGTTTCGTCGCAGGAGGATTCGATACCGAGAATCAGCGGCTCCTTTACGATGTCGGAAGAATAAAGCTCCATAAAAAACCTCGTCGGGAAACCCCCGTTAAGGCGACGCCGCACCAATGACGCGCTTTGCGATACCATTGTACGGCGCCGCCGTTAAATAATTATCGGCAGCCCATGCCGCCGATAAACTCACTTACGTCTTTTTCAGATAGTCGATGATGAAGCCCTGAATTTCGCCGTCCATCACCGCCTGGATATCGCCCTTTTCGTACCCCGTGCGGTGGTCCTTGGCCATCGTGTAGGGACAGAACACATACGAGCGGATCTGCGAGCCCCATTCGATTTTTTTGACGTCGCCCTTCATGGCGTCGGCCGCGGCCTGGCGTTCCTCTATCTTCTTTTCGAGGAGCTTGGAACGGAGCATTTTGAAGCACATTTCCTTATTCTGAAGCTGGGAGCGCTCGTTTTGGCACTGCACGACGATACCCGTCGGGTAATGGGTGATACGCACGGCGGAAGCGACCTTGTTGACGTTTTGTCCGCCCGCCCCGCCCGAATGGTAAATGTCGATACGGATATCGTCGTCCTTTATTTCCACTTCGTTGTCGTCCTCGACCTCGGGCATGACCTCCAGCGAACAGAAGGAGGTGTGACGGCGTTTGTTGGCGTCGAACGGGGAAATACGCACCAGGCGGTGCACCCCCATTTCCGCTTTCAGATAGCCGTAGGCGTTTTCGCCCTCGACGCGGAAATCGACGCTTTTAATCCCCGCTTCGTCGCCCGCCTCGCGGTCGAGCTCAAACACCTTGAAGCCCATTTTTTCGCAGTAGCGGCTGTACATTCTGTACAGCATGGAGCACCAATCGCAGGCCTCCGTGCCGCCCGCGCCCGCGTGCAGCGCCAAAAGCGCGTTGTGGGTGTCGTACGGGCCCTTCAGTATGGCGCGGATACGCATGTCCTCGATGTCCTTGTCTGCGGCCGAGAGCATGCCGTCCAGCTCGGCAATCAGGCTTTCGTCGCCCGTTTCCTCGATCAGGTCGATAATCTCCTCCGCGTCCTTTAAGGCGGCGTCGCTCTTTTGATAGGCGTCGATTTTGTTTTCGATATGGGAGACCTCGCGGCCGATTTTGGTCGATTTTTCGAGATCCTGCCACACCTCGGGCTGTTCCTGTTCCCTTTTCAGCTCCTCGAGCCGAACGCGCTGGTTTTCGAGGTCGAGCGCATAGCCCGCCTCGCCCAGCACGCTGCGCATGCCCTGAATTTTTAATCTGTAATCGTCTGCTTTAAACATAAATTCCTTACTTGTTTTCCGTCTTGTCGTCCGAAGCGCCGTCTGCGGGCGCGGAATTGCCGTTTGCCGCGCGCAGGAGCTCGGCCTGTTTGGACGAAGCCTCCTTAAACGACGACATGTTGCTCAAGGGCTCGGGCATCTGGCGGCGGAAGGGCTTTCTCGCGGGCGCGGGAGAAGCGGCGCCCTGCTCGGGCATCTGACGGCGGAGCGGCTGGGAAGGCGCCTGGCGGAATTCCACCTTCACTTTCAGAAGCACCGCAATAGAGGTGCGCTGAATACGCTCGATCATCTCGTCGAACATCTCGAAGCCTTCCTTTTTATAGGAAATGACGGGATCGACCTGGCCGTAAGCGCGCAGGCCTATGCCCTTTCTCAGCTGGTCCATGGCGTCGATATGGTCGATCCAGTTGCGATCGACGTTCATCAGCAGAACGCGGCGTTCCACGTCGTAGAAATCGATACCCGCGGCCTTGATGTCCTCGATTTTCTTTTCGTATTCCTTCACCGTCTTGTTGGTGATTTTCTTAATCGCCAGCTCGTAATCCCATTTTTCCAGCCTCTCGCGCGTGACGTAATTCGTCCCCTCGGGCAAAAGCTTGGTTTCGAGCGCGGCGTTCAGCTCCGTTTCGTTCCACAGCTCGGGCATGTCTTCGACGTTGACCGCGGCGCGCACCGTTTCCTCGACGTAGTCGGGGATATATTTCAAAATCTGCTCGTGGACGTTTTCGCCTTTAAGCACCTTCAGCCGCTCCTCGTACATCACCTTGCGCTGGGTGTTCATGACGTCGTCGTATTGGAGAACGTTTTTACGGATACCGAAGTTTCTGCCCTCGATGTTCTTCTGCGCGTTCTCTATCCCGTGGGAAAGGAGCCTGGATTGCAGGCAGGTGTCCTCGTCGATTTTGAAGGTATTGTAAAGGGCTTTCATTCTCTCGCCGCCAAACCGTTTGACGAGGTCGTCCTCGAGGGAGAGGAAAAACACCGACATACCGATGTCGCCCTGACGTCCCGCACGGCCGCGGAGCTGGTTGTCGATACGCCGCGATTCGTGGCGCTCGGTGCCGACGATGCACAGGCCGCCCGCGGCGATCACCTGCTCCTTTTCCTTGTCCGTCTCCGCCTTGTAATGCTCGTACAGCTTCTTGTATCTCTCGCGGACCTCTTTCGTCTTGTCGTCGATGTCCTGAATATACATGCTGGTGGCCAGCTCGATGGTCTCGTGCTCGATCCCCTCTTCGCGCAGCCGCTTTTTGGCGAGATACTCGGGGTTGCCGCCCAGCAGAATATCCGTGCCGCGCCCCGCCATGTTGGTGGCGATGGTCACCGCGCCGAACCGCCCCGCCTGCGCGACGATCTCCGCTTCGCGCTCGTGGTTTTTCGCGTTGAGGATATTGTGCTTGACGCCGTTGCGCTTCAAAAGGCGGGAGATTTCCTCCGATTTATCGACGGACGCGGTACCCACCAGCAGGGGCTGGCCGCTTTCGTGGCGCTCCACAATTTCGTTGACGATCGCGCGCTTCTTGCCGTCCACCGTCGAATACACCATGTCGGGCAGGTCGATACGCTTGATGGGCTTGTTGGTGGGGATTTCGATAACGTCGAGGGAATAGATGGTGCGGAACTCCGCTTCCTCGGTCTTGGCCGTACCCGTCATGCCCGAAAGCTTGGTATAGAGACGGAAATAATTTTGGAAAGTAATGGTCGCGTAGGTCTTGTTTTCGCTTCTTACCTCGACGCCCTCTTTCGCCTCGATTGCCTGGTGCAGGCCGTCGGAATAGCGGCGGCCGATCATGAGACGGCCCGTAAACTCGTCAACGATAATCACTTCGCCGTCGTTGACGATATAATCCTCGTCCAGCTTAAACAGCTTATGCGCCTTCAACGCCTGCTGAATATGGTGGTTGAGGTCGGCGTGCTCGATTTCCGCTATGCTGTCGATACGGAAAAACTTTTCCGCCTTTCTCGCGCCGCTGTCCGTCAGCTCCACCGTCTTGTCCTTGCGGTTGATGATATAGTCCCAATCCCTGGACATGGCCAGCGCCTTTTTGCCCTCGGGCGCGGCGGCCGCCGCGGCGGCGCGCTTTTCCTCCAGCTCCGCCTCGTAGTTGGCCTGCTCCTCGAGGGTCATTTTGGTGAAGTCCTTTACTTCCTCCTCGTCGTCCTCTTCCTCCGCGGCCTTAAGGTCGGATTTTTTCTTCTTGTTTTTCTTTTCCTCTCTCTTGCGCATAAACTGCGCGTCCTCTTCTTCCTTAAGCTCGTCGTCGAACCCGCCCGAAAGGGTGCGCACGAAGCGATCCACCTGCACGTAGAGGTCGGACGACTTTTCGCCCTTGCCCGAAATAATCAGCGGGGTGCGCGCTTCGTCGATCAAAATGGAGTCCACCTCGTCCACGATCGCATAGGTCAGATCGCGCTGAACCATCTTTTTAAGGTCGGTCTTGAGATTGTCGCGGAGGTAATCGAAACCGAATTCGTTATTGGTGCCATAGACGATATCGCATTTATAGGCTTCGCGCTTTTCGTCGTCCTCCATGCCGGGGGCGATAACGCCCACGGTAAGCCCCATAAACTTGTGCACCTTGCCCATCCACTCCGCGTCGCGCTTGGCGAGGTAGTCGTTGACGGTGACGATGTGCACGCTCTTGCCCGAAAGGGCGTTGAGATAGGCGGGAAGGGTGGCGACCAGCGTCTTGCCTTCACCCGTGCGCATTTCCGCGATTCTGCCCTGGTGCAGACAGATACCGCCGATTACCTGCACGTGGAAGTGCTTCATGCCCAGCACGCGCCAGGCCGCCTCGCGCAGCGCCGCAAAAGCGTCGGGCAGAATATCGTCCAACGTTTCGCCCGCCGCCAGACGCCCCTTGAGGAGTTCCGTCTGCCCCTTGAGCTGATCGTCGTCCATGGCGGCGTATTTGCCGTCGAGCTCTTCCACCTTATCCGCGATCTTGTTTAACTTTCTCAGGCTCTTTCTGCCGTCGCTGCCCATCAAATAGCTGATTAATCCCATTTAGATAAACTCCGATTTCGTTATTTTGGCCGTCCGAAAACGGCCCGTACTTTCTCACGTTCTATTTTACAATATTTGCGCGGAAATTCAAAGCGTTTTCAGCCCCTTTTCAGGAAATTTTCTGTCTTTTTAATTCCTTTCTTGACAATTGCGGCCGATTGGCTTATAATATACCCGTATTATGAGCTTAAAAAACGAGATTTTCAAACAATTAAAGGAGCGCGAGGGCGAATACGTTTCGGGTCAGGTGCTGGCGGAGACGTTCGGGGTCAGCCGCGCCGCCGTGTGGAAGGCGATCGACGCCCTGCGGAAAGAGGGCTATGCGCTTTCGGGTACGCCCAAGGCGGGTTACGTTTTGTCGCCGTCCGATGTTCTGCGCGAGGAGGAGCTTTCCGCCGCGCTCGAAGAAGCGGGGATAAACGGGATAAAGCTTTACGTATTCGAGGCCTTGCCCTCGACAAACGCCTACGCGGAAAAGCTGGTCGGCGTGGGCGCTTCCTCGCCCGCGGTGGTCGCGGCGGACAGGCAGACGCGGGGCCGCGCGCGCCGCGGCGGAAGCTTCCCCTCCGTTTCGGGCGGACTGTATATGTCGGTGATTGCGTTTCCCTGTCTGCCCCCCGCAAAACAGCCCGAGCTGACGGCGAAAATTTACACGGCGGTGAAACGGGTTCTGCACGGGGATCGGAAGGAAAACGAGATTTTCGTCGGCGGAAAAAAGGCGTGCGGGATTTTGACGGAATGCGTATGCGACCCAGACGAAATAAAAAGCTGTATCGCGGGGATCGGCGTGTATCCGTCGCTCCTCCCCGAAGAAGTAAAAAAGAAATATCCCACGCGGAGCAGGCTCTGCGCGGCGATCTGTAAAGAAGTGCTGGACACATGCAAAAACGGCCGCTGATCCGCGGCCGTTTTTTGTTACAATTTAACAAAAATATCTTTCTTTAGTCAAATTGACCATTGAATAATTTCACGAAAGTATTTATAGTATCATTTCTATAAAATTTCTTGAAGGAGAAACTTTTATGAAAATTTCAATTATCGAAGAACTGTTAAACGGCGAATTGCAAACGCGCTGGGAAGCTACGGACAAATCCCCCGAAGCCAACGAAGTTTACGCCGAATATCGCAAATACGGCGATAAAATCGACGCTTTGCTTTCCCCCGAGCACAGCAAACTGTGGGACGATTACTTTTTGGCCGAGGGCGGCGTTTGCTATGTGGAAAGAAAGAGCGCCTTTCGCATTGGCGCGCGGTTCGGGCTGTTTCTCGCGCTGGAACTGCTCGAGGAGGAAACGGAACCCGTTTCTTAAATCCTTCCGCCTCTTAAAGCTTCATATACTTTTTCAATTTTGTCACCAGCGCGGCCGCGCAGACGATCTTTACGAGGTCGGGCAGGATATACGGCACGACGCAGGTCATCAGCGCCGCCGCAAACGTCACTGTCGTATCCGCGCCCGCGTTATACACGTAGATAAACCAAATCGTCCCAAACAGATAGCACAGCGCCACCCCGACGACCATGGCCGCAACGAGCACCGCCGCGCGCAGCCAGCCGCTTTTTACTTTTATATAATCGGCCGCAAGCCCCACGGCCGCCGCCGTAAACAAAAAGCCCACGATATATCCCCCCGTCACAGAACCGAGCTTTGCCGCGCCCGCGGTAAAGCCCTGAAATACGGGCACGCCGCAAAGCCCCAGCAAAATATACACCGCCACCGCAATCAGCCCCCGTTTCCAGCCGAGAAAGCCCGCCGCGAGGCAAACCCCCATCGTCTGCAACGTAATGGAAATGTTGCTCGGCAAGGGAATCGCTATCCACGCGCACACCGCGATAATCGCCACAAACATCGCCGTATAGCTGATTTCCCGCGCCGCCGAACGAACCGTTGTCTTTTCCATTTCTTCCGTCTCCCGTAAATTATATGTAAACCTAATTCTATCACAAAGGTTTACATATGTCAACCAAAAAAACGGCGTTTCCGCCGTTCTTTGATTTCGGGAGAGTTAAGTATCCTAAAAGCCGTTTGTCAAAACGCCTTAAAGGCGTCTCAAAGATATTTTTCAAGCGCGGCCGCGCGGTCGGTCTGTTCCCAAGGGAGGTGCGGGCGCCCGAAATGGCCGTAAGCGGAAGTTTCCGAATAGAGCGGCCGTCTTAAGCCCAATGCGCGGATAATGGCGTAAGGGCGGAGGTCGAATTCCTTTTTGATGATTTCCGCCAGCTTGTCGTCGGTGAATTTACCCGTGCCGAAGCTATCGACGAAAACGGACAGCGGGTTTGTGACGCCGATCGCGTACGCAACCTGAATTTCCACCTCGTCGGCAAGCCCCGCCGCCACCATGTTTTTGGCGATATAGCGGCAGAAATACGCGGCCGAACGATCGACTTTTGTGCAGTCCTTGCCCGAAAACGCGCCGCCGCCGTGCGCGCACCTGCCGCCGTAAGTATCCACGATTATTTTTCGGCCCGTCAGGCCCGAATCCCCCTGCGGCCCGCCGATTTCGAAACGGCCCGTCGGGTTGATGTAAATTTTTGTGTTTTCGTCGAGAAATTCCGCGGGGATCACTTCGTCCACCACGTATTTTTTGATATCCTCGCGCAGCTTTTCCTGCGACACCTCCCTGTCGTGCTGGGAGGAAACGACCACCGCATCGACGCGCACGGGACGCTTGTCGTCGTATTCCACGGTCACCTGCGTCTTTCCGTCGGGACGAAGATAGGGCAGAAGTCCGCTTTTGCGCACCTCCGTCAAGCGCATGGCAAGCTTATGGGACAGGGTGACGGGCAGGGGCATCAGCTCCTCCGTCTCGCGGCAGGCATAGCCGAACATCATGCCCTGATCGCCCGCGCCGAGCGTATCCTCCGCCGCGCCCGCGTCCTTTCTGTCCACCCCCATCGCAATGTCGGGCGATTGCTCGTGTATGGCGACGACGATTTTGCATTTGTCATAGGAAAAGCTGCCGAAATCGTAGCCGATTTTTTTGATAATTCCGCGCGCGGTCCGCTCGTAATCCACTTTCGCCGTCGTCGTCACCTCGCCCATGATGAGCAGGAGATCGTACGCCGCGCAACACTCGATGGCGGTGCGGGCCATGGGGTCCTCGGCGAGTATCGCGTCGAGAATGCCGTCGGAGATCTGGTCGCACACCTTGTCGGGGTGACCCTCCGTCACGCTTTCGCTGGTAAAAAACTTTTTCATGTAAAAAATCCTCTTTTTAACATAGTTGTCTGCCGCACCCTGGGATTTTGCGGCGGATTTTCCCTTTCTCGGGATTATTTCATTATAGTCCTTTCCCCTCGTTTTGTCAACTTATTCGCACGCGCCTTCACGCGCTTGCATATTTTTTTCGCGCGTGTTATAATAAACGGTATGGAACCGTTGAAACACTGCCGCATGTGCCCCGTGGAGTGCGGCACGGACCGCACGGCGGGCGTCGGAGCCTGCGGCGCGTCGGGGTTAAAAATCGCCAAATATTACCTGCACCCTTTCGAGGAGCCGTGCATTTCCTTCAAAAAGGGAAGCGGCACGATTTTTTTCTGCGGCTGCAATCTGCGGTGCGTTTTCTGCCAGAATTACGAGGTTTCGCGCGCGCAGCGGGGCATGGACGTGACGAGCGAACGGCTCGCGGAGATCTTCCGCGAATTGGAGGACATGGGCGCGGAAAACATTTCTCTCGTCACCCCGTCCCACGTCGCCGCTTACCTGCCCCCCGCCTTTGAGCTTTACAGGCCGAAAATCCCCGTCGTCTATAACTGCGGCGGATACGAAAAGACGGAAACCTTGCGCCTGATAGAGCCGTATATCGACATCTGGCTGCCCGACATGAAATTTGTCTCCCCCTCTTTATCCAAACGCTACACGGGGCGTGAGGATTATTTCGAACGGGCGAGCGAGGCGATTAAGTTTATGGCGCGAAAGCCCCTGAAAATGACGGCGGAGGGCAAAATGCTGTCCGGGCTGATCGTCCGTCACCTCGTCATGCCGCTGGGCGTAAACGATTCGATCGCGGTGTTGAAATGGTTCCGCCGCGAGCTGCCCGAAACCGCCTATTTAAGCCTCATGAGCCAATATACCCCGTTCGGGGACATCGAAAAATTTCCCGAGCTTAAACGCGCCGTCACCGCGCGGGAATACGAACGGGTGCTGGACGAGGCGTTTGCGCTGGGGATAAAAAATATTTTCGTGCAGAAGCGGTCGTCGTCGGGAGAAAAGTATATCCCGAGCTGGGATTATTGAGTCGGGAGAACAGTATATCCCGAGTTGGAATTATTGAGTCGGGAGAAAAGTATATCCCGAGTTGGAATTATTGAGTCGGGAGAAAAGTATATCCCGAGCCGGGATCACTGATTTTTTTCGGCGCGGAAGGCCGAGGCCTTGAGGCGGACGAGCTCTTTCGTCAGCTTCGCGGCGCGCGTGGGGTCGGCGGCGGAAAGCTCCGCTTCCAACGCACGTATCCGTTCGAGGGCGTAAGCCGTATCTTTATATCTCATAGCTTTATCTTGCGTCAAAAACGCGCATTTCATTATATCTCATAGCCCTATCTTGCGTTAAAAACGCGCATTTCACTACCGGAGGAATTAAAAAATGTTGGTTTCCGCCGAAAACATGGCGTTCGGCTTTGCGGGAAGTCCCCTGCTGGAAAAAATTGATTTTACGCTGTCCGAGGGGGACAGGGTCGGGTTGATCGGCCCTAACGGCGAGGGAAAAACCACCCTGATCCGCCTCATCCTCTCCGAGCTGGAGCCGGAGGACGGACGCATTTTCGTCAAAAACGGGATTCGGATCGGCTATCTCGCCCAAAACGGCGGTTATGATTCCGAAAACACCGTTTTCGAGGAAATGAAGGAGATCTTCGCCGAGGATATCCGCGCGCTGGACTCGCTGCGCGAAACGGAGAAAAAAATCGCCGCCGCGGAGGAAGGCAGCGACGAATACCGCGCCCTTTCGGGCAAATACGAGGCGCTCAACAAGCTGATTGCCGCGCGCGACAGCTATCGTTACGAAATCCGCATCCGCACCGTGCTGAACGGCATGGGCTTTTCCGAATTTTACAATCAGCGCATTTCCACCATGTCGGGCGGCGAAAAGACGAGGCTGAAGCTCTGCCGTCTCCTCCTCGAGGAGCCCGAGCTGCTTATTCTCGACGAGCCGACCAACCACCTCGACATCAAAACGCTGTTCTGGCTGGAGGAATACCTCGCCGCCTTCAGGGGCGCGATCCTCACCGTATCGCACGACCGCTATTTCCTCGACAAGATCGTCAAAGAGATTTACGAGCTGGAAAACGGCAGGCTTTGCGTCTTTAAGGGCAATTATACGAAATATAAGCTGTTAAAGGCGGAAAAAAACGCGCGACTCTTAAAGGAATACGAAAAACAGCAGGAAGAAATCGCGCATTTGCAGGATTATGTAGATAGAAATCTCGTGCGGGCCACCACCGCGAAGTCGGCGCTCAGCCGCGTGAAAAAGCTGGAAAAAATGGAGGTTTTGGAAAAGCCGAAGCTGCCGCCCTCCCCGCCCCGCTTTTCCTTCTCCTACGCCGAGCGGCCGTACGAAAGGGTGCTGGAGGTGGCCGCTCTGGAGCTGAAGGCGGGAGAAAGGACGCTGCTCAAAGACGCCTCTTTCACCGTTATGCGCGGGGAAAAATGCGCCGTCGTCGGGGACAACGGCACGGGAAAATCCACGCTCGTCCGCGAAATCGTACGCGGAAAAAATCCCGCCGTAAAGGCGGGGAGGTTTGTCAAAATCGCCTGTTACGACCAGGAAAACGCCAATCTCAACCCCGAAAACACCGTGCTGGGCGAGCTGTGGGAACGGCACGTGTTATGGGAGCAGACGAAGGTGAGAAATATCCTCGCGCAGGTGAAGCTGGATGCGGGCGACATGGACAAAAAGGTGAAAATGCTGTCGGGCGGCGAACGCGCAAAGCTGGCTTTGGCCGTATTCGAATGCGAAAACGGAAATTTTCTTATCCTCGACGAACCGACCAATCACCTCGATCTGCCCGCGCGCGAGAGCCTCGAGGACGCGCTGAAAGCGTTTGACGGGACGGTGCTGTTCGTCTCCCACGACAGATATTTTATTCAGGCCTTAGCGGGAAAAATCGTAGAGCTTGCGGACGGAAAAATTGCCGAGTTCAAGGGCACGTACGAGGAATACAACGCCTGTAAGGCCGCCGCAAAAGAGGCGAAGGAGGCGGAAGAAAAGGCCGCGCTCCCCGCCGCCCCGAAACCGAAGGACGGAGGCTACCGAACAAAGGAAGAACGCGCCGCCGAGACGAAAAAGCGGCTGCGGATCAAACAGCTCGAGGAGGAAATTTCCGCGCTCGAAAGCGAAGAAAGCGACATCAACGCCCAGCTCGCGCTGCCCGAAATCGCCGCCGACTACGCCCGTTTAAGCGAACGCTGCAAACGGCTGGAGGAAGTGAAAAGCGCCCTGGATAACTTGTACGAGGAATACGAAACTCTGATATAAAAACACCGCCCGAGAAAAAGCTCGGGCGGCGTTTTTTTTGTTTTATTGATAATACTGCAAACGAGGGGCGACGATAAATTCCTCTATCAAGTAACAGCCTGTTATTCCGATAACCGCCGAAGCGGCAATCACCGCCCACCAGCGCCAGCCGAACAAAAATTTCCGCGTATGAATAATCGTCAGAATAATCGCGGCGATGACCACCATGCAAATATACGGAAACTCGTTGCCGCACATAAAAAGACAGAGCACCGTATAGGCGGGGATCATCAGCCGATAACCGAACGGGGAATCGGAATTTTGTTCTGCGTCCTCTCCCTTATCGAAACGCACCAAAAAGAAGAGTAAAAAATACGCGGCGACGGCGAACAAAATCGGATAGAGAAACATTTCCACGCTCCAATCATATCCGCGACTGTATCCCCAAGAAAGGTCGGGCAACGAGCCGTTTTTGATCAACACGGCGATATTTGTGCCGAAATTCCACAGACAGCTATAGGTAATAAAATTTTCGGAAGCAATCTGCGCTTTGGGGAAAATTTCGGACAAAACGCTTGCAAGGAGCCAGCCGATAAGCATATAGGCGACGATGAAAATAATTCCGTCCGTGATGCGATTGGCGCGGGCAAACGCAAAGGAATTGATCCCGTAAAGGCACAGCCCGAACAGCACGCCGCCGAAATATCCCGCCGCGTAATAGCCCAAATGGTAATAATTTTCTCTCAGCGCGACGCTCAAAAACCCCGACCAATAGGCCACCGCATACGGCACCATTACCAAAATCAGCCCCGCCAGGGTTTTGGCGAGATAAATTTTTTCCCGCTTGATCGGCAGGGAATAAAATTCGTCAACGCTCCGCTTGTTCATTTTGAAAGAATACATCAGCACGGGAACCAAAGTGCAAAGCACGCCGAGCTCGCCGTAAACGACGCCGATCTGAGGCGTTTCAACGGAAATCTGCCCGCTGGGGGATTTCCAGATCACGTTGCTCGCGGACTGCACCACCACGTATAAAATCGTCGCCAGCGCCGTGAGCACGACCAGCGTCCAGACGTTCTTTTTCAGCTCGTAAACAAAAAATTTCATCATTTCAAATACCCCCTGCTTTCCACCTCATACGTAAACAATTCCTCGAAATCGACGGGGATTTCCTCGATAAACAGCGGATGAAAGGCGTTCAGGCGGGCGACGATCTCCTCCGCGTCCCCCTTCGCCACGATTTTCACAACTCTGCCCGTGCGGCTGAAGGACATATAGGGCAAACCGAGAGCATTGGGATCGAAGCCGTTTTCGAACGCCGCCTGAAATTTATGCAGCTTTTCGACGTCCGTTTCGATTTCGCCCGAGCAGGTGATCGTCTGATGATCCAAAAGCCCATAGCTGTCGCAGATATCCTCGAGCTCGCGCAGAGAGTGGGAGGAGATGATCACCGTGCTGCCCTTTTCCTCCACCAGGTCGATGACGCCGCGCTTGAACACCATGCGGGCGAGCGGGTCCAGCCCGTCGAACGCTTCGTCCAGCAACAGATATTTCGGACGCACCGCTAAAGCCAGCGATACGAACACCTGACGCTTCATGCCCTTGGAAAAGTTACGGATGGGCGCCTTGGGGCTCAACTTAAACTGATCGAGATACCTTCCGTAAACCTCCGCGTCAAAATCGTAAAAGGTTTTGTAAAGCTCGGCCAGCCCGCTGCCGTTGATATTCGACGTATAATAGGGATCATCGGGCAGAAAAAATATCTGCCGTTTAGCGGCTTCGTTTTCATAGACGGGCTCGCCGTCGATCAGAATAATTCCGTTGTCCGCTTTCAATACGCCCGAAATCAGCCGCAAAAGAGTGGATTTTCCCGCGCCGTTGATGCCTACCAGACCGAACACCGATTTATCGGGAACGGCCAGATTTACGTCCCGCAAAACGGGAGCTTTGTCGTATGCCTTCGTCAGTCGTTTGATTTCTATCATTGCCCTTTCTCCTCCTCTCTCCCCGAAAATATCTCGCCGAGGAGCATCAAAAATTCCGCCTCGGTAAAGCCCGCCTGTTTCAAAAGCCGAAGCTGACGTTTCAGCTCCTCCAGCCGACAGCGCCGCCCGTCGTCCGCAAAATCGACGTACGCGCCCTTCTTCGGTAAAATACGGATATACCCCTGTTCCTCCAGGGCCGAATACGCGCGCTCCACCGTGTTGGGGTTGACCCCGAGCTCCAGCGCCAACGCACGCACGGACGGAAGCCTCTCACCGTATTTCATCGCGCCGAAACCGATCAACCGCTTATATTCTTCGACGATGTTCTGATAGACGTTCTGTTTTCCCTGCAATCGTATCTCCATGCCCTCCTCCCGATTTTTACCGACAGCTGCCCCGCCTGTATTATCTGTATTAAATATAACACAGATAATACAGTTTGTCAAGCGGTTTCGGAAAATTTTTCTATTTTTCCGCAAACAAAAAAGCCCCTTCGAAAAGGGACTTTTCGGCGCCGTAAAAAAAGCGCTTCACGGGGTGCGGCAGAGTTCGGCGACCGCCTCGCCGAACATATTGCCGAGCTTGAGCATACTCGACGAATCGTAATGTTTGACATCGACGGGCGTCAGCGTAGTGGCTTCGCGGTCGAAAATCAGGCCGTTTCTGCCCTTTTCCACAAGATCGGGCGCAAGCGTATCCAGCAGATAATTGTGCGCGCTCTTTTTCGAAAAGCTCAGCTTGGCCGCGTTGACGTTTTTATAAAAGGTCCAATCGGGGCTGTTACTGATATAGGCGTCGATAAAATTTAACGTATGCTCCGTCCACGCATATGCGTTAAAGTTCATACGGAGGTCGGAGACCAGCGCGGCAAGGTTTTCGCCGTATTCGAGGCTCCAGGCCTCCCGCGTCGATTCCGCGTCCGCTTCCCCCTGCATCCAGCACAGGCCGACGATCCTAGGGTCGAGACCCGCGTCGGAAAGGATTTTCAGGCCGCTGTTTGCGACGTTTTTGAAATACTGATAATTGTAATTGACGGGAGGACGGGATTCGCTGGTCCAACCCTCCTTCAGGGAACTGCCGCCGACAGCAAACTTGATGAGATAAATCGTTTCGTCGGGAAAGGCCTCGGAAAGATACTCCGCCATGCCCACCTCGGGACCGAAACATTTATGATATACGCCGTCCATCACGGCTTTGTTGCCCTGACCCAGCTCTACGGGTACGAAATCGTCCAAGGAATTTCCCGTCTCTAAGAGAATCCTGACCCCCTCGAACTTGCCCGATACCTTTTCGTATCGCTCCGCGCCGATGCTCTGCGGCGTAAGATATTCCGCAAACGTACAACCCAGCATATTCGACTGTCCCGCCATCAGAACGACTTTCGCATGTTCGGGCTTCGGCGCGGGCTCGGAGGAACCCGAGGAAGACTGAGAAGATGAATCGGAATCCGAAGAAGATGAGGAGTCGGGGGCGGAAGTCGGGTCGGAGGAAGAAGAACTTACGGAGGAGGAGTCGGAGGAAGGCCAAGATGCCGACGAAAAGGAGGACTGTCCCAACGAGGAACCGTCCGAAGCGGAATCGGCCGGGCGGGTCGGGCCGCAGCCTGCCCCCAGCCAGCAAAAGGAAAGGAAAAACGCAAAGACGAGAACTGATTTTTTCATGTTGCTCCTTCAAGCTACCCGCAACAAAAGCGGCCGAAACCGCGGCGGTAATATTCTTCTTTCAGCATACAACAAAAAAGTTCGATTGTCCTATCAATACTTCGGCTGTTCTTCCCAAAACTTACGAAAAAAGCCCCGAAAATCGGGGCTTTGGCGCAGAGAGAGGGATTCGACCCCCCGGATGTTGACATCAACAGTTTTCAAGTAGTTGGCAGGGTTTCCCCGTCCGTCCCCGATCGTCTTTCCTTGACGCCGATTTTCCCGCCAAAAACGCGCTTTATCGAAGGTTTTTCGCCTGTTTGCGGGAAAATTGCGAGATAACTGCGAGAAAACTGCGAGAAACAAATGAGATTTTTTATACCAAAACGCAAACGTCTTCCCGTTCACCATCGGCAAAAAATGAAAAGGAAGATAACAAAATGACACGTGAAGAAAAAATTTTACAGCTGGAAAAGATGCTCCGCAAAGTCCCCGACGCTTTAAGTCCCATGAAAGCGAGCCGATGTTCCCCTCTCGGCAAAAACCACATTTACGAACTCATCAAAAGCGGCGAGCTCCGCGCGTTCGTCTATAAAGGCTCTTACCTCATCGCCAAAATCGATCTGATCGAATACCTCGCCGACCACAGCGACGAGAAAAGCCGCCGCAATTACATGATAAAAAAGGACGGGGACAAGCGATGACGAAGCAGTGGGAAAAGGAAATCCGCAAGGCGTATCCCGCCCCGCTTACCCTCGACAGCGTGCGGAAAATTTTACGGATCAGCAAACGCAAAGCGTCCTGGCTTTTACGCCATGGATATATCCCCTGCGAGAACACGGGAAAACGGACAAGGCAGTATCGTGTCCGCGTCGAAGACCTCTTTGGGTATATAAAAAAAGCGGAAAAAGGTTTGCCCGAGGCGCAACTCCCCGCCGGGATTTTCAACGGTCATCCGACGAAAGGACATAGGCAATCTGTACCGACAACCTTCTTTGAGCCGCCGCGCAAAGATTTTAGAGAGTGGCTTGAAAAAGAATGGGCGGACGTTCCCGACGCGCTGAGAGTGAAAGAGGTTTCGGCGTTGACGGGTTACGCGCAAGGCACGATACAAAGATGGACGCTGAAAAAGATTCTGCGTTCCGTATGGGCGCAGCATACGCTCGTCATCGCCAAGGAATGGCTGATTGAGTTCTTCTCCACGTCGGCTTATCAAATCCAACGCAAGAGCGAACGCCATATCGGGCTACTGTCAAAATACTGCCGTAAGCGGTTGTCAAAAAATAAATAAAACTTTTTGCGTTCCTCCTTTTGTCAGTCGAAGATACATAAAATTTTTCAGGAGGAAAACAAATGTCCATCACAAAAGCAGAAAAGGAAACCATCATTCTTTTCGACGAAGCCGACGACCGCGCGGAAGTCTATACGCACAACACCAAGCTGAAAAACCGCCTTGCGCGCGCCGCAAGCAAACATCCTCAAACGTATGTTTTGAAGTATCAGAATTCCGACGGCGGTGTTTCTTATGAGTTCCCCAAGAAATATCTGACGGTGATGTTTCGGGAACCGATCCGCGATACCGACAGGGAACGCTGCAAGGCGAATTGCCGCAATGTAAAACCGTCGCAATACCGACGCGAAAATTCAACGCAGGAGCGCGAATACGGCGCGGACAGGGCAATCCCTCTGCCGAGGGAAAAGCCGCCTTAAAACGTTGAGGAACCTCAATGATTTTCGACCTTAAAATGCGATGGAACACAGGACGGACGGAGACGCTTTACGGAAAGGCTTAAACGGTCAATCCCCGACGTTTTTGAAAAGGCTTTTCGAAGAAGCAAACAGTCGGTTCACTCGGGTTATCGGTAGGGTCGAAAAAAAGCAGGAGAAAGCGTCGGGGTTGTAAACTGCCCCGAACGCGGCTCACAGCGACCCGCAACGCCGGTCGCACGCGGGATTGAGGGCATTTTACAGTTTCTTCCGTTTAGGGATCGGTTTTGCCGCTATGGCGTCACCGTGTGGGTCGCAAAAAGAAAAAACGCCCTGTCTGCGGGCTAAAAGCGTGGGTTGCCACAGGCGTTACGCAAAAATCACAAGACGCGTCAGAGGAAAAATAAAAAAGCCCTATCACCAGGAATGGACGTTTTTCAGAGGTGATAGGTGGCACCTGTCACGGTGACAGGTCAATGTGAATTAACCAAATAGAAAAGTAACTACAACAGAAAAGAAAAATATATTTAACTACGCGTGACACACGCGCGCGAGGTTTCTTTTGCGTTTGTTAAGGGATCGCAGTCGAAGAAATAATTCCCCGATTCATTCCTTATTCTTCTGCTTGGCATTAAAATTTCCTTAAACCGTTTTGTTGAGAACAACTACATGGATTGTCCTTCGTAATATCTTTCCTTTCTCTTGAACAGTACAACCACTTAAATTTGTCCATCCGTCGACAAGTGCCGAAACGATAGTTTCTTTTATAGCGTCGCTATGTTTACCATAGCTCCCTTTGGAAATTTATTCCGTTGCCAACATATTAAAAGTACTCGAAAGCTATTAAACTGTTATCTTTTATTTCTCTGCCGATGCCTTTGTACTATCCAGAAATTGCCGCATATATTTTTATAACGGAAATACTTTTTCTATATCGAAATTCAATCCGTTTTTCTCCGCATCCTCCCATACCGTCTGTAACCATTCCAAACATTCCGCATACGCGGTTTTCTCCCCGTACGCAAATTGATTTTCATCATCCGATTTTATCTCTTGCAATTCTTTTAAGCGTTCGACCAGCATAGTTTTTATGTAACACAACGTTTCTTTTTCTTTCATTCGTCCTTCATCCATTAGTACTTTTTAGCTCCTACGCTATTTTTTCTTTGGCTAATTAAATATTTTTGTGTGTTCCCTTTGAGGGAACACACAAGCCCATGGGCTTGACCTAATCTCTATGTTTAAATTTTAGCACTAATGTATTTTATTGTCAATATTTTTTATATTATTTACGCCGTTTTTTCAAAATATTTATCTGATTAATTTTCTTATTTATTTTTAGTAGCTGTTCAAAACTTTCTCCAAACCATTTTGTTGACGACGCCCGTGTACGATTGAATAATCTTAACTACTTTCGTCGAAACATTTTCGTCCGTATAATCGGGTACGGGAATTCCATAGTCCTCGCTATCGTTCATTTCTACTGCCGTATCCACCGCCTGCAAAAGCGATTGTTCGTCGATCCCCGCAAGAATAAAGCAACCCTTATCCAACGCTTCCGGACGCTCCGTACTGGTGCGAATACACACTGCGGGAAAAGGTTTTCCGATACTCGTGAAATAACTGCTCTCTTCGGGTAACGTACCGCTGTCCGACACCACCGCATACGCGTTCATCTGCAAATGATTATAATCGTGAAATCCCAAAGGCTCGTGCCGGATCACTCGCCTATCAAGTTTGAATCCGCTTTGTTCCAGACGCTTTTTGCTTCTTGGATGGCAGGAATACAAGATCGGCATATCGTATTTCTCCGCCAATTTATTGATTGCGTTGAACAGCGACAGGAAATTCTTCTCCGTGTCGATGTTTTCTTCCCGATGCGCCGAAAGCAAAATATATTTTTTTGGTTGCAAGTCGAGCTTTTTGAGAATGTCACTCCCTTCGATTTCTTTCAAATTGTCATGCAATACTTCTGCCATCGGACTTCCCGTGACATACGTTCTTTCTTTGGGCAGCCCGCATTCGGCAAGATACCTTCTTGCATGTTCCGAATACGCCATATTGACGTCGGAAATGATGTCGACTATACGTCGATTGGTTTCCTCGGGCAAACACTCATCCTTGCAGCGGTTCCCCGCCTCCATATGAAAAATAGGAATATGCAGCCTTTTGGCCGCGATCGCCGAAAGACAGGAGTTGGTATCCCCCAAGATCAAAAGCGCATCGGGCTGTACCTGCGACATCAATTTATAAGAACAGTTGATGATATTCCCCACCGTCGCGCCGAGATCGTCGCCTACCGCATCCATATAAACCTCGGGCTCTTTCAGCTTCAGATCATGAAAAAATACGCCGTTGAGATTATAATCGTAATTTTGTCCCGTATGAGCAAGAATACAATCAAAATAGGTGCGGCATTTATTTATTACCGCAGCCAAACGGATAATTTCAGGACGAGTTCCGACAATGATGAGAAGTTTGAGTTTTCCGTTGTCCGCAAATTTGATATCCGAATAATCAAGTTTGATTTGCATATTCTATACCTTTTCAAAAATATATTCCTTTAGATTTTCCTGTATAGTTAAAAATTTTTTTTAATTCTTTATCTTTTTCTTTACCTTTTAGATGTCCCACATGCAGCGATTCCTTCTGAATTTTTTCAAAATATTCTTCAGTAGTTTTAATAACCCGGGCAGGGACGCCAACCACAACTGAATTGTCCGGAATATTTTTTGTGACAACCGCCCCCGCTCCGATTATTACCTTATTTCCAACGGTTACTCCTGGAAGTATAATAACATTATTGCCAATATATACATCGTCACCTATTGTAATAGGTTTTGTTATTTCCAAATCAGGTACTTGGCTTCTGAAAAGTAACGTGCCCCCATCATGTGTAATGAATTTTACACCGTCTGTAATATGTACATGATTTCCAAGAGTAATTATCCACGGTTCCGTGCTCCACTCAACACTCCCGTAGATATACACCCCCCCCCGCAATTTACGCCAATCTTTTTTGCGTACTTTACAGGGTTAAATTTCCCAATAATTTTTCGATAGAGCATACGATATATTTTTTTTATATTCATTTTTCCACCTCTTCGTAAAAAGTATCAGGATGCGCAACATCAAACAGCTCGTTCGCCCACATCACCGTCACTAAATTTTCCGTTTCGCTTAAATTGATAATGTTATGCGTATAGCCCGGCAACATATGCACCGCTTCTATTTTATCGCCGCTCACCTCAAAATTCAGTACTTCGTCCGTGCCGATCTTCCGTTCCTGAATAAGCCCGTGGCCGCTGACGACGATAAAAAACTCCCACTTACTGTTGTGCCAATGCTGTCCTTTTGTGACGCCGGGTTTGCTGATGTTTACACTGAATTGTCCGCAATTTTTCGTCTTTAACAGTTCTGTAAAGCTCCCTCTTGCATCCTCGTTCATTTTCAAGGGAAACGACACTTTCTCTTTCGGCAAATAAGAAAGATAGGTAGAATACAACTTCTTCGCAAAGCTGTTGTCTGCAATCTCAGGCATCAGGAGCGTTTGCGGCTGCGTTTTGAAACTTTCAAGCAGATCTGCAATCTCCCCCAATGTTATATAATAAGTGGTGGGAACCGCACAATATCTTCCTTTCTCTTTTAATATTGTCTTCACGCCGTCAAACTCGCAGCTGTGAGCCCTGCCTTCCAGCGCATCCAGCATTTCCTGTACCAAATCGTCAATATAGAGAAGTTCCAGCTCCGTCGCACGGTCATTGACAGTAATGGAAAGATCGTTGGCAATGTTGTAACAAAATGTAGCCACGGCGCTGTTGTAATTGGGGCGACACCACTTTCCGAAAAGATTTGGAAAGCGATAGATAAGTACCCGGGTGCCTATTTCCTGGGCATAATTGAAAAATAATTCCTCGCCTGCCAACTTTGATTTTCCGTAATCGCTCTGCCCATACCTGCCGATGAGCGTCGCCTGAATGGAGCTTGACAGCATTACGGGACAAATATTTTTATGCTTTTTGAGCGCATCAAGCAGAGTACTCGCAAATCCGAAATTCCCTTTCATGAATTCCGTTTGATCTTTCGGTCGATTTACGCCTGCAAGATTAAAGACAAAATCCGCTTTGGCGCAATATTCGTCTAATAGTTCAATCTCCGTATTGACATCATATTCATAAATTTCGTCTATGCGGAGATTGGGACGGGTTTTGTCTTTCCCTTCCTTTATATTTTTTAAGGCATAACAGAGATTTTTTCCGACAAATCCCGCTGATCCCGTGATTAAAATATTCATGATTTTATTTTACTTGCTTTTCTTGAAACTGTCAAGCTCATCTTTGATGTATTGCAAAGAAGCGATCTTTTCTTTCGTTTCTTCTACATTTAATAATCTGGTATTATTGGAGTTAAATTCGGTAAGCAGATTTCTCTCCGTATCCCCTTGTTTAAAATATTTATCGTAATTCAAACCGCGTTTGTCGCAAGGAACGCGATAAAAATTGCCCATATCGATCGCATGAGCGCATTCCTCGTTTGTAAGCAGGGTTTCGTACATCTTTTCGCCGTGACGAATACCGATTACTTTGATGTTCTCTTTCTTCCCCCCGAATAGTTCGCAAACGGCTTCCGCCTGCGTTTGAATCGTACATGCCGGTGCTTTTTGGACGAGGATATCGCCGCTTGTCCCATGCTCAAACGCAAATAATACAAGATCGACGGCTTCGTCCAATGACATGATAAAACGGGTCATATTACCGTCGGTAATCGTGATGGGATTACCCGACTTTATCTGTTCAATCCAAAGAGGAATGACGCTGCCGCGCGAACACATAACGTTTCCGTAGCGAGTGCAACAAATTTTCGTCGTGGTAGTCGTGCGAGATTTCGCTACAATGACTTTTTCCATCATCGCCTTTGAGGTGCCCATCGCATTGACGGGGTAAGCGGCTTTATCCGTGGAAAGGCATATAACCGTCTTTACACCTTCGTCAATAGCCGCCGTAAGAACGTTTTCCGTTCCGAGAACGTTCGTTTTGACCGCTTCAATGGGAAAGAATTCGCAACTCGGTACCTGTTTAAGCGCCGCCGCGTGAAAGATATAGTCCACCCCATGCATAGCATTTTTTACAGAGGCGATATCGCGTACATCGCCAATATAGAATTTTATTTTTTCCGCTACTTCCGGCATTTTTGCCTGGAACTCATGACGCATGTCGTCCTGCTTCTTCTCATCGCGGGAAAAAATACGGATTTCTCCAATGTCTGTCTTCAAAAAGCGGTTAAGTACAGCATTGCCGAAACTCCCCGTTCCGCCTGTTATCATTAATGTTTTTTTTACAAAAATTTTCATTTAAATACTCCTTAATATGAATGCAACTGTTCATCTAATTATTTCTTAAATGTAACCCTTAATTTATTATAGATTATTGATATTAATCGTCTGATTTTCCCCCCGTGAAATCTTTTAACAACAACATAATTAAAACCCTTTGAATAATCTTTCCAAAATGCATCATATTCCTTCGACTTAGATACCGATCTTGTTAAATGTGGTTGAGTTGTATCTTCGATATTGACCGGGAAATAATTCATCTTATCCTTGATTAAATCAAATATTTTTATTCCCTTTTCTGAATTAATCATTGCAAACGATACCCCTTTTTTATCAAATTTTTCAGGGTGACTTTTATCAAGTCCCCAAAAATCCCCCATAGTAATATCACCAACGCGATCTTTTGTTGCAAACTTACAAGTGTAACATGATTCCCTTAAACACATATTCGAGAGAAAAAATCTCTTGTATAATTGTGATTCATAGCTTTGATTATCAACAGTTCCATCTTCAAAAACATTTGATTCTGTATATACATTCCACCCTTTTATTTTATCTCTAAAGATATGCATTAATATTTTTTTATTTGCTTTTTTTTCAGCATAAAAGATGTAATCATGTAGAATCAAAGGACTTACTACACCATGACAAATAAAATCAACCACAGTTAGATTTTTTGTATTTATTCTTTTAGCAGAAAGGAATAATTTAAGTGCAGCACACTGACAAGGAGTTCCAACAAAAAAGACCAAAGTATTTCTCTTTAAATCAGATGAAATAGAATTATATACTCCATCCAAATTACTTTGACTATATTTTGCTCCCCTCATTGCCGAATAATCTTCTGTAACTCTTATATGCTTTATTTCACCATTCTTAAAAATTGCGCCGTATATTGCCCCACGATTTTTTATATAATAATCTGCAATCAGTGAAAATAATCCTCCCGATGTACTTTGAAGTCTCTCTTCCTCATCATTATTAACAACTCCATATATGCCCCTGGCCGTTTTTTTCTCTAACTTCTCATTTTTTACAGGACATGCTTGAGTACATAGTCCACAATTCACACATAGTGCTTTGTCAATAGTCGGATATAAAAATCCTTTATCATCATTCTTCATAGATATCGCATTATATGAGCAAATATGCAGACATGCTGCACAACCATAGCATTCATTTTTCTTGATTTGTTCAATAATATTATTCATAATATTCACCGATTGTGTTTCAAAAAAAATTTAGGCATTCTCATCAAATCTCTATTAATAATACAGTTTGCACCAAATACAATTATTACATATACTATCAATAAAATAAAACCATAAAGAAAAAATATTGAATATTTATCAATTCTAAATTCAAGAAGTGGAGCAATAATCACCGTAAGTATAAAAATTGAATAATTAACTCCTATCGTTAAAAGAGTCTTTAATGGGCTTCGTTTCATAATTTTCTTTTCTGCAAGCCAATTTAAATATATAACTTTTAGAGGCAACGCCAAAACAGTAGCAAGTAAAACTCCAGTAATACCAAAAAAATTTACTAATATAATCGATAAAATAATATTAATTATTGCTTCAATAAGTGAAACATAACTGGTTTGCTTTGCATATCCAGCGACTCCAGACAAGTTCCCTGCAATATATCTACTCCAAGACAACATCTGTATTAAACAAAACAATAATGGTAGCCATTTATAAATATAATTAATATCCGTTATACCTGTTGTATAAAGACGTATAAACGGTATTATCAACAAATATGTCACACACATTAATATTGTCATGGCAGCTAAGAAAAATGAGTGGAATATATCATGCATTTTTTTATACTGTTCTCCCCCCTCAACATATGCATGTCCCAAATTATAATATATAGCCGAGTAAGCAGCGTTTAGCAATCCATTTATTGCAACAAAAACCATGTTATAGATAGAATACACACTTGATAAAGAGGTTGAAACAAAAATTGATAAAACGATCATATCTGTTGAAGAAAAAACCGTCCATGCTATTTCAGTAACAACATAAGCATTTCGGTCTACCAGTTTAACATCTTTTGACGCAGCTGAATAATCAATCCAACCATATTGCCTCCTCATATAGGTACGATAAATAAACAATGTAATAAGTGAAACTACAAAATAACCAATCTGAATAAATGCAATGTTAATATTAAATAAAGATAATACAATCCGTACTGTATTACAAAGTATCTTTGTCAACAAAGAAATAGTAATTACAATATAATTTTTCCCACTAGCTCCAAGAAAACATGTCCATGTGTTTATAAAATAAAATGAAACAACACTAGTTAATCCTTCAAAAAATGTATAAAACATTATTGTAAGATAATTAACTTCTGTTTTGAGTACAAAAGGGATTAAAACCGATAAAACAACAATTCCTATAAAATAGATAACAGAAATTTTCCTATAATATCTTTGCGCTGCAGACATATAGAATGAAATACCCTTTCTATCATTCTCTTTTATTGGTTTATATAGAGCATTTTTAGCAGATGCTGATATACCTGCCTCCAACAATGCCATATAAGTGAAAATTTGCGTTATTGTGCTAATAAGTCCATTGGTATCTGATCCGTAATGAATTAATACTATTCGCGGAATAACAAGTCCCATCACAAGAATAATTAATTGGCTACCGATACTTATCACAAAATTAAGTATTGTCTTTTTGGTATTAGTCATTCCTTTACCCCTATGCAATAAAAAATCTCTCTATTTTGATTATCACTTTATGAATTTTTTTAAGTATTCAAGAGAACGTTCTCTATATATTGCTATTTTTTGATTTACATTTTTATAATCTATTCTCCTCCAGTCACTTTCCTTGAAGTCATAGATCATATGCGATGAAAGTTCTAACATATTAAGTAAATCAACTATTCGAGAGTTTACGTTCACATTTCTGGAGAGCAGTGTATTGAATGGTTTATTAAAAGTAAGTGAAAAAACAGTACCGTGAAATGAATCTGTCATCACACCAGCAGCATTAGCAAAAAGTGAAACAAATTCTTTCAACGACACATTACTTTTCATTTCTATTCCATGAAATTTCTTTTGCATATACATATTATCTATTGCAATTACTTTTATGCCCTTTGCTGTAGCAAACTTTAGTGCTTCCGCAAAGCCGGTTACATTATAGCGTAAAAAATAGCAAAGAATATAATCTCCATGGGGATTTAATGAGGTGTCAATTAGTTCCTTCCATTGTAATTCATCTAATAGTAATACAGGATCACATGTTACAGGAACTATCTTATTAATCAAATTTGAAACAATTCTAGCACCACTTGTTTCACGAACGGATATCCCATTATATTGACTTAAAAGTCTAATATAATCAGCTCTTACTTGTTTGGGTATCTCTTGATAACCAAAACTTGCAGAATATGCAACTTTTTTTGTATAATCGTCCACAAAATCTAATAAATAGGTATAATCAGAATTTGATCCATAATTATTCCAAATCTGGTCACTACCAGAAATAAATAGATCATATATAGAATTTGTTTCTTTGATTGTATCTAATTTATAAACTTTACTGCTTAAATATTTATTTTCACTTTCAAATGCTCGAAAAGTACTTGCTAGTTTCTTCTTTTGTGGAAAGTTAGCTATTCTCTTAACTATTGCTTTTAAAGACTTTATATTTTTGGGCAGTACTTTGTAATAATCCCCCTCTATATAATTACAGCGGTAGTCAATGACTTCGGCTTCATGTCCCAAATTTTTCAATTTTACTGAAAGCGCAAAGGCTTGTAAAGCTGCTCCATAATTCAAAGCCCTGTGGTAAGTTATAATACCTATTTTCATTTTTATTTCATACACTAATATTGTTTGGATTTGAACCATTTTACGGATCAACAACATTACTTTGTTTGCATTGGTTGGATAGAGTAAGGGAAGAATTTTTTAAAGGCTACTCGACATCTTCCCAAATGGTATAATATAATATTATATTATTTTATAATATCTCATAGAATAAAGGATCTTGCGCGAATTATCTTTGTTGTCCTTAAAAAAGCCTTCCATTCTCTTAACCTGCTGGTAAAATAGAGTAAAATTATCCCATGAGTTTTTCATTATCTTTCCTTTCTGTAAAATTTATGTTATAATTTTTTCCGTTGAATAGAGGTCGCAGCTAACCTGCTTAAGACTTCAGTTCTTCCTGCGAAGAGTTGCGCCTCTTTCTCTACGTGATTGTGCGAATAAGCTGGATGATATTTTATTATCCTTTTTCCTAACCAGTCTGTACCTGCGTAGTGAAAGCGGATATCCTTTATTCATTCTATTTTTACCTCGGAAGCACTCTCATGTTTTACATCGGCATAGACATTGCCAAACGTTCTCACCAAGCGGTCGTTACGGATGTTTCGGGAAACATCATCGCCAAGCCTTTCAACTTCAAAAACTCTGCTGCGGGCTATGACCAATTCCTTTCCGCTCTTGAAAACAATTCCGTTTCAAAAGAATGCTGCGTCATTGGTCTGGAATCTACCGGGCACTATTGGTATCCGCTCTATTTCTTTCTCGTTGAACACAAATTCACGTTAAGGTATTTAATCCCATTCAGACTGCCGCATTCAGAGAAATCACGATTCGTAAGGTAAAGAACGACAATCTCGACAGCATCATGCTTGCTGATTTTACTCGGTTCGGACGCTATTCGGAAACGTATATTCCCTCCGAGAATATGCTTGCACTCAAGAACCGCTCACGCTTTTGCCTATCTGTCTGCGATATCTGCGGCAGTCTCAAAAAACAAACCATTGTCCTTTTAGATCTCGTTTTCTCCGAATATGCTACCGTTTTCTGCGATATTTTCGGCACTACAAGCAATTGTTGGAGAAATACTCTACTCCAGACGAATTCTCCGAAATTTCAACCACAAAGCTCGCCTATTTTATTCTTAAAGCCAGTCGTGGTAGAAACGGCAGAGAAAAAGCAGAGCTTATCAAGGCTACCTCTCAGAATTCCGTAGGCATTTCATACGCAATCGATACGTTCTCCTTTGAGATCAAACAGCTCATAGAACAAATCGAATTTATGGAAAACCAACTTTCCGAAATAGATGCTGAAATGGCAAAGTTGCTCGCAGAGTCCGAATATTCCGTCGTCACTACCATAAGCGGCATCGGTCCCACGTTGGGAAGTATCATCGTCAGCGAAATCGGAGATATCGAGCGTTTGAAACTTCTTCCAAGCTCGTTGCCTATGCCGGCTTAGACGCTTCTGTAAAACAATCCGGAGAATTCAACTCCACACAGAATAAAATTTCTAAACGCGGTTCTCCATATCTTCGCAGAGCGCTTTGGATGGCAGCTTTTCTGTCCTTGCAATGCGATCCGGCACTCTACGATTATTACTCCGTCTTCGCGCGAGAGGGAAATCCCATCGTCTCGCAACAACTGCCGCGGCAAGAAAGCTCTGTATCATCGTTTGGGCTATCATGAAATCCAAACAACCTTATTCGCCGCACATTTAATATTTTCGTTTCAGTGTCCTTTTCAGCCGTCCGCATACGAACGGCTTTTTTGCTTTACGTCTTACTTTCGTGTCACCCCCCCAAAAAAAATCTTAAATTAATACCATCTTTTGCTTGATTTTCAATAGCTGGTCTGGTCTTGATTTCTAAGTCTGAACTTACCAGCAACCCTTGATTACCTTTTTACGTACCTTTCATACCTCTAAATTTTTTACCCTATTTCCTATTTTTCGCTTGATATTTTAATAATTAACTCCTATATCTATACTTCATTTTTATAAAGCGCAAAAAACCAAAAATTTTATCAGACAATGTAAAAAATTTTTTTCTATATTCCTTTTTTTTCGATAAATCCTTAATCAAAAAGGTATATGAATATGCTTTTTCCCTATAAATTCTATTCTTATAAATTTCCCATTTTTGATAAAAGTAATTTACATATCCACAAGGATTATTTTTATACAGTTCTAATATATTTTTAGTATAACCATCTTCACAATATTCGCAAATAGTTATTTCTTCTGGAATATAAAGATATTTATAGCTAACGTCTATTATATCATATACTATTGATTCCGTAATGAATTTTTCACCCTCAATTACTGGAAATGGAAATTTTTTTATAACACTCGTTTTAAAAACAATTGTAGTTTCTCCATTAAATCCGTTATCATACAAATCATGCAATGTTATAATCTTTTTAGATACTTTAGCTTGTTGAATATCTTGTCCTTGCAATGTCTTCAGGAAGATAATACCCCCTATCGATATTCCACTTGGAATATCATTCATTGATTTACAAATTATTTCAACTGCACTATCAATTAAATAATCGTCAGAGTCAACACAAACAAAATACGAGGTATTTGTCAAAGACACACCGTAATTGTGAGCTCTCATTTTTCCCTCGTTTTGTTGCTTGTAATAGTATATTGTAATTATATTTTCTGATATCCATTCCCTGACAATATCCTCGGTATTATCCATTGACCCATCATCAACAATTAACCACTCGAAATCTTTATCTCTTTGAGCGCATAAGCTACAATACAATCTAAAAAGTTTATTCGCGCGATTATATGTTGGAGTAAAAATTGTCAATTTTTTCATAATTTACTTTTTTCCATGCATTAGTTTGCTAATATACTGTGAAATCTTAGGTCCCATTAAGTGCTTTATCTTATAAATAAATTTTTCATATCCTGTTTTCCAAGATTGCGTATAGTGATGAATAGCTCGAGTATTTTTTGTTTTATGCATCTTACCCGTTTTATAATCTAATGGACAAAAATAATCTTTTGGATAAATATTAATTCCTTCAACACTTTGAATTTCTTTACTATCTTTCAATCCATGTTGCTTCAAGATTTCCGTCGTATAATAGACAATCGTTGTTTGATTCATAGAGCCATCCTCATTCATAAAAGTCATTGAATGGTATATATCTAGAATCGTCTTATATAAGCTAAGTCCTATATTAGCAGCAAGTCCCAGACCTGGAGCAACATTTACCCCGCTTTCAATTGCCATGAAAGGTCCTTTTTCAAGAATATCATCTATTGAATTTATTAGTTCTACATCAGTATCAAAATACAAGCCTCCATTTTCATATAATATCTTAAATCTCGCATAATCACTGACAAATGCCCATTTTTTTTGTTCAAAAGCCTCTCTCGCGTATTGGCATGAATTAAAATTAAAATTTGATTCGTTCCATTCTTTTATTTCGTAGTTGGGAAGATATTTTTTCCAACTTTCAATACATTTTCGAGCAAGAGGGGGTAATGGATTGCCCCCAAACCAACAATAGTGAATTACCTTGGGAATATTATTGCTAATCATATGTTTCTATCCTTTTATACTCCTATTTTTTCCACAAATATAAGTAAACGTCATAAGCATTATAAAATATATCCATGTTTTTCCTGAAAAAGTTCTTAATGCGGTTAATCCATATGTTAAAAATGTCAATAATGGTAATATACAATATTTTGAAGTTAAATTTCCATAAGATCTACTAAGTTTTAATTTTGCTAATCTAATTAAAACACAGATTGCAATCAATCCAACCACACCATATGACATTATAATATCAAAAACTAAATTATGAGCTGAAAGAGAGAACAATTCGTCAATATTTTTACCGATGTTGGGATAGTTAATAGTGCCGAGTCCAAAAAGAAGAGCTCTTGTATGTGTACTAAGATATCTTAAACATGATATCCATATTTCTCCTCTAATCCCCACGCCACTATCTTCCTCTGAACGTTTAATTACATTTGAAATTATCCATTCAAAGCCATCCATAGTCAAAAAGCAAATAACGGCGATAATTGTAATACATATTACAAAGAAACCTTTCTTGCGTTGCTTTTTTTCACCTATAGAAAACAGAATCAAAAGACCAAAAAAGGCTATCATACAGAGATAAAATGAGCGACTAAAAGAAAGTACTGCTCCAAATACTGAAATACAAATTGAAATTATAGAAAAAAGTCTTGTCTGCTTGGAACTAGACTTATTTACTATTAAAAAAATTATATTAACAGAAACGCATATTGCTGCAAATAATGGAATTCCCATTGCCCCAGCTAGTGAAGAATGGGTTTCTGTGCCTAATCTATATACATACTCTGCTTCTTTGGATGCCCTGATAAATTGTAAGATTGATCCATATGAAAGAAAACTTACTCCTATTATTATAACTACACATATATTGAAACACAATACAAACTTTGTTGTATCAATTTCCATACTATCAATATTGGAAATCCATAGAATAAATAATAGTAGAAATGAACTTACATTAATAAAGGAAAATGGACTGGCCCCCGATAACAATGGATTATCATTTATAAATTCCAAAAGGAATAACAGCAATACGGATAGAAACGCAATATAGTTCATTTTCGCAGCTTTTTTACTGAAAACTAATTTAAAGCAAAAAATTAAAACTAAAATAGAGAAAACGTTTCTATTATTAATTATTATCATGCTTTCAAAAGCTGCTATTTGAATAAGTAAATAATATGCATTTTCTTTTTTTGAAAACAGCATTACAACTATAGCTATAATTATAGAAGCCACATTAAATATTTTATTAGTAGTTATACTTGATATTCCTAATAAGGAAATAACGATTATATTAGGTAGCAGTTGACGCATTAAATGACCATTTTTCAAATTCACACTAAAATTCCTCCGTAAATAATGTTAAATAATATTTTTTACTCCGAACATTTTTATCAGAAGGCGAATTTGATTGCCTGATGCTTTTTTATTAAAAATTTTTTTATATCGTTGACTAGCAAGTTTTATGTCATTAATAATTTTTAATGGTGAAAATTTTTCAAATCTAATAATTCTAATAAAGAATACAATAGTCGATATAATATTATAAGGGAACGGTAAAAAATATTTTTTAATTACATACGTATTCACATGACCATGCCTTTTTCGCTCAATATAACTTTCTCTTGTATGTTTACTTGGATTATGCTGAATTTTTAATATGGGATATTGAACAACTTGACCGCCATTTGTATAAAACGATAATCCAGCATATAACTCTTCAGAACCATATATTAAATTATTAGGATAAAGAATACCATCCACCGCACTTTTTCTAATGAAATGACTACATCCTATATAATTTCTGATTTTCGACCATGAATTTTGTTTGCTATTTTTTATAGGAAGACCAACCAACTGAATTTTTTTCTCCGTATCATAGCAATCAGTTCCCATCGCAGAAATTGACTTATCTTCATTCATATACTTATAAGCCTTATCCAAAACCATACCATCAGAAACAATCACTGCATCATCGTCAATAAAATAGCAAATATCGCCTGAAGCAGATTTAATTCCTTCGTTTCTGCCACCCGAAACGCCTAAATTATGTTTTTGATAGCAATACACAATATTCAATCCAGTCAATCTAAGTTTTTCAATTATTTGTGGTGTATTGTCGTTAGAATTATTATCAATTATGACATATTCATGTTCAATCGTAACATGACTTTCACACGACAAAATTGATTTTAATAGCTCTTGCGATCTATTACAAGTAATATAAATAATTGATAACATAAATGAACTCCTGATTTTTATAAGATATTCAAGATATATAGCTTCTATTTTCTGCAAAACCAATTTATATAATTTTATATTTCTAATATTTCCACAAAAACTAGACACGAAATAAAAAGAGCTATATATCAAAATATAAAATTTACTCCATATTAAGACCTTGCTGGATAGAAAAATATACAAGTTAATATTCGTTAAAATATTTGGAAATATAGTTGCCTTTTAATCTAGATGAAAGAAACTAATATACTTGTCTATTATATTCAAACTAAAAGTCTAAAATAGATTGATAATAATCTCAATATCCAGAAAACACTATAACATGATCCATAATGCACTCAAGTAACTTCATTATAAAAATTTTATAAAAAACCGATTTGACAATCTTTTTAGGCACTCCCATCTTTTTACAACTAACATACTTAAATTCACTTCTAATTTCTGCGATTTTAAGCTATCTGTAAATCATATTCTAATATATTTATATACATATAGAAAAACTTTCCTTTTTATTACCTCTTGCAAACATTAATAAATAGGCACCCGACAGGCAATGACTCCAAGGCTTTATAATAACTGTAATTCAGCGATAAAATTTTTAAAAGGCTCTTCCCAGCGATGGTAATCAAATAATTTTTTTTCAATAACTGGGATCGAATTTGCGTGAAGAATCTTTGTCATTTCCTCTTCTAAATTATCTTCTTTAACTATATATCCGTTTTTTTCATCTTTCAAAAATAGTTTTAAATCACTAGTATCGTTGGCAATAACGGCCGTACCGCATGAAATAGCCTCGACAAATTTAGTTGGAAATCCTGCTTGAGTCACCCGATTTTTAGGACGTATAATAATCGCATACTCGCTTTGCCTAACTATATTTAAAGCCTCTGTGTGGGATATTCGGCCTTCAAAAAAAATTTTTGTCTCTTTCGGAGTAACTCCATACATTTTTACAAATTGTTCTTGTGTAATTCCAACGATACGAAAAATAAAGTTATCTTTTTCTAAATTATTGAAACAAGCAACAACGTTTCCTAATGCCTCTTTTGTCACAGCTGGACTTCCGCAATATACAAAACGTATTTTATCCGTTTTTTCTTTCTCGGATAAATTTTGATACTTTCTATCCTCTAAATCCACTAGTGGCGGAACTACAATAATATTAGAAATATATTTTTTATAGTATTCCTCTAAGTATCGACTAATAGCGATCATTCCATCGCATTTTTTTTGATAACGCTTCATACATAATACGGTATCTATATATTTCACAAATTTTATAGGATTAAAAGAAATTTTATTTTGATACCATTCTGTACAATCAACTGCTACTTTAATATGATGTTTGTGACAATATCGAAGGAGCTTTGAAAGCGGAAAAGCATGAAGGTTATAAGCAATAACTAATTTTATATTCTCGTATTTTTTTAGAATCATCAAATACTGTTTTATATCTATCATTTGCCTTATCCAACTTCTCAACGAACTTGGATAAGGGATCGGATAACTTTCAAAACCGTCCACATCTTTAGGCTCATTAGAAAAAGAAACAATACTTTTATCTATCCCACAAAATACAACTTGAAAATTTAGAAGACGAAATATTTTGGCATTATTCAATACCCTATGAGCGGCGGCGTTTCTATCGGGTAACTCAAAGCCTCCAACATACAATATCTTTCCTTTACAATTTTCTATCATAAATTCTCTTTATACCAATCGATAGCTTCATTTAATCCACATGAAAAATCATATTCCGGGTCATATCCTAATAATTCTTTTGCTTTTGTAATCTCGGCGTTTGAATGTTTTATATCGCCTTTTCTGTCAGGACCGAATTTAGGCTCAATATTTTTTCCTAATGCTTTTGTAAGCGTGTGATAAATATCGATCAAATACTCCCGTCCGCCATAAGCGATATTAAACGCTTGTCCGGCAGCTTCATGCGAAGCCAAACATGCTTTTAAATTTGCTTCAATAACATTATCGATATACGTGAAATCCCGACTTTGCTTTCCGTCGCCGTTTATAATGGGCTGTTCATCGTTTATTAGCTGTTTTATAAATTTAGGTATAACTGCCGCATATGCTCCATTCGGATCCTGTCTACGACCAAATACATTAAAATACCTCATTCCGTAAGTATCAAGCCCGTAAAATTTGGTGTACAGCTTTGCCCATTCCTCATCGCAACGTTTGGTCAAGGCATATGGAGAAAGCAAATTTCCTTCCCTACCCTCTGTTTTAGGCAAATTTGGTTCATCTCCGTATACTGAGGACGATGAGGCATAAACAAATTTTTTCGCTCCTTTCAGCCGAGCAGCTTCTAACATATTCAATGTACCTTGAATATTGTTAGCACAATAAAAAAGCGGCATTTCAAAAGAACGCGGCACACTTCCCCAAGCGGCTTGATGTAAAACGTAATCCATGTTCTCACACGCGTTCATACACACGTCAAAATCTTTGATATCCCCTTTCACAAATTCATAATTAGGGTGTTCTAAAAACATATCGACGTTTACCTGTTTTCCTGTAGAGAGATCGTCCAAACAACGTACTCGATATCCCATATTCAATAGTGCTTCGCAAAGGTTCGAACCGATAAATCCCGCCCCGCCCGTCACCAAAAACTTTGAATCCGAAGAGAACTTTAAATCTTTATATCCCATAATTCTTCTCCCGTTTTATAGTCTCCAGTAGTTATAACCCGCCTTTTCATACGCTTGCCGATCAAGCAAGCCTTTGATATCGAGCAAAACTTTCTGTCCCTGCCCAAAAAACTTGTTGATATCTTCCATTGAAAGTTTAGAAAAAGCGTCATGAGCCACCGCTAAAATCACAGCGTCCATGTTTTGAATTTGAGTCATATCCGCAAAATTCAAGCCATAAAGTCGTTTCGCTTCGGCAACATCCGCAGCGGGATCAGCAACAATCGGCTCAATTCCATATTCCCGAAGCTCCTTTACAATATCAAAAACCTTGCTATTTCTTGTATCGGGACAATTTTCCTTAAAGGTAAATCCGAGAATTGCTACCCTCGCATTCTTCACCGCTTTTTCCGACTTAATTAAATTTTTAACTAAATTTTCCGCTACATACTTACCCATATCGTCGTTGATGCGGCGTCCAGCAAGAATCACTTGACTATGGTAACCAAGCATTTCCGCCTTATAGGTGAGATAATACGGATCGACTCCGATACAATGTCCCCCTACAAGTCCGGGATAAAATTTAAGAAAATTCCATTTCGTTCCCGCGGCTTCCAATACAGATTTCGTATCTATGCCAAGTTTATTGAAAATGATAGAAAGTTCGTTCATAAATGCGATATTGATATCGCGCTGGCTGTTCTCAATAACTTTTGCCGCTTCTGCCACCTTGATACAAGAGGCACGATGCACGCCCGCATCTACTACAAGTTCATACACTTTTGCCACAATATCAAGAGTTTCTTCGTCCATTCCTGAAACGATTTTTTTAATTGTTTCTAATCGATGAATTTTATCGCCGGGATTGATTCTTTCAGGCGAATAGCCGACTTTGAAATCCACGCCGCATTTCAGCCCCGATTCTTTTTCGAGAATCGGTACACACACTTCTTCGGTGACACCGGGATATACGGTGGATTCAAACACAATCACACTTCCCGTGGTCAAATTTCTTCCTAATATACGGCTGGCGCCCTCGACAGGAGTCAAATCGGGCGTATGGTCATCATAAACAGGAGTTGGCACCGCCACAATGTGGAATTTTGCCTCACGAAGTTTTGTTTCATCTGAGGTAAATTCTACTGAAGTACTTTTAATCGTTTCGTTTCCAACCTCTTTTGTAGGATCTATACCCGATTTATAAAGTTCTATTTTCCCTTCGTTTAAATCATAGCCAATAACCTTGATTTTTTTAGCAAAAGCGACCGCTATCGGCATACCTACGTAGCCAAGACCAACAAGTGACAATTTCTCTTTTCCATTTACAAGTTCTTCATAAAATTTTGTATACATTTTATTTTCTCCTTTGGATTCTAGTCAACTCCTCCATATATCGTTCGATCACAATATTTCTGTCATACTCTTTCTCTACTTTTGCCCTGCCCTTGCGTCCCATTTCAACCTTTTTCCCATAAGGCAACTGCAGAAATTGTTTTATTGCCGCCTCAAGGCTTTCAACATCTTTTACTTTACAACTGAAACCAGTTATTCCTTCTTCAAAGGTTTCCCTGCACCCCGAAACATCCGAAGCAATCACGGGTCTAGCAGAGGCAGCCGCTTCGAGCAATACGTTAGACATTCCTTCAAAATAAGACGGAAGGACAATGCAATGCGCCTTTTGAATAAACGAAATCACATTATCCTGTCTTCCGTGAAAAACAATTGCCCTCTCTTTTGCTGCTTTTTCTATTTCTACGACTAAGCCACCATCATCCCAACCGACGACATCAAAAAAAACATTCTCATATTTAGCTCGTATGCGTCGCGCGCATTCAAACAGTTCCAAAACGCCTTTTGACCGCATAATCCTACCGATAAATAAAAACCTGATTCCGTCTTTTTCTTCCGGATACTCCAGCGGAATAAATTTTTCTAAATTTACACCGCTTCCAGGAAGCAACTTGTGCTTTTCTGGATATAACTTCTTCTCCTTGAAAAAACGCATATTTTCTTCATTCTGAAAGAAAATCGTCTGAACTTTTTTCAACGCAATTTTGTATAAAGCAAGCGTTATTTTCTGTAATATGCCTCTTTGCTCAACGGCTATCCCTAATCCCGTTATATTCACCACACACGGAATTTTCAGTGCTTTACATGCCAGTGCTCCGTAAATATTGGGTTTTATGGTATATGTAAATACCATATCGGGCTTTATACTTTTCAGCACCTTTTTATAATTCGCCAGTAATTTCAAATCTTTAACCGGATTCGTCCCATGTCGATCCATGTCAATTTTTATATATTGGCATCCGAGTTTCTTTAAATCGTTAATCCGATTGCCATAAGGAAACACAATAAAAACCTCGTGTCGATCTAGCAATAGCCGTTCAATCAATTCTAAACGAAAATTGTAGAGTACAATATCATGATTTGCCAATAACAAAACCTTACTCATTTCGCTCCGTTCCCTTAATCGATTCGGCCAATGATACCTTTCGATATTCTTCTTTATATTCACTCATGCTTTTTTCATAAATCAGATTTCCGAAAGCCTTATTGACAAGTCCTGTAAAATGACTCATAATCTTCAAAAACCACCCGAAACCTTTTACTAATCGAACTTTCTTCCCATAAAGAGCAGCAATCATCTTTACCATTTCACTTGTATTAATGTATTCCTTATTTTGCGGCCAAAATATTCCCTGTTCTTCATTTTCTATCATAAGACGGACGAATTCCACCAAATTCCCTACATACAGCATCGAGCGTTCATTTCTGACAGACGGAAACAGCGGAAATTTTTGCGCCAATTTCGATAAAATCGGGTAATTGCCCTTACTTCCTTTTCCGTAAATCATCGGCGGTCGCAAAATCACCACCTTAAAATTATCATTTTCTAAGGCCATTAAACCTTTTTCCGCCTGCACTTTGCTGTCCCCATAACAATTTGCCGGCGAAACCGGAGTTTCTTTCTTTATCATTTTTTGTTTTCCGATTGGTGCGCTTTCGCCGTATACGATAGCGCTACTCATGAAAACAAACTGTTTCACCCCGTCTTCTTTCGCTTTTTTTGCCGTTTCAATCGTCAAATCTGTATTGATACTGTAATATAACTTTTCTTTTTCCTTACTGATTTTTCCATTATCCGAATGTGCAATCCCCGCTACATGAAAAACCGCATCATATCCCGAAAAACTTTTTTCCCGCCAGCTCCCGTCTATCATGTCCACCGTGTCCGTTTCATACCTCTCCGGCCACTGCGATACATACTTCTCAAACGACATCCCGATATAGCTGTTCGCTCCCGTTATGAGTATCTTCTTCACAACTCTTCCTCCGATTCCAAGGGGCCAATTCCCTTTTCACTTATAGCAGCTTCCGCCGAAACTCCAGTATCATCTTTCGGACTTTTAGTCAATTTTCCCTCCGTTTCTTCTCCACGATGCAATTCTCCCGTACCACCTTCCACGACGCCCTTGTGTCTGAATACCGCCGCTATCGTTTTGAAAAAGCATTTGCAATCAAATGCAACCGACATTTTTTCGACATATTCTCCGTCAAGCGCGGCTTTTACAGGTATTTCCAACTCGTCCCGCCCGTTAATTTGCGCCCAGCCCGTGAGTCCTGGCTTGACATCATTTGCTCCGTACTTATCCCTTTCAGCTATAAGATCATCTTGATTCCAAAGTGCCGGACGAGGACCGATAATAGACATTTTACCTGAAAAAATATTAAACATCTGCGGAAGTTCATCTAATGAAGTTTTCCGTAAAAACTTGCCAACGCGAGTAATCCATTGCTCAGAATTTTCAAGCATGTGAGTAGGCGTATCATGAGGCGTATCTACCCGCATTGTACGGAATTTTAGAATATAGAAATACTTTTTATGAATTCCGACTCGCTTTTGTTTAAAAAAAATCGGACCTCTCGAATCTATTTTTATGGCAATAATTAAAATAATCCATATCGGCATAAGAATAATAATTCCTATTCCCGATAAAATCAAGTCTATCAGTCTTTTAAAAAAATGCTTATACATAATTTTCCTTATATTATGTTGAACCAGATAATTATTATTTATAAAACGGCAGAATAAACTTATAAAACTTACCGATAGATATTATATCACAAGACTTTCACCTTGTCAATTAATTCACTCGGATAGGTCAAGTGTGCATATACTGAATAAAACTGCAAAATTATTCAATTTTAAAACATTTTTCGAGAAAAATATTCACAAAATTTTATAATTTTTTAGTTTAAATAGGCTAAATTTCGACAGCAGAACTATTTTTTCGCCAACTTCTTCTGTGAAATTTTTCCAAGGATAACTATTAATCCCCCCTATTCTTTTACTCCCCGTCAAAAATAGATTATTCACTTTATAAAGTACGTCCATCTCCTCTCCTTCTTAAACCAAACACCGCCGAACAGGTAACGTTCGGCGGTGCCTTTTCTCAAAATTTGGGCGGAATCAAATATTCGCCCTCGCTGTCAATATCCGTCCCCGAAACCGTAAAATTCCATGCCAGCCGCTTCCCCTCGCTGCTTTCGTTGCACATCAGAATATGCAGCTCATATAGAGCGCCGTTTTTCGCCACCTCCACGCCTTCCGCTTTTGTCATGGCGGGCGGCTTTCTTTTGGCGGGAAGCTCCAAATAACTTTTCGGCTTATGCACAATCCCCTCCCATTCGATGACGTTCGCGTTCCTCACGACCAACGTCGGCAGGCCAATAAATCGTATTTCCACGCGGCTTCCCGCTTTCACGATCCCCGATAACGTTTGCCCGACATAGTTGATAAAGCGGATGTTTTTCTTCAAAGCCGCCTCCGCTCTTTCCACTTCCCGATAGGACAATTCCACCAAAAGCAAATTTTCTTTGTCCTTTTCCTCTAAATACGTTGACAGCATATCTTTGACTTTTTGCGTCATATACCCCAAACAAAACACCCGAATATCCGCGATTTCCTTCAAAATTTCTTGCGGCAGCTGCTTGCAGATTTTCAGCTTATTGTCCAAATAATTATCAAATTTCCGCCTGATCGCCTCCTCGTCTATCTCAAATCCTTCTCTATTTTTCGCCTCGATCTCTTTCCAAAGCAAACTTTTCAAGGCTTGCCGACTTTCTTTTGCCAATCCGGAACGGGTCAACGTTCTATCCACCCACGGAAGATCGTTCGCATCGAGCGGCGACAAACGCGCTTTTTCTTTTATCATAAAGCTCTCCAACTCTTTTTGATAAAATCGGCGGTAAATTTCTTCTTCGGCTCTCCCTGCCTCCTCGCATACCTTTGTCCCGCGTCCGAGGGTTAACGGATAAAGAATGTCATAAAACCATTCCTTCGTCAAATAGTATTTCATAACGTTTCCTCTGTGCCATGCCCCTGAAAACAACCTTTCAGGGGCATTTTTCATTTACTGAAATTTAAAAGTTTCTCCCCGCCAGTTTTTCAATCTCTGCGCCCTCTTTATATCGCCTTTCCATTTCCGCCCTAAAATCGGGATAGGCGATATGAATAATTGACATTCCCGCTTCCAAAATCTTGTCTAAAAATACTTCGTATGCCAAATCGTTGCTATCCTCTCCCTTTTCAGCCTCCGCAGGACACGTTCTGTCCGCAAACAGTTGCGCCGCCGCATACGGCAGAACGCTTTTTTCATACGCCTTGATATACTCGCTGCAATCCGTCCGAACGCTGTCTTCCACCGACTCTATATCTTCTTTAAATCCTATGTAATGGCACATAGTAAATTCGGGAGTTTTTTGTTGAAGATATTGTTCCATTAGACGATGAGTAAGCTTGGCATATTCGGGTTTCTGCTCTTTGCTGTCACGATACTCATTAATCACGTCGTTTCCCAAGCCGATCAGGTGGATAAGTTTCTTTGCTTCTTGTTCATTTACTTCAAATGTCATGATTTTTTACTCCTATTTTTTATTTATATTTAATTAATTTTGCAGTTTTAGATTTCAAGAAAGGAATTTTCCCTATACATCGGGAGCGCGGATGAGGTACATACTATCTTTCAACAATTTCTCCTTCTAATTTATCTTTTATTTTTTTTATTCAATAAATTTTTATCTCCAATAAGAAGACCCATTCTTACCTGTCCTAAAAAGTTAAAGTATGCTGTAAAATATTTCAAAGCGTCTGATTTTCTGTCTTTTTGTTCAACGGGTTTATTATAGCATAAAAAGAAAGGTAAGGCTATTTATCTATCATAATTTTTTTATCGAAAAAGGAGAAAAATTGTCTAACTATGTCAAAAACACCTGAAAATGCACTATTTAGGGCTTCCCCTGCCTTTAAAAAGAGAGTTATACAACTAATTTATAAACAAGGTTGTTCTAAAAAAGAATTTGCTTTACGTGTGGGGGTGAGCGAACCTGTTATAACCCGTGCCACTTTGGACGGCATCATTCCTACTACACCTATTCTTGTCAAAATTGCCGATTCACTAAAAATTTCTTTGGAATACCTCATCTGTCGTACTGAAAATGAAAAAATAAATTTATCTAAATTTCCTACAACATTCCATGTAAGACTTGAACGGTTAACAAATAAAGCACACGTGAATTATGGTCAAATAGCCCAAAAAATGAGATTTCCTAGAACTTATTTCTACGAATGGCAAAAGAAAAAAACTTTTCCGTGTGTGGATTATTTGGTCGATATTGCCGACTACTTTGAAGTTTCCATAGATTATCTAATGGGTCGTACAGATACTCTGCATATCTAACTTCTTTTCTAATTTAAAAATCACATGAGGATAACAATATGTCAAAAATACCAGCAGACACACAGAAGCGTATCTCTCCCGAATTTCAAAAACGCTTGCTCGAACTGCTTGACGATAAAGAATGCACTAAAAACGAATTTGCGAATGCCGCAGGAATCAGTAAAGAAGTTGTGGCAAGAATTACGATTTATGGAATTATCCCTACCGTAAGGACGTTGATAAAATTAGCGGACTATTTCGACGTTTCTCTTTTGTATTTATTGGCGGAAAGCGACGATACATACTTCTATAAGTCGGAAAATCCCAAAACCTTTCAGGAAAGACTGCAATCGCTAATCGAAGAAAACCACACGAAATATTCTCAAATTGCGCATAAAATGCCTTTTTCTAAAAACTTTTTCTATGAGTGGGAACGCGTAGGGACTATTCCTTCCCTTGAATACTTACAGGCTCTTGCCGAATATTTTAAAGTTTCCCCCGATTACTTGCTGGGCAGAACCGACGATAGAAATTAACTGATTTTCAGATCAAATTTTCTATTCGTTACCTTCATTGAATATGCCATATCTCCAAACGCCTAATTGAAAACAGCAGCGTAAAGGAACTCAGATTATAAAAGCCCGCTTTGACGCATACTGAATTTATGTACTTCAACTATCACGCCAAAGCCAAACGATTGATTGAGGAAGGTCATTTGATCCGCTATGCGTTTATGGATTCCTGGGGAACGATTCGCCCCGCGCTGGTGCTCTTTTTCGACAACGAAAAGCCTATGCCTATCCGAGCGCATCGTTGGCAGGAATACCTTTCGCTGTTATCTGAAAGCGTAAAAAAAATTAACATAGACAAGCCCCCACTTTTCTATAAAAAAGTGGGGGCTTTTTATAATTTCGTCTTATTGTGTGAAATTTTGATGAAATTTTCATTTTTAGGGTAGTCAGTATATCATTTTTTCGGCATGAAAAGTGAGGGGTATTTTTTATGATACTATTTTCTTATGTGAAACTTTTACGAAACTTGCTTTTTTATAGTTGTTCGCAGGTCTTTTTTTCCTTTGTATAAGTGAGTGGAATTTTTATAATTTTACCCTACTATGTGAAATTTTGACGAAAACTAATTTTTTATGGTTGTTAAGGGGGCGATTTTTTGCCATAGAAAGTAGAGGGACTTTTCGAAACAATAAAAAAACTATAATTTTATAGCGCATAGCCCCTCTATTTTTTCCTTTGTATAAGTGAAAATTATTTTATATACGTTTTTCAAAAATCAAATTTCGGAGGTACTACCATGAACGCAAGAGTCTATTTATCCATGCTGAAAGATCAGCCCGAAGTGCTGACCGTAAGCGAAGTCGCCAAAATTCTTCGTATCGGCAAAAACAAAGCCTACGCCCTTGTGAAGAACAAAAGCCTGTCCTCGATCAAGGTGGGAGGAAAAATCATCGTGCCAAAAATGCATTTGATCGCCTTTCTTTTGGAAACGAAAAATTATTCTCTTTCTCCCGAATAATCTCCCTCAATCGCTGGACTTACGGGAAAAGGTGTGATACTCTTGTATTGCCGATGGTGATACCAGGACATTCGCACGACAAAAATACAACAAGGAGGAAAACATGAAACGAATCACAGGCCGCCTGGCCGAACGGAATGGCAAATGGTACGCCGTAATCAATTTATACACCGCGGAAAGAAAGCGCAAAGAAAAATGGTGCAATCTCGATTTGGAGTCCAAAAGAGGAAGCAAAACGGAAGCCAATCACAGGCTGATGGAGATTCTCTCCAGGTACAATCAGAGCGATTTGTACTTGTTCGACTGCCTCTCCCCCGCGGAACGCGAAAAGCGCAGGCTTGCCGCGCAGACGGTGGACGCTTACTTGACGGAATGGCTGGAGGGTTACAAATACAATCTTTCCGTGCTCACCTTCAACGGCTACATGGCAATGGTCGAATCGAGAATCGCCCCCTATTTCAAAGAGCTCGGCTTGTCTTTAAGGGAGATCACGGGCGACGAAATCAATGATTTCTACGCCTATTTACGAGGCGACGGACTGTCGGGCTCCACCGCGCAGAGGTATCACTCCCTTCTGCATCTTGCGTTCAAGAACGCCGTAAAAAGGCGGCTCATTCCGTCCAATCCCTGCGACCAGGCAGACCGCCCGAAAGCCAAGCAGTATATCGGCAGCTACTACAACACCGAAGAAATCAAAAAGCTGATCGACTGTCTGGACGACGATCCTCTGCGGGTCGTGATTATCCTCGCCGCTTATTACGGATTGAGGAGGAGCGAGATTCTCGGCTTGAAATGGTCGGCGATCGATTGGGAGGAGAAGAAAATTTACATCCGCCACAAGATCATCGAAAATAAAGCGGGCGGCACTCACGTCGAGGGCTACGATGTGATGAAAACGAAATCGTCCTACCGCACCATGCCGCTGATCCCCTATATTCAGGAAGTGCTGCTCGCCGAGAAAGAAAAGCAGGAAAATATGCGGCAGGCGATGAGGAAAGCGTACAGCAAAAAGTATCTCGACTATGTCTGCGTGGATGCCTTGGGCGAGATCCTGACGCCGCAGTACGTCACGCGGCACTTCAAGTTTATTCTTAGACACAACGGTTTGAAAAATATCCGTTTTCACGATCTGCGGCATTCCTGCGCGTCCATTCTGCTCGCCCACAACGTGCCGATGAAGATGATTCAGGACTGGCTCGGGCATTCCGATATGAGCACGACGGCGGACATTTACAGCCATATCGACAGTACAAGCAAGCTTGCGAGCGCGGAAGCCATGGAAGCGGCGCTTGCGTTCGACGATTAAAAACGGCGCGAAAAAAGCCCCGAAAATCGGGGCTTTGGCGCAGAGAGAGGGATTTGAACCCCCGGATGTTGCCATCAACAGTTTTCAAGACTGCCGTAATCGACCTCTCTACCATCTCTGCATAAAATTATTACGCTAATATACAATCGCGGGAAAACTGCGAATCGCCCTCTCCCCAAACTGCACGAAACTTCCCCTACAATCCGCTAAAACAGCGACATCGGGAAAATGCGCCGCAATGCAAAGGCTTACTTTTCAAGACCGCCTTCGTCTTACCCTCTTCGTCCCCTTATATTCCCGTCGGTATTTTCAAAGCCTTTTTATTATATCCCGTTTCAATAAAATTGTCAATGATTTTGAGCGCCTCGCCGATTTTTTCTCTTTCTGCTTTCGACTTGCTTAAACCCGTTTGACAAAGCCGGGGGAATGTGCTACAATACCTCTAACGATTCGGGAACGCCCGTCAAAGGCGTACATTTTCGAGAAAACAAAATATGAAATTAAAACCAAAATCAAAAATGACCGTGTGGCAATTTCTGTCGCTGGGGTATCTTATCGTCATCATTGCCGGCAGCCTGCTCTTATTTCTGCCGTTTGCGACGAAAGACGGACAATCCACCACTTACATCAACGCTCTGTTCACCTCCACATCCGCGACGTGCGTGACGGGGCTTGTCCCCTACGACACCAACACGCACTGGAGCCTTTTCGGGCAGATCGTCATTATTATACTTATCCAGACCGGCGGACTGGGATTTATGACCTTCGTATCCGTCCTGTTTAATTTGTTGGGCCGACATATGGGGCTTTACGAACGCAAGGCTCTCATGCAGTCCGCGGGAGAGGGACGGTTGAGCGGTATTCGCCGCCTGGTACGGCGCATCTTTATCGGAACCGCTATTTTTGAAGGCTTGGGCGCTATTTTCCTCTCTATCCGCTTCATTCCCGATTTCGGAGTGGGAAAAGGCATCTATTATTCCGTCTGGCACTCGATTTCTGCATTCTGCAACGCCGGATTCGACCTGATGGGCGGGGTGTTCGGCGAAGAAATGTTTGTCTCTTTTACCCATTACGCTGCCGATCCCGTCGTCTCTCTTACCATCGCCTTTCTCATTATCATCGGCGGACTCGGTTTCTGCGTATGGGGAGATATCGTCGATAACAAGGGCAACGTCAAAAAATTCAGGCTGCACACCAAAGTCGTGTTGCTGGTAAATACGTTGATGCTCGTCGCCTCCACCCTCCTCTTTTTACTTTTCGAACGCAACAACCCCACCTACGGAGGATTTTCCACGGGCGAAAAATGGCTGGTCGCTTTTTTCAACGCCACGACGCCGCGAACGGCAGGATTTAATACCATCGATCTCAATTCCCTTTCGGACAGCGGTTATCTGCTCACCATCATGCTGATGTTTATCGGCGGAAGCTCGGGCTCGACCGCAGGCGGAATCAAGATCAGCACGCTCGCCGTCATTCTTATGGGAATGGTCGCCGTATTCCGCGGCCGCAAGGATATCAATATCGGAAAAAAACGGGTGGAATACTCGCTGGTCAATCAGGCGCTTGCCATCTTTGTTTCCTGCCTCATCATCGTAATGACGGCGACGCTGCTCATCTGCGCTATAGAGCCCGACGCCTCGGCTTCATTCAGACAGGTATTATTTGAAACAGTGTCGGCTTTGGGAACCGTGGGGCTGAGCCTTTCGCTGACCCCTATCCTTTCCACCGCCTCCAAATGTATCATTATTTTTCTCATGTACGCGGGCCGAGTGGGAATCCTCACCCTGGCGCTCGCTTTCGGCGAAAGCCGTAAATCTTCGGAAGTAAAAAAGCCGCTCGACGCGCTGCTCATCGGCTGACGCACGCAGCTATAAGGAGTTTTTATGAAATCCATTTTATTGATCGGTATGGGAAAATTCGGGCAGACGCTCGGGACGAGACTGCTGAATATGGGCGACGAGGTTATGATCGTCGATAAAAACGAGGATATCATCAACGCTTTGGCGCCCAAATACACCAACGCACTAATCGCAAACTGCATGAACGCGGACAATCTTTCCACGATGGATATCCCCTCTTTCGACGTCTGCGTGGTGGCGATCGGCGACGACTTCCAATCCTCCCTCGAGATCACCTCTCTTTTGAAAGACCTCGGCGCGAAATACGTGGTTTCCAAGGCGACCACGGAGATCCAGCGGAAGTTCCTGCTCCGCAACGGCGCAGACGAAGTCATCTATCCCGACCGCGATATTGCCGAAAAGCTGGCCGTTAAGCTGAATTCCGCAAAGGTATATGATTATATCGAGCTGGACGCCGAATATTCTATTTTCGAGCTTGCGGTACCGAGCGAATGGTACAGGAAAAAGATCGTGGACGTTAACCCCCGCAGAAAATACGACATCAATATTCTTACGATCAAAAAAGGCCACAAAATCGTTTCCTCTCCCAATGCGGAATACGTATTTGAGGACGGCGACCACATGGTGGTATTCGGAAATACAGAAAAGATACTTGCGTTTACCAACAAGCGCAAGAAATAACCGAAACAATTGAAAACCCCGCCCGGGACATAAGCCTCGGGCGGGGTTTTCTAAAATCAAAGGAAAAATGGTCAAAGCTTTGTATATCGTTCCTTAAAGACGATGCCCGCCGTAAGGATAACCGCGGTGGCCGCCAGGCATACGGCCGCCCGAACCAGCCCGCCCAAGGAAAAATAGGCGCATAAATAAACGATAACGATCAGCGAGCCCGCTACGCCCGCGCCGCCCAGCATAAGAAGCACATTGCGCGCCGCCCGGACGACAGATTTGAAGCGCCGCCCTTCCGACGCTCCTTCCCCGTCGGAAAGCTTATCCCGTTCCAGCGAACTGAAAAAGGAAATCACCGCGCCGAGCAATGCGACGCCCAAGCCGACCAGAGCGGGAAGCCAGCTGCCCGCAAAGGACGAAAAGCCGTAAAAGCCGCCCGCAACGGTCAAAATTCCGCCGATGACGGTGCCGCCGATTGCGGCGTAATATCTCATCGGTCGTTTATTATCGTTTTCCATGGTTTTCCTCGTATGTTTATCCGAAAATGCTTTCTGCTTTATCTGTGCTTTCCCTTAAAGAAAAGCGCAAGCGTACCCGCGCCCGCATGGGTGCCGATGACGGGGCCGATATAATTGATCCTGATCTCGTGGCCGGGGAAACGCTCCTTTACCAATTCCGCGAGATATTCCGCGTCCTCGATGCAATCCCCGTGGCTGATGAATACGGGGTCGCCTTCCTCGAGCGTTTGCAGCTGTTCCATATATTTCATCAGCGCCAGCACCGATTTTTTTCTGCCCATCGTCTTGGAGACGGGCACAAGATGTCCCACGTCGTCCACGTGAAGCACGGGCTTGATATTGAGCACGGACCCCACGACGGCGGTCGCCGCGGAAACGCGGCCGCCCCGCTTCAGATGAAACAGGTTATCCACCGTGAAATAATGACACATGTAAGGCTTCAGGGCCTCGGCATAGGCCGCAGTTTCCTGCAGCGTGGCGCCCGAATCCGCTTTTTTGACGACGTAATCGACAAATAGCCCTTCGCCCATGGACGCGCAGAGGGAATCCACCACCGCGATGCTTCTGTCGGGATAAGCCTCTTTAAGCTCCTTGGCGGCGACGCGGTAGCTTCCCTCCGTACCCGAAAGCCCCGAAGAAAACGCGATTACGAGGATATCCTTTCCCGCGGCGAGATATTTTTCGAAATGCGCTTTCGCGGCCTCCGCCGTCACCTGATAGGTAGAGGGCATCGCGCCCGAACGCAGCTTCGCGTAAAACGCCTTCGCTTCCATCGAAGCGCCGTCCTCGCCCTCGTAGCTGACGCCCTCCATCAGAAAGCCCAGCTTAATACATTCGAGGTTATGTTGGTGAAAATATTCCTCGGGAAGGTCGCTCGAAGAATCGGTTATAATTTCAAAAAGTCTCTTTTCCATAAGTATATATATTATACAATACTTTTACGGCCGTTGTCAACCGTTGTCGCCGTTCTGCGTACAAAAAGGAGGATTTTGTCACGTGGAGAACGGGGCTTACTTGAGGACGTTGAATTTTTTCACCCGATCGGCTTCAAAGCCGACGGTCACCTTATAGACGCCCTTATCGCACACGATATCCATATCGGGCAGACCGTTCAGCTCGAAATATTCCCCGAAGGTCTTGGCAAAATCCTGAAGCACAAGGGACTTGCAGCCGTCGCTCATCACCGATTTGTCAGATTGTATCACGCTGTTGGTGCGCTCGAAATTATCTTTGAGTTTTCTCATATTTTCAAAGCCCTTTTCTTAAAATGCGGCGAATATTGCCGATGACGCCCGAATATCTCCTGGTAACGTCATAAAGCTTTTGTCTGTCCGAGAGCAGATTGCCCGCCAGAAGCTTAAACGCCCGCGTCTTGTCCGAAAGATTGTTGAGGAACACGTCGTCCTCTTCGGGAAGAATCCCGAGAATAGGCGTCTTCAGGATTTCCTCTATCTCCTTGGGCGAGAGAATCTCCCCCGAGAGCAGCATATCGCCGCGTACCATGTTGATGACGAGGGAAACGGCGGCGGGCTGATAGCTTTTGAGGACGGTGATTACCTTATCCGCGTCCCGCAGGGCGGAAATATGCGGAGTGGTGACCACGATTGCCTCGTCGGCCGTCGCTACGGCGCGGTGAAAGCCCTCGTCGATGCCCGCGGGGCAGTCGATAAAAATAAAGTCAAACTGCGGAGAGAGGGTGTCCAGCACCAATTTGACCGCCTGCGGAGAAATGTATCGTTCGGGTGCGGAATGGTTGCTGGCGAGGATATAGAGATTTCCGAAATCGGGATGTCTCACCAACGCCTGCTTCGCCCGACAGCGCCCCTCAATGACATCTACAATGTCGTAAACGACGAGGTTTTCCACCCCCGTCACCACGTCCATATTGTTCAATCCGAAATCGGTGTCGCAGAGAATCACCCGCTGTCCGCGTTTAGAAAGCTGCGCGCCGAGATTGGCGGCCACCGTGGTTTTTCCCACTCCGCCCTTTCCCGACGTTACGACGATTTTCCTTGCCATATGTACTTTTCTCCCTGCCGTTTTTCCTTTTTGCTTTTTTCTGCAAGGAAAATCATACCACACGGGAGAGCGTTTTTTTTGTTTGATTTTCTCTATATAGAAAGATTTTTGTCGAAGCCCTTGTTTTCTTCCCCTATAAAAGCGTTACGGAAAGGGTTTGTTTCCGGCTCTTTTGACCGTTAAAAAATTTTTTTAACTTTTTTTGATTTACCCCCTAAAAATACTTTACTTCACTAAAGCGATAGTGTATAATAGTGTCATAAAACGAAAGGAGTGAAAAACAATGAAAAAATTTTTAGCGATTGTATTGGCGGCGGCGACGATCGGCATGGGCGCTGCGGGAATGGCAGGCTGCAAGGACAACTTAAAACCGATTGTGGAGAGGGAGGATAAAAACATCGTGGTAGGCGTCACAAATTATAAACCGATGGATTACATCGAAAACGGCGAATGGGTGGGCTTCGACGCCGATCTGGCGAGAAAAGTATTTTCAAATCTCGGCTATACGGTAAAATTTCAGGAAATGGATTGGAATACGAAAATCGTTACTCTGAAAGCGGGCACGATCGACGTCATCTGGAACGGCATGACCGTCACGGACGAACTGAAAGAAAACATTCTGCTTTCCGACGTCTATCTCGAAAACAGACAATACGGCGTCGTAAAAGCGAGTGAGGCGGAAAATTATACTTCCGCCGCCAACCTTGCGGGAAAGACGGTAGCTTATGAATCGGGTTCTGCAGCCGAAGGCTTGGTGAAAGATATCGAATGTACAAAAAACGGAATCAATACTCAAAATGCCGCCGTTATGGAAGTAGCGGCAAACAAAAGCGACGTTGCCGTCGTCGATTATCTTCTGGCCGTTACGCTGACAAGCGAAGGCTCGGACTATTTCGGAAAACTCGTCGCCGTGGATCTCGGCTTTGCGGTGGAAGAATTCGCCATAGGTTTCCGTAAAATAGACACTCAGCTTTGCGACGACGTCAATGCACAAATCAAAAAATTGACAGAAGAAGGCTTCGTAAGAACACTCGCGGAAAAATACGGCATTGAAAATCAATTGAGAGCTTAAACATATGTGGGACGTTACCTTTACTCTGTTACAGGGCTTCGGCACCACTTGCCTGATCTTTTTTCTTACGCTGGTGTTCGCCCTGCCCCTCGGACTGCTGGTCGCTTTCGGGAGCATGTGCAAACTGAAGATAGTTTCAAGACCAATCAAAATGCTTATTTGGGTCATTCGCGGCACCCCTCTTATACTTCAGATTTTCGTAATCTTTTACGGGCCCGGACTTTTGTTCGGGTGGAAAAGTCTGGATCGCATGCCAGCTACCATCGTCGCTTTTTCCATTAATTATGCCTGCTATTTTGCAGAAATTTACCGTAGCGGCATTCAATCTATCCCTAAAGGTCAGTACGAGGCGGGACAGGTACTGGGTATGTCACGTCCACAAATTTTTACGAAAGTAATTCTTATGCAGGTGGCGCGTCGCATTCTTCCCCCCATGAGCAATGAGATTATTACTCTAGTCAAGGATACTTCCTTGGCAAGAGTAATCGTCGTACAGGACATTTTATATCTGGCCTCCGAACGGTACGCAGCAGTCGGCATCATCTGGCCGCTGTTCTATACGGGCGTTTTTTACCTGCTCTTTGTGGGAATTTTGACGTTGCTGTTCAATTACCTCGAAAAGAAAATGAGCTATTACCGCATTTGACGGCAAACACGGAGAAAAGATATGGCCTTTCTGGAAGTTAAAAATCTGCGCAAACGCTTCGGGGATACCGAGGTGTTGAAAGGAATCGGCTTCACCCTCGAAAAGGGTGAGGTTATTTCCGTAATCGGCTCCTCGGGCAACGGCAAAACCACCCTGCTGCGCTGTCTCAATTTTCTCGAAATGCCCGAAAGCGGAAGCATTTCCGTAGGCGGCGAGGAGATATTCGACGCGCAAAAAAAATATACCGACGCCGTGCTTCGGCAAAACCGCCTGCGTTTCGGGCTGGTGTTTCAAAGCTTCAATCTTTTCCCGCAATATTCGGCGTTGAAAAACGTGCAGCTGGCGCTTGACCTGCAAGCGAAGGAACGCTTCAAAAAGCAAAAAAAATCCGCCGCGGAATTAAAGCGCGCCCTTTCGGAAAACGCTTCGGCGGCGGAACAAATATTGACGGACGTGGGATTGAAGGACAAGCTGAAAAATTACCCCTGCGAATTGTCGGGCGGGCAATGCCAACGGGTGGCGATCGCGCGCGCCCTCGCCTTGAAGCCCGAAATTCTCTGCTTCGACGAGCCGACCAGCGCCCTCGATCCCGAACTGACGGGCGAGGTATTGCGGGTGATCAAAGGCCTGAGAAGCGCAGAACGCTCGATGATCATTGTCACGCACGAAATGCAGTTTGCCAAAGAAATTTCCGACAAAGTGATCTTCATGTCGGACGGAGTGATCGAAGAGGAAGGCACTCCCAAACAGATCTTTGAAAATCCCGTCGGCGAAAAGACAAGGGCCTTTCTCAAAAATTACGCCGACGGAAACGCAAGAGGCGAAATATGACCGACAAACAAACCATGCACGATTACCTTTTGGATCGGCTGACGAAGCTGGACACCCCCGAGGAATGCGAGATATTTCTTCAGGATCTGTGCACTTTTGCGGAGGTGGATAATATGGCCCAGCGGCTGTATTCCGCAAAGCTGATGCTGGAGGGAAAGACGTACTCGCAGGTAATCGAGGAGACGCAGATCTCCTCCGCCACCTTAAGCCGCGTTTCGGTGTGCATCAAACACGGCAACGGGGGTTACCGCACCGTTATCGAAAAATAATCGGACAAAGCTTTTCTTTCCGACGGATACGGAGTTTTCGTACCCGCGGTTTTTTGTATCTCTTTTTGCTTTATTTGTTGCGTTTATAAAGCTCCGAGCACACCTCGGACAGCTTCACGCCCTTTTCCGCCAGAAGCACCATCATATGATAGAGGAAATCCGCCGCTTCCGCGGCCACTTTGGAATTGTCGTCGTTTTTGGATGCGATGACAAGCTCCACCGCCTCCTCCCCCGCCTTCTTGGCGATCTTGTCGATGCCGCGGGCAAACAAAAAGCTTGTATAGGACCCTTCTTCGGGGTTCTTTTTTCTTTCTTCCACAATGCGCTGAAGCTTGCCGAACATTTCGCCGCCGATTTCGTTGTCCTCGCCTTTGATCTGCTCCGCAAAGCACGTATATGTCCCCGTATGGCAGGCGAAGCCCTTTTGGCGCACCTTCAGCAACAGACAGTCCTTATCGTCGTCGAGGAACGCCGTAACCACTTTCTGCGTGTTGCCGCTCGCCTCGCCCTTTTTGCGGGGCAGGCCGCTCGCGGGGTCGTAATAATAAACGTACCCCGAAGCGAAGGTCTTATCGACGCATTCGCGGTTCATATAGGACTGAAGAAGCACCTCTCCGCTTTCGTAATCCTGCGCGATCACGCAGACCAGACCGTTTTCGCCGAATTTCAGCTCGTCCGTATTCACTTTTTTCGTTTTCATCTCAAACATCTCGTAACCTCCGCGGCGGGATATTTTTTCCGCCGTCTGAACTTCTCTTTTATTATACTACAAAATCCGCGTTCCGTCAATATGTATAAATAAAAAATTCAGTGTAATATTTTTTTCACAAATTTCGATTTTCCCGCAAAAAAAGAAAACGGACCCCGTTTGAAGGAGCCCGCATATGCGGCTTGCGGCAAATATTTATTTTTTCCCCATTCCGCGTATAGCTGTCTCGACAAACCGTATTTTCTGTTTAAGCGTTTCTGCCCGATCGTTCAGTCCGATATGGAAAACTCCGCCTCCTCGATATCGAGTTTATCCATTTTCACCGCAAAGCATCTCTGCATAGGCGTCGAAGCGTCAGGAATTGAAGGGTATGCGAAGCAGCCTTTCGGACGCACACTTTTTACTTTTATCTCCAAAGCTTGGTTATCCACGGAAATTTTATTAATCTCATAAGGTCTGCCCATATAATAACAGGTAAAAAAGCAAAGCACCAGCATTTCCTTTTCAAAATCTATGTCTATCCAAGCTTCTGCAAATATACCGTCAAATGTTTCTTGGTCTTTGACGACATGCTTTATGGATTTGGGGCAGGATTCACCCGCATAGCCGCCGTCTCCGTAATACGCGTTCTGCGTCAGGTTGGCTTCCAAAAATTCCTCCTTCATTTCCGATTGCGCGTTGTCGTAGATTACGGCATTATATCGTACGTTACCGCATGCCGCCGTCATACAAAATACGGCGGCCGTAAGCATTGTAATAAATATTTTCTTCATTATCGTTTTTTCCTCCCCCGATTTATATTATACCGCGCAAAGGCTCTTTTGTCAATAGCCAAAAAAGAAAACGGGGAAAACTCCCCCGCTTTCTTTAATTGAGCACCACGTCTTTTAAGCTGTTATATTTTTTAATCGCCGCTTCGCGCAGAGCCGCCGTATCGAAGTGCCCCTCGAAGGCCTCGTCCGACATCTTTTTCGCCGCAAAAATGACGCTCGTCGAATATTGCAGATTTCGTATCTCGTTAAGCATTTTTCCCGACTGCCGCGTACCGAAAAAGTCGCCGCTACCGCGCATTTCCAAGTCCTTTTCCGCGATTTTGAAACCGTCGGTATTGTTTTTTAAGGTCAGAAGCCGCTCCCGCGCCGTTTCCCCCTCCGCCCCCATCAAGAGGAAGCAATAGCTCTTGTCCCGCCCGCGGCCGACGCGCCCCCGAAGCTGGTGCAGCTGGGACAGGCCGAAGCGTTCGGCGTTGTAAATCACCATAATTGTGGCGTTGGGCACATCGACGCCGACCTCGATCACCGTCGTCGAAACGAGACAGTCGTACGCCTTATCCTTAAACGCCTGCATGATCTCCGCTTTTTCCTTATCCTTCATGCGGCCGTGTAGCAGAGCGAACCTGACGAAGGGCAGACGGTTTTTCAGCTCCTCGAACAGCTCCTTCACGCTGATAAGCGTCCCCTCCTCGTCGTCCTCGTCGATTTTCGCGCAGACGAAATACGCCTGTTTCCCCGCGCGCGCTTCCCTGCCGATATAGTCCAGCATATCGTCGTAACGGTTTTCGGAAATAATGCTCGTCGCCACCTCCTGCCGCGCCCTGGGCTTATCGGAAATGGTGGTGATGTCGAGGTCGCCGTAAAAAATCAGCGACAGCGTTCTGGGAATGGGCGTCGCGCTCATCACCAGCATGTCCGCGCCCTCTCCTTTTTCCGCCAAAGCGTTTCTCTGCGCCACGCCGAAACGGTGCTGCTCGTCGCAGACGATAAAGCCGAGGTCGGGGATCTCCACGTCCCCCTGAAGCATGGCGTGCGTACCGCATACGATATCGATTTCCCCGCCCCTGAGCCTTGCTTTCAGCTCCCGCTTCTCCCTGGCCGTCATGCCGCCCGCGAGATAGCCCACTCTGCACTCGGGAAAATACTTTTTCAGCAACGCGAAATTTTGCGCCGCCAGCACCTCCGTCGGGGATAAATACGCCGCTTTGAGGCCGCTTTTCACCGCCATATAGATCCCGCAAAGCGCCACGGCCGTCTTGCCGCTGCCCACGTCCCCCTGCAAAAGGCGGTTCATGCGGGAGGGCGAGTGCAGATTTTCGAAAATCTCGTTGACCGCGCGTTTCTGTCCGTCGGTAAATTCGAAGCCGAAGCGCAGGGCAAACTCCTTCACCTGAGCGGCCGTCACCGAATATTTATGAATACGCACGTCCTCCTTGTCCCCTTTGATAAGCTTGAACGCGGAAATGAGGACGAAATATTCCTCCGTGGCGATGCGCTCCGCGGCGGAGTCCTTCGCCGCCATATCGGGCGGATTGTGTATGTCGAAATAGCATTTTTCGAGGGGCGCCAGGCCGTATTTTTCTATAATCTGCGGCGGAATGACGCTGTCTATCTTCGCCTTTTGAAGGGCCTCCTTTACGGCGTCCCGCACGATCTTCTGCGACAGGGAACCCTTGAGCGAATACACGGGCACGATTCCCTTTAAGCGGTAATTTTTATCCAGCGGCTCGAAGGTGGGATTGACGAGGGAAATCTGGCCGTACTTGTTCTGCACCCGCCCGTAAAACAGGTATTCCCCCGCCTTGAGCTTATCCCGCACATAGGGCTGGTTGAACCAGACGACGGTAAACGGCAGGCCGTCCTGATTGCAGTACGCCTTCACCGTCTTTAAGCGGCTCATGTAATTGACGTGCGCGACCTGCACCACCTCGCAGGCGACGAGGGCCATATCGTTGTGATATGCGCCGCGCAGGGAGGAACGCTCGGTGAGGTCGAGATAGGCGCGCGGATAAAAGCGGACGAGATCCTCCGCCTCGAATATTCCCAGCTTATTGAAATCCTTTTCCCGTTTTTCGCCGACGGCGCGGAGCAAGGACAATTTCACGGCACGCCTCCTTTCGATTTTTCAAACGATAAAGCGGAAGAACCGACTCCGCCGCTCCTCCCGCTTCCGTAACTTCTATATATGCAAGAGACTTCCGTCTCCGTTTTAAGGAGTTTCCTCCTCTTCTCTCATTTTAATTTGCGGAAATTGCCGAATAATTATACTTTATTCCAAGGAAATAATGTAATAATATACGGGCTGGCCGCCGCTGTGGTAATCCACGTCGCAGTCGGGATACTTTTCCGCGATCACGCCGCAAAGCGCTTCCGCCTCGTCCTCTTTCACGTCCTCGCCGTAATACAGCGTAATGACCTGATGCGAATCCTCCTTCATGTGCGCCAAAAGCTTCATCACCGTCTCTTCCACCGACGACGACTTTGCCAAAATCTTTTTGTCGTCCAGGCCGATGATGTCGCCCTGCTTGATGGAGAACCCGTTCATGCTGGTGTTGCGCACCGCATAGGTGACCTGCCCCGCCTTCACGTTGTCCATCGCGTGGATCATGTTGGTCTTGTTTTCCTCGGCGCTGGACTCGGGATTGAACTCGAGCGCGGCCGCGAACCCCTGCGGAACGTTTTTCGTCGGAATGACGTGGATCGTGCGGTTTTCCGTCAACGCCTTTGCCTGCTCCGCCGCCAGAATGATATTTTTATTGTTGGGGAACACAAATACGTGCTCCGCGTTGATTTTCTGCGCCGCCGTCGCGATGTCGCTCGCCGAAGGGTTCATGGTTTGTCCGCCCTCTATGACGCGATCGACAAACAGATCCTTGAATATCTCCGCCAGCCCCTGCCCCGCGCAGATGGCCAGCATGCCCATCTCCTTCTTTTCCGCTTCGCGCTTGGCTTTCAGCTGACGGTTCTGCTCCAGCATGTTTTCTATCTTCGGACGGTCGAGCTCGCCCAGCTCCAGCGCGTAAGTGAGCGCCACGCCGGGCGTATTGGTATGCACGTGCACCTTCACCATTTCGAGGTCGCCGATGCAGATGACGCTGTCGCCCAGATTCATCAGCCGCTCGCGCAGTCTGTCGATATCCGCCAGCGTCGTGCTCTTTTTTAGGTTGATGATAAAAAATTCGGTACAGTAGGCAAACTGTATTTCACCCAGATCGAGGTTTATAATATCCGAGTTATCCCCGAAATCCTCCTGCGGCTGCGTTTCGGCCTGCGTCTGTATCTCGCCGGCGATCTCCTCGCCCGTCAGCGCCGCCAGAAAGCCCCGGAAAATGGTCATCAGCCCGACGCCGCCGCTGTCCACCACGCCCGCTTTTTTCAAAACGGGAAGCAGTTCGGGGGTCAGGGCCAGCGCCTTGTCACCCTCCGCGATGACGTCCGCGAAAAACTCCTCAAAATTTTTCTTTCTCGAAGCGGCCTTGCCCGAATGTTCGCTCATCATGCGCACAACCGTCAGAATCGTGCCTTCCTTGGGGACGGATACGGCCCCGTAAGCGACCTTTGTGCCCGCCTCCATGGCCTTTGCAAAGGTGCGGGTGTCGAATTCCTTGCCGCATTCGCGCAATACCGAACAGATCCCCCTCAAAATCTGGGACAGAATAACGCCCGAGTTGCCCCGCGCGCCCTTGAGCGCGCCCTTGGAGACGCTGTCGCATACCTCCATAAAGGCATTGGAAGGACAGGCGGAAAGCTCCTTTACCGCCGACTGCATGGTGAGAGACATGTTCGTGCCCGTATCTCCGTCGGGAACGGGAAACACGTTGAGCGCGTCCACCTTGCTTCTGTTATTTTCGAGAAGCCGAGCACCGCACAGGATCATCTTGCGGAATTCGGTGCTGTTTATCGTTTTTTGCATTATACATGCTCCTTTGGTCTTGATAAAAAATAAAGGGGTATTCTGCAGCCGCCTGCGATAGAGTGAAGGATAAAAACGCGGCTTAAAAAACGGTCGTAATTTTAAGTAAAAACCCATGGAAAAAATCACATGGGAAAAATGCGCAGCCGAAAACGGCCCGCATCGCTTTTACAGTTTTACCCCGATGACGTTTACGTTTACCGTGTCCACGATCATCCCCGTGAACTTTTCCACCTTGTATTTGATCGCTTCCTTCAAGGATTCGGCGACGGCGTTCAACGAAACGCCGTACTTCATCATCACATAAACGTCGATATAAATTCTGTTCCCGGAGGTCGTCACTTTTGTGCCCCGTCCGCCGATATCTTTTTTCAGAAGCTCGGACAGGCTGTCGGTAAAACGGCGCGAAACCATCTCCACAATGCCGTAGCATTCCATGGCGGTATGCGAGGCAATTTTGGCGATGGCGAGATCCGATATGGAAATTTTACCGTAAGCGTTGCTTGTATTGACAGACATAATCATTCTCCAAGTTCTTTCCTATTGTACATCATTTCCGCGCGTTTGGCAAGCAAAAATTTTCCTTTTGTAAATATTTTTTTATTTTTTTGTTTTTCGGGGTGCGTTTTTAATTGCTTTTTCGGCGCGATCATGCTATATTATTAATACTTGCTTTGCGCCCTACGGGCGGGAAGGCAAATTCATACGGTAATTTTATCCCGATCGGAGGTGTCAATATGTCAAGAGTATGCAGTATCTGCGGTAAGGGTCAGGCAAGCGGCAACAACGTCAGCCACTCCAATCGTAAGACGAGAAGAACGTTTAAGGTCAACGTCCAGAAGGTCTCCTATGTTCAGGACGGCAAGGAACAAAACGGCTACGTCTGCGCAAGATGCTTGAAGAAAGCGGAACGTGCCTAAATCACGGAAATTGAGGCTGCCTTTTTATAAGGCAGCCTTTTTTTCGTCCCTTGGCTTCTATGCTATGCGAGCGGCGGCGGAAATATTCTCAATACGTTTGTAAGTGCAAGCTTTTCGAGCAGGCGGGGGGAAAGCCCCGCCCTTTCCATGTCCTCGAAAAAGCGCGGCATCTCGTCCGCGCCCGCATACAGCGGGTCCTCGCTTCCGTCGAAATCCGTCCCGATCGCAACGACGTCCTCTCCGCCGACCGCGACGATGTGTTTTACGTGCGCCGCAAGCCCCGCCGCGCCCGCAAATCGACGCACGAAATTGACGCCTACGACGCCGCCGAGCCGCGCCAGGGTCTTTATCTGGGCGTCGGTTAAATTGCGCCTGTGGGGGCAAATGCCGCGCGCGAGCGAGTGGCTGGCGACGAGCGGCACGCCGAAGCTTTTCGCCATGTCCGCCAGCTCGAAAAATCCGTCGTCGGAAAGGTGGGACACGTCGGCGTAAATCCCGCGGGAAAACAGCTCCTCCGCCACGCGGCGGCCGAAGGGCTTCAGCCCGCCCCGCATGCCGCAGGGAAAGCCGAGACAGTTTTCGTCGTTCCAGGTAAACCCGAACATCTTTACGCCCGCGGCAAGCAGCGTCTCCAGCCGCGAGAGGTCATTTTCCAGCAGTCCCCCGTCCTCTATCGTCAAAACGCCGCGTATCCCCGCGCTTTTCAGTTCCCCCTCCGCCGCGCGAAAGGCGGAAAGAAAGGGCAGAGCGCGCCCCCACGGGTCCGACGAGGCGGAGCGGGAAAACAGGGCAAAACATTGTAAAACGCAATCTCCCCCGATGAGCTTTTCGAGGGAGATCTGCGCGTTTTTCATATGTAGAAATTGTTCCGCGCCCCGTGCCGCCGTGAGCGTGTCCGAGTGCAGATCTCCGTAACGCAAAGAATTCTTCTCCCCCCCGCGTTACGCTTTGGAGCGGCCCTTAAACAGGCGCAGAATCAGCCGAATCACCTTCGGCGGCTTCAAACAAATGATTTTTGACATCCTTCTCCTTGTTGATCGCGACGAGGAGAACTCCCCTGTCGCAATCGATTTCGGCGTTTTCGTTCACGCCCACGTTGGAGATGCCGCGGCAGCTGCCGTAACAGAGCGTCAGATCGTCCGTGGGATAGAACAGCCCTCTGTTATTTATTATATGCGCGGCGCCGCCGAAGGGTAACAGGGAGACCGTTTTGCCGAGGATGTTTTTCAACGAAAATTTGCCCGTATGCACGGACAGGAGCGCGGAATCCGTAATCATTTCGCAGGGCATTCCCGCGCGGCAGGCACGGTAAAGCAGGTGCAGATTGCCGAGAAAATGATCCTCGCGCCCTCCCCCGCCGCCGTAAAGCTCGATGCGGGTTATCCCCTTTTCCTCGGCGAGAGCGAGCATTTTTTCCAGCGCGATTTCCCCGTCCGTCTCGTTTTTTTCGGAGGGGAAAATTTCCGCGGGGCGGGGGAAAGGAATTTCCGCCGCGGAGTCGAAATCGCCCAGATTTTCGTCGATACGCACCCTGCCCTTTGCCCAGTTATAGGCCCCGTCCGCGCAAAAGACCAGCGCGTTTGTATCGTCTATTTCCCCTTTGTACGGCTCGCCGTTTAACAGAATAACGCCCTTCATCTTCACGCGCCGCGCAGGGCCTCGATCGCCGCGCGGCGGTCTGCGGCTTTGAATACGGAGCTTCCCGCCACGATGACGTTCGCCCCCGCCGCCTTTACCGAACCGACGTTTTCGGGCGTGATGCCGCCGTCGATTTCAATGTCCAGGGCCTGCCCGCTTCTCTCGGCAAGCGAGCGGAGCGCGCGCACCTTTTCCAATACCTCGCCCATAAATTTCTGGCCGCCGAAGCCGGGAAAAACGCTCATGACGAGCGCCATATCGCACAGCGGAATCACGCTTTCCACCGCCGACACGGGCGTATCGGGATTAATCACCGCGCCGCACTTTGCGCCCGCGCGTTTGATGAGCAGAAGCGTTTCCTTCAAATTGTCTTTACAGGCCTCCGCGTGCACGGTGACGATATCCGCGCCCGCCTTTACGAAACGTTCGACGTATTTTTCGGGCTGCACGATCATCAGGTGACAATCGAGCGGCAACGAGGTGCGTTTGCGGATGTCCTCCACCATTTTTATGCCGAAGGTGATGTTGTTGACAAAAACGCCGTCCATGACGTCGCAGTGCACGAGATCCGCGCCGCTCTCCTCCAAATTTTTCACTTCCTCGCCCATTTTCGAAAAGTCCGCCGACAGAATGGACGGAGCGATTTTGATTTTCCTCATAGGTTACTCCTTAAAGCTTTTATTTTTAAGCAGGACGTAGCACTCCTCGTCCATGAGCGCGCCGTCGAAACGAAGCTCGCTCTGCGCCAGCCGCCCCTCATAGGCAAAGCCGCACTTTTCCAGCACCCGTTTGGAGCGCAGATTGTGCGGATAGCAATAGGCCGAAACCAAATCGAGCGCCATGGGCCCGAACGCAAACCGTAAAACGGCCTGCGCCGCTTCCGTCATCAGTCCCTTTCCCCAATAGCTTTCCGATATGGCGTACCCGAGCATTCCCGCCTTCGGGTTTAACCGTTTGGGGTCGTCTATGACGCCGATGGTGCCGATCAGCTTCCCGTCTATTTTATGGACGATTCCGAAAATCCCCTTTTTGCCGCAAAAGACCTTTTCCAGCGCGTCCTCGCTTTCCTCCAGGCTTTCGTGCGGCTTCCAGCCCGCGTTTATGCCTACGTTGGCCTCGCGGCTGTAGGCGAACACCGCTTCCGCGTCCGAGGGGGACAACGGCCGAAGCAAAAGCCTTTCCGTCTCTATTTTACCGTTCATTCTTATCCTCTCTTTCCAGCCAGCTCGCCCGAAGCTGACCGCACGCGCCGCCGATGTCCGAACCGATCTGCCGCCGCAGCGTCGCGCTCAGACCGCCCTTTTCCAGCAGCCCCAAAAAGCGGTAGGCTTCCTTATCGCCCGTGGCGCGCAGCTCCCGCTCCTTCACTTCGTTGAGGCGGATGAGATTGACGTGGCAGGGCTTTCCCTTGAGGAGGGACACCAGCGCGCGGGCATGCTCCTCGTCGCAGTTCTCCCCTTCGATGAGGGTATATTCGAAATAGTATCTTCTGCCCGTCCGCTCGAAATAATAGGCGCAGGCCTTCAGAATTTCCGCGATCGGATACGCTTTTGCGACGGGCATTACGCGCTTTCTCTCCCCGTCGTCGGTGGCGTGCAGGGAAACCGTCAGATTGACGGGGATTCCCTCGTTTGCCAAAGCGTACATTTTCGGCACCAGCCCGCAGGTAGATAGGGAAATATTCCGCGCGCTGACGTTCAGGCCCTCTTCGGCCGTGACGTTGCGCAAAAATTTTACCGTCTCGTCGTAATTGTCCAGCGGCTCGCCGCTGCCCATCAGCACCACGTTGGTCACGGCCCGTTTTCCCGCCCCTGCGTCTTCTTTATGCAGGGCGTTGATCGCAAGGATCTGCGAGAGTATCTCTCCCGCCGTGAGGTTGCGAACGAGCCCGCCCAGCGTCGAAGCACAGAATTTACAGCCCATGCGGCAGCCCACCTGCGTCGAAACGCATTGGGTATAACCGTATTTGTATTTCATCAGCACGCCTTCGACGAGATTGCCGTCCGCCAAACGGAAAAGATATTTTTCCGTGCCGTCCGAAGAAACAAAGGTGTTTTGTACGGCGACGCATTCGTCCTCGTATTCGCTTAAAAGTTTTTCCTTAAAGGACTTGGGAAGCGAAGTGATCCCGGAGATCTTTTTGCCCTGCGTCAGCCCCTCGTAAAGCTGCTTGACGCGGAATTTCTTTTCGCCCATACTCTCCGCCAAGGCCTGAACCTCCGCATAGGACAGATCCTGTAAAATCTTTTTCATATTATCCGTTTCCGTCCTGTTTTTTCTTCAGCTTCGCCACGTAAAACCCCGCGCCGAACGCCGCGTCGGGCAAAAACTGCAAGCCGAACTTTTTCCGCTCGTTCGAGAGCGGGCTTTTTATCTCCGCCGCCGAAAAATCGGGATTTTCCGCCAAAAATTCCCCCACGATACCGTCGTTTTCCCGCTCGAACAGCGAACAGGTGGAGTAATATACCGTCCCGCCCTCTTTGACGTACTTCGAGCAGGCGGAAAGGATTTTCGCCTGCGTCTCCTTCAGCGAACGAAAGTCCTCCTCTTTGCGGAAGAGCTTGATATCGGGGTTTTCGCTGACCGTGCCGAAGCCCGAGCAGGGCACGTCGCAGAGCACCGTGTCGAATTTCCCCGCGTATTCGGGATGGAACGCCGAGCTGTCCTTCTGCTCCTCGAATACGTTTTTCACGCCCATTCTTTCCTTGTACTGTCTAATCAGCTCCACGCGATGCGCGTGCAGCTCGAAAGAAGTGACGCGGCCGCACTTTTTTGACAAAAGCACGGATTTTCCGCCGGGCGCGGCGCAGGCGTCGAGCAGGTCTCCGCAAGGCTCCACAACGTCGCAGATCGCGGCGCTGCCCACCGACTGAAAGGTGTAGTCCCCCTCGAAAAAGCTCTCGTCCCGCGCGAAATTTTCAAAGAGAAACATATGCGGGAAGGGAGCATTTATATGTTTTTTCGAAAGATATTTTTCCTCGTTTCTCTCGAAACGCACGCAGACGCCGCCGCTCTTTGCCGCGGCGATCGCTTCCGCGCGCGCCCCGTATTCCGCCTTCAGCATTTTCCAGGCGTACGGGGGATAGGAGAGGCGGATACACAGTCCCTCGTCTCCCGCGGGGATCGCCGCCTCCGTTTCCTCGCGCGAAAAGCGGCGCAAAAAAGCGTTGACAAAGCCCGCGACGCCCTGCTTGCCCAGCTTTTTGCAAAGCTCGACGGCGGAATCCGTCACCATATACCTCGGCTTGTCCATAAACAAAAGCATATAGAGGGAAATTTTCAAAATCGTGCGCACGGCCAGCTTGGGCGCCTTGGGCGCGTAGCGTCTGATACAGAAATTCAGATATCCGTCGTTTTCCAAAACGCCGTAAACGATCTTTACCGTCCGGGCGCGGTTGAGCTCCTCGATGTAGGTATCGGCGAGCGCCTGCTTCAAATGCGCCCCGTCCGAATAAATTTTCGCAAGGATTTGAAAGGGGTCGTAAACGGGATTTGTCAGCATGAAAATACCTGTCCCTTTTCCGCCTTCCGCCCGTTGAGGAAATCGGCGCCCCGCATGCGCTTGCCGCCCGCCGCCTGCACCTCCGTCAACTTTACCGCTCCGCCCTTACAGGCCACCAAAAAGCCCTGTTTCGGGCCGTCGGAGAGAATTTCCCCCTCCCTTGCGTTCTCCGTTCCCTCGGGGCGGGAAGCGGCTTCCGCGCGATAGACGTTTAAGCGCAGCTCGCCCAAAAAGGAAAACGCCGCGGGTTCGGGATTCATGCCGCGCACCAGATTGACAATTTCATCCGCAGACCTCGAAAAATCTATTTTCGCCTGTTCCTTGGTGATTTTTCTCACGACAGACGCCCGCGCCTCGTCCTGCTTTTCCGGCGTGTAATTTCCGCTTTCGATCAGCGGCAGCGCCTTTACGACCGCTTCCGCGCCGAGCAGGGAGAGCCGCTCCGACAGCTCGCCGTACGTCTCCGCCGCCCCGATCTCCGTTTTCAGAGCGAGAAGCATATCCCCCGTATCCAGCCCGAGCGCCGTCTTCATGACGGTGACGCCCGTCTCCGTCTCCCCCGCCAGCACGCAGCTTTGAATGGGCGACGCGCCGCGGTATTTCGGCAGCAGACTGGCGTGGATATTCCATACGCCCAAAGGAAAGAGATCGAGCACGGCCTGCGTGAGTATCTGGCCGTACGCGCAGGTGATCATGACGTCTCCGCCCAGCGCCCGCAACGCCGAAATATCCTCGCGCAGCTTTTCGGGCTGAAGGACGGGAATACCCCGTTCCGCCGCGAAGCGTTTGACGGGCGGAGGCGTCAATACGCCCTTCCGACCCTGCGGCTTATCCGGCTGGACGACGGCGCCGACCACCTCGTAGCCGCGCTCTATGATTTTTTCAAGGGGCTTTACCGCAAACAGAGGAGTGCCCGCAAATACGATCTTCATGATTTTTTCCCGTTTTTTCACTCGGCCGCTTCCACGCGGAGCGCCTTGTCGATATAGAGTACCCCGTCCAGATGGTCAAGCTCGTGACAGATGGCGCGGGCGAAAAAGCCCTTTGCCACCAGCGTGTGCGCTTCGCCGCGCCTGTCCTGGTAGGCGAGCTTCACCTTCATGGGACGGGAGACCACGCCGCGCTTGCCGCGCACGGAAAGACAGCCCTCCCAGCCGCACTGCTCCCCTTTTTGCGCGACGATTTTGGGATTGATAAACTCGAAAAAGCCCTCCTCGACGTCCACCAGCACGGCGCGGCGCAAAACCCCTACCTGCGGCGCGGCCAGCCCCGCGCCCTCCTCCTTGCGAAGGGTCTCTTTCATATCGTCCAGCAAAAGCCCCAGCGCTTCGTCAAATTTTTCGACGGGGAAGCTCTTTTTTCTCAACGTCTCGTCACCCACTTGTACCACGTTTCTGATTGCCATATCCTTTTACTCCGTTTTTTAAGATAAATTTGTCGGATTTTCCTCCACCGACACCAGCACGTCCCTCGTCCGCGCCTCCGCGCACGCGTCGTAAACGAGCGGCAGCACGGAAGTGTCCGAGAGACGCATCAGCACCTGATAGCGGAATTTATTTTGAATCCGCTTGATAGGCGCGTGCATTTTATTGAAAAACAAAAATTTTTCCGCGTGCTCGGTATATAGGCGTTCCAGCGAAAAATACACGCCGCGCAGCGCCTCCAGCGCCTTTTTTTCGTCCTCGCCCGTCACTAAGACGCGCACGATTTTGGAAAAGGGCGGAAACATCGTCGCGGCGCGGAGAGAAATTTCGTTTTGATAAAAGCCCTCGTAATCGTACGCCACCGCATAGCGCAAAACGTCGTTTTCGGGGCTGAACGTCTGCAAGACCACCTTGCCCTTTTCCTCCGCGCGGCCGCTCCGCCCCGCCACCTGCGTAATCAACTGAAAGGTGCGTTCGCCGCTGCGGTAATCGGAAAAATGCAGGCTCATGTCCGCGTCGAGGATACCCACCAGCGTCACCGACGGAAAATCGTGTCCCTTGGCGATCATCTGCGTGCCCACGAGGATATCCGCCCGCTTCTCGCCGAACGCCTTCAAAATTTTATAGTGTCCCTCTTTGCCGCTCGTCGTGTCGTTGTCCATTCTCAAAACGCGCGCGGAGGGGTACAGCTTTTCCAGCTCCGCCGCGATGCGCTGGGTGCCCGTGCCCGCATACGACAGCTTGCGGCCGCCGCAGTCGGGACAGACGGTGGGCACGCGGTATCTCGCGCCGCAGTAATGACATTTGAGACAGTCCTCGTCGCGGTGATAGGTGAGGGACACGTCGCACGCCTCGCACTTGGCCACGTAGCCGCACTCCTTGCAGATGACCGTCTGCGAATAGCCGCGGCGGTTGAGAAAGAGGATCGCCTGATTGCCCTCTTTTAAGCATTTGTCCAGCTCCTCTCTGAGGGCCGCCGAAAACGCGGAGTTGTTTCCCCGCCGCACCTCGCGCCGCATATCCGCGATGACGATTTCGGGCAAAGGCTTTCGGTTGATGCGCTTCTCCAGCCGTATCAGCCCAAATTCGCCGTCTATCGCCCGTTTATAGGTATCCACCGCGGGCGTCGCGCTGCCCAAAACCAGCTTGCAGCCGTTGTATTTCGCGCGCAGGTACGCCACGTCGAAGGTGTTGTAGCGGGGCGCGGTTTCGCTGGAGTAGCTGGAGTCGTGTTCCTCGTCGATGATGATGACGCCGAGGTTTTCAAGCGGCGTAAACACCGCGCTCCGCGCTCCGATGGCGATTTTCGCTTCCCCCGTGCGCAGGCGCCACCACTCGTCGAACTTTTCGCCCGCCGAAAGCCCGCTGTGCATAATTGCGGCGTTGCGGCCGAACCGCGCGCGCAGCTGCGAGAGCATCTGCGGCGTCAGCGAAATCTCGGGCACGAGAAAAATCGAGCTTTTGCCCTCTTTCAGACACTTTGCGATCAGCGTCAGATAAATCTCCGTCTTGCCGCTGCCCGTCACCCCGTGCAGGAGCTGCACCGTCCTTTCGTCCCTTTCGATACGCTCGACGGCTCGCCGCTGGTCCTCGGTCAGCTCGCGGTCGAAATGCTCGACCTCCAGCCCCTTGTACGGATCGCGGAGAAGCTGCTCCTTTTTGACGAGCGCATAGCCCTTCTTTTCGAGGGCGGCGACGCCGCCCGGAAACAGGCCGTTCAAAAAACCGCACTCCGTTTTGCCGTTCTTCTCGAGGTATTCCGCCGCCCCCCGCTGATTTTTCGCCGTTTTCGAAAGGCTCATTTCGGAAAGCGGCACAAGGAGAGACGCGTAATTTTTTTTCAGCTCGCGCACCTTGCCCGCCCGCATTTCCGACGGCAGAAACAGCCGCAGGGAAAGGGCCATGGGCACGCGGTAACGCGCCGTGAGCTTGCCCGCGAGGGCCAGACATTCGGGATTGAGCGCGGGCAGGCCGTCGGAACAGGGAAAGACGCGCTTCAGCCGTCCGGGCGGGACGTCCGACGTCTCTTTCAGGCGCATGACAAACCCCGAGACGATTTTCCCGCCGAAGGGCGCGCGCACGCGGCTCCCCGCCTTTATATCGTCGTCGCAGAGATAATCGTATATTCTGTCCGTCTCGCCCGCGGCGATATCCACAATCACTTCCGCTATCATAGCCTCGTCAACCCTCTTTGTCCCGGCCTACCCGCCCTAAAAAACGGATTGCCCCGAAAAACTCGAGGCAACGCGCAAAAAAATGCAAAATTTTACAGTCCGTCAGTCCTTGGCGATGACGACCTTGCCTTCCGCAATATCCCTGCACGCCAATAAAAGCTCCTTGTCCCGTCCCGTAAAATCGTGAATGCCGCGGCTTTTTTCCGCCTCGATGATCTGACGGGCGCGCTTGGACGCCACCACGCACAGCGCATAGCGGCTGACGGGGTCCTCCTCCGCCCCCAGATCCCTGATCAATACATCTACCGCAGGTTCGTTAATCATATCTTTCACACTCCTTGTGTCATTTTCTTTTTTTCGCCGTCGATGATCTCTTCCAGCTTCCTTTCCGCATTTTCCAGCGTATCGTTCACCACGATATAGTCGTAGAGCGCCTTTTTGGAAAACTCGTATTCCATGCGCTCGAGTCGGTTTGCGATCTGCTCCTCCGTCTCGGAATTTCTCGCTTTGAGCCGCTTTTTCAGCTCCTCCTCCGAAGGAGGAACGATCATGATGAGGACGCACTCGGGAAACACCTTCTTCGCGTTGAGCGCGCCCACCACGTCGATCTCCAAAATAACCGATTTCTTCTTTAAGGTCTCCCGAACGAAAGATTTCGGCGTGCCGTAATAGTTCCCGAAATGCTCGTCGTATTCGAGAAAATCGTCCTCGGCGATACGCCGCTCAAATTCCGCGCGCGTCAGAAAGAAATACTCCTTTCCGTCCCGCTCTCCCGCTCTCGGCGGGCGGGTGGTGCACGACACCGACACCGTCACGTCCTCTCTTTCGGCCAGCAGAGCTTTTACCAGCGTCCCCTTGCCGACGCCCGAAGGACCGGATATTGCCATCAGAATATTTTTCATATGTACCGTCAAATCCTTTGCCGATTATTCGAGGTTCTGCACCTGTTCGCGCACCTTTTCGATTTCGTTTTTCAGCGCGAGCCCCGTTCGGGTCAGGGCGATATCGTTGCTCTTGGAGCAGGTCGTGTTCGCCTCGCGGTTAAATTCCTGCACCAAAAAGTCGAGCTTTCTGCCGACGATTCCCTCCTCAGCGATGGAACGGAATTGCGCGATGTGCGAAAACAGCCGCGTCAGCTCCTCGTCGATATTGCTCTTGTCGGCGAACACCGCCGCTTCGGTGAGGATTCTGCCCTCGTCGATGCCTGCGCCGCCGAGATATTCCGCAATCCGCGCTTTCAGCTTTTCGCGGTATTCCTCCGCCACCAGCGGCGCGCGGGAAGCGATCTCTTTCACGAGGTCCTCGATCGTGTCCATGCGGGCGAGCATATCCGCCTTCAGCTTCTCCCCCTCCGCAAGCCTCATGCGGTTGAGGTTGTCGAGCGCGGCGTTTAAGGCGGCTTTCAACGCGCCTGTCAGCGCCTCGTCCGCCGCCGCGGCGTCGTCCTGTTTCAAAACGTCGGGATAGCGGAGCACCGACGAAAGCGTAACGTCGTCCGCGAGGGAGGGGAAAGCTTCCTTCAAAGCCTGCGCCGCCGCCACGTAGGAGGCCGCCAGCCCGACGTCCGCCGTCAACGCGGCGGGCTTTTCCCGTTTGTCCTTGCAGGAAACAAACACGTCGGCATGGCCGCGCGTCAGCTTTGCCCTGACGAGAGAACGCACCATGTCCTCATAGGCCGCGAAAATGCGAGGAGCCTTGACGGACACGTCCAGATAACGGTTGTTCACCGTCTTGATCTCGCACGTCAGCTCGATGCCGCCGTCCTTATATTCTCCCTTTCCGTATCCCGTCATGCTCAACATAGCGTTTTTCCGTCCTTTCAAGTTCCTACCATTATAGCAGATTTTTCCGAAAATTTCAAGCGGTATTATGCGATTTGTCGGCCGTTTTCCGAGTTTTTTTCAATTCTTTCCGATCAGCCTTTCAAATTCCGCTTCGTCGATGATCCTCACGCCCAATTTCTGCGCCTTTTCCAGCTTGCTGCCCGCGTCCTCGCCCGCCAGCACCAGCGTGGTTTTGGCGGTGACGGCGCTTTGGCATACGCCGCCGAGCGACTCGACGATCTTTTGCGCTTCGCTCCGCTTATAATGAGCCAGCGAGCCCGTCAGCACCACCGATTCGCCCTCGAAAACGCCGCCCTTCGGCGCCTCCTCCGCGCGGGGGGTAACGCCGACCTCGGCCAGGGCGTCCAGCTCGCGCAGGTTCTCCCCGTCCGCAAAATAGGCGACGACGTTGTTCGCCGTGATATCGCCGATATTTTCCAGGGCGATCAAATCGTCGTAAGCCGCCTTTTTCAGCTCTTCCATTCCCTTGAAACGCTTGGCGAGATCGCGCGCGGCCACGCGGCCGATGCCGTCTATCCCGATGGCATAGATAAAGGCGTCGAGCTCGGGAGTCTTACTCTTTTCGATCGCGGAAAGGAGATTGTTTATCTTTTTTGCCTTGAAACCTTCGAGGTCTTTCAGGTCCTCCGCTTTCAGGCGGTAGAGATCGGAAAAGGCCCTGACGTTTTTTTTGTCGATCAAAAGATAGGCCGTGCTTTCGGAAAATCCCTCGATGTCCATCGCGTTTTTGCCCGCATAATGGTCGAGTTTGGCCGCAATCCGCGGACGGCAGCCGCGGTTGGGACAAAACAGGTGCGCGCCCACCTCGTTGAGCGGCGTGCCGCACGCGGGGCATACGGTCGGCTTTTCAATCTCGCGGCTGTCGTCGGTGTGCTCCGTCGCGCCCAATATCTCGGGAATGACTTCGTTGGAACGGCGGATGAGCACGCGGGAACCGATTTTGACGTCCTTCCTCAAAATGTCCCCGTAGTTGTTGAGCGTGGCCTTCCGCACCGTCGCACCCGCAAGCTCCACGGGCTCCAGCTGCGCCAGCGGGGTAAGCTTTCCCGTCCTGCCCACCTGCCAGACCACCCCGACGACCTTCGTCGTCACCTCTTCCGCCTCAAACTTGTACGCCATCGCCCAGCGCGGAAATTTGTCCGTATATCCCATCGCCTCGCGCACGGCCGCGTCGTTGACCTTGATTACCGCGCCGTCCGTCAGCACGTCCAGCGTTTTGCGGCCGACCTCGATTTCGTCGATCGCCGCCAGAACTTCCTCCTCCGAGCGGCAGATACGGAAATACGGAAACACCTTAAAGCCCTCTTTTACGAGAAAATCGTGCGCCTGCTCCTGCGAGAGAGGCTCGCCGTCGGACAGGTAGTTGATATCGTAAAAATAAATGTCGGGCCTGCGCTCCGCCGTCACCCGCGGGTCGAGGTTGCGTATCGCGCCCGCCGCGGCGTTGCGCGCGTTTTTCAAAGGCTCCGCCGCGGTTTCGTTGTACTTTTTCAAAACGGAAAGGCGGATCACCGCCTCGCCGCGCACCTCCAGCGTGCCTTTATAGGAAATGCGCATGGGATAGGATTTTATCGTCAGCACCTGCGCCGTCACGTCCTCCCCCACCACGCCGTTGCCGCGCGTCGTCGCGCGCAGAAATTCGCCGTTTTCATAGGTGAGACATACGGTCAGCCCGTCGAACTTATATTCCGCCGTATATTCCGTCCCCCCGCCCGCGACCTTGGACACGCGGGTGAGAAAGGCCTGCAGCTCCTCATCCGTCACCGATTTGTCGAGGCTGTATAAACGGGCGATGTGATTGTGCTGGACAAACGCCTTGATCGGCTCGCCGCCGACCCTGCGCGTGGGACTGTCGGGATACACCTCCCCGCTCTCCGCCTCAAGCTTTTTCAATTCGTCGTAAAAAGCGTCGTATTCCTTGTCCGAAACCGTGGGCGCGTCGAGGACGTAATACTCGTACGCCCATTTGTTCAAAATGTCGGTAAGTTCTCTCTGTCTGCTCATCGAATGGCCTTTCCTTATGCGTTTTGTACCGTGAGAGGCGCGAGGGAGGCGGACAGCTGTTTGATGCCCAGTCCCGAAAAAGCGATGTCCAAAATCATGTTCGCGCCCGCGCCGCGCACCCCCACGATCGTCCCCGCGCCAAATTTCGGGTGGGACACCTTGACGCCGATCTTAAAGGCGGACAAATCCTTTCCGCCCGCCTTGGGCTTGGCCGCGCCGCTCCCCACACCGCCGTAGGTAAACGCGCCCGTCGATTTCTGCGCGGCCGTGCGGGCGGACGAGGACGACGAACCGCCGCCGTTTCCGTAAGACGAGCCATAAGACGAACCGCCGTATCCGCCGCCGTTCCACGCGCTCCGTTTCGGCGCGGAATTTTGCCTGTCGCCGTACGACGAACCGTAGGACGCGCCGCCGTATCCGCCGCCGTACGACGAATTTTTCGCCGCGTACCGCCCCCCGCCGAAAGCGGAATTGCCATAGGTCTCGGGGTCGTCGTCGGAGAAATATCCGTCCTCCGAATAGCCGAAATTAGGGCGGAGACGGGCTTCCTTGGGAAGCTCCAGCTCGGAGGATAATTCCTTCAGGAAACGGGAACGCATGGTCGGCTCCCGCTTGCCGTAGAGATAGCGGCTTTTGGAGCGGGTGAGATACAGCCGTTCCCGCGCGCGCGTGATCGCCACGTACATCAGGCGGCGTTCCTCCTCCAGCTCGTCCTCGTCGTTGTCCGCGCGGGAGGTGGGCATAATCCCGTCCTCCATGCCGCAGAGAAACACGCATTTGAACTCCAGCCCCTTTACCGAATGGACGGTGGCCAGCGTCACATAGTTGCTTTCGTCCATATCGTCCGTATCCGAGCTCAAGGTGACCTGATTGAGATAGTCGGTGAGCGTCGCGCCCTGATTGAGGCGGCAGTATTCGTCCACGGAGTTGATAAATTCGTCGATGTTGGCACGTTTGTTGATGCTTTCGTCGCTGTCGTCCGCATACGCCGCGCGCATGCCCGTTCCCTCGACGATGCTTCTTACCAGCTCGTTGACGGGCAGCTCCTGACTATCGACAATCCAGCCCTTTATCTGCGCGGCAAAATCCTTGAGCTTCTGTTTCGTGCCCGAGGAAAGCCCGAGCTCGTCCGCGTCGAGCAAAGCGTCATACACGGAAAGCTCGGTTTCGTAGGCGTAATTTTCGAGCGCCTCCACCGTTTTCGCGCCGATCCCGCGCTTGGGGACGTTGATGATCCGCACCGCCGCCTCGCTGTCGAAGGGGTTGTTGATGAGGCGCAGATACGCCAGCATATCCTTGATTTCCTTGCGCTCGAAGAATTTGAAGCCCCCGAACACTTTATAGGAGATTCCGTCCGAGGTAAACTCCTGCTCGAACGAGCGCGTCAGCGCGTTGATGCGCATGAGCACGGCGAAATCGGAGTATTTATAGCCCCTTGCGATCAGCCCCGCGATGGTGTGGGCTATGTATCTCGCTTCCCCGCTCTCCTCCTCGGCCTCGAATACCTGCGGCTTTTCGCCGTCGCCGTTTTCCGTCCAAAGCGTCTTGTCCTTGCGGTTGCCGTTGAAATGAATAACCGTATTGGCGAGCTTCAAAATACTTTTCGTCGAGCGGTAATTGCGTTCCAGCTTAAAGGTTTTGGCCCCGGGAAACGCCTTTTCGAAATGAAGAATGTTTTCGATCTTCGCGCCGCGCCAGCCGTAAATGGACTGATCGTCGTCGCCCACGACGAAGAGATTGCCGTGCACGGAGGCGAGGAGCTTGACGATCTCAAACTGCACCGCGTTGGTGTCCTGAAACTCGTCCACGAGAATATAGCGGAACCTTCCGCCGAGGTATCCTCTGGCTTCCTCGTTCCGCTTCAAAAGCTGACGCGCTTCGTTGAGAAGGTCGTCGAAATCCAGCGCGTTGTTTTCTCTCAGATGCGCCTGATAACGGGCATAAACCTTCGTCACGTCGTCGATTTCCCGTTCCTTGGCGTTTTCCTCCGCATATTCGGCGGGAGAGAGCCCCAGCATCTTCGCGTTGGCGATATGCCACTTGACGTTTTTCAAAAGCTTCTCGTCGTCGAAATCGCATTCCTGAAAGGACTTTTTAATGATGTTGGCGCGCTCCGTCTCGCTGTAAATGGAGAAATTCTGCGTCAGCCCCGCCTCGGCGGCGTACATGCGCAAAATGCGCACGCACATGCTGTGAATGGTGCAAACCCACATGCCGCGCGCATCGACGATCTGCCCGATTCGCTCCTTCATCTCGTTGGCCGCCTTATTGGTGAACGTGATGGCGAGGATCGCTTCGGGCGGAACGTCCTTTTCCGCTATGAGATAGGCGATGCGCGAGGTGAGCACGCGCGTCTTGCCGCTGCCCGCCCCCGCAAGCACCAGAACGGGCCCCTCCGTCGTCAAAACGGGCTTGATTTGTTCTTCGTTGAGTCTGTCGAGTATATCGCGTATTTCCGTGGTCTGATTCATAAAAATATTATAGCACACCGCCCGCGCTTTGGCAAGCGGATTGAGGGTTTTACGCTTTTTTCGCGGACAATTCAAATTCGCTTTCGCGGCGGAAACGCTCGAGAGCGCGAAGATACTTTTCGCTTAAAGCCAGCGTATAGCGCTGCTTTTCTTCATAGGAAAGCGAGTTGTAATATTCGCGGTCGGTCAGCCGCCCGATCGCGTCGCTCACTTCGCCTTCCGTGGTCAGCAGCGTCTTTACTTTGAGATAAAACTCGTCTTCCTTTTCCCCCGCGAGGGTGGCGGAGACGCGGCTTTTGAAATAACGCCCCGCTTTGCTTTCGTTTAAGCCCTGCTCTTTGGCCTTTTCCATTTGTGCGTTGAGATCGTCCAGACATTCGTTCCAAAATCCGTTTTTCATTCGGTTTTTCGCTTGTCTTGCAAGTCCTCGTAAAGTGCGTTGTTGTGTCATGAAAAGTATTTCACCTCTTTTTTTGTCGTATTTTTGCCGTCGCTTTTCTCTGTTTCGTTTATATTCGACACATTTTTGCTTTTTTTGCAACAAAAAAGCCCACAATCGCATTGTGAGCTTTCTTCTTTCGTTAATTCTTGCTTCTTTTTCTGGCAGCTTCGGACTTCTTTTTCTTTCTTACGGAAGGCTTTTCATAAAATTCCTTCTTTCTTAAATCGCCGATGATGCCGTCGCGGGAGCACTTTCTTTTGAAACGGCGCAATGCGCTTTCCACGTTTTCGTTTTCTCCGACTTTAACCGTAGACATTCCTCTCAACCCTCCTTCGCCTCAGGCACTTTTTGGTACGCTTTGGATTTTTAAGCTACCTGTTTATTATACCAGCCGAAAGAATTTCTGTCAAGTCTTTTACCCTATTTTTTTCCAACCTTTTTCGGCCTTTTTCCGTCTTTCGGGCGGGCGGCTTTATTTGGTATTTTTCATTAAATCGAGAAACGAATTTTTCCGCTCGGCAGGCAAAGAAACGAGTTTTGCCTTATTTCAAAAGTTTGAAAAAACATTCTATATCCTCTTTTTCTATTTCTCCGTAGGTCTTTTCGTATTCCTTAACGTACCTTATAATAATCTGCTCGATTTCTTTGTTAGCCGAGCGGCCGTTTTCGTTTGCTATATATTTAAGCTTGTCCAAATAATCAGGGGCGATTTTAAGCGAAAATTGAGGGTAATTTCTTGCCATATGCTATATCCGATTTATGCATTGCTCGTATTTTCAACGTAAAAACTTTCGATAACTTCAGATCGTTCCGAGGAAAAATAATAAAATTTCCGCATTCACCCCGATGTATATCAGTCTCGAGTCGCGCTATCTTTACGCTTAACTTTCTCGAGCAAAAATTTATTTCATGTCTGAAATATCCAATATGTTGACCTGACACATTCAAATCCATAATCAAGCCTCTTATTTATAATATAGCACTTTTTACAGGGTTGATATATTAGTCTAAACATGTAAAATTTATCATAAAACGACGTTATATTTATTATCGGCTAAAATCAACTTCATAACTAATAAAAGGCTGAAGTTCCCGTCCTTCAGTGCGCTGAAAAGCCCGTCCGAAAATCTTTTCGGACGGGCTTTTTATTTCCTTGATTTTAGTCCAGCGGCTCGAAATCCTCCGCCCCGTGCTTGCAGATCGGGCAGATATAATCGTCGGGCAGGCTCTCCCCTTCATAGATAAATCCGCAGATCTTGCAGATCCAGCGCTTCACCTTTTTCTCCGCCGCAGGCGCGGCCGCCGCGGGCTTGGGTTTGATATGCGCAAAATAATAATCGTAAGTCACCGACGGCTCCGCAGAAAGCACTTTCGCCTCCGTCACCTCCGCGACGAACAGCGTATGCGTGCCGTAATCCAGCGCGTCCACCACTTTCGCGGAAATCAGCGCGTTAGCGTTAGCCGAAAGGTAACGCAGACCGTTGGCGCTTCTCGGCTCCGTTGCCCCCGCAAATTTATCCGTGTCCCTGCCGCTCGCAAACCCGAACCGCTTAAACACCTCGAAGGGGGTGCTCTCCGTCAGTACAGACACGTTGAAAACGCCCGTCTTTTTAATCATTTGCTCGGTATAATTCAGCTTATTGACATATACCGTGATCCGAAGGGGCTTTTCCGTAATCATCGACACCGTGTTGACGATACAGCCGTTGTCCTTCTCTCCGTCCCGCGCGGTCAACACAAACAGCCCGTAGCTGATCTTGAACATCGCTTCCTTTTCAATAATGTTTTCCATGTCCTTCTCCTCCCGACAAGCAACTTTATTAAGATTTAATCTTATTATATCAGAATAATACCCGCTTGTCAACAGTATATGCAAAAATTTCCAAAAAAATTTTCAATCGTCGAAGGAATATTTATACAGCAGCTCATGGAGAAACTCGCAGGAACGTTTCAGCTCACTTTCTTCGCGGAAATCGTCTTTATACACCTCGATGAGCAAAGGCCCCGTAAAGCCCGCGCCGTCGAGCCTTTTCAAGAGCTCGGGAAAATCGAAAACGCCTTTCCCTGGCAGACAGATCCTTCCTTGCCCGTTCACGTCGGAAACGTGCACGTGCGCTAAATGTCCGGCCATTTCGTTTAAGTACATTTCGTAAGGATATGCGGAAATGCGCGCCTGCTTGACGTCCAAGACGCCCGAAAGGGAAGGGAAATATTTTGCGAGAGCGCGAAACACCCCGGGACGGTTATACACCGCCCATTCCACATTTTCGAGACAGGGCGCAACGCCGTAGGCCGCGCAGAAAGCGGAGATCTTCTCCAGCGTTTTCCCCCAGGCGGGGAAAGGGTCGTTTTCCCCCGAACGGGAAGCGCGCTTGATACGCGCGATACCGTGAAAGGTATAATATTTCGCCCCAAATTCCCTCGCGGCCTCCATTGTCCTCCCCAGCCAATAAAAAGCGTCTCCGCAGACGCGCGGATTTGAATTGAACAGCTGCGGCTCGAACTGCGTATTGAGCACGTGCACCGAATGGATTTCCACGCCGCCCCGCCGCGCGTTCAGCAGTTTTCCGAACGCCTTGTCGTACTCCGAAAACGAGGTAAGAAAGACTTCCGCCGTCCCCACGCCCAAGGCGTCGAACAGCGGAAGAGCTTCCTCGTTATTTTTTCTCGAAAACAGCGAAGCCGTCGATATTCCGACTTTCATGGTTTACTCCTTCGGCCTTACGGGCACATAGGCGGCGTTGAACGCGCCGCTGATCGCCTCCTCGTCCTCGCAGGACGCTTCTTCTTTCTTTTCCGCAAGAGGCTCTGTCGTCGGCTCCGCCTCTTTGGGGAGCAGCGCAGGAGCGGGGCTCGGCTTCTTCGAGTCCCCTACCGCCGCCGAAACGGACGCCGCCACCATAATGGCGCAGCCGAGCGCCAACGAAAGGCTCCAGCCCACCTTTCCCGCGGTCAGGCTGAACAACACCCCCGCAAGGGATTCCAGGCTCAGCAAAATGGCCGCCAAAGAGGGAGAAATGCGGCTCTGCGCATACGTCTGCACGATATAGGCATAGGCGGAGCTTAACGCGCCGAGATAGAGCACCGCAGGCAGGCAGACGCTCCAATCGACGGCCGCAAAGGTGTTCCTTTCCGCAATCACCGCGCCGACCAGGCCGCACAGCCCCATCGTCAGCATTTGCAGCGCGCTGAAATTGAATACGTTGATGTCGTCCGCAAACTTATCCACCAAAATAATCTGAACGGCAAAAAAGCCCGCGCAGGCCAACGTCAGCGCGTCGCCGCGGTTGAAATTTCCGCCCGCGCTTTTCAGATCGAACAGAAAAAACATTCCCAAGAGAAACACGAGGGCGTTGAGCAGCGCCCGCCACTGAAACTTTTTGCGCAGGAAACAATACACGACGGGCACAAAAATGACGTAGGCGCCCGTCAGCATGCCGCTCTTTGCGGTATCGGTATATAAAAGCCCCCACGACTGAAACAAAAATCCGCAGAAATTGACGACGCCGACGAGAATCCCCGCTTTCGCTTCCCGCTTGGTGATACGCGCGTAACGTTTGGTTTTTCGCAGGCACAGCCGCAAACCGAACAGGAGCGCCGCCGCCAGCAAAAAACGCCCCGCAAGCAAGGTAAACACCCCCATGTTCCCCACGAGAACGTCGTCCGTAGCGATAATGCCGTACCCCCAAATGAGCGTGACGGACAAAAGCAGACCGATACAGAGGATTTTTATTCCCTTTCCGTTTCTGTCGAAAAGCTTTTCGGTAATTTTCATTTTAGCATTCCTCCTTTCCGTCTCCGGTTTCTTGTATGGTTTCGCCCCGTTTGAGGCGACAAAATGGGCGCTCGCTTTTTTCTTCGCGCCCATCTGCCCCCGTTCGACCGATATTGCAACGCTGCGGAGCTTACCTTCCGTTTATGTGCAAAAAACGCCCGCAATCGATTATTTTCCTCCGCGCAGCCTACGTCCCAACCGCGCGCAAAAATGCCCGCAACCTCTCGTCTCGCGCCGCGAACCTCGCATTTCGCCCGTACGCAAAAATATCACAGGCACTTCATGTCCCCGCATTTACGGTTTTATTATAACACTTTTTTTACGTTTTGTCAACCCCTCCAAACTACTATTTTTGAAAGTTTATTCTTTTTATATATCAATTATTCTCAACTATTAAACAATTATAAACCACTAAATATACTTTTACAAAAGGGATTTTTATACTTTATAGATATTTATCTTAAACATTTATGCAAAAAGACATCAGAGACACATTCTCAAAATCTTTTCCACGTCGTCGGGAGTCAGCGTCTTGAAGCCGTGAATCGCTTTCCCTTCGCAGGCCTTCCTAGCCATGAGCGCAAAATTAGAATCGTCTATCCCCAAAGCGGAAAATGTGCTCTTTAATCCCAGCGTGCCGAACAGAAAGTCGGACAATTTTGCGATCGCCGCTTTCGCCGCAGACATGGGAGGCTCGTTTTCGTCTATACCGAATACGTTGACGGCGAATTGACGGTATTTGGATACGGTGGTTTCGTCGAGACAATATTCCATCCAGCGCGGCGTGATAATCGCCAGCCCCAGCCCGTGCGTGATGTCGTAGATGGCCGACACTTCGTGCTCGATGGGGTGACACGTCCACTCCTGTTCCTTTCCGCCGTTGACAAAGCCGTTGATCGCCCACGACGACGCCCACATCAGATTGGCACGGGCCTCGTAATCGTCGGGTTTTTCGATTGCGACGGGCGTGTATCTGATCACCGTTTTCATCAACCCTTCCATGAAGCAATCCAGCATATACAGATCGGGTTGCATATTGAAATAGACCTCGAACAGATGAGACAGGATATCCGCCGAGCCGCAGGCGGTCTGATACGCGCTTACCGTGTAGGTATTGACAGGGTCGAGAAAGGAAACTTTCGGCAGCATGTGCGGATCCAGCCGCCCCAGCTTGTCCTTTGTTTCGGGGTTGGAAATAACGCCGCCCGTATCCATTTCCGAACCCGTCGCCGAAAGCGTCAGCACGGTGACGATGGGCAGGCACGCTTTGATTTCCCCTTTACCCGTGGAAAGTTCCCACGGGTCGCCGTCGTAAAACGTCCCCGCACCGATAAATTTCGTCGCGTCGATGACCGAACCGCCGCCTACGGCCAGAAGCACGTCTATCTTTTCCCTGCGGCAGAGTTCCGCGCCCTTGCGCACGGAATCCACTCTCGGGTTCGGCTCGATGCCCGAAAGCTCGAAAAGCTCCAGCCCCGCCCTGCAGATTTCCGCCGTCACGCGGTCGTAAAGCCCCGTCTTTTTGATAGAGCCGCCGCCGTAGGTGAGCAGTACCCTGTTGCCGAAGCGTTTGAGCTCGTCGCCCAGATGCCCCAGCTGGTCGGAGCCGAAATATACCTTTGTGGGAATGTCGTAAACAAAACTATTCATAGAACTACCTCCTTAAAGTGATTTTTATATTTATTCCAATACCCCATATAGACGCGGCCGTCCATTCCGTCCAAATTGAGCTGATACATTCGAAACGTAACGGAAATATCTTTCGGCTGCCACTGCTCGACGTAAGAATAACGATAGGTCATACCCAGCTTTTGCATTACCCTTCCGCTGGCGGGGTTGTTTAAGTCGTGCGTGGCGGTGATGTATTTCAGTCCCGCCCTTTTCAGAATTTCAACAACCGCGAGCGCGGCTTCCGTAACGATTCCCTTTCCCCAAAGCTTTCTTTTTAAACCGTAGCCGAAATCGTGGCTTTCGTCGTCGCTCAGCCATACATAGCCGATGGGGCCGCCGCCCGATTTCAGACAAACGGCATAGCGGTACGCCGACGGAGCGGCGTACCAATCGAGAAATCTTTCCTTGAGAAAGCGTTCGGCCTCCGCCATCGTTTTAAGCGGAAACCAGGGAAGAAAGGCGTTTGTTTCCTCATCGCGCAAAAGCTCCAGCAGAGCCTCCGCATCGTCGGGCGTAAATTTACGCAGGATCAGCCGTTCCGTTTCGAGAAGCGGCGTATTTTCAGCGGCCGTCAACGGCTGACAATGCGGGCAGTAATACACCGCCCCGCCGAGATACGCCTCCTTGGTAATCGGGCCGCCGCAGCGCGGACAGCCTTTCCCGAGCGTATTTTTCGACAGCTTCGTCGCATAGCCGCCCGCGCGGCCGAATAGGTCCTTTTCGGTATCCCTGCCCCCGCGAGCCGTCATCTCCTCCGGCACCGATATCACACAGCCGAGCAATTTTTCCTTTTCCGCCTTGCTCAAAGACCTCGCTTTGCGCTTCGGGTGAATCCCCGCGGCAAACAGAATATCCTGCAATACGCCGTTGCCCAGCCCGGGGAAACGCTGTTCCGCCGCCAAAAAGGCCTTGACGCTTAAGCTTGGTTTGCAGGCGTTGAAAGCCGCCTCAAAATACGCGGCAAATCCGGGCGCCGACGGCGGCACCGCGTTTCGGCTTTTCAGATAATACGGCTCGTCGTATTCCCTGCCGTGCAGAACGATCCCGCCGTACATCGCCACCGTAAACGCGAGCGCCCGCCCGTTCTCCAGCAAAAGAAGCAGTTGATATTCCTTCGGCGCGTCCTTTTTCCCGACGAGCCGCACGTTGACCCCGTCGTTGAAACAAAGCCCGAGGCCGTTGTCAAACAGAAGCTCGACAAAAAGCCCGAAGCCCTCCGCACCCGCGATTTTGCAGCCGCGCAGCTTGTCCCCGTATTCTGCGGGCGCGCCGCCAAACCGGCAGAATTTATGCGGCTTGGTCGGCGGCCGCACGTCTGCAACTGCGCTCCCCGAGACGGTTTCCGTCAGCTGTCGGGCCATGGTGGATACTTCGGGAAATTCCAGCATCAGCGTTTTTCCTCCCGGGCTTTCAGCCTTTCTATATTTCTTTTTCGGCCCGCCTCGTTCTCCTCGTCGGAAATCGTCGGGTCCTTCAGATCGTAATGCGGACAGGGAAGCTTTTCGCACCCTCCGCAATCGCGGCGTTTCCCTTTCCGCACGCAGCAATCGTAAATATTACAAACGCTCCCGCCCGTATATTGCAGCCAGAAAACCTTTCCCTCTATCGTCCGACAGCCCTTGCAGTCCGCGGGGAAATAGCTACATTCCGAGCAGAGAACCCCGCAGGGGGCAGGCTCGAGATATTCGTCCTTCCAATACCACCATTTGCTCTTTTCGGGGTCGGGAGAGGGCGTATTCACCCAATAGACCACCGCGCGGTAAAGATAGAGCTGACAGCGGTCGATCGTCTGCCCGCGCAGGGCGCATTCCTGTTCGTAAAGCCGTTGAGGGTCGGCACCGCGCAGCGACTCTATCGTGGTATAGCCCATGGCGATCAGATCTGCCTCTGTCGCTTTCCCCACGTTGGGGATTTTTCTCAATTCGCTCATCGTTTTCTCCTTGGTATTTTCGCCTTTTCATTATATCATGCGTGGAGCGCGTTTGCAAGCGCCGCGGACAAAATCCTCAAAAAATTTCAAAACGCCCCGGCCGAGAGGCCCCGCCTTCACCCCGCCGAAATTTTCCTTTATACGAAAAAACGCCCCGAGCCTCGCGGGTCGGAACGTTATGTATTTTTATTGTTTTTCCGAAGCGGAACCGCGCAGAACGTCGTTAAGCTCGTAATAATAGAGCGACGCGACGGAGCAGTAGGGCGAATATTTCTTTTTCAAAGCCGCAAACCGACGCTTGCTCAACGTCTTATATCCGTGCGCCTGCATAATGCCGTTGCGCAGAGCCACGTCCGTTTCGCTGAAGACGTTTTTTCTGCCGAGTGAAAATTCCGCGATCATTTCGGCAGTCCAGCGGCCCACCCCCTTGATCTGGGTAAGAAACTCTATCACTTTTTCGTCGGACAGCGTTTCCAGCGACGAGAAGTCATACTTCCCCTCCAACGTATCCTGCGCCAAGGCAAGGATACACTCCGCTTTGCGCCGCGAAATCCCGCAGCTTTTTATCTCCTCCGCCGAATGCGCCGCCAATGCGGCGGGGGTAAATTCCCCCACGATATTTTTCAGCCGCCCGCAAAGCGTACCCGCGGCTTTATTCGACAGCATCTGTCCTACGATACTCTCCACCAGCGCGACGAATACGTCCTCCGTCATGCCCTTTTCGAGATATCCGAAACGCTCCGCGAGGGTCTTCATCACGGGATCGCGGCCCGTGATATGGTCAAGTTCCGATTTGCCGTATTCCACCATACTTTTTCTCCGTCGTTAAATAATCTGCCCCTTATTTTCGGTGAACGAGAAAATCTTTTTTTTCCGTATCGTAAGAGGCGACCAAAATATTGTTTAAGTCCCGTTTGGATTTGATATCCAGCTTTTCGAAAACGGTCTCCACCGTCATTTTCAGCTCGCGGATCACCTGATACTGCGGTTTTCCGTTGATGATAACGTAATCAGTCAGCGAGGCGGGCGCCTCTTTCACGTCGATATCCTCAATCACGGTCGGGCGTTTGGCGCTCTTGGGGAGAATGCTCAATTTTCCCGTCGTTTCAAACAAGGCGTACGCGATATCCTCTATATCGAAAATATTTTTTTCGCGCGCCATACCGAGTACGTCCTCGACGTCGAGTTTGGACTTTTTGAGATTTTCATAATTAAATTCGCCGTCCTCGATGATCGTCAGCTCCTCCCCTTTCAAAAATTTGCGGAAAGGCTGCTTCCGTTCCAAAAGATCGAGTATGAGGCTCAACGCGCCGTAAATTGTCAGCGCAATGATATAGTGATAAAAGGGCTGTTCCGTTTCCGTGCTCCATTCGGCCGCAATCGAACCGATGGAAATCCCCAGCACATAATCGATAAAGCTCAATTCCGCGATCTGTTTCTTGCCGAGAATTTTCGTCACGAGAAAAAGAAACGCAAACGACGACAATGAAAATACCAAAACTTTAATTACGTTTTCCATATGGAACAGTATCCACATTTCAAAGGAAATTATGCATTATTAAAGGCTTTAAACAATTACATTATCCTTCGACTATGTAGCCTTTATCATTTTCGTTTTTCTTCAATCGCAAAGGAAAAATACAAACTTGTCTGTCCTTCCCCATACTGTCCGATTGGCGCCCATAATAGGGCTTTGCAGCAAGAACCACTTTGCCAACATAGGTATAAACCCTATTTTTACGTTCAAATAAATGTATTCCAATAGTGCTCGAGCCAGAAAAATATAAGGTTTTATTTTGAGCAGTATTAAAATATTGATCCCCTACCAGTCCCATTCCTGTATAGAGTAAAACATCCTCTTTCCAGCGATCATCATAAGGATTAAAACCTGTATAATCTCTAATTAGTACAAGGGTATTGGTTCTTCTCGAACGCCTCATTCCTCCCTGTGGGGAACATTGAAATAGATTGCACAATTCATTGTTGTTAAACGTAGCCCCGGCTTTTAAGGCCTCAATTTTAGCGCGGTTAGCAAAACTGTTGTCCATAAAGTTCACCTCTTTTGTTTCTTTACTTTTATATTCGATATCTTATAACAAAAATCCTCTTTTATTTCAAAAAAGAGGATTTTTTATTTATATTATTTATTTTCGATATATTATCTGTTTGCTGCTTTATAAACACCTCATCATTTTCCCAAATAAACCAACGTCTCAACGTTGGTCTGTTTATCCAAAAAGATTTCGTTCACTTCTTGCCCGTCTTTATACACGGGAAAGTTGAATTTCATCGATTTTAAGGGCGTATCGCTTTCCTCTTCGGGATAAATCTGAATTTCTTTAACCAAAGTCGCAATCAACTCTTTCTTTTCCTCATCACTGATTATATCATATAATTCCCCGAAGTGTTGCAAAATTTTATAAATATTTTCCATCGTGATGAATTCCGCTTCCACCGACTTTCTTCTAAGTTTCGCATCTTCGACTTTTTCTTCGATTTCCGCAATCGTATCGTATAAAGCGTCAAGTCTTAAAGTCATATCGTGCAATTTTCTTTCACGGTGCGTAGTATCTATCGGCAACGAGTCGATTTCACGCTCCAATCTCGCTTTGTTTAATTCCACCTCCTTTAACTTACTTTCGTAGTTGCTTATTTCCGTATCGATTTTCGTAGTATCGACTTGCAAACCTATCTTCTTTTTTATCTCGATGGCAAAGTGTTCGTCCTGCACCAAATCCTTGATAAACTCTATAACGAGCGGCTCGATATCCGTCTTTTTAAGGTTTGCGCTATAATCGCAGTAATGCCCGCGCTCTTGTTTGTTGCGACTGCAAGCATAATACATAACTTCTTTATACGTACCGTCCTTTTTCGTCCAGCAAACCCTGTTGGCATACATACCGCTTCCGCACTTCGGACATTTGATAATTCCGGTTAATAGATGAGCGCGATCCTTTCCGTATTTGGATACGGATTTCACTCCCGTCGCTTCTCTTTTATCGTGCGCTTTATACCACAGCTCTTCATCAATAATACCTTCGTGCAAACCGTCCACTAAACAGTAGTCTTGCTTGTTCACAACTTTGTAATCGGCTTTCGTGCCTTTTACCTTTTCCCTTGTTCTTCTTCCGTAAGCAATCTTACCGCAATAAACAGGATTATCCAAAAGAATTTTTATAAAGTGTGCGCTGAACTCTTCTATATCGGTTTTCTTGCGTGGCGTCTTTTTTATGCCTTGCAGATTCAGATATTTCGCTATGCCCGTGTAGCCCATATTCGTATTGACAAACTTATCGAAAATTGTTCGCACTATTTCCGCTTCCTGTTCGTCAATAAGCAACGTATCATCCTTCAATATATACCCATACGGCGCAGGACCGCCGTTCCATTTTCCTTGCCGAGCTTTCTCTCTGCGACCGTTCATGGTCTGTTCAAGAATGTTTTCCCGCTCTATCTCGGCAACCGCAGACAAAACGGAAATAAGCAACTTTCCGCTTGTCTGCGACGAATCTATGCCTTCTTCAATACAAATCAAATTTACGCCATACGACTGAATAAACTCCAACGAATTGAGAATATCGGCGGCGTTGCGCCCGAATCGAGAAAGTTTATAGACTAAAACATAATCCACGTCAAGCCCTTCCTGAATATCGGAAAGCATACGCTTAAATGCAGGTCGCCCTTCTATCGATTTTCCCGACTTCCCCGCATCTTCATAGATTCCGACTATCTGCATTTCTTCTCGCTCGGCAAATTTTTTTAAGCTCGTTTTCTGCCCGTCAAGACTGTATCCTTCAACTTGCATCTCGGTGCTTACTCTGGGATATAAAATGCACTTTTTACCTTCTCGATTCATTATTCTTCTCCGTTTTGGCTTTGGTATCGTTCAATACCGCATTCCCGTATTTTTTAATCAGCTGCGCCATCATATCGATAAACGCGTTAAAGTTTCCTTTTTCTTTATTCTGATAATCAATAATTAAATTTTTGTTCAAGTATCCTTATTCGGACTTACATTACGGAATTAATCCGCGTCCTTATAGCTTTGAATACTATGTTCTCTTTCCATCGCGTTTTCCTCCTTTTGCGAAAAGATTTAATAGTTATTCAGTTTTCTTTTTATCGATTTCCTCAAAACCGAAAAAATCGTCGTAACCGTCTTTGAGCTTTGCAAAGTCGGTGTCGTGTCGGGCTAATAATTCCTCATATCCCGCTTGTATTAGCTCTACCTTTGTATAGCCGTATCTTTTCAAAAATTCGTTTATTTTCTCGGCTTTCTCTCTCGGTATGCTCGTTCCCCAAACCATACATTTGGCTTTTCTTTCTTCCTTGTGCTTATCCTCGTAACGCTTGTCTTTAATCGCTCTGCCTTTCTTTTCCATAACCTAACCTCCGTAAAATATATGTGTCGTATTTATACGATTTAGTATATCTTATCACTTTTGGCTTTGAGAGTCAAGCGTTTTACGAATATTAATACGACTTAGGCTTATTCTCTACCTTTATTTTCCCCAAGTCCACTTGGAATTGATTTTCAGTTGTTCCTCTACATTTCCTTGCGCCTCCCTTTCTTGTTCTATTTCCTTTTCAATCTCTTGCAAACGGTTTGTAAAGTCGCGCTCTAATAATTCACTCTCGCCGCCAAACGATGCAAGCAGTCCGTCAAAAAGCTTTCCTACCTTTCTGTGAGAAATAGCAAGCCTGCGTTTAAGCCATTTGTCGTTTACCTTGTGTCTTATTTTCGTTTCAAAGATTTCGGACTTTATGTACTTTACCGTGTTCAACAAGATATTTCCCTGCCTACGCTTATAGTCATTTTCTATGTCGTCTATAAGCGTTATGTTTTTCGGATCAATTTTATAGTGGTTAGTATTCTCGCCGTTGCCGTTAATAAGACCGTTTACTTTTTGACGTAATGATTGAAGCTCGGCATCAAAACGCAAATCGGCTTTACGAGCGGTCTTATCGTACAACAAAAGCTTATTGACAACCCTATTTATTTGCTCTCGGTACGGTATCATATCTTTACTGCCGTAATGAAAACTGCAAACTTTCGGAATTGTCTTTGCCAATTCGAGTACCGCCTCCTTTATGTCGTCTTTTGTTATAATGTCTCTAAGTGCGGATATTTTCTTCAACTCTCGCAAAGCTTCATCTCTTGATACATACAACTTCGGATGTGATTCCATAATATCCATATTAAGTCTGACGTGCATTCTATCCAGCACCCGCTTTTCAATCTTTCCCTTGTGCCTGTACTCAGTTTGCTTCTTTCTGTACTTACACTTCGGCTCTTTTTCGGCAAACCAAAAATGAATATGCAGGTGGTGCGGCTTGTCCTTATGAAGCGCGCATATTAGGTCTATGTTCTTTGGGTCTAATCCCATATCCTTAAAGAACTCGCCGAACGTGCGCTTAATTAGCCACATACACTTTTCGGGCGTATCTATCTTGTACGACATTTCCTTGTTCAGAGATATAAAGCCGTGCCAGATGTTCTTTGGCGCATGGGCGCGCTGTTGAATTGCTTTTAACTGCTCTTGCGTTATAACTCCGTTGCCGTTAAACACTCCCGTTGACTTCTCGAAATAATTAATGAGTGAGCGCGTCTCCGTCTTTGAGTTTTCGCCGTTCAGTTTCCTATCCGAAGTCATATACTTGTATATATTATTTCCGCTGTCCGACATTTCATAATACGGGCGTTCGCGCTCGAACTTCGCTCTTTCTTCCGCCGTTGCGTTACTCTTGACTTTCCACGGTGTATAAGTAATGTTGAAAATAATCGGTTGATTGCTTATGTTTGTTACCTCCCTGTTTTGTTCTTTCTTGTGTGGACGAAAGTCCGAAGGCGGGTCTCCCGCTTCGGAAAGTAAAAATGCAAATAGCCACAAAATTTGCATTTTTCTTATCCTGCTACAAACTTGCCCTTACTTTGGTACGTTTTCCCAAAATATTTACTTCTTGTTTTCTTGATTTTTAACTTGTATCCAATGCTATAAAACCTCCTTTACTTGCAACGAAAAACTCACGGCGTAATCACCGTGAGCCTGTCGTTGTTATTGAATTTTAATTATGGCGGATTCGCCATGTTTAAGAAGCATTTAATTCCGCGCAAATACACGGAATTATCCATCTCCATATATCAAGCGAATAGAACGCCCGAATTATTCCATTTCGCTAAAAATTTTTTTCTTTTTAATCTTTTCTTCCTTCCGAAAGCAATCTCGAATTGCTTTGCTGCAACACGCGCAGTTGAGAAATAGCCATAGCATTAAGTTGTTTCAACCTATCGCTTTGCGATACGTTTTGCTCTATAAGAATTGCGTTATAGCTTTCCATATTAGCAATCACAAGTAGTTGTTCTATCGTCGCGTAATCACGAATATTTCCTTTAAGCGTGGGATTTTCTCTACGCCACTGCGCCGCAGTTTTGCCGAACAACGCAACATTCAATAAGTCCGCTTCGTCGGCATATACATACTTCAACTGTTCTTCTGTAAGCGTAGGAACAATGTTTTCCTTTATAGCATCGGTATGTATGCGGTAATTAACCTTTGCAAGCTCACGCTTCGCCGACCATTCCAATGCTTTTTGCTCTTGCGATTTAAGCCGTTGAAACTCCGTCACCAAATACAGTTTGAATTCGGGACTGAGCCAACTTGCAAACTCGAACGCAATATCTCTGTGTGCATACGTGCCGCCGCCGTTACCGCGCTTTACTATAATGCCTATCGCATTTGTTTCTTTTACCCATTTCTCGGGAGACAAATAAAAACTATTCGCGCCGGATTTATTTTCAAAGGTCGTAAATTCGTGACCTTTGAAATGCGGATTGTTTAGCTGTTCCCACAACCCAAGATAGGATACGACGTCTTTATTTCTCATCCAAGTCTGTATGGGGATTTTCGGCTCGTCAGGATTTACATATCTTGCCAAATCGGTTAACGATATATAGTCATCCTTGTTAATTATTTTGTAGCGAACATCTATTCCGTTTACGCTAAATTCTGTATTTGCCATATTGTCTCCTTTGTGGTTTATTTTGAGCTCCATATATCAAGCGAATAAAACGCCTGAAATATTCCGTTTTTCAAAAAATTTTTGAAATTATTTTTTCTTTCTGAATTCGGGATTACTAAAATGCGGCACAGGACCTTCACCGAATATATCTATTATCTGCTCTCTTATAGGTCGTGGATCGTCTTCTTCTATTACGACTACATTCTTATATTTCCTGCGGAAGTCAGCATATCTCTTTTCCAACCGTGCGTATTGTTGCGGTAAGAATCTCTTATGTATAAATTCTTCTGCCGTCATATCCAACCGACTGCAAGCCTTTTCCGCTTCTTCGAATATCTTTTCAAAATTTGTCTGCTTTGGCTTTTCTTTCAATGTCTTTTTGCGGTATTCCACTTCCTCACACAACGCAAGATTCAGCCAACGCAATTCATCTATTTGCCCATCGAATATGTCGTAATAAACCTCTCGGCTACGGTGCGGTAACTCGTTCAGCCTATTGCCGAATTCCAATTCCGCAATCGTATCGTCTCTGTATTTCGAGAACGGACGTATAACCAAGTACGACAAGCCGAATTTGTAATACTCGCGATAACTATAAAACCAACTTACCATTTCCGCTTGGTCATCCACGGGCATGATTACACGGAACATATCCCAAAGAATATCTTCGTCATCATCCGTGCGGAACTTATCCAAAAACTTTTCCCACTGTGCATTGGCTTTCGCCTCATCACTCTCGGATGAGCCGCTCAACGCATCTTCAATTTTCGCAAGATGCTTTGCTACATAGCTCTGCGTCTTTCCGATTTCTTCCGCTATTTCGACTTGCGTATATTCTTCCAAATAATATAATTCGTAAATCTCTCTATCTTCTTTCGATAGTACCGACAATCTTTTATCCGCTGTCGCTTGCTCGGTAATATCTTCAAGCATCCCACGCTGTTTCTCGTCAAGCAACGTACCGTCGTCGTTCTCCATGTCAATCTTTTTATAGTAAGACTTCCCGTCCGCCTTAACGTATGTAGCCCTATGCGCTTTCTCGACACGGTCTGAATTATACATTTCTGTATCCAATTCAACAAGACGATCAAACTGATACTCCGTTACTTCGCACGACGAAAGCTTACCTCTATCATAGAAGTAATACAAGAACATACCTTTTGTCGCCGCAGATTGTTTCAATTCATTCAATTTATACGCGCATGTTTCTGGCATATTTAACCCTCAATTTCCAATTGATACTTATCGGGACTTATTCGATACTTACTTATTGGAATAGTTAGTTTTTTAGCGACATCTCTTATTAGATATTCATTGTCTTTTGAAATATTTGCCCCTAAATAAATATGAGATATTGTATGTAAATCAAGCAAATGCGCATCAATAAGTTGGCTTTGATGATTAACAATTCTCCATTCTTCTTCATAATCCCACTTATTACTTTTGCTTAATAACAGCATCATCAATTCGGGAACATAATCTGAAATATTATTCAATTTTATCTCTTTAGGATTTGAAAAATCAATTAACCCCATAGGAAGCGATGGTCTTTCAACTGAATACAGTACAGGCAAAAGATTTATAAGCGCATCCCAGTTTCTACATTTTTCAAAGTTATACCCAACACAGAATCCGGTATGCTTGTTTGCATAGTGTGACCACATAAGAATTGAATTCGAAATTTTTGAAAAGCACGTTATCGCAAATTGCTTATTCATGGATTCCTTTAATTTTTCAGCTATAGGTATTAACTTCTTGCGTGTATCTTCCAACTCCGCCTTTAATTTTATTCCGTCAAAGCCACCCATAATTGATACTTTTTCTAATTTTTCTATCAAGCTATTCGACTTCATTACATCGTTTAGCTGTTTCAACTTATCTATATTTTCTGTTGAAATATTTGCGCCCAAAGAACTTAACATATCGGGATTTTGTGCAATAGCGGAAATAATATCGGGATATAAATCATTTAAAGGAAGTTTACTTAAATCAACAGGCGAGCTGGCACTCCCTATTAAACCATAAAATTGCGACGCAAAGCTTACATCTAAAAAAGAAGATAATAGGGCTTGTTGAATTTCAAACTCAGTAATATTTTCTCCTTTAACCATTTTAGGCATAAGCTTTTGAAATGCCGGTGCCGTAATCAATAGCTTTATTACCTTAAGCTCTTTAATATCTGTTTGTATATCAGTTTGATTATCAAATAAGATTTGCTTTATGCAATCTTTAATCAGTTTTTCGTTTTCACCGTCTACCGAAATATCCCTGTCAATGAGCACAGGTAAATACGCTTCAATGATTTTGTCCAGAGATATACTGACAGAACAATCAAACGGATCGTTAAACTTTTCAGGCTTCGAAAAATGAACCAACCCGTTTTTTAAATTTTCTATGGAATACTTATCTTCAAAAGAATAGTATTTATACAGTTTCCCACCAAACTTTGACACCTTGTCCCAAATAATATCCGGCGAAGGTTTTTCTTTGCTACTAAAAACTGTTTCTAAATATTCACGCACCCATATAACATTTTCGCAATTATATGCCATCTTTATATCCTTCTGTCAATTGTACGCTTGACATATAAGCATGCATTTACTACTGCTGCAAATTCATGAGCATTATCAAACAATAATAGCAATTGAACGCAATCTTTTTTGTTTGCTGGTCTTATTGGCGATAAATGCACAATATCATTATAATTCACGAATGTTTTATCCCATAATTCTAAAGGACAAATTATTTGATCAAATATTTTTTTACAACACTCTATTTTATCAAAATAGTATTCAAATTGGGGAAATTGATTTTTACATTCAGTTGCAACTCGTGAAATATCTGGAATAAGTGATTTTAAAATCTCAATTGTTTTTTTTGCACATTTGTTATAATCATACATTTCAAACAAATCGACGATTTCTTTAATACTATCAGAGAAAGGGCTATACTTGTTATTATAGAAATCTCTATAAGTATTCCTAACTTGTAAACTCATTTGCTCTACTATAATTTCCAAATTATTTTCGTTAAAGAGCACTTCTTCATCTATATCCGGAGTTCTTAAAAAATACAATAAAAAACCTTGTTTAGCTAATGAATCTAAGCTATCATTATACTCCTTAGAAAACAATTCTTTTTTATCCATTAAAATGTCCGAGTAATAGCCCAGTAATTTTTGCACGTACTGGTCGTGTACTATATCGTATTTCTTTAAAGCATTTATGTATTCATGATAATTCTTACTTTTCTGCATCTCATTCAAAATCATTTCTTGTAATTCTGATGAAATGCCCATCTTGTTTTTTTCTAAAAAAACTTTTATATCTTCTTCCTTTACCCCATTCGCTTTCAGCAAATCAAGTATAGTGGTTGTAATATTAAGTTTTTTAGTCTGTTCTTGCAATTCGCGAAAAGCTTCACTATTGCGACATTCAATAAGTTTTAACTCTTCCAATAGGGCTTCCTGTTTCGCAATGGCGGAATCTATTTTTTTCTTTTTTTCAACTTTATTTTGATAACGCAAAGAAACTATTTTATTGTAATACAAAAACAACGCATTTACTATGCCTGTCAATATCATTATGCTTATCATTGTATTGCCTATGTCAAACTCATCCCAATCATAAGCACTATGCATACAAACATTTCTTAAATTCAATCCAACTTTTAAACCATTTTTATCCACATTTGAAATTAAAGTATACTCTAAATATTTTAGATGCTCTTCACCAAGAACTTCTAGCAACGGATTATCCTTTAAATCGGATTTCAAAATTGAGCCTAAAGTTAATAATCTTGCATTATAAAAAACTTTTCTCTTTTCTAGTTCCCTACAGTAAATATCCGTCAAAACTCTTTCGATAAGCAAAATCGTTTTTTCTAAACAATTAATTGCCACATCAATAGGCTTATTCCCCTTATTAATTTCCTCAATGAACTCTTTAACTTTATTTTCCCAAGCACTAATCTGCGATGTAATAGCAAGAAAGTTTAATCTTAACTCATCATATATAAACTTTAAAAAATTCCTTTGCATTACTGTATAATCATTAAAATGCGTGTCCCCTAAATAATATCGATACATAGGAATATAAAATTGATGAAAAGATGCTATTGAATTTTGCATGGACATCTTAAAATTTTCATTCGTATCAGCAGCCGTACAACAAATATCATCCAAAATAGAATCCTTTGAAATATCGCGAGCTAATACACTAAAATGTGATAATTCCTTTATTTTATCATCCCGAACATGCGATAATTCAACCTGTTTAATTGCTTTTGATAAGTTAGGGTTATCGAGTCTCTTAGCTATATCTTGAAACGGAATGGGAATCGAAAATTTCTGTCCATATTGATCTAAATATTCGTTTACTATTTCGTCAACTTCTTTTTGCTTTTTCCGATAAACCGATGAAAATTCGGGATCTTTAATTATGTATAAAAATTCTATTAATGCTTTATAGCGTATTTGATTTTGCAATGCAACTTTAATATCCTGACAATTGATTATATTATTAGCTTCGTTTTTAAAAGCATTAATAATTTTTAACTTAACCGTATCACCTATATCGGTGCTATTGACAGCGAGCACACAAGCTGCTATGAAATTAGAATTAGGTCCGGAAAGATAACATGCTATATTTTCATCAGAAAAAATTATCTCTACTAATGATGGATACTCTTTAATTACTTTTTTATAGTCTTTAAATTTTTCAAAAATTAAATGTGGACATTGTAAAATCGCCTTTTTATAAGCATTCTCTTGAATTGCCCCATAGTACTGCGGAATATCATCATAAACAGCTTGCCTCATCCGTAGATACTCACTCTCAATATCAAAAGAGAAATTATTATAAAATGCAATCAAATTCCTTATCGGGAACTGTTTTTTGATCGCATTACAGAAGTTTATAATTTCTCCAAACCGAACCCTTATATCATTGTCAATAATTTTATCCTTCAAAGATTCCATTTGGCAAATTTTGCTAATCAGGTAATAATCCGATACTCTATCAATGTCAAATTGAGCATTGAAATCATAATCAGTAAAATAATTTACTATTTGATCTTCAACTGAAGTGATCGTTTTGACTTCATAATTATTGCCCCAATCATCTTCAGAATATTTTACATGCGCTATCCCAATAAGGATATTTTTTAAACTATTCATTTCCATCCCCTTCTGAAGTGAATTCCGATAAATCAATCCCTATGGCATGCTCCACTCCCGTTCCTTCTATATTACTTAACTTTTCTATTAAAATACGAATGTCGGAATCCGAAATCACTGGTTGATTATAAATATTTTCACTATCAATGTAAATAAGAATGTTGTCTTTTTCTTCACGATATTCTGTTGCTAATTTGCAAATCTCTGAACATAGATAGTCTAAATTAAATGCTTCATCCAAAATTTTCTGCCCGATATAGTATTTTAATAAAATCAATGAAAGTTTTCTGCTACAAATCTCTTTTCGATTGTTAATCATATCGGTCTTAATCTTATTGAAAACACCGTCCGCAACTAATACTTGCAAATCCTTTTTTGACAATTTTTGTATTTTACAGAATTGTTCTAAAAATAGGAAATCAGAACCATTATCAAAAACACTATCATCTGTAAAATATTTTTCAACAGTCTTAATAAACGCATTTTCAATGTGTTCCTTTTGCTTATCAAAAATTGTAACAAGCACCTTTACATACTCTTGAAATTTTGATTCAACATCAGTTTGCTCATATTGAATTTCTCCCGAAGCATGTGCGCACTCATCTCTTACATCAATAAGTCTTTTAGCCTCACTTTTTCTATTCGCATGCAAACCATATACACTCATAAACTGCTCAAGGAAAGTTTTCTCCGAGATAACAGATAATTCAAAAGGCTTTGATACTCCAAAACTTGCATTTCTCTGTACCAGCGAATCAACATTGGGAATCTGCTTATCCAACAAAAACCAACATTCTTTATAAAGGCAAGACATAAATAACATGTTGCTTGCCAAAATGCAAAACTGATATTTTTGCTTTTCCCAATTCTCTATTAACGTCTCCAGCAAATACGTCTTATAAGCATTGTTGTTTTCATCATCAAAATCTAATGGCAGATAAGACGCTATTTCATCACAAAAAGTATGTACATCCATAGATATTTTACTCTCCCCAAACTTCGGAAAGCTTGTCTTTAATCTTTTGCTCAAAAATGGATATGAGCTTTTTATTAGCCTCTACTATTTCATACTCCTGTTGAATTCTTTGAACGATTAATTTCTGCTCTTCCATAGGCGGCACAAAAATCGGATAATTTAATACAAAATTTTTATTTAAACGCTTCAACCCACCTGTTCCAGTCATGTGTTCTTTCCCCTGAGATATAAACTCATTGCTACTTATTACACAATATATTAGTTCTGGCAAAATAATTTCATTATAAGCTCGTAAAACAAAAAACTCGCTTGAGCCAAACCCAATACCGTTTGTTAAATTTCTTGCTATTCCTGATTTCCCATTTTCAAAACAAGGCGTCACTTTTGCTATAAGGACATCAGATTCTCTAAAATATGTATAACCAATATAAACTTCATTTATTTTTTTGGTGCCTTTACATTCAAAATGAATAGAATGTTCTTGTACTTCTGACATAGGGACAAAGGACACATCACCGACAAAATCTTTTACCTCTGTTTTTGCCGGATTAAACACCACCACATCTTTTATCGTTTTTTTCTCGCAATTTATACCACCACAAGAATATGTTGGTTTATAATTACCCACAACTAGCTTTGCGCCATCAATAATTTTTTGATAGCTTTCTATTTCCGCAACAATTTGCTTTTGAATTTCGATCGGCGGAAGCGGGATTTGAAAATTCTCCAATGCTCTTTTAGAAAACTCTTTAAATGTACCTCCCGTGGCCATATTTGACAATTTATCTTTTTGAACACTAAGCATTAAAGCTATATAATATGGGTCAACTTTAGAAAAATCTTTTATGACTATATTCTTAAATCCCTGATTGGTTGCCAATTCTACTTTTGAAATAGCAACTCTTCCTATTGTCGCTCGTGAAGAGACTAGAATAGAATTTGCCGGCAACAATTTCGCCGAAGAATTTTTCAAGCCTAAAGAAGTTATTTTTCGTCCGGTTTCTTTTATCAATGTTACTTTATCTGTATCTGGTAAATCTACAAGAGTTACCCAATTTATATCTCCATCCCAATACTCTGCATTATTAGAATTCGGTGTGCCGCCTGACTCTAAACAGAAATATCGAGTATCCCCTAATTGTACCATTTCATATTCACAATCAAGCGGTAAATTATTTTTATATCTATCTCCAACTAAAACATAATCATTCTCTGCAATTTCTTCCTTACTTGCTAAAACAGATAAACCATATTTATCGCTAAACGTATCTACACTTTCTGTTTCAACACAGGAAATATATTCTTTCACTAAGCTGATAATATTCGGAATATCGTTCTTTTCAATCATACGACGGTTGTGCGCCCAAATCAAAACCATCATTATTCATTTTGACGAACAAAATTTTATCCGTTTTTCGAGCCAAAGCCCGATCCATTAATAGAATGCTTGTTTTAACGCCGCTATATGGATTAAATACTCCGCTCGGAAGAGAAATAACGGCATAAAGATAATTTTCTTCAATTAACATACGGCGCAAATTTTTATAAGCATTTGCCGATTGAAAAACAACCCCTTCCGGCACAATTACACCAGCTCTGCCATCTCGCTTTAAATGTTTGGCAATATAATATGTAAATAATACTTCACTGCGATTTGCGTTTATTGCATTAAACAACTCGTGCGGACGAATTCCGCCTTTCGGAGTCATAAAAGGCGGGTTTGCGAGAATTACATCGTAATCGTCTTTCCAATATGTTTTTTCGGAAAGTGTGTCATAAAGATGAATATTCGGTTTTTTGCAGTTATGCAAAAACAAATTGACATTTGCAAGTTTCACCATATTGGGATTAATGTCATACCCAACAAGCCCATTATTCATTAAGTGCTCACGCTCTTCAACTGATAAGTAGGTTTTTGAAATCTTATTATACGCACTAATCAAAAAACCTGCCGTTCCGCAAGCGGGATCAAGTATGGTTTCCCCTTTTTGCGGATTAACAATTTCAACAATCATATCAATAATGTGTCTCGGCGTTCTGAACTGTCCTGCATCACCTTGACTTCCCATAATAGAAAGCAAGTCTTCAAACGCTGTGCCCAAAAGCTCCGTGTTGTCCGTAGGAATCTTGTCAATTTCAGCAAGAAACAAATTTAAAGTCTGTGGATCTCTGTAAGGGATAAACGCATCTTTAAAAACGCTTACAAAAGTAGAAGGCAGATCCGTTCGGTTTTGCAAAAGTTCAATACCGGTAGAATATAGCTTGTACTTTTCGGGATTACTTGTCGCTTTCATAATTCTCGTGAAAGAATAATCTTCATATTCCCCCACAAAAAAGGTAGCGGGCAAATCGTAACTTCTCGCTTCTCTATCTTTAGCATCCATAAATTTATATATTAGCGCCAAAGTAATTTGGTCAATTTGCGACTGCGGATCGGGAACTTTTCCTACCAACACATCCCTTGCATTTTTAATTATTTTATTTATTTCAGCCATATTAAGCACTCCTTAATAATTCTTGCGGTACAATATCTTTTAAGCTCTGTGCTATCAGTTTTTTCTTATCCCCCAAACGAATAAAATCCTGCATAGTGTATATCCCCGTATAATCAAACAACATATATTGCTCATTACTGATATAATTTCTTATTTCTTTACTTTCAACATACGCTTCGACAAGCTTACGAATATCCTTTCGTTTTACCTCTTCAATATCAAAAAACTGCATACACTTTGTAACGGCTGCTTGCAATAATTCTTCTTTGGTCTTTAATCTTGTTTTTATACCGTAATATAATTCAACAAGTTCCCGCCAGCTTGGAATTCTTTGCAAGCGCATTTGCTTCCCGATGCTTTCGTTATTCTCGTATCCGTATTGCTGTTTATTGTTATATCGTTCATTAACTATCCTTACAACTTTATCCCAATTTTTTTTCTCAACCGCTTCTCTCAACTCTTCATCGGCGAGCATCGCCTCTCTTAACGAAGTTCCCTTATTAAACTCACGGTCTATCCGCATTCCGTCATCTCCAACTTTTGCCCCTACTAACATTACTGTTTCGTCGGGAATATTAAGAGTTACTGTTTCGTTTTCGACAGAAGTGTCTCCATTGGGCTGAGTCCCAGACGTTTGTTTCGGTGCCTTTAATTTCTTATCGTAATCATAATACTCAAACCGCTCAAAGTTACCAAAATAGTCAAAGAAATAGAATTCATCTTTTTTAACGAATTTTCTATCCAATATAAAATCAAATATTCTCGTGCCACGTCCTTTAATTTGAATGAATTCAGACGGTTGCAATACAGGACGCATTAAGCAAATATTCAACAAATCTTGACAATCATATCCCGTCGTCATCATCGAAACGGTACAGCAAACACGTGTTTTCGATGTTTTATAATCATCGGAATCACATCCGTCTAAATAACTACTTGTTCCGTTTAACTCATTAAATTCCGTCGTAAACAGTTGCGTCATTTTTGAATGATCTTCTACACTTGACGTTACCTGTTCTGCAAAATGTCCGCTATATCTATTCCACTTTTCAGGCTCATATTCTTTTATAAGGCTATTGAGAATATTCGCTATTTTTCCTGCATGAGCCTGCGAAACACAAAAGATTATCGTTTTACCGATTTCACCGATAAGCGGATCTCTTTTCGCATTTTCCAAGAACATGCGACAAAACATTTCGTTTGTATTTTCTGAAAATAGTCTTTTCTCAAAATCATTTATTTTAAAAATCTGTTCGGCTTGTTCATCATCTGTTAACTCACCTGATACGGTTTGGTATATTTTCAACCCCTCATCCATTAACTGATAAGTGATATCCGTTCTCGCATCAATTGCATAGGGCATCACAAGGATACCTTTCTTCACACCGTCTGCAAGCGTAAACTCATACGTAGGTTTTCCCGAAGAGCACCCAAAAGTTAAATATGTATCACGAAAAGCCCTTGCGTCATACTCGTATAAATTTGTAGATATAAGTTGTTTTGTATTTACACCTCTAAAATAATCTTTCGGCGTAGCAGTAAGCCCAATTTTATAGCCAACAAAATACTCAAAAACTTCTCTGGCTTTTCCGCCTATTGTGCGATGCGCTTCATCTACAATGATTAAATCGAAATCGCTCGGCAAGAACTCTGTTTGATACCTATCTTGTGCCAACAGGGATTGAACGGTAGTTATCAAAATCTGCGACGCACGCCAATTATCTCTACCTTCTTTATAGATGCTAACTGTATAATGTTGTCCGTTGTTGAACACTCCGTCAAAAGAACGTTTTGCTTGATTTTCCAGTTCGATTCTATCGACTAAAAACAAGGCTCTATGAGCATTTTTTGTCTTCAAAAATATTTCGATAATAGCTGCACAGGTCAATGTTTTTCCTGTACCTGTTGCCATTTCAAGCAAAAATCTATTATTCCCTTGTTTCGCCGATTCAATGATGGCATTTACTGCGTCCACTTGGTAATCTCTCAAAAGTTTTACTTTTGAATCCTTTAAGAAATCATCCCTTAATTCTTCGTCTTTAAACTTTACATTATTTTGAATATTAGGGACTTTAATTTCGGCAAGTAATGTATCTTCGCAAGCTTCTTCCCACAATTTTTTTCTAATATCGGAATTTTCAGTTAAAGCAATCAATTCATCCTGATTAAGGAAAGAATCCGAAGGATGCAAAACTCCATCTTGCACATCACAAAATAGATGTTCTTCACCGTTTGACAAATAGAAGTACCGAACACCCAAACGTGTTGCATATTCCATTGCCTGCGCTTTTGCGCTCCTTAGAGGATAATCCTTTTTCTTTGCTTCTATTACAGCCAAAGGACGACTATAAGCATCTAACAGCAAATAGTCGGTAAACTTGGTTTTTTTATCGTAACGGTAGCCCTGTTCAAGAACGACATTTTTTCTCTTTTGGTTATCGTCGAGTAAACGCCAACCGCTTTCTTCTAATAATTTATCAATCTTAACTCTTGCAAGAGCTTCTTTATCCGACATAGTTATTCCTCGCCTTCTTCCTTGATAATTTCCATTATATCGGAAATATCACATTCCAACACATTACAAATTTTTAACAAAACCGATGTTCTCACATCTTCGTTCCTGCCGAGTTTTGCCATAGCAGTAGTTGTAAGCCCTGCCGCCTTACGTAAATCTTCTTTCTTCATATCTTTATCAATCAGTAGTTTCCACAACTTTTTATAGCTCGCCGCCATACCAAAATCTCCTACCCTTTTTTATTATACAATTTTATTATACCACACATGAAGATAAAACGCAAGATATTCTCTAAAATATAGAGAAAAATTTTTAAGAAAAACGGCTCTACTCTATCGTAAAGCCGCTTTTATAAAATTAGGCATCTATTGTAATTACTATTTGTGAAGGCAAGTCCCACTTCGTTTCATCTTCTTCATTTCTATCTTCGTTGCAAACATTTATATCTTTCGCACATTGTTCACCCACTTCCGGTGGTAAAAACTGAATTAGATTTAATATATTCGCTTTTAGACTTGCGCTCTTACCATCATCAACACCGTCTACATAACAAATATCATAACCACGATACAGCAATAAGAATTTATTATGCATTACCGCATTTCTTAGTTCTTTTAGCGCAATAGAATCATCATTCAAATGTTTAATTTTTGGAAAGCCACACAAAGCTTTTACTTCTTTCGGAAGCCTTTGACATTGAATTAACAAAGCAGAAAAATCGATATGCTCCAACGCATCATTTAAATTATTACTATATGCTTTGAGCTGTTCACGCAAATCTTTAATCCAAAACTTTTGCCTAACATCTACTACATAATTATCAAGAATAACTGCCCGATACAATTCTTCCAAATAAGAAATATATTTAAACAGCGTGTAACGGATACGTTTATCATATCGATATGTAGATGCAACTTTTTCGTATTCTATACTTTCAGATGTACTCCAATTAAGCAATCTCTCTTTAATCAAAATGTGTTTTTCAACGCCTTTTGATTTCAAAGACTTTTCAGCTCTGATTTTATCTTCATCACTGATAATAAGATTTTTATAAAATACTTCTTCTCGCTTTGTCATGGTCATCTATAAAACTCATTTAATGTTTCAAGAAAGATCGAAAAAGACTTAACACCGTCTTGTCTTCTCAAATGCATATTTTTCAATTCAAGGTAACGCCGCTTAAACTCCATCCAATCGCCATTTTCTTTTACAGCTTTGAATCGTTCAAAATAGTTAGCAGACTGCTTAACTTGATTCCAAATATACCTATCCGTTCTCTTGTCGTGTGTTAATCTATAAAAATATCCGTCATCACCCTCAACAATTATAGCCACGTCAAAAGAGAATTCCAATCGGTTATTCCTAATTATCTTCACGGTAACAACAGATGTAGAATCACTAACGTGTATATAACCCGAAACACATTGCTTTAATACTTTGTTAAACCTTGCGACAAAAATATCTTTAATCTGCTTAGGATTATCTAATAAACCTTTCTTGTCTTTTTGCAAAATAATATTGTAATCCAAATCAAATGATTCATCGCTGTTTTGCGTAACAAGCCTTTTGTCGCCGCTACCGATAAGTCTTATATCAAAAGTAAAATAATCACTCACTTCATCTTGCACGGCGTAAAGAATCTTCATACAACACGCTGTAAGCTCTTTCACTTCGCTTTGATTAGCAAATCTATATGCCATTGTAAACCTCTTAAATTATCTCAAAATGTTTTAATGTTTCTTTTATGGCTTTCGCCATTTTCGGCGTGGGATGCGCTCTTGGTCTTTTTAATTCTTCTACTGCGTTAGGGGCGTCGTACATAGGCAAACCTAAATCACGCTTGACTTCGGCTATATACGCCGTATGGACTTTAAAGCCGTAAGTTTTTTCGATATACTCTTGTATCATCTTGTAAGTTACTTTTTCTTTCGGCTTGCGGGCTTCGGCGCATTCTTTGATTTTCTTCAACGAAAATTGTCCTTCGCCCTCTCCGAATTCTACATCAATGTTGATATGACTGTCGGGAATTTTTTTGGAAAGGACGACCAACGTCTCCACGTGCTTCGTCTGCGGAAACATATCAAACGGCTGAACGGAACGGATACGGTAATACCCGTTCAACCCTTCCTCCGTCCCTTGGAAATCGGGATTTTTGACGAGCTCCCCGTCCTTTTCGATTAAACCTCCCGTCAGTATCCCCACGTCGCGCGCCAAAGTGGCCGGATTACAGCTGATCACGGCGATTTCGGGTATGTCCGAAGCGAGAATGGCTTTCAAAACGCTTCGCGCGATCCCCGCGCGCGGCGGGTCGAGCACCAGCCGCAGCCGCTCCCCCTTTTCCTTTTCGAGCACATCTTCCAGCTTTTCCTCCACATACCCGCAGATATTCGTCATATTTTCGAGTCCATTTTTCCTCTTCAATTCGTCCGCACAGCGCACGGCCTCCTCTTCCAGCTCGATCCCGTAAACGCGCCTGCACGCCTTCGCAAACATCGCGGTGAGCAGCCCCCCGCCCGAATAGGCATCGACGACCACCTCGTCCCCGTTTTCCGCAATCGCCGCCAAAACGGCGTCATAGAGCTTTCCGCGCACGTCGGCATTTACCTGCATAAACGTCGCGGGCCCCGCTTCGTAACAAATTCCCCGCTCCTCCGCCTCAAAAAATCCCGGGCCGAAAATCAGCTCGAACTTTTCGCCGAACACGACGTTGGTATCCTTGTCGTTGATGTTCAGCCAGAGGGTAAACGTACCCAGCACGGTGGAAAGCAGCTCGATAAAATAGGTCAGGTTAGGCAGGCTTTTCACGGCCGAAACCAACGTGACGATAAACTTTCCGCCGATCTCGCGCACGACGATATGCCTCAGGCTTCCCGTTCCTTTTTCCTCGTCGTACCCCTTTATTGCACATTCTTTCATATAACGCTTCAAAAGCGCGATCACCTTTTCCGCCCATTCGGGATGAATGGCGCAGTTTTCCACGGGAATAATCCGATGGCTGCGTTCGGCATAAAACCCGATTACGTTGTTTCCGTCCTTATCCATGCCGACGGGCATCTGCAATTTATTTCGGTAACCGTAAGGAAAGTCGCTTTTAACCGCCGCGGGCACGTCGAAAGAAATCCCCGCGATTTTGCGCAGGGCCTCCCTGACGATATTTCCCTTAAACCGCAGCTGCGCCCGATATTGCAGGTGCTGAAGCTGGCAGCCGCCGCAGCGGGTAAAAACGGGACATTTCGGCCGCACCCGTTCCTCGGCGGGCGTCAAAATTTCCTCCGCCTTGCCGTAACCGATTTTATCCTTTACTTTCAAAACGCGGAATCGGACCTTTTCCCCCGGCAAACAATAAGGCACGAAAAAAGTGACTCCTTCGTGCCTGATAATGCCTTCTCCGTTGCTGCCCAAACCTTCCGTCACGGCACAAACGATTTGATTTTTTTCTGTCATAAATCCTTTTTTCGAACCTCCTTTCTATCCTTTCCGAAGCTTACGGAGCCCAAGCCCCGTCCGTCATTTTCTGATGATCCGCCCGATAATCTGATTGACGGAAATCTGGCACTTGAAAATCATATAGTCGTAGAGAAAGAAAAACGCCGTACCGCCGATGAGGAGAATGGGAATGATATACCGACTCACCCACTCCCAGCCGAAGGGCGCAGCCATGCCCGTCACCACCCGCCAGACGAAATACATCGAGGCGTCGAACCAGACGGCTTTTACGGGCGCAGCGATCCAGCGTTTAACCTTAAACTTCAGCTGCAAAGCGTTGACCAGCGGGTGCAGCCCGAAAAACATGATAAAGGGAAGGGTGTCAAAAAAATTGAACCCGTTGAACATGAGGGCGATGAGGCTCGCCCCGATAAAGGCCAAGACATCCCCCCACCAGCAATTTTTGGCGAGCGGGATCATGAGGGCGAACCCCGCGAAGAGATACCCCGTAAACAGCAGAGGGGTATAGAGCGTCCCCACCGTCAGAGCGATTGCGGCAATCGCGCAGGACACGGCGGAAAGCGCTATTTCATAGGCTGAAATCTTCTTCATTTTTCGGGAAAGCTTCCCTTACCTGCAACCGCAGCAGAGACTGAACAGACAGTCCACGCAAAGGTAGGTATAGCAGCAGGAGATGCAGTTGGAACAGACGTTGCCGCCCATCTGATCGGCGTCGGGATTTACGGGCTGGCCGTTGCCGCCCGCATAGGGATCCTCCGCCTTTGCGGCCTGCTTCGCATAGTCGTTTTTCGCGTTCAGCTTGCCGTAAGCCTCCTGATATTTCCGATTGTTCGGATCCATCTGCATGGCGATTTCCAGCTGCTTTTTGCTCTCGTTCGACCAATTTTTCTTATAGAACACCACCGCCTGAAGATAGTGCCACTCGGCGCCGCGCTCGTTAAACTCGTCGAGACGGGACTGCGCCTCGGAGAGCTTGTCGCTTTTCAAAAGATCCGCGATTTCCTGAAAGGCGTCCTTGCCCTCCGTATTTTTCGACTGCTCGCGCCGCGCCGACATAATTTCCGTATAGGCCGTATCAAGCTTGTTGAGCATGCGCGCGGCCTCGTTGCCCGCTTCGCCGTCCAGCCAGCGGTCCTCGTTGTATTTCTTTTTCAGCTCGCCGTAGCGCTCTTTGATCTCTTCGTCCGTCGCGTCCTCGTTTAAGCCGAGAAGGTCGTAATATTCCCTGTTCATGTCTTAAAAAAATGTCTCCTTTCCTTTTTCCGCGGCTTCCGCCCGAAAAATCCCGTCACTTGTTTTCCTTTTTCGCCTGCCGCGCGGTCTGCGGCGGCGCGTCCCTGCACGCTTTGCACGGGGCGGAACGCATGATCCGTTCGGTTTCGGCGGGAAGCCCCCGCAATAATATATTATCCGACAAATCCCGATTAAAATGAAATTTTATCTTTGACAAATTTTCCCTGATATCGAAAAACAGCGAATGGAAGGCAAATTCCACTTCCTCTTTCCGCCGCCGCATCAGCTCGCATTTGTCCTCGCACTTAAACGCCAGCACGAAGGGATTGTACGCGCCCTTCTTTTTGTCCTTGTCGTAATCGTCCAGCGCGTCGATGAGATAAATCCACTTTCCCACGGCATAAAAGAGATTGTGGGTAAAGGGGGTCTTTTTATCCCCGAGGAGATAATCGCTGATTTCCGCGATCATATTGGCCGAGGCGTCCGCCGCCCTGTCCAGGCTGTCCGCGCCCGCCTTTTCCGTTTTCTCCTGCGCCGCGAGATTGTCCCGCACGATCCGCTCGATTTCGGAGTATTCCCTTGCGGCCCGCTTGTGTCCGCTTACAAACCACAGCCGTTTGCCCCGTCCCCTGTCGCCGTCCTTGATGTCGTCCGTGTATTTGTAATACACCAGCGCCGTATTCAGCGCGCCCAGCTTTTTCGTCATGTCATCGACGCAGGCCATCGGCTTTTTCCGAAGCACGTGCGTAAGACAGTGCTGTTTCTCGACGGTGACGTCCTCCCCCGCGATATTGTGCAGAATCACGGAAAAAAAAGTGACGTCGTAGGTAAGCCCCATGCGCGCGCACTGCCCGCAGGAGGCGGATATTCCCTTGCATACGCCGCAGTACATCGCCCTGTAGAGCATTTGATCCTTGATATATAAATATGGCGTATCCGTACGAATATAACCGAACATAAGCTCCCCGCGGCGGATTTTTCCACACTTTGCGCCGCTTTTATACCATTATAACATAACTGTCTTTATATTTGAATAAGGCGCGGAAATGCCCGTAAATACTTCGTGCTTCCGCATTTCCGCTTTTATTATAACACGACTTTTGATAAAAAGCAAACCCTAAAAGCGCACTTCACAATAAATAACGGAATTTATCACCAATTTAACAAAAAAGGCCCGCGGAGCTTCGGAGAAGTTTCACGGGAAACCCTTTTTTATTTTTTCGGAGCGACGGGGACGGGCGCGATCTCCCCTCCCGCGAATCTGACGATTTCCGCGCACAATTTTTTCTCATCCGCGGGCAGGGACTGCTTGAAACGGACGGGCTTATACCTAAGTTCGAGCAGACATTTGGGCGGTTTCATGGCCGTCAGGAGATTGAGGCGTTTAATGCCCTTGAAGCTGTCCTTGACGTCGTTGCCCGAAAGGGCGTACAGCACGTCCTGCGGAAATTTATAGGGATTGGCGGTGGAGAGCACGACGACGGGCGTCGTATCCTTGTCGCCGCGCTTTTCGCGGAAGAAATCGGCGGCGTACATCGCCACGCCCGTATGCGTGTCCATGGGATAGCCGTATTCCTCGAAGATCTCGTACATCGCCTCCACGGTTTCGTCCTCGCCCGCGTAGGCGGCGAAGAAATCCTCCTCCAAAAGCCCGAGCTCCGCGCCCGATATCTCGTAGCTCCCCCTTTCGGAAAGCGACTTCATTCGCTCCGCCGTAAGCGCCGCGTTGCGGCCGCTGACCTCAAACAGCAGACGCTCGAGGTTGGAGGAGACGAGGATATCCATGGACGGGGACATGGTGCGGTAAAACGTCCGTTTGGCGTCGTAAACGCCCTTTGCGAAAAATTCGGTAAGTACGCGGTTGCGGTTGGACGCGCAAACCAATTTACGAACGGGCAGGCCCATCTTTTTCGCGTACCAGCCCGCGAGAATGTCCCCGAAATTGCCCGTCGGCACTGAAAAATCCACTTCGTCGCCCGGAGCGATCTGTTCCGAGGAAACGAGGTCGGCGTAGGCCGAAAAATAATAGGCGATCTGCGGCACGAGACGGCCGAAATTGATCGAGTTGGCGCTGGAGAGCAAAACGCCCTTTTCCTTAAGCGCGGCGTTGAAATCGGACGAGGCGAACAACTTTTTCACCGCGCGCTGGCAGTCGTCGAAATTGCCCTTGACTCCCGCGACGAAAACGTTGTTTCCGTCCTGCGTGCACATCTGCAGCCGCTGCATTTTGGACACGCCTTCGTCGGGATAGAGCACCGCCACTTTCGTGCCCGCGACATCCTTAAAGCCTTCGAGCGCCGCCTTGCCCGTATCCCCGCTCGTCGCGGCAAGAATGAGGATATCCTCCTTGACGCCCGTCAGCTCGCAGCTCCTTTTCAGCAAATGGGGAAGCAGAGTAAGCGCCATATCCTTAAACGCGCAGGTAGGGCCGTGGAACAGCTCGAGGATGTAAAGTCCCTCGTCTATCCTCACAAGGGGAGCGGGATCGCTGCCCTCAAAGGAAGAATACGCTTTTTTGCAGGCTTCGGCGAGGAACTCCTCTCCCAGTTCGCCCAGATACTTTCCGATAACGAACGCGGCGCGTTCGGGATAGCTCATGCCGACGAGTTGTTCTATCTCCCCGAGGGACACTTCGGGAAAAGCTTCGGGCACGAAAAGCCCGCCGTCTCCCGCGAGCCCCCGTACGATCGCCTCGGCGCCCGTCGCTTTTTCGTCTCCTCTTGTGCTGACAAAATACATTGTTTTACCTCTCTATATTTCTGAACTGTAAATTTTTTTCTCCGTTTAATGAAAAACCGGACGGAACCACCGTCCGGCATTCGCCCGCTGAAAAGCTCTTTTGCGGAAGCCCCGACGGGCCGCGTCAAAGATATTTCTTTATAAAATCGGGAAGATCTTCTTTCGCGGCGGAAACGGAAACCGTAACGGTGAGGCCGTTTTGGTCCGCAACCTTATCGAGCATATAGAAAAATCCCGCAAGCTCCGCGGCGGGTTTGCCCGCGATGCGCATGACGCCGTCGATATATACGTACTCGTTGTCGTGATTGCCCGCGATAACGCCCTTGATGAAGCCGCACAGCGCCGCTTCCCCCGCGACGTCGAAATCGGTGACGTCGATAAACCTGATCTCGCGCGCGAGATCGTACATGCCGCGCTTGGTATCCGTGATGAATATAAGGTGCCCCTTCGCCGTAGCGACCGCCGCATTTGCCGCATCGATCATCTGCTTGGTCTTGCCCGTGCCTTTAGCGCCGTAGATTACTTTGATCATATAAAATCCTCCCGAATTTTTTGATGATGAGAATATATTTCCCGAAAGTTTTTCGGTTTATTATATTCTACCAAGTTTTCGTGTTAATTTCAAGACCTTTTCGGAAAATTTTTCGTTTTTTCTCAAAAATTTTTTTGTTGCGCCGAAATTGCCCGTTTTTCCCGGGCGGAAAGCCTTTCGATTATTGCCCGTTTTCGAAAATTTTATTCGAGCGCGGCCACAAAACGGGCGATCCGTCCCAACCCTTCCTCGATATCCTCCAAAGAGAGCGAATAGGAAAGCCTCACGCAGTCGTCCGCGCCGAAGGATACGCCGGGCACCGTCGCCACTTTTTCCGCCTCCAGAAGCGCGTCCGAGAAAGCGATCGAGCCGTCGATCGTCTTGCCCGCATAGCGTTTGCCGTAAATCCCGTTTACCGCCAGCATCACGTAAAACGCGCCGTCGGGCTCCACGGCGGAAAGCCCGTCGATCTTCGCGATCGTCTCCAGCATTTTTTTCCGCCGCGCGGCGAATACGTTCACCATTCCTTCAATCTCGCTTTCGGGCGAAGAGAGGGCCTCGATCGCCGCATACTGCGCAATCGAGCAGGCGTTGGAGGTGGCGTGGCTCTGAAAGGAATCGATCGCCTTGGCGACGTCCTTGGGCGCGGCGAGATAGCCGATACGCCAGCCCGTCATGGCGTACGTTTTGGAGACGCCGTTGACCGTAATCGTCAGCTCCTTCATTTTTTCGGAGCAGGCCGCGATGGAAAAGGACTTCACGCCGTTATAGCAAAGCTTTTCGTAAATCTCGTCGGAAAGAACGAAAATTTCCGCCTCCTCGCAAACCTTTGCAATCGCCCGTACCTCGTCCTCCGTATAGACGGTGCCCGCGGGGTTGGAGGGAGAATTGAAAATCAGCATTTTCGTTTTGGGCGTTATTGCTTTTTTCAGCTGTTCGGGGGTAAATTTGAATTTATTTTCCCGTTTGCCCTCTATGTAAACGGGAACGCCGCCGCACACCTTCACCACTTCGGGATAGGTCAGCCAATAGGGCGCGGGAATAATCACCTCGTCCCCTTCCTCCAGCACGGCGAAGCAGGCGTTGAAAATCGAATGCTTCGCGCCGTCGGAGACGATCACCTGCGACGGGTCGTAGTCGAGGCCGTTATCGCGGCGGAATTTATCGCAGATCGCCTTTCTTAAAGGAAGCAGCCCCGAAGAAGGCGTATATTTTGTGTAGCCTTTGTCGAGCGCGGCTTTTGCGGCGTCGATGATATGGGCGGGGGTATTGAAATCAGGCTCTCCCGCGCCGAAGGAGACAACGGGTTCCCCCGCGGCCTTCATGGCCTTCGCCTTCGCCGTAATAGCGAGCGTCAGCGACGGAGCGATGACGGACATTCTCGAAGCGATTCTTTTGTTCATACGATTTATCTCCGAATAAATTATTTTTTCGATTTTTTGAGGGCGTAATATTCTATTTCTCTATTTTACTCGCTTTCCCCAAAAAAAGCAACTTTACAAAGGCGGTTTATGACAAAATTTTTTATTTCTCTTTAGGAATTTGCGCCTTTTCCTTACCCCGAACGATTTTACAATTATAAGATAAAACAGTAAAAATTGTAGTTTTCAGCGCCCAAGCGATTTTTACAACCGCGTCGGCCGAAAGATATCCTTGACTTGTACTTTTCAGCCAGCGACGGAAGGTGGCGGGCGTAACCCCTACCTTTTCGGCCATATATTTTACGTCCCAGCGATTCTTTTTCATGAGAAATGCGACGGTTTCCATATCGATAAAATCGTAAAACGGCTCTTTCTCACTCGTTTTTTGTGTTTTCATAGCTTTTTCTCCTTAACTGCTACTGTACTAATTTTTAGTATTTACAACATTCTACTACTAAAATTTAGTATTGTCAACTAATTTTTAGTAGTTAATAGTAAAATGAAACCATGAAACAGGAAATAGGCTGTAAAATTAAAGAATTAAGAAAACTAAACGGTTTAACGCAAAAAGAACTTGCTTTTCTTTTGCATAAATCGCCGACGGGCGTTGCGAGCTGGGAACAGGGGCTATCGGAGCCCGGGGTGGAAGACATAAGGAAATTATGTTTTATCTTCCACGTATCGGCAGACGAATTACTCGAGATAGAATAACCCCGTGAATTTAACGCCACTAAATAAAAAGGATTAAAATGATACCGCAGGAAGAAATCAAAAAACGTTTGCATGAAGAACTTACGGCGAGCGGAAAATCCCAGACGGAAATTGCACAGGCATTGGGAATCAAGCAACAAAGCGTACAGCAATATCTTTCGGGGCGCGCGTTGCCCTCCCTCGATACGTTTGCAAATCTTTGTGAAATTTTGGAGCTTGATCCCGCCTATATCCTCTGTCTTAAAAAATAAGAGTAGAAAGATATAATCTATGGAACTGCGGGAAGAAATAGGATTAAGACTCAAGCAAGCGCGTTTAGATAAACATATGACGCAGCAAGAGGTAGTAGAAAAATTGGGAATGGTGCAGACCTCTTACATACGATACGAAAAAGGCAAAGTCGAATTGGATTACGGTAAAGTCGTATTTCTCTGCAAACTTTTCGATATCACTCCCAACGAATTATACGGATTTACCAATAATATTTAATCAACTACGGAGGGCGGACTATTTCATATAGTCCGCCCTCCGTAGTTATTCGGTTTCGCTTGCGAGAAGCGCCTCGCGGTCGGCCAGCGTCAGCGCCTCCACCATCGAGTCGATATCCCCCATGATGAAAGCGTCCAGGTTGTATTGGCTTACCCCGATACGGTGATCGGTGACGCGGCTCTGCGGGAAGTTGTAGGTGCGGATGCGTTCGCTCCTGTCGCCCGTCCCCACGAGACTGCGGCGGTTTTCCGTCCGTTCCTTCGCGCTTCTGCCGTTATAGTAATCGTACAGCCTCGAGCGCAGAACCTTGAAAGCGCGCTCTTTGTTTTTCAGCTGCGAGCGCTCGTCCTGACAGGTGACGACGATTCCCGTCGGGAAATGCGTAATCCGCACCGCAGAGGCGACCTTGTTGACGTTTTGCCCGCCCGCCCCGCCCGAATGGAAAATATCGATGCGGATATCCTTGTCGTTGATCTCCACCTCCACGTCCTCCGCCTCGGGCAGCACGGCCACGGTCGCCGTAGAGGTATGGATGCGCCCCTGCGTCTCCGTCTCGGGCACGCGCTGTACGCGGTGAACGCCGCTTTCGTACTTCAGCCGCTTATACGCGCCCTTTCCCGAAACGTTATAGACCGCTTCCTTGACGCCGCCAAGCTCGGTTTCGCTGACGTCCAGCGCCTCGGTCTTAAGACGGTGCGCGGCGCAGTAATTCTGATACATGCGGCAAAGCTCCGCGGCAAAAAGCGCCGCTTCCTCCCCGCCCGCGCCCGCGCGGATCTCGAGGATACAGCTCCTCTCGTCGTTTTTGTCCTTGGGCAGAAGCAGAATTTTCAATTCCTCTTCAAGTTTTCCCAGCCGCTCCTTGCAGGCGTATCCCTCGTCGGAAAAAAGGCGACGCATTTCCGCATCCTCCTCGGTTTCCGCGCCCGCGAAGGCTTCCTTCATTTCCTTCTCGCAGGAGAGGTATTCGAGGTATTTTTCCGCCGCGTCCTTAAGGTCGGCCTGCTCCTTGGAATACTTCTGCCACGCCCCCATGTCCGCAATCGTTTCGGGGTCGGCAAGCTGTGCCGACAGATATTGATACCGTTTCAAAATGTCGTCGAGTCTCTTTAACATATTTCTATTTTCATAGGGTCAGACGACGATTTTTACAAATCTGTCCACGCCCTGCATATCCTTGAGGATCATCGCATAATCGCAGTATTTGAACAATTTCACGACGTCCTCGGCTTCGCCCGCGCCCACTTCCATGATCAGCATGCCCCCGCGCGCGAGGTATTTGGTTGCGTCCAGCGCGATGCGGCGGTAAAAATCCAGCCCGTCCGCTCCGCCGTCCAGCGCGGAACGCGGTTCAAAATCCCTCACTTCCCGCTGAAGCGCGTCGATCTCCTTCGAGGGGATATAGGGCGGGTTGCTGACGATAATGTTGTATCTGCCGCGTATGCGGGCAAAGAGATCGGACTGAATGAAATTTATATTCGCCTCGTTCGCCTCCGCGTTTTCCTTTGCGAGCTCCAAAGCCTCGGCGCTGACGTCCGACGCGGTGACCGTCACCTTGCGGCGGCTCTTTTCCAGCTCCTTATAAACGGAAATCGCAATCGCGCCGCTGCCCGTGCAAAGGTCGAGAATATTGTCTCCCTCCTCCGCCGCGGAAATCACCTGTTGGGCGAGCTCCTCCGTCTCGGGGCGGGGGATCAGCACTCTTTCGTCCACCTTGATTTTATAGCCGTAAAAATCCGCGTCCCCGATGATATACCACAGCGGCCGCCCCGTCAGACGTTCGTCCGCCACGCGCAGAATTTCCTTCGCCTGGCTCACCTTCAAAATGCGCTCCTCGTTATTAATCGCGCTCTTGGGAATATCCATGAGAATGGAAAAAATCCACTCCGCCTCCTCCTCGTCGATTTCGTTGTCGCGAAAGCGTTTTTTGGTGTTTCCCAGAAGCTCCGTCATCTTGCACGAGGTGGCGAACACCGTTTCGGGAACGGACGGATCGGCGTCCATGGCCACCACCTTTTCAAAGGCGGCGATGGCGCACTCCATCATTCCGTCGTCGGGTTCCCTCGTCGTAATCCGCTGAAGGAGCAGGCCGGGGGCCTTGAAAACGAGGAAAAACTTATTTTTCGTCTTTGCCAGCGCCTTCAAAATTTCATAGGAAACGCCCGCGACGATCGGCAGCATCAGCAATTTGAAGGCCATGCGGATAAAGAAATCCAGCGTCTCGTTTCCCGTATAGATAAAGGTCCCCGCCGCCGCGTTGGCGAGGGAAAAGACAAGGATGCTCACCACCATGACGAGGAACAAAAAGGTGGTGCCGCAGCGGTCGTGCACGCGGGAGCAGCCGCGCACGTTTTCCACCGTCAGAGGCTTCCCGCTCTCGTAGCAGGTGATCGTCTTATGCTCCGCGCCGTGATACATAAACACGCGGCGGAGGGTTTTGGACACCGACATCAGGAGGATATACAGGACAAAGACGGCGATGCGGATCGCGCCCTCGATGAGGTTGAACCACAGCCCCTCGAGGCCCGTGGTCTTAAACTTCGTAAGCCCCGTCAGCCACTGCGGCAGAAGCACGAAAATGACGATCGCCAGCGCGATTCCCAGCACGGTCGCCACGCCGTTGAGCAGTCCGTTGAGGTTGATTTTATGCTTTTCCGCCAGCCATTTTTCCGCCTTCGAGGGCTGTTCGGCCTCTCCCTCCGCCACTTCGGCGCTGCGCATAAGCACGCGGTTGCCGACGACCAGAGAGGAGACGAAGTTAAAAATCCCGCGCACAAAGGGCAGACGGGAAAAACGGCTCTTTTTTTCGGGCGGCAGAATACGCTGCGCCTCTATCTGAATATTGCCTTCGGGGTCGCGCACGGCGGTGGCCATCGCCTGTCTGCCGCGCATCATCACCCCTTCCATTACCGCCTGACCGCCGATATAAGTATAAGTTTTTTTAAGGTTTTTTTTCTTTTTCATGCTTTATACGTCCGTAGCCGTGCCCCGCGCGCCGCGTGCGCACGGTTCAAAAAAAAGGGCCTTAAGATGAAAAGACACCTTAAAGCCCGTTTCGTTTCTTCCTTTACATACCGTATCTTTTCTTGAACTTATCGATACGACCACCGGTATCCACCAGCTTCTGCTTGCCCGTGAAGAAAGGATGGCAATTGCTGCAAATATCCACTTTCATGACGTCCCCCTCTTTGGTGGTGCCCGTCTTGAAGGTAGCTCCGCACGCACAGACTACTGTTACTTCGTGATATTTGGGATGTATATCAGCTTTCATTCTTATCACCTCGCTGTTTCGTGTGCTTTCCATTTCAGATGCTTTCCCATTATAACGCTTTTTTTTTCGGCCGTCAACTGTTTTTGTGTGAATTTGCAAAAAATAGTTGCAAAATTGCCCGAAATGCGTTATACTGATTTTGAGAAAAGTTTCCGCCGCTCTGTTAAGCGGTAAAAAGCAAGGAAGTAAGCGGTATTCATGAAAGTTTGGCAATTAAACTCCCCCAACAATTTACAGCGCGCCGACGCGCCGGACCTCGAACTCACCGAAGACAAGGTAAAGGTCAAAATCACCAAGGCGCTCCTCTCCGAAGCGGATGTGGCGGTCTATTCGGGCGCCACGCGGGTGAAATACCCCGTCGTTCCCGGCAGATTCGCCATCGGGCAGGTGACGGAGGCGGCCGAGGATTCGTACATGAAAAAGGGCGACCGCGTTTATCTTGCGGGCGTCACGGAGGACGAGTGCGCTCCCGACGGGCTGCGCTTCGCGGGAGAAACGGCAAACGGCTTTTACCGCGATTTTGTCGCCGCGGGCGCCGACGAGGCGTACGTGCTTCCCGCTTCCGTCTCGGACGAGGCGGCCTTTCTCATCGACGCCGTGGCCATGGCGGAGCGCGTGGTAGATGAAATGCATGTGTCCGTCGGCCAGCATATCCTCGTCGTAGGCGGGGGACTCTACGGAAACGTGCTCTGCCAGATCCTCATCTATCACCGCGCGGTGCCCATTCTGGCGGACAACAACGCCGAACGTCTGGCCCGCGCCAAAAAGAGCGGCATCTATTATACGTATCCCAACGACGATACGCTGAAGGAGCATATCCTTCAGGTGACGGGCGGCAAGCTTGCGGACGCGGCGGTCTATCTCGCCTTTTCCAACAAGAGCGAGCCCTCCACCGTCTTTTCGCTCGTCGCGCGGGAGGCGTACGTCGCCTATTGCGCGATGACGGGAAAGCCCCTTGCGGTCAATCTCGAAAACGCGCTCAAAAACAACGTCACCGTCAAGGGAATCACCGAAAGCCGCGAATTTGTCTCTACCGCCATCAACATTCTGGCCAACAAGGCGGTGAATTTTTCCGAATTCGCCTATGCCAATTTTCCCGAGGAAAAACTGCCCGAGCTGCTGAAAAAATACGCCGCTCTCACGGCGGAGGGGGTTCCCCTGCCCGAGGAAATCGACGTCGTCAAATTTATTTTTTAAGCCTTGGGAAGCGGAATGCGCCTCTTATCGCCGTCAAATTTGTTTTTCAAGCCTTGGGAGGCGGGCCGTCTCTCAAATAAGGGACGTATGTCCCCTCCCGCACATGCGGGTACGCGGCAAACGCCGCAGTGGATTTTGTATGATCAAATTTATCGCCACCGACCTGGACGGCACCCTGCTCGATCCGCGGGGCGTCCTCCCCAACGAAATTTTTCCTTTAGTCGCGCGCCTTTCGGAGTGCGGCATTCTTTTCGCTCCCGCCAGCGGCAGGCAGTACGCCAACCTGAAAAAGCTGTTCTTTCCCGTCTGGGAAAAGACGATTTTCATCTGCGAAAACGGCGCGCTCGTGCGGCAGGGCGACAAAACGCTCTATCTCAACGCCCTGTCCGCCGCCCCCATCAAGGGCATTCTCGACGCCGTCAGGCGGACGGAGGGTCTGTTTCCCATCCTCTGCGGAGCGGACAACGCTTACATAGAAAACAAGGAGGAGCCTTTCCGTACCCGAGCGAGAGGCCCCTATTCCAACTGTATAGAGCTGCAAAGCCTCGACGAGGCGATCGAACGGGAACCCGTATGCAAAATTTCCGTCTATAACGCCCGTTCCGCGCAGGAACAGGGCATGAAGGTATTGCCGCCCTTTTTGGAGGGCTTGAAGCTCACGCTTTCGGGCGAGCATTGGTGCGATATTTCCGCAGCGACGGCAGACAAGGGCGAAGCGGTAAAGGAGATACAAAAGCAGCTCGGCCTTGCGCCCGACGAATGTATGGCCTTCGGAGACCACATGAACGATCTGGGGCTTTTAAGGGCCTGCACGCATTCCCGCGCCGTCGAAAACGCCTATCCGCCCGTTAGAGCCGCGGCCGCCGGGGTGGTGCCGTCCAACGCCGAATACGGGGTACTTAAAACGATTGCCGCGCTCCTTCGGGAGCGGGAAAAGGAGAATATTCATGTCTGAACAGGAAAAAATTATGATTGCGTCGGACATTCACGGCTCGGCGCATTGGTGCGAAAAGCTTTTGGAGGCATTCGGACGGGAAAAGCCCGTCAAGCTTCTGCTTTTGGGAGATATCCTCTACCACGGCCCGAGAAACGAGCTGCCCGAGGGTTACGCGCCAAAAGAGGTTTTCGCCATGCTCAACCCGTTGAAGGAAAGGCTTCTTTGCGTCCGCGGCAATTGCGACAGCGAAGTGGATCAGATGGTTTTGGAGTTTCCTGTCCTTGCGGATTACGCCCTGCTGTTTTCGGCGGGACGGACGATCTACGCCACGCACGGACACCTCGCGGGCGAGGCCGCCCCGCCGCCCCTGTGCGCGGGCGATATTCTGCTCAACGGACACACGCACGTCCCCTGCGTCAGAGAGCTTTCGGGCGGAATCTTGTACGCAAACTGCGGTTCCGTTGCCCTGCCCAAAGAAAATACCCCCCATTCCTATCTCGTTTTGGAAAAGGAAAAAATGCTGTGGAAGGATCTCGGCAAAGACGGGGAAATCTTCAATTTATTTGATTTATAAAAATTTTCGCAAAAAAATATCCGGCCGTAAAAAGCGGTCGGATTTTCTTTTGTCGTTTTTTTGTTTTTTCTTCGCCTTGTCCCCGTCCGCCCTCCTTCCGTTTCAACCTCGTCCCGCCAAAAAATTCTCCGCATCGACGTAGCGGGACGTCCGTCCCTTTTTTCTTTTCCGCCTCGTCCTGCCCCCTGTCCCGTCCTCTTTCTATTTCATTTTCGGCTCATTTCCTTCCGCCTTTTTTCAGAACGCGGTTTTTTGACGAAAAAGGGGAAGCTTTGTCCCCTCGCGCTCTCCCCGCATATGCCCCGACCCGCATGCGGCAAAATACGACCTATTGCGAGTGTCGGATTGTGTCACGTGAGCCGCGGGGCATATGAATCCCCGAAAAATACCGTCCGCGGCAGGGGCAAAAGCCGAAAAAACTTTATTCCGAAATAAAATTTTTTTCCCGCTTCCGCTTTTCCGTTTCCGCCTTCGAATAGACGCACCCGCAGAAATCCTGTCGGTACAGCCCATAGCTTTGCGACAACTCCAGCGAACGGTAATACCCGCCCCTCTTTTTGAAATCGGAGGGCAAAAAATGCACGCCGAAGCGTTCGCCCGCCGCCTGTCCAAGCTCGTTCAGCCACTCGGCGTTTTTATACGGGCTGAGGGTGAGGGTGGTGCAAAACCATTGAAAGCCGTTTTTCTTCGCCGCTTCCGCCGCGGCGTCCAGCCGCAGCTTGTAGCAACGGTAACAGCGCCTGCCCCGCTCGGGTTCTTCTTCCAGGCCTCGGGCGATCCCGATAAACGCGGCCGCGTCGTGATCGCAGTCGAGAAGCTTTGCCCAGCCCGTCTCTTTCAAAAAGCGTATCTGCTCCGCCTTGCGTTTCAGATACTCCGCCTCGTCCCCGATATTCGGATTATAATAAAATACGGTCAGCTCAAAATGCTCCTTTAGCGTTTCGAGGCAGGCCGACGAACAGGGCGCGCAGCAACTGTGCAAAAGCAGAGGCGTTCCCTTGGGCAGATCTTTCAAAAGCTCCGTCATTTTTTTGTCGTAATTCTCTTTCATGCCCCTATTATAGCCCTCATTTTTCCCGCTTGTCAACAAAAACGCCGAAAAAAAATTTTTCAGGAAAATTTTTCCCAAAATCTATTGACAAAATAGTAAAAGCGCATATAATAAATACATCGGCGCAAAAGGATAGTTTTCTTTTCCCTCGCGCAAAATAAAAGAAATAAAATTTCAAATTCGGAGGTAACAATTATGAAATACGTCTGCTCGGTCTGCGGCTGGGAATACGACGAAGAACAGGGCTGTCCCGAAAAGGGCATCGCCCCCGGCACGAAATGGGAAAATGTCCCCGAAGATTTCGAATGTCCGCTCTGCGGCGTGGCAAAGGACATGTTCAATCCGGCGGAATAATCCGTTCCCTTTTTTCAGCACGAAAGCGATCCTTTCCGATCGCTTTTTTCTTTTGTCCGAAAGCCTTATTTCGCAGCCGCCGATATCCGTCGGATTTTTGAAAAAGATTTTTATAAAAGTATTGACAAACCCCCTTTTTCGTCGTATAATAAAAACGGTTTTTAATACCTGAAAAAGGAAAAGCTATGGAGAGAAAATCATGAAAAAATGTCACTATTGCGATTTTGAAAACAAGGATACCGCGCATTTTTGCGTCAAGTGCGGCAAAGATCTCGAAAAACACTGTCCGAAATGTAACGGCGCTCTCTCGATGGAGGAGGAAGAGATCTATTGTCCTTCCTGCGGCGCACGGGTTGACGGCAAGCTCGAGTGTCCCAAATGCGGCGCGGTAAACGAGGGCGGAAACAAATTCTGCGAAGGCTGCGGCGCGCCCTTAACCTGCGCAAACCCTTCAACTCTGCGCGCAAATCCTTATGCAAATCCCTCTGCGGCGGGCGTTTCCGCACCGCAGAGCGCGCCCGTCAAGGCCCCGAAGGAGAAAAAAGATACCCGCCGTCTGTTGGTACGGATTTTGGATATCTGCCGCGCGAGCCTGATCCTCGTCTTTTCGCTGGTCATGTTCATCATGTCTTTCATGAGCGTTTCCCGCGTGAGCGCGCCCGAGGACATTCTTTCCGACCTGGACATGAACGGAATAGAAATCATCTCCGTCGATGTCTCTTCCCTCGACTTGATCCAAGGCGCGTTTCTGCGCATCGATCCCGAATCGGAGGAGGCTATCGTCAAAAACTTCGCTTCGTATGTGTTTGAGAATCTTTCCAAAAAAGACCAGGCTCTGCTCGACGAAATAATAAAAGGCGGAAGCTCTTCCGTATCCGACCTCATGCGCGTCGTGGATATCATCGCGGATAAGATAGAAGATTATAACGTCCTCAAATTTATGTCGGGAAAGGAAACGGTGGAGCTGACGCCCGCGGTCACCATGCAGCTTTGGGTGATGGCGGCGATGTCCTTTATCTACATAGGCGTAAGCTTCGCGTTCTTCATCGCGGCGCTCGTCGATTTCATCTATACGCTGACGGGCAGGAAAAAGCCGAAGGCGCCCTTTGCGCTTGCGGGGCTGTCCCTTGCCTCGGCGCTGGCGCTGGGATTTACGGCCAAAATGATGCTTGAAGGCTCTTTGGGCGCGGGACTCGTCGCGTTCCTCGTATTCGCCATTCTCGCTCTCGCCGTGGAAATCGGCTATCGTATCGCCGCGGGCGAATGCCGCCTGACGCTTGCAAAGCTTCCCCGCTACATTTCGGCGGGCGTGGGCGCGGCGCTGGCAGTCGTCGTCCTCTGCCTCTCCTGTTCTTCCCTGATAAGGGTGGCATGCGAATACACGGCGGTGAATACCTCTTATTCAACCTTCCGCGGCGGTTACAACGCCTCCCTTTTGGCGGACTCCTGGAATATGATTAAAGCGCTCGAAGCGGATCCCGCCCTTTTGGGCGCCGCGGAAACGTATATCCCCCATGTCTTTAGTGCGTGGGGTCACGGAACTTACGGCATTTTAATGGAACAGGCGCTTGCGCCCTCCGCCATGGGCGTGTTGGGCAACCTCGAGGGAATGGAAACCGTTTTGGCTATCCTCGGTCCCGTTCTCGTAGTCGTCTGCGTCGCCGTGATCGTCACCATGGCGCTGTCCATTGCGGATAATATCAAGGCTGTCGGCAGCGACCGCGCCCCCGGCCTTACCTGTACGATCGTCGGATTGTGTCTCGTCGGCGCGCTTCTGGCGCTCACCGTCGCTTATACCGTACTGGTCAACGAAACGATGTCTTCCGTCAAAGACGTAAGCTATACCGCAGGCGTATCGGGCGCCCTGATCACCGCAATGGTGTTTGCGGTAGTCGGACTTATCCAGAATATCGTCTGCCGCGTTCTCACGAAAAAGAAAACGGCTCCCCGTCCCGAGGCACCCTACGCCGACGGATACGCGCCCTTATCCTAAAGAAACAAAACCACATGCGCGGCATTTTGCCGCGCATGGTTTTATTAAAAACGGAATATAAATCATGAAAAAAGAAGAAAAAATAAAAACGTTAAACGACTGTATCGGAACAAACCTTCTTTGCCGATGTTATTTTAAGTACGATATAAATTACTTTTATTTCTATGTGCACAGCGTCAACGACAAATTTCTTTTGGTACAGGAAGAAGACGATTTCATCACCGACGGTTATCAGATCAGAAAAGTTTCCGATTTGAAAAAATTGAAGATAAGAGACGATTTGTGTGCCCATATCAACGAAATGATCGGGGTGACAAACGCAGTCGTTTGCCCCGACGTGGATATTTCTTCCTGGCAGACGATTTTCCATTCGTTGAAAAAACTCGATAAGTTTATCATTGTCGAGGACACCTATAACGAGGAATTTATCATAGGCCTTATCGAAAAAATCGGAAAAAACTTTGTCAAAATAAAAATGTTTGACGCCGAAGGAAATTGGTATGAAAAGCCCGTAAAAAAATTATATTCGGAAATTACAAGTATTATATGGGACAACAGGTATTCGACCACGTGGAAAAAATATTTCGATTTAATCGAAACGCCCGAAAATCCCGAGGCATAAAAGCCCTTCCGTCAACAAAAAAAGCGAACTCGTTTTGAGTTCACTTTTTTTGCTTCGTTTCACGGCGTTTCCTTTGCCTTTTCTCCCGTTTGCTGCGCGTTTTTCCGCTTTTCTCTTTTAACTTTTATCAAACGATACCGAACAGCAATTCGGTATAGGTCGGGAAAGGCCAATATTCCTTGGCGCACAGCGTTTCCATTCCGTCCGCAAGCCTGCGGATCTCCTCCATGTCGGGCACGACGACGTGCGCCATGCGCTGCGAGGCCTCTTTCACCCCTTCGGGGATATCCTTCATATCCCCTTCCAGCTTGTTCACGGCTGCCATCATGGCGTCGTTTGCCGCAGACAGGGTTTTGACGAGCGCCGTTTCCGACCTGCAGGGCAAATCCGCGGCCACCGCTTTTTTCACCGCAAGATTGCCGCACAGCTTGCCGACGTAGGCCGACACGGCGGGATAAATCTGCTTTTTCGCCATATCCAGCATCGTCCGCGCCTCGATCAAAATGGTCTTTACGTAATTTTCCAGCTGAATGTTCGCCCGCGCGAGAGCCTCCGACTTGGTATATACGCCCTGCTTTACAAATACGTCTATGTTTTCCTGTCTGAAAAATTCGGGAACGGCGTCGGCGGTGCTCTTATTGTTGAGCAGTCCCCTGCGCTCCGCTTCGGGTTCCCATTCGGGGCCGTAACCGTTGTAATTGAAAATGACGCGGTAATGCGCTTTCAGCAGCTTGGCCGTATAAGCCTTGCAGTCCTTTGCGAAATTCTCCGAGCCTTCCAGCTTGTCGGCCGCCTCCGAGAAAGTCTCCGCGACAATCGTATTCAGTACGATATTGGGGTCGGCGACGGAAGCCGACGAACCCAGCATCCGGAACTCGAATTTATTCCCCGTAAAAGCAAAGGGCGAAGTGCGGTTCCGGTCGGTGGAATCGATGGGAAAAATAGGCGATTCGGGCACCCCGATCGAGCCTTTGACGACGGCGGAGGGCACGTAATCCTTGCCGTTGACGATGCTGTCCACCAACGCGCCCAGTTGATCGCCGAGATATACGGAAATGATCGCGGGGGGCGCTTCGTCGGCGCCGAGACGGTGGTCGTTGCCGGCGGAAGCGACGCACGCGCGCAAAATCCCCTGATATTTATCCACCGCCGCGATAATGCACGCCAGAATCAACATGAAACGGGTATTTCCTTCGGGATGCTCCCCGGGATCGAGCAAGTTGATCCCCGACTGCGTGGAAAGCGACCAATTGTTGTGCTTTCCCGAGCCGTTTATCCCCTCGAAGGGCTTTTCGTGAAGCAGACAGGCCATGCCGTGTTTCCAGGCCACCTTTTTCATAATCTCCATCGTCAGCTGATTTTGATCCACCGAAATATTGGTGGTATTGAATACGGGCGCAAGCTCGTGCTGGGCGGGCGCCACCTCGTTGTGTTTTGTTTTGGCGAGTATCCCGTACGCCCACAGGGTTTCGTCCAGATCGTGCATATACGCCGCAATACGCGGCTTAAGCATGCCGAAATAATGATCCTCCAGCTCCTGGCCGCGGGGCGCGGGCGCACCGAACAGCGTCCTGCCCGTCAGCACGAGATCCTCCCGCTCGTCGAAAATTTTCCTATCTACAAGAAAATACTCCTGCTCGGGGCCCACCGTGGTGGACACCTTTTTGCAATCGATCCCGAACAGCTTCAAAATGCGTTTTGTAGCGCGGTCGAGCGCAGTCATGGATTTGAGCAGAGGCGCTTTTTTATCCAGCGTTTCGCCCGTATAGGACACGAAAACGGTGGGGATATAGAGGGTGCCCTCCTTGACGAACGCAGGCGACGTGGGGTCCCAGGCGGTGTAGCCCCTCGCGGCGCAGGTGGCTCTCGAGCCCCCCGTGGGAAAGGAGGAAGCGTCCGGCTCGCCCACAATCAGCGATTTTCCCGTCAGCTGCATAATCACCACGTCGCCGCCGCTCGGTTCGATAAAGCTGTCGTGCTTTTCCGCTGTCAAATTGGTGAGCGGCTGAAACCAATGCGTGTAGTGGGTGGCGCCCTTGCTCACGGCCCAGTCCTTCATGGCGTTGGCCACCGTGTCCGCGATGGACATGTCGATAGGCTCGCCCGCGTCGATCGTCTTTCGCAGCGATTTATACACTTCCTTGGGAAGCGAGCTTCTCATCACTTTATCGTTAAAGACGTTTTCGCCAAAGATATCGGGGATATTCATATGTATAGCTCCTTAAAAGGTTTGTTTGCTCAACGTTTGGATATTATAAAAATTATAGGGGAATACGGCGTGAAAGTCAACCGAATTCCCCCCGTTTTTCGACAAAAACCGTTTAATAACGTCTATCCGAAAAATAACTTTTTTTAATTTCGTTTTTTTCAAGTTTCACTTTCGAAAATAAACTTTATACCCTCTGATTTTCCCCCAATGTCCCGATTCAGCGTTATTTAACGCGATAATTCCCGCCTCAACTTCGAAAAACAAAGTTTCCGTTTTTCCGTTTTCGGCGGAAGCCGTCACTTCGCGGCGGCTTTCGCGTCGTTTTCCCGCTGAATTTCCTTTGCCCAGGCGGAAGCGATTTTCACTTCGTCGTCGCCCACGTCAACCGCGTCCTTCAAATCCACGTCCAGCTTCTCCTGCTTTTTATAATCGGAGCAAAGGTATCGTTTGGTTTTATACCCCACAAGCACTGTCATAAACGCGCTCACGGTCCCCTGCACGGCGCTGTCCACGATCGTATCGATAAAAGGGATCTTGCGGGCGATTCCCGTGAAAAATTTTCCGAATACGTTGAACCAGTTGACGTTTTGCATGCCGTAGGCGATCAGGGAATTGCGCAGGACGGCCACATATACGCGAAACAGTTTGGCAAACGAGGGACGGTAACCGTAAATTCCCACAATCTGCTTGACGAGGGAAAGATTGACCAAAAGCACGGAAATCGCGTCGATTTTATCGTTTTGGGAGATGGAAGTGGTGAGAAAGGCCCTGCCCGCGCTCTTCCAGATCAGCGAATTGGCGCAGGAAGCCACGTCGGTGGAATAGATCTGTTTCAGCGTCGTCTTGAGCGAGGACTTGTCCCCCTCGTCCAGCGCCGCTTGCAGCTTGTCCGTATTTTCCGCGGACATGTAGCGGAATTTTGCATACCTCGGGGAAGTATTGTAATCGACCAACGCGCGGGCGATGTCCTTCAGCGCGCGGTAATTTCTCCGCCGCGCCATATCGCATTTTTCCGAAGTGACGTCGGTGATAAAAAACCTCGCGCCCGCCACTTTGACGATGGGGCGTACGACGAACAGCGCAATCAAAACTGCGGTCAACGCTACCATGGCATACCCGAACCAGCGGTTTATATTAAAGCACAGCGTCAAAATATCCGACAGCGCCCCCACCAGCAGAATGACGATGATTACCGCGGCCACGATCAGGAGCGCGAAATATTTTTTTTCGTTGCTTTGCTTAAAGGCGTCGGACATCGAATCCGCAAACCCCGTCGCGTCCTCCTGTCCCTGCGCGCCGCGCGCATAGCGTTTGGCCTTGGGATCGGCGGGAATCAACGCCCTTTCCGCCGCCTCCTCCGCCTGTTTTTTCCTCTTCATGCGTTTGTCCTCGTTCAACCGATTTTTATTTATTGTACCACAGCGCCGCCGAAAAATCAAGCTTCCCGCAGAGCTTCGCTCAAAAAGCCGCCCTTCGGAGAGGAAAAAAGCATGATTTCCGACAAAAAAGAAAAAATTTCCTCTCTCATTTGGTTTGAATTTCGGCGCGTTTGGTGTATAATGAAATTGATGAAAGGCGGGTATTTCCTGTTCGGTTTCAAATTTTCCCCCTTTCGGGAGAGGCTGTTTTTATGTTGGATTACACGAAAATGGCGATAAAGCAGACGGTGTCCGACCTCAAAAAAACGGATTACATACGCAACGTCGCCACACAAATCATTTACATAATTTATCTGATCTATACCTTAATCGTGGGTACGGGAATCCTCGCGCTGAATATCGTGCTTTTAGTGATTTCCACCTCCTATTTCGTCTTTTTTTTGACGATGACCTCCGCGGGCAAGACCCCCGAGGGCAAAAACGTAAAAAAGACGGGCACCGCGGTATATGTGTGGACGAAACGTCTTATCAAGCTGTTTACTTTAGGCGTAGCCGTTTACGGTATCTGCACCGCCGTCGAACGGGTCTCCGCCGTCTCCGTCATTCTCGCGGCCTTGATGATCGTCGGATGGATTCTCCAGATCATTTTCGAAGTATTGATCAAGATTCTCACCAACCGCGTCAATTTTATCCTCGAGGGTCTGGAAGCCGACCTCGACAATATGTTAAAGCCCGTGCGTTCGGTGGGAAATTTTTTCAAAAAAGTGACGGGCAAGGAAGTGGCTCCTCCCAAGGAGCTGACCAAAAACCAGCTTAAGCTGAAAGAAAAGGTGGAGCTCTACCGCGCCGAGCAAAAAAAGAAAAAGGAAGAGGAACGCCTCCGCCGCGAAGCGGAAAAAAGCGCCGCAAGGCAGCTTGCGAAGGAACAGAAGCGGGACGAAAAGCAGTCCGTCCGTATCGAAAGCCGGCTTCTCCGCGCCGCGGAAAAGCAGCAGAAATCGACGGAACGGGAAACAAGGCGCGCCGAAAAGGAGCTTCCTTCCGACGGCCGCGATTATGCGCAGCTCCCCGCAGCCGTGGACGCAGACGCGGAAACCGCTTTGACGTCTGCCGAAGAAAGCGTAAAAAAGCCCTCCCTTCTTTCCCGTTTCAAAAATAAGCTGACGGGAAAACCCGAAGCGGAGCTGTCGCCCGAACGGGAGGTATTTGAGGAAAGCGAGACAGACGACGAAACGGAAGAGCCGAAATTTTTCGACGAGGATACTACTTTATATCTCGAAAGCGAGGAAGAAAAACGCCTGCGCGAGGAAGCGGAAGAGCGTCTCAAAGCGGAACAGCTCCCCGAACCGCCCTCCGAGCCGTCGGAAAACGACGCGGCGGACGAAACGGACGAAAAAAAGCCGAACAAGGTCAAAGCCTTTTTCGGATCGGTCTTCCGCAGAAAGAAGCATTGATTTTTTGAAACCTGATAAACGGGATTTCCCGCCTATCGAAAGACTTTCAATAAAACAGCGAAGTTTAACGGAGGAAACGGCATATGAAGAAGTTCCTTGAAGCCCTGACAAGCGACGAAAAAAATTCAGCACTGCCCGAAGAGTTCGATTATTTCGGAAAACTAATCGGCAGTTGGAAAATAGACTATGTTGACGCTTGCAATTCCCGCGCGATAAAGGGCGAGTGGCATTTCTCCCGCATTCTTGAAGGAATGGCGATACAGGACGTTATCGTCTTGCCCGGATTTGAATACGGAACAACGCTTCGCCTTTATAACCCAGGCACGCACGCTTGGGATATCGCCTATTGCTATACGGGAAAAATCATACGCCTCGAAGCGAGAAAGCAAGGCGATGAAATAGTTCTTACAAATCTTGAAGATGCACGAAGAAAATGGATTTTTGCCGAAATCAGGGACAATCATTTTCATTGGCAGGACGTTACGGAAAAAGAGGACGGCAAGCGGCATGTCCATTTTGATTTATATGCCGAGCGCACTCATTGAGCGTTACTTTACTCGATTGCCATAATGTATTTCCCTTTAGCAGTTTCCCATCACGGTAAACAAAACGGCTTGTCGGATGCCTCGCACGAAAGCGTGTGCGGCCGTAATACGTTAAAACGGCTATATAGCCTCCCTCTGTCGTCCTAATGGAAATAGTATTATTAAGCCGACTATACAGTCAATAAACAATCCCCGCGGAAAGCTTTCTTGCGGGGATTTCTTTATTATATTTTCAGCATATCTTCCGCCCCATTACGGCGTACCCTTGCGCAGCGTCCCCGATTGTTTCACAAGGTTTTCAGCAAGCCTTCTATTCCTCGGCAAATGTCCTCGTACGCCCGCTCGAAATCCCGCGTGTACCAAGGATCGGACACGTCCCCGCCGCCCGCGAAGGAAAGCAGCTTTTTGCATTTTTCCGCGCCCGCCGCTCCGAGAATCCTCTTTGCCGACCGCAGGTTGCTCTCGTCCATACATGCAAACAGATCGTATTTTTCCGCGTCGGAAAAGCGCAAAAGCGCAGCCCGCTTCCCCTCGCACGAAATCCCGTGCGCCTTCAGTACGGCCCTTGCGGGCGGATAGACGGGATTGCCTACCCCGCCGAAAATTTCCTCGTCGGAAACGGCGGAGGAGGCGACAAAAAATTCTCCCGTACGCCCCGCTTTCTTCACCGCGTCCCTGAAGATAAATTCCGCCATGGGCGAACGGCAGATATTGCCGTGACAAACAAACATCACCGAATACATGGCCCCTCCTTATTCCCTGAATTGATAACGATACAGCTCCGCATACAAGCCGCCGTTTTCCACCAATTCCTCGTGCGATCCGCGCTCCGTGATAATCCCGTCGGTCACCACAAGGATTTCGTCCGCGTTTTTGACGGTGGATAATCTGTGCGCCACCACCAAAGTCGTCCTGCCCTTGCTCAGCTCCGCCAGCGAGCTTTGGATCTGCATCTCCGTCATATTGTCGAGCGCGGAAGTCGCTTCGTCGAGAATGAGCACGGGCGGATTTTTCAAAAAGGCGCGCGCGATGGAAATACGCTGTTTCTGTCCGCCCGACAGCTTGACGCCCCGCTCGCCCACTTCGGTATCGTAACCGCCCGGCAGGCTCATGACGTAGTCGTGAATGTTGGCGCGCTTCGCGGCGAGGATCATTTCCGCCTCCGATTTGTCGGCGGAGCCGTACATGATATTGTCGCGTATGCTTCCCGCAAACAGAAATACGTCCTGCGCCACCACGGCGATTTTGTCCCGCAGCGTAGCCGCGGAAACGTCGTTGATGTCCGTCCCGCCGATCGTGATACTGCCGCCGTCGCGCAGGTAGAAGCGGGGCAGCAGATGACAAACGGTTGTCTTTCCGCCCCCCGACGAGCCGACAAGCGCCACGGTCTGTCCTTTTTTCACCGTAAAGGAAATGCCCTTGAGCACCTCCGTACTGTTCCCCTCTTTGTTTTTATAGCCGAACGTCACGTCGTCAAAGACGATATCCCCGTCCAGCTCGGTCTCCACGGGGTGCTCGGGCTGATATTCCGAAGGGGTATCCATCAGCTCGCAGAAGCGGCGGAAGCCCGTCATGCCGTCCTGTATCTGCTCAAACAGCGCCACCAGCGTGCGCAGGGGCGTCAGCAGCATGGTAATATAGAGGATAAACGCCGTAAAATCGGCCCCGTCTATCTTTTTATACAGCAAAAACAGCCCGCCCGCCACCAGCGCCAGCAGATATAAAAAATCGTTAAACGCAGACATACCCCCTTGAAACATGCCCATCGCGCGGTAGGATTCCGCCCGCGCTTTTTTGAAACGCCCGTTTACGGCGTCAAATTTCCTTTCCTCCGTATTTTCGGCGTTGTACGCCTTGGTGATGCGCACGCCCGACACGGAGGATTCGATTTCCGCGTTGATCTCCGCCACCTTTTTTCTCGATTCCTCAAAGGCCTTGTTCATGCGCTCCCGCGCCTTGACGGCGAAAAACAGCATAAACGGGATATAGAGCAGCACGATCAGCGCCAGCCAGCCGTTTATCGTGCACAGCATCACCAGCGCTCCGATAATGGAAATACAGGAGTTGAACACGTCCTCGGGACCGTGGTGCGCAAGCTCCGACACCTCAAACAGGTCGTTGATGATCCGCGACATGACGCTGCCCGTCTTGTGCTCGTCAAAAAAGGAAAAGGGCATCGTCTCGATATGGCGGAACAGATCCCGCCGCATGTCGCCCTGTATCCGTACGCCCAGCACGTGCCCCCAATATCCCACGACAAAGGTCAAAATGCTCTTGACGGCGTAGATCGCAGCCAAAACGATCGCCCAGACGATCAACAGCCGAAGCGCCCCGTTGGGGGCGTAATCGTTCATGATCTTCCGTGCGATCATGGGATAGAACATGTTGCACATGGAAATGGTGAAGGAGCAGACGAGATCCATCAGAAACAGACGTCGGTGCGGCTTATAGTAGGAAAAAAATCTTCTTACCAGCTTCATTCTTTGTCTCTCCATTTGTAAAATTAAATATTCTACTATATTTTATCACAAAATCGAATAAAACGCAAATAAAAAAGCCGCAAAAAAGCGGACGCCCTACGGGAAGGTACGGGTCCGCTTTTTTGTCAATGAAACTTGAGTTATATAAATCGGTAAGGGAGTAAGCTTGATTATTTTTCCGAGCCGACAGAGCCGTCTTCTGTTTTTTCCGCCTTTTTCGAGGAACAGGCGCCGTGATAAGGACAGCCGGAGCAGCCGCAGTCACAGCCCGTTTTGCCTTTCTTTTTGCGGATAATTCCGCACACAATCACCGCGGCGACGATGGCCGCAGCCGCAACGAGAATGATGATTTCAATAATTTTCACGGGTTAACCTCCTTTTTGTATGCCGCCGACCTTTTTCGCCGCCCGACAAAATTACAAATACACAATTGCAGCGGAAGAAGCTTTCGGCCAAAGCGTGCCGCAGGAAAATTTCCTTGCGTTTATCCGCGTCACGGCGTTATGCGGCGGCTTGTTCGGCCGCGAACTTTTTATCGGTTTTATTCTTGAGTACGATCACCGCCGTAACGATCGCAGCCGCGGCGGCCCAGACAAACGCCGTCCACCACCAGCTGCCGATCGTATATACGGCCGCGGAAACGACGTAGGAGGCGGCCAGCCAGAACAGGAGCGTCCACTTCAGCTGTCCCTTGGGAAGCTCGGCCTTCGCCGTAGCCACCGCCGCGAAGCAGGGGATCGTCGTCATATTAAACGCGATGAAGGAGAGCAGCGCGGGCACGGTGATGCCCGTCGCCTCGATCATGGCTACCGCCTCAAATACGCCGTCCTCGCTTGCCTCTCCGGCGTTGCGGATAAAATCGAGAATGCTCTGATCGAGCACCACGCCCGATATCGTGCCGTTGTCGATTGCCGAAACGATACATACGGCGAGGGTAAAGAAAGTGGCGATGACGTTTTCCTTGGCGATGAGGCCCGTGACGGCCGCCACCGCGAACACCCAGCCGAACGCCTTGAGCTGCGAGCCGAAGCCGAGCGGAGTAAACAGGGGCTGAATGAGCTTCCCGAGGGAAGCGAGAATAGAGCTGTCCATTTCGTCCCCGATATAGTGCCAATCCCAGCCGAATTTAGACAAAAACCAGATGACGATCGTCGAGGCAAGGATAATGGTAAACGCCTTTTTGACAAAATGTTTCACCTTATCCCAAAGGTGGAGCATGAGGTTACGGAAGCGCGGCGCGTGATACGCGGGCAGCTCCATGATAAAGGGAGGCGTTTCCCCCTTCATGGTAGTATTGCGCATGACGAGCAGACAGACCACTGCGGCAACCATGCCGAGCAGATACATCGAATAGGTGATGAGGTCGGCGTTGCCGATTCCGAACTTCATGACGATACCGCCCGCGATCGCCGTGAGAATGGGCAGCTTCGCGCCGCAGGAAAAGAAGGGAATGACGCGGATCGTCGCCGTGCGTTCCCTTTGGTCGGCGAGCGTGCGGGTATTAATCATCGCGGGGACGCTACACCCGAAGCCCATAATCATGGGCATAAACGCTCTGCCCGAGACGCCGAAGCGGCGGAATACGCGGTCGAGAATAAACGCAACGCGCGCCATATACCCACTGTCCTCGAGGATAGAGAAGAAGAGGAACAAAACGAGGATTTGCGGCAGGAAAGAAAGCACGGAGAACAGGCCGCCCAAAATTCCGTCGCAGACGAGGCTGACGGCCCAGGGCGCCGCGTTCGCGGCCTCCAGCCCGCTTTGAGCAAGCCCCGTCAAGGTATCGGTGAGCAGCCCGAGGGCGTTTGCCAGAATGACGCCGGGCGAATTGAGTCCGCCCGTAAAGAACACGCCGCCGGCGGTCGTTCCGCCGATCTCCTCCGCCCAGGCTCCAAAGGGCTTGATAACGGCGCCGAGAAAAAGGAAATCCTCCGAGAAAGTACAATGAAAGATAGCGAACAGAATCAAAAGAAACAGCGGAATCCCCGCCCACTTGTTGGTAAGCAACCGATCGGCCTTATCCGACCCCGTCGCTTTGCCGCCGGCGCGCTTTGCCGACCGAGCCAGCGCGGGCGAAAAATTTTCGGATATGTATTTATAGCGCGCGTCTGCGATCTCCGCCTCCGTATCGCTTCCAAACGCTCCCTTGCCGCAGTCGTTTTCCTTGAGATAACGGGCGGCCTTATCCGCTTCCGCGGGGTGCGCTTTTACCTCGAGCTCGTCCTTTTCCACCAGCTTCACGGCATGGAAGAGGGGGGCGGAAATCGATTTTTCCCTAAGCAACGCCTCCGCATGCGCGATTGCCGCCCCCAACGGGGAAACGCGCAAAACGCTGCTCCCCTCGCGCTTTTGCTTCGCAGCCTCAATCGCCCGCTTCATCAAAAGATCGGTATTTCTATCGCGGAGGGCGGAAATTTCCACCACGGGCACGCCCATGCGCTTTTCCAGCAGCTTCGCGTCTATCCTTTCGCCGCTCTTTTCCAAAACGTCCGTCATGTTCAAAGCCACGACAAGCGGGATATCCAGCTCCATCAGCTGCGTGGTGAGGTAGAGATTGCGCTCGAGATTGGTCGCATCGACGATGTTGACGACGCAGTCGGGACGTTCGTCGAGGACAAAATTCCGCGCGATCACCTCCTCGGGCGTATAGGGCGAAAGGGAATAAATCCCGGGCAGATCGACGACATCGACGGGCTGCGCTCCCTTTTTATAGATTCCCTCCCGCTTATCGACGGTGACGCCGGGCCAGTTTCCCACGTGTGCGCTGCTGCCCGTCAAAGCGTTGAATAAAGTAGTCTTTCCCGAGTTGGGATTGCCCGCCAAAGCAAATTTCAGCATCTTACTTTGCCCTCCTCGCTTCAAACAGCATCTCGACGCAGGCGGCTTCCGTCTTTCTCAGGCTGAGCTCATAGCCGCGTATCGTGATCTCCAGCGGATCGCCGAGCGGCGCTTTTTTACGGAGCAAAACGTCCGCGCCCGGCGTTACGCCCATGTCGAACAGCCGTCTCCTCACTGCGCCGGCGCCGTTTACGGAAAGGATTTTCCCGCTTTCCCCGACGCCGAATTCCGATAAAAGTTTCGTCATTATTTTATCTCCTTATTTGGATAAATTTTAACGTTGTTTATGTTTCGTCACTGCCCTGCCCGCGCCTTTCAGATAAATATTCCCGCGGACATCTGTCTGTCAAGAGCCATGCGCCCGTCTTTTACCCTGAGGATCACCGCCCCGCCTTCGGCGGAAAGCACCGTCACCCTTTGCCCCACCGCAAGCCCCAGATTTTCGAGATGCCTCTTCACCTTCTCGTCCGCGGCAAGTCTCCTGATTTCCACCTCTTCGCCCAAAGGCGCCATTCTCAAAGGCATTTTTGCACCCTCCATTTTTTAACCAAGGTTAAATACTTTTTATAAAAGAAAACGGCGCTCGCCGTAGATATTTAACCGTGGTTAATTTATTTTTGTATCGTCATTATAGCATCATTTTATGCGCTTGTCAAGGAAATTTTAACCATAGTTAATAATTTTTTCGAAAATTTTTATGAAAAAAGGCGGGGAGATTATCTCGCCCTTTCGCATCGCCGCCGTCGTTCCGTTTTTATCGGCGTTTGCTTTTCCCTGCCGTTGATTCTTATCGGAGCTTGCTTTTCCTGCCGTTTTTTACTTTCAAGACGCCTATTTTCCCTTGACGCTCTTTTTCATCATGGCAAAAGTCTCCCCGCCGATGAGATGTTCCATTTTGCACGCGTCTTCCTCCGCCGCGGCGGGAGAAACGCCGTGCAGAATAAAAAACTCGCGGATAATGCAATGTTTTTCATAGACTGCGGAAGCGTACTCTCTCCCCTCCTCGGTGAGATAAAGGTGTTTGCCGTCCTCATAGACGTAATTTCTTTCGCACAAAAGCTTCACCGCCTTGTTGACGGCGGCCTGCGAGACCCCCATGCGTTTGGCCACCTCGATCCTATGCACGAAGGGCACTTTGCCGCTCAAAAGCAGAATGCTTTCGAGATAATCCTCTTCCGACTGATTGCTCTTTACAGGCCCCTTATTCATTTTTTCCTCCCGTAAGTGTTTTCCGCGCGGTTTTATTTAATAAACATCGCGTCGCCGAAGCTGAAAAAGCGGTACCTTTTCTCTACGGCATATTTATATACGTTCAAAATTTCCTCCCGTCCCGTCATGCACGCCACCAGCATGATAAGGGTGCTTTCGGGCAGGTGAAAATTGGTGATCAGCGCGTCCACGCACTTCATTTTATAGGGCGGATAAAGAAAAATTTCCGTATCGCCGCTGCACGGCCGCACAAATCCCCGCTCGTCCGCCACGCTCTCCAGCGTCCGCACCGAAGTGGTGCCCACGGCGATCACCCGCCGCCCCTCCGCTTTCGCGCGGTTGATGATCTCCGCCGCCCGTTCTTCCACGAGATAATATTCCGAATGCATTTTATGCTCGGTAATAATCTCCTCGCTGACGGGGCGGAAGGTGCCCAGCCCGACATGCAGAAGCACCTCGGCCACCTCCACGCCCTTACCGCGGAGCTTTTCCAGCAATTCCTTCGTAAAATGCAGGCCCGCGGTAGGCGCGGCGGCCGAACCGTCCACCTTGCTATATACGGTGTTATAGCGGGTTTGATCGGCAAGCTTTTCCTTGATATACGGAGGCAGAGGCATGGTGCCCGCTTCCGACAGAATATCCTCGAATACCCCCTCGAAGGAAAATTCGACGATCCGTTCCCCCGTCTCCGTCACGTCCCTGACGGTGAGGGAAAGTCGGTCGTTGATTTTCATTTTCGTCCCGATTCTGCCCTTTTTTCCGGGCCGCATCAGCACCTCCCAGCTCGTCATGTCGTACCGCTTCAGGAGAAGCACCTCCACTACGGCGCCCCGCTCGGTCAGCGCATACAGGCGCGCGGGAATCACCTTGGTGTTGTTCACCACCAGCACGTCGCCCGCCTTCAGATAATCGGCGATATCGCGGAATATTTTGTCCTCCGTCGTCTTGTTTTCTTTGTCATAGACGAGAAGCCGCGACGAATCCCTCGGCTCGGCGGGGGTCTGCGCAATGAGTTCCTCGGGGAGCTCGTAATCGAAATCGCTCTTTTTATACCGTATCTTTTCTTCCATGGTCCGTCCTTTCTCCCGTTTTCCCCTCGTCGCCCGCCTGCGGCGGATCAATCGTCCGCATCGAACACGGAAATCTGTTTCTTGGCCCTTTCGCCCGGTTTTATACCCATGTGCGCGTAGCCGTCCTTAAGGCAGATGCGGCCGCGCGGCGTGCGCGCGATAAAGCCCAGCTGCAAAAGGTATGGCTCGTAAACGTCCTCGATGGTGTTGACGTCCTCGTTGATCGTCGCGGCCAGCGTCTCCAGCCCCGCAGGCCCGCCGCCGAATTTTTCGATAAGCGCCAGAAGCAGATTTCTGTCCGTCTGATCGAGCCCCAGCGTATCGATCTCCAGCCGTTCCAGGGCGAACTGCGCGTCGGCGAGCGTCACGGCGTCGTTGCCCTTTACCGCGGAAAAGTCCCGCACCCGCTTGAGTAATCGGTTGGCGATACGCGGCGTACCGCGGCTGCGGCGCGCGATCTCCGCCGCCGCCTCCCGCTCTATGGTAATATTCAGCGCGGCGGCGGAATGGGAGACGATTTTTTCCAGCTCCGCGGGAGAATACATTTCCAGACGGTTGATGATGCCGAACCTGTCCCGCAAAGGCGAAGCGAGCATACCCGCCCGCGTCGTCGCGCCGATCAGAGTAAATTTTTTCAAAGAAAAACGGATATTCCGCGCGGACGGCCCCTTGCCCACGATGATGTCGAGAGCGTAGTCCTCCATGGCGGAATAGAGGATTTCCTCCACCGAATGGTTGAGGCGGTGTATCTCGTCGATAAACAGCACGTCCCCTTCGTTGAGGTTGGTGAGGATGGCGGCGAGATCGCCCGAGCGCTCGATCGCGGGGCCGCTGGTCAGCTTGATCTGCACACCCATTTCGTTGGCGATGATATGCGCCAGCGTGGTTTTGCCCAGCCCGGGAGGGCCGTACAAAAGGACGTGGTCGAGCGCCTCGCCCCGCTGTTTGGCGGCGGCGATATACACGCCGAGATTTTCCTTTACCTTCTCCTGTCCGACATAGTCCGCCATGGTCTTGGGACGGAGCGCGTTTTCCTCCGCGTCGTATTCGGTTTTGGTGCTGACGATCAGCTCGTCGGAATTGTAGTCTTCGTCCTCGAACATTTCCTTGTCTCCGTTGTTTTATCGGGTATGTAGCGGGGCTTGCACAAGTCTGTATTATATTTATACAAGCCTCTTTATACGCCCGACTGAAGGGCCTTCATAATGACCTCTTCCGTCGTTTTCGCGCCCGCCTCGTGCGCTTTTTTCACGGCGCGGACGCTGTCGGAGCGGTTGAACCCCAAGCCCGTCAGCGCGGACACGGCGTCCTCGTCCGCGGGCGAAAGTCTGCCGTTTTCCGCAACTTCGGCGGCCGCGGAAGGCGCGTCGCCGTTCGCGTTCATAATTTCGGCGGCGGAAATTTTGCCGTGCAGCTCGAGGACGATCTTTTCGGCCGTCTTTTTTCCCAGCCCCTTCACCGTGCTCAACCGCTTGACGTCCGCCGTCGCCACCGCGGCCGCGAAATCGTCCGCGTTCATTGCCGTCAGCACGCCGATCCCCATTTTCGGCCCCACACCCGAAACGGAAATCAGCTTGAGAAACAGCTCCTTTTCTTTAGGGGAAGAAAATCCGAACAGCGTGACGCCGTCCTCTTTCACCTGTAAATAGGTATATAATTCGGCGACGTCGCCGTTTCCGATCTTTCCGAACGCGCTGCCCGAGCAATATACCTCGTATCCCACGCCGTTTACATCTACGATTACGGTTTCGGCGGTCGTCGCCAAAACCCTGCCCCTAAGATATGCGATCATTTTTCCGTCTCCTTGCTTCCGTCGGCAGCCGTCAAAGCCCTGCCCTTAAGCTACGCCGCCGTTTTTCGTCTCTCCGCTCTCGTCGGCGGTCGTCAAATTCTTTCTTTTAAGATATGCCGCCGCTTTTATCTCCTTAATCCCGACGGCCGTCGTCAAAGCCCTGTCCTTAAGAAACTGTCTCCTCAATCCTGCCCGCGCCGCTTCCGGCCCTTTTCAAGCTCCATGGCCGATTTGAAATAGCTCCCCGTCACCGCGTTTTTATCCTTGGTGCGCGTGCTGTTTTCCACGGAGAATAATGCGCCGAATCTGCTGGTAAACGCATGACAGAGGGCGATCGCCAGCGCGTCGGCGGCGTCGTCGGGGCGCGGAACGCTCTTTAAGCGGAGCAACGAGGTCACCACCTGCTGAATCTGTTGTTTGTCGGCGCGGCCGTAGCCCGTCAGCGCCTGTTTGATCTGCATGGGGGTATATTCGTAAAGCCTGCCGCACTTTTTGACGCAGGCGAGCAAGGTAACGCCCCTCGCCTGAGCCACCGCGATGCCCGTCGTGATGTTTTTGGTGAAAAACAATTCTTCCAAAGCGACTTCCTCGGGGGCGAACCTGTCGATGATCTTATTGACGCCCTCCTCGAGAATTGCGAGGCGCACGGGCAGGGTCTCCTCTTTGGGCGTAACCACCACGCCGTAATCGATCGCGCGGCAGTTTCCGTTTTTATCCTTATCGACCACGCCGTAGCCCATGGTGGCAATTCCGGGGTCAATCCCGAGTATTATCATATTTCCTCGCTTTGTGCCTTAAAAAGACTTGATAAATTCTTCAAAAAATAGTAAAATAATTCTATCTTATTGTACCCCAATCAAGTTAAAAAGTCAAGTCAAACGCATACACGGAGAAGGAAAACATGAAATTATGGGAAGGCAGGTTTGCCGCGCCTACGGCGGCGGACGCGGACGCGTTCAACGAATCGCTCTCTTTCGACAAAAAGCTCTATCGGGCGGACATTACCGCCTCGCTTGCGCACGCGGAAATGCTGGCGCGGTGCGGCATTATTTCCGAAGCGGACGGACGGGCGATCGACGAAGGGCTTAAAGAAATCCTCGCCGACATCGAAGCGGGGAAATTGACGATCGAGGGTCAGGAGGATATCCATTCCTTTGTCGAAAACGAGCTCGTCTCCCGCGTCGGAGACGCGGGGAAACGCCTGCATACCGCCAGGAGCAGAAACGACCAGGTCGCCACCGATTTTCGCCTGTACGTGCGCGGCTCCATAGGGGAAATTCTCGAGTTGATTAAAAACCTCGTCTCAACCCTGGTAGGGCTTTCCGAAAAACACGTCCGCCATATCATGCCCGGCTATACCCATCTGAGAAAGGCTCAACCCATCAACTGCGCGCAGTATTTCAACGCTTATGCGGAAATGTTTCTGCGCGACGCCGACCGCTTTGCCGACGCCTATAAGCGCGCCGACGTCATGCCTTTGGGCAGCGGCGCACTGGCGGGGACGAGTTATCCCATCGACCGCGAGCTCACCCGTTCTCTCCTCGGCTTCGCCTCGGTGTCCCAAAATTCCCTCGACGCCGTTTCCGACCGCGATTTCGCCGCCGAGTACCTCTTCTGTTGCTCGCTCGTCATGGCTCACCTTTCGAGGCTTTGCGAGGATACGATTTTATATACCTCGACGGAATTCGGCTTCTGGGAAATGCCCGACGCCTATTCGACGGGTTCCTCGATCATGCCGCAAAAGAAAAATCCCGATATTTCGGAGCTCGTGCGCGGCAAAACGGGCAGGGTCTATGGCGATCTCGTGGCGCTTCTCACGACGATCAAGGGCGTTCCCCTCGCCTACAACAAAGATTTGCAGGAGGATAAGGAGGGGGTATTCGACGCGGAAAAGACGGTGAAGGACTGCCTGTCCATCTATGCGGAGATGCTGGGGGCGATCACGCTCGACGTAAAGCGCATGGAACAAGCCGCGGCGGAGGATTTCACCTGCGCCACGGACGTGGCGGATTACCTCGCCAAACGGGGCGTCCCCTTCCGCACCGCGCACGGCGTCGTGGGAAAAATCGTGCGCTATTGTCTCGAAAAGGGCAAGACGCTGGAAACGCTGTCTTTGGACGAATATCGGGCGCACAGCGACGCTTTCGAGGAAGATATTCTCTCTCTCGTGCGGGCGCGGGCCTCGGCGGACGCGAGAAACAGCGTCGGCGGCAGCGGCACGGCCGCTGCGAAAGCGGGCATTAAAAGCATCAGGGCGCGGCTGAAAAAGCTCCCCTCCTTCGGCGGATAAATTAAAGCTCCCCTCTCTCGACGGATAAATTTCCGAAAAAAAGTGGCAGAGGGGGCTTGACTTCTTCCCAAACTGTGCTATACTGTCTGTGCGACGGGAAAAAGGGAGGAGAAATTATGAAAACTGTACGGTTTGCAAACGTCGTCCGCCTCTTCGGGGCGGACGTTCTTCTTCTCGGACTTTTCGGCAGGCTTGCGTCCGCGTTGGCAAAAAAGCTGTCCGCGCTTGCAAAAGCGCTCGACGGTTTCGCGGCGGAGCTGAAAGGCAGGGCGGCCGCTTTGGAAAAGCAGCGATAACCGCCGGGGATTCGGGCGTTCGGGGGGTTCTCCGAACGCCCGGATTTTTTATAAAAAACCGCGCCGCGGGCAGGGAAAAAAATACATACTTCCCGAAAAAAGAAACATACTCGGTATGTGGAAAAACTGACAAAAAAATTGAAAGACAATATCGAAGGCGTCAAGGCGGTATTGAGCGCGGAGGATATCCTCGTCTATGGATTTCTGACGGGAGACGGCACGGAATGCGCCATCGTCTATACCGACGGCATGGTGGATAAAGCGTTGCTCGGCGATCTCGCCGCGCGGCCGCTCTCCAAGCTTACGCCCGAAAACAAGGAAAAGGGCTTCACCCCGGAAGAAGTGAAACAAACCCTTCTCTTTCCCGAGCTGAAGGAAGAGACGCAGCTGCAAAACATCTTTGCCGAAGTGCTGGACGGCAACAGCCTCCTTCTCGTCGATGGCCTGGAGACAGGCCTGATCGTCGGGGCAAAGCTGCTGCCCGTTCGCACGGTAATGGAACCGCCTACGGATATCGCGGTGAAAGGCCCGCGGGAAGGCTTTATCGAGGACATCAAAACCAATATGGCGCTGCTGAGAAAACGCCTCAAGACCCCCGATCTCAAATTCGAGCTGCAAAAGGCGGGAAAGCGTTCGCAGACGAACATAGCGATCTGTTATCTTGACGGCATTTGCGACGAAAAGGTGAAAAAAGAGGTTGCGGCGCGCATCGGGGAGATCGACATCGACTGTATCCCCGATTCTTCCTACGTAGCCGCGTTTATCGCGCCGCGGAAGCATTCCATTTTCCGCGAGGTGGGGACGACGGAAAAGCCCGATATTCTCGCGGCGAAAATGGCCGAGGGCAGAGTGGGGATTCTCGTGGACGGCTCCCCCATCGCGCTCACCGTTCCCTTTATCCTCACGGAGGACTTCCAGAGTAGCGAGGACTACTTCGTCTCCCCTTTCATGGCGACCATTTTCCGCGCGATACGCTTTCTGGCTATCCTCATCGCGCTCCTGCTGCCGGCGTTTTATGTGACGTCGCAGCTTTTCAAGATGCAGCTGATCCCGTTGGGGCTGATGCTGAACATCGCCAGCAGCGTACAGGGACTGCCCCTCTCTCCCAGCCTGGAAATGTTTCTCGTCCTGCTGACGCTGGAGGTATTGAAGGAAGCGAGCATCCGAATGCCGAAATACGTCGGCATGGCGCTGTCCATCGTCGGCGCGCTGGTGCTGGGCGAGGCGGCGGTGTCCGCGGGATTCGTCTCGACGCCCGCGATCATCATCGTGGCCTTTTCGGGTATCTGTCTCTACACCGTCCCCAATTTTACGGAGACGGGGAGTATTCTTAGATGGCTCTTTCTCATCGTAGCGGGCAGTATCGGCCCGTTCGGCATCGTCCTTCTGGTCGCGTTTATCATCTATTATCTCCTGAGCGCGGACGCCTTCGGCATGCCGCTTCTCGCGCCGTTCTCGCCCTTCGTCGCGCACGATTTGAGGGATTCCCTCGTCAAATACAACATGCAGAGCCTGAAACAGCGTCCCCGGCTGTTCCGCTCGCCCAATAAGACGCGGCTGAAATCCGCCGACGAAAAAGGAGAAGACTGATATGCCCGCAATTCATCCCATTCAACAAGACCGCCCCGCCATCAACGGACGTCAGCTCTGCTTTTTTGTGGCGTTTGTCGTCCCCGTATCCAAGCTTTTGTCCGCCCCTGCCCAGCTGGCCGAATTCGCCAAAGGCGATCTGCTGGTGCCCGCTTTGGCGCAGTATCTTCTCCAGGCCGCCGTGCTGGCCGTGATTATGTTTCTCGCCTCGCGCACAGACAAAAGCTTTTTCCAGCTTTTAGGCGACACTTTCGGATATGTCACGGCGCGGATTATCTATATTCTCTATGCGCTGTATTTTGTCTTTTTCAGTCTCCTGCCCCTATTGGACCTCGAGCGCTTCGTCTATACGGCGTTTTTCGACACCGCGCCCCACATGTACGTGTTTACGCCCTTCTTCTTTTTGAGCGCGTTTATCTGCACGAAAAATCTGAAGGCCTTCGGGCGCAGCGCCGATATCGCCATGCCCCTCTTTCTGCTCTCTTTCGTCGGACTGATGGTCATGGCTCTGGGACAGGCGGATTTCAGCAATATCATGCCCATCTTCGGCACCCCTGCCAAAGCTTCCTCAACAGGCTTTCTGCGTACCATCGGACAGTTTTCCGATACGGCGTTTTTCCTGCCCCTTTTGGGTACCTACCGTTATAAAAAGGGGGACGGAAAAAAAGTCATGCTTTCCTACGGACTGGGCGCGCTGTTCGTTCTGTTTTTCCTCGCGGTGTTTTACGGGGTATTCGGCATTCTCGCCCCCAGGCAGACTTATGCTTTCGCTAAGATCGCTCAATATTTTCAGGCGCTCGCCGTCGTCGGACGCTTCGATCTGCTGCTCGTCTATCTCATGACCATCGTCATGCTCTTTTACTATTGCTTCCCCCTGCAGTTGGCCGTCGAATGCTTCTGCACGGCCGTGAACACCGAAAAAAAAGTCTGGGCGTCCGCCGCGCTCAATATTTTGCTGTTCCTCTACGCCTTTATGTTTACGAGGTACTACAACCTGCTTTACGACACCATCGCAGGAAAGCTGTTCTGGGTTTTCCTGATCTTCGCTGATCTGATCCCCGTGCTCTGTCTCTGCCTCAACCGAAAGCCGCGCGAGGGGAAAAAGAACACGGAAAAAAAGACGGGAACGACGAAAAAGGAGAAGGGTTATGCATAGCAGAAATTCGGTAAGATATTATCTCATTCTTGCGGCGATTGTGACGTTCCTTTTCTTTTCCAACGATTTCGGGCTGATCGATATCCAGAAAACCGCCATCGTCATGGCCGTGGGCATCGACCGTGAGGGGCCTACCTTTATCCTGACGACGCAGATCGCCGTTCCGCAATCCTCCGATCAGGGCGAACAGGCGCAGGCCGTGCAGATCGAGAGCCGCGGCGAAACCATCGCCGACGCATTCAACCAGATCAACGCAAAAACGGGCTGGTATCCCAAGCTGGTGTTCTGCAATCTCGTCGTTTTGGGCGAGCAGATGATAAAGAGCAACGTCTTCGACGCGCTGGACTTTTTTTTGAGAGACGAGTATATGTCGGACAACTGTCTGGTGGCGGCGTGCGAAGGCACGGCAAAAGAAATCCTGAACACCAAGACCCCCATCGATCCGATGTCGGGCGTCGCCGCACAAAAGGTTTTGTCCGATCACGCGGCGCGCGTGGGTACGGTGGCGTCCAATACGCTGCGCGAATTTGCCATGGGATACTTCAGCTACAGCAAAAGCGGGTATCTGCCTGTCTTAAAGCCCGAAAAACAGCAGGAGTCTTCGGGGGAAAACGGCGGCGAAGGCGGCGGGGAACAACAGCAGTCCTCCGAGGGCGGCGGGGAAAAGGGCGCGTTTTTGGAAAATCCTCCCCTCCCCGGGGCGGAAGGAGAACAGAGCGCGCTTAAGGGGGAGCGCCCCGTCCCCGCGGCGGGCGGCTCGGGCGGAAGCGGGCCGAGCGCGGGCGGACAGGCCGCAGGCGGAGGCGGAAAAGAGGAGGAAAAGGTGTTCAGCGCAAGCGAGACCGCCTTATTTTACGACGGTATCTATGCGGGAAAGCTGGACCAGGACGAAACGTTTGCTTTCAGCATCGTCAAAAACAAGCTGCGGCTGGCTTCCTATACGCCCAAAAGCGACGGGATCCCCTATACGCTGATCGTCAAGCACAACCTGCCGTCGCTTAAATTTTCCGTGGACGACAATTCTATGGCTCGCTTAAAAATTAAGCTGAAGGTTACCGCAGGGTTACAGGATACTTCCTACGGACAGTCGATCGACGAGCTTGCCAACGCCGGAAAAGTGCCGCCGAAAGTGTTTGAAGCGGCCAAAAAGGATCTCGAAAAGAAGATTTCGCAGGTATTTGAAAAGAGCCGGAAAAGCCGCTGCGACGTCTTTAACGTCCTCGATCGGCTACAAAAATTTGAAAGCGATTATTTCCCCGCCTTCCGCGAGGATATCCTCGACCGCCTCATCTTCAGCGTGGACGTCACTTTCGAAAGCCTCCGCTGACGCTTTCCGATTTTCGTTACACACGGCTGTCAAATATTTCCTGCAAATTTCACAAAAAATTTTCCAAAACCCCCTTGACAAATCAGAAATCTGTGCTATAATATAGGTACAAAAGATAAGAACGACCAAAAGTTGTGATTATCTTTCAATAAGCAAGGGGTGCAGACCAATGAACAAGTAACTCACAGACGCCAAAAGTCGATTGGCAGGAGGCCGCGGGGACGCGGCGGAATGATAACCGAACCGAAAGGTTGCGAGACGAAAGGAGGTAACGGAAAAGACGTGAAAAAAAGGCTTGTAAGATTACTCATCCTTTACCCTGAATCTAAAGTGAGGTGCTACTCCAATGTACAGTGAAATCGAGGAGTCTAAAAAGAGTTAAGTTCCGTGGGCAACGGTAAACAGCGCGGAAAACAAGGGACACCGCGACCCGAATTTAATTTCGGACATGGTACGGAATAAACGCGAAAATGACTCCGTACAACTGAATATACCAAAGACTAAAAATTTCCCCCGCAAGATGCTTGCGGGGGTTGCTTTTTATTTGGGCGACGATTTGCAACGAGGAATCGTACAGAGAGTTGTTTTTTGTTTAGGTGACAATCTGTGCCGAGGATTTTACAGAGAGTTGCTTTTTGTTTAGATGACAATCTGTGCCGAGGTTTTTTACAGAGAGTTGCTTTTTGTTTGGACGGCTGCGGGCAGGTTGTCTTTTGCGCCCGCGGTCTTTTCTTCACCTTCGGGCCGCGGCATAAACGGAATTGACGAAAGAAAGGATTTCGGTTACGTCGGTGAAATCCCGGTTATCCACAGGTATCCACTCCTCTATGTCCTGCTCCTCTATCCCTTTATCGCCGTAAAAATATTCGATTCTGTCCTTATAAAAATTTAGGATAAACTGATTTTTTTGTCCGACTGCCGCGGGGAAAAAGAAATTGATATTGGGGTTTTCTCCTTTTCTGTCCACGTTTACGCCGACGGCGGCCCGCGGAAAATCCAGCCCTTTCAGGAGATTTTTCGTTCCGCCTTTCAGATATTCGGAAAATGCCACGACGAATACGTCGGGCGCGTCGGCATGCGCATCGACATACGCTTTCAGCCTCCTCGCATACGCACTTTCCGCGCACCAGCTTAAAGGAAGAAACATCAGAATGAAAAAAGTAAAATCGGCAATCAGCAACAGGGCCAACGCCGCGTTATTTTTTCTCAATACGATCGTCAAAACGATACAGGCAAGCGTCAAAAAGAGAAAAACGAAACTCAACAGCTTCATGTTTTTTCTCTTTTTATCGTCGAATAGATTTTTATATTTCATTCTTCTTTCTCCGAACACGGCGAAAGCGTTACAGCGGCGATTCGACGGCGATCGCGGCGAGCAGCTTGCCGTCGCGGGCCGCCGCCCCCGCGCCCGACACCACCGCAAACTGCGGCTCGTCGCAGACATGGAAGCGCATGTTCAGGCTTTTGGCGATATATTCGGGTACAAAGGAAATCTTCGTCGCGCCGCCCGACAGATATACGCCGCTCTGATTGACCGTCGCGGCCACTTCCGCGGGCAATTTTTGGAGCACCAGGGAGGCGTATTCGAGAATCTTATCGATATAGACGCGGATACATGCCGCGATCTCCGACGCCTGCACGGAAACCGAACCGGGGCGATAGGAGGAGGCCAGACTCCCTTCCACCACCGTGGTCCCCCGCGCGCCCACCGCCAGCGAACCGATTTCGTTTTTTACGCGCTCCGCGCTCAAGGCGCCGATCCGCAGCCCCTTGCAGGACTCGATTTTATCGATGATGTTGGCGTCCATGTTGTTGCCGCCGATATTCATGGAAAGCCCCGCGATAATGCCGTCCAGAGACACCACCGCCACGTTGGTGACGCCGCCGCCGATGTCTATGCAAAAGACGGGATTTGCTTCCCCGAGCACCGCGTCCGCGCCGAGCGCCGCCAAAAAGGGAGCCTCCGCGAAGCGTACCTTTTTGAGGCCGCATTCCTCGGCAAGAGCCGCATAGTCGGCCTTAAGCCCCTCCGACGCGCCGCAGGGAACGGAAAACAATGTTTCCGAACGCTTCAGCCGCGCCGATTTTATGCCGATACGGGCAAGAAATTCCTTCAGCATCGCCGCCGCCAGACGCATATCGACGAGCTCCCCTTCGTAAACGGGAAATACGATCTCCGTAAATTCCGCCGTTTTGCCCATCAGCTTTTTGGCTTCCTTGCCGATCGCCTTGATTTCGCGCTCCATGCCGCTCACCGCGACGCAGGAGGGCTCGGCAAGCACGATCCCGTTGCTCGCGTCCGCACGGTATATCTTCGTCACGGACGAGCCTAAATCTATCGCCAGTTTTATCATGCCTATTCGCTCCGTTTTATAAATATGTAAGTTTCAGCGGCTCCCTTCAGCCGCGCGAAAGCGCGCGGAATTTTTCCTCGTTCAGACGGAAGGTAAGCCCGTCGTAGGGTTTCCCCGCCACGGTGCGCAGCCCCTTTTTCCGCCTGTATTCTTCGAAACCGAGCTTCTCCGCCAAACCGATCATCCGTACGTTTCCCGACCATGTCTGCGTGTAAATCCCGCGCTCCCCGTTTTCCAAAAGATACCCGATAAACAGCTTCAGCGCGGCAAACGCATAGCCCTTTCCCCGCGCCGCGACGGCGGGAATATCGATCCCCACCGCGCATTTTTCCCCGTCTGCGGAAATGCTGCAATCCCCGTCGATCCGATAACTGCCGCACCAGCCGATATATTCGCCCGTCGCCGCGACTACGATTTGAAATCCCGTCCGCTTTTCCTCCCCGGGCAGTTCGGAAAATTTCTTCACCCAGCCGCCCATGGTCTCTTTATAGGCGGTCAGGGCTTTTTTCTTTTCTTCGTCCGAAAGCGTTTCGTATTCCCACGGGGCGTCCCACTTCTGCCATTCCGTCTCGGCCGTTTCCCAATAAACGCGCTTTTCGATATCCGTTTCGATAAAATCGCGCAATATGATTTTTCCGTCGCTTAAACTTTTCATCGCTTCTCCGAAAGCGGCGCCGCAAAATTTTCCAGCATTTCCCCGCACAGCTCCAGCGGCAGCCCCACCACGTTGGTATAGCTTCCCGAAATGCGTTTCACCAGCCCGCCGTCCTGTATCCCGTATCCGCCCGCCTTATCCATGGGCGAACCCGTGGCGATATACGCTTCGAGCTTTTCGTCCGAAAGCGTTTCGAACTCCACCTCCGTCCGCGCCGCCCGCACCGACCTTTTTCCGTCGGGCAGAATGACGCACACGCCCGTAAACACCTCGTGCACCCGTCCCGAAAGAGCTTTCAGCATGCAAAGGGCCTCCGCTTCGTCTTTCGGCTTGCCGAGGATTTTTCCGCCCAGCGCCACCACCGTATCCGCGCCCAAAACCGCTTTTCCCCGCGCTTCGGGCAGCAGGGCCACTTCCTCGGCCTTATGAGCCGCGAGCCGCTTTACCACCTCTTCGGGCGGCAAAGACAAATCGGCGTATTCCTCTCCCCTTGCGGGAATAACGCCGAACGACGGAAGCAATTCCCGCAGCAGTTCTTTTCGTCTGGGCGACGCGCTCGCCAAAATCCAATCCATTTTTTCCTTCCCGTTAGCCAAAATGCCGCTTCTGCCTTTCGGAAAAAGCGGCATTCTGCAATTTTCGTACATACGTTAAAAGCCCGCCGAGCCTCGAAACGATTAAAGGATTTCGAGATTTTTTCTGAACGCCCTTTTGAATTCGGTATTCGCGCCCGAGGCGTCGCGGATTTCGAGCGACGCGTCGCCCGCCACTTCCGTCTTCATGATTACCGAATCACCCAGCACGTCGCAGTTGACGCCCGTTACCATACCCGACATGCTCCTGTCGAGACTTTCGGCAATCCGCAGCAGCACGCCCAGCTTTTTCACCGCGTCGAGATCCTCCTCCAGCACGATGTCCTTGTACTTCTGCCACTCGGCCAGAGAGATGTCCTCCTTCTTATGACAGGCCGCCACAAATGCCGCCAGCACGATTTCGCGGTGCGTCGCGCCGTAAATGGAGGAATTGAGGATCATATACCAGCTGTGTTTCTGGTGGTTGTAATATTTGATGCGCATGCCGCAGTCGTGCAGGCTGGCCGCGATCTTCAAAACCTTGAGATACTGCCGCGAAAACTTATGCAGCACCCGAAGCTGTTTGAAGAGCTGAATGGACAGATGTACCACGTGTTCGACGTGCTTGGGATCGCAGTCGTAATAGCGGACGAGGGTTTCGAGGCTGTAGCTCAACACGTCCGAAACGGGTTTTTCGAGCGTGATGGGCAGCGCTTGATTGAACATGATGCCCTCTCTCAGACCCGAGCCGCCGATCGTGAATTTGTCGATGTCGAGATAGCCGACAAACGCCTTGACGATCGCCATGGCCGCGGGCATGATGTCCGCGCGGGCGGGCGAAAGGCCCTTGATCTTCTTGCGCTTGTCGATGTCCAGCACCTTGATCATGTCGTAGATGTTGGAAAAGTCCTCGACGGCCAGATTATAGTTATGCACCGTGTCGAGGGGATATTTCTTGACGAGCTTGCTGATTTTGAAAAGGTTTCTGAACGAGCCGCCCACGCCGATCATCTGCGTTTCGGGATCGACCTCCTTCAGCCAGGGCTGTTTCTTCAGCTGTTCGGTGAAAAATTCCTCGATTTTTTCCGCCGCTTCCTCGGGGGTGCAGTCCCCCGCGAACAGGTCGGTCAGCGTCACCGCGCCGAAGGGCAGGGTGGCGAAATTGAGCATGTTTCTCCTGTTGTAATAGACGATTTTCGTGCTGCCGCCGCCGATCTCGAGGATGAGCCCCTTGGGAATGTCCATCGTATTGATGACCCCGCGGTAAACGAGCGTCGCTTCCTCTTCCTCGGAGAGCACCCGTATCTTTATATTGCAGGTGGCCTGAATTTCGTCCAGAAAGGAGCGCTGATTTTTCGCGCGGCGCACCGCCGCCGTCGCCACCGCAATGATCCTGTCCACGCTGCTGGCGTCGCAAAGCCGCTTGAACATCTTCAGCGTCTTGATCGTCTCCGCCACTCTCTGCGGCTTCAAAAAGCCGTCCCTGTCCATATCCTGTCCGAGGCGCACGCTCTCCTTCAGTTCATCTACCACCATGAAATGGCCTTCCGTAAACAAGTTGACGATGACGAGCCGCGCCGAATTGGAGCCTAAATCGATAATACCTATCTTTTCCACTTTCTTTTTACCTCTGCTTTCCCTGCGGCGTCAAAACGGACGCCGCATAGTGTGTAATATTTCTTGAGTTCTGAAAACTTTTCAAACAATTTAACATGCGGAAAGGGAGCGTTTCGCGCTCTTTCCGCTCGTTCCCCATAATAAGTTTTCCCATAGTTTACCACATAAAAACCCGTTTGTCCATACCCTTTTGAAAAATTTTTTGTAAATTTACGAAAATTTTTTCGCTTTTGACACTTTCGGACATTTTTCGGGGCCTTTTTTCGGATATTTTTACACTCCGCCGACCGCCGTACCGCCTTAAAAGATACAACAAGGAGACTGTCCGAAAAATTCGGACAATCTCCTTTTCCCCGTTTGTCTCTTTTTCACATTATTTCACCGCCGAAAGCGGCGCGGCCCTCTGCTTCAGTTTTTCGCGGTTTCCGATAAAAAAGCCGCCAGTTCCGCAAAGTCGGCAAATACGCCCGCCGAAGGCTCCGCCTCCAGCTCCCCGTCCTCCGCGTAGCCCGTTTTCAGCCCCGCGAAATCGACGCCGCAGGCGCGCGCGCCCTCCGCGTCGTGCTTTCTGTCCCCGATCATCAGGCAAGCCGATTTTTCGGCCCCTAACAGGCGCACGGCTTCGTCGATGACCGAGGCCTTGGTGGGAAAGCTGCCGTCCGTCCCGCTGCCCGCTACGGCGTCGAGAAAGGGCGTAAAATTGAATTTGTCCGCGATACGCTCCGCAAAAATCTTCGGCTTGGACGTGGCGATCGCCTGCACGTATCCCTTTTGCTTCAGCGACGCAAGCAGCTCCGCGGCGCCCGGAATGGGTTCGTTTTCGAAAAGCCCTTTGTCCGCGTATCTCTCCCGATATTTTTTTACGGCGGCTTCCGTCTCTTCTTCCGACATGCCGAAAATTTCGGAAAACGAATAGGTCAGCGGCGGCCCGACGCAGGCGCGGAGCTGTTTTTCCGTGGGCTGCGGGCGGCCGAACGCTTCCAAAGCATAGCGGATACAATTGTATATGCCCGGATGGGAATAAGTCAGCGTCCCGTCCAAATCAAAGAGCAGGTATTTGTAGTTCTTCATAAAATTCCTTTTGGGATTTTATCTATTTTATCATATCCGTAAAAATATTTCAACTGTTTTCGTCGGCAAAAGCGTGCCGAAACTGAAAAACGGACAGAATCATCAAAAATACCCCGAACGAGCGCCGCAAGATGTCGGAGGGCAGCCAATACGCGACCAGCGTCCCCAGCACGGAAAAGGCCAGCGCGGGCACGATCATCCAGCCGATCCCCTCCGTTTTGAGAAGGTGGTTGTCCGCGTGCACCCGCAGCGCGCCTATGCTCATGGGGAGAAAGGAAAAGAGATTTGCCGACTGAGCGATTTTCTGTTCCACCCCGCCGACGAGAATGAGGAGGGGAATGGTGACGGTTCCGCCGCCCATGCCCATCCCCGCGGGAATTCCGCCCAATATTCCGAGTAAGAGATAAATATAAAATGACATATGTAGAAGCTTACTCGCCGCAGGAGCCGGGGAAAAAAGCAAACGCACAGAGGGGCGACGGGAGCGGCGGAGAGCGGCGCAAAAAAAGCAATCGCGCGAACGGCGGAAAAGGAGACGCGCAAACAGCGGAAAAAAGAGCTGCGCGAACGGCGGAAAAGAAGTTGCGCGAACGGCGGAAAAGAAGTTGCGCGAACGGCGGAGTCAGCGGAAGAAAAACAACCATGCGCCCGCCACGATCTGAAGGATACCGAAAACGATCCCCACCGTCTTTCTCGGCAATTTTCCCAAAAGCTTGGCGCCCAGAAAGCCGCCGACCGTGACGCCGAGCGCCGTCGGAATCAGCACGGAAAAATCGTATATCCCGCGCACGGCATATAAAATAAACGTCAGAAGGGAGACGGGCAGGATCACCAAAATGGCGGTGGCGTGCGCCGTCTGCGAGGAAATCCCCGTCTTTTCGAGCAAGGGCACCGCCAGCATTCCCCCGCCGCCCCCGAATACGCTGTTGGCCGTACCCACGGCGCAGCCGCAGGCGATGAGCTTGTAGATTTTCTTTTTCGATTTTTCCATCTTTTCCCCCTTGCCGCGGGGCGCGGTTTTGTTCGGCTTTAAGCAAAAACAAAGCCCGCCCGAGAGGAAAAATTTTCCCCTTACAGGATATTTTGCGTAATTTTTTCTATTTTATAAAACTTTTTCTTTTAATTGTCACCATAATCGCTTGCTTATAAATCGATTTTATATTAAAATAGTAGAGCATACGTTTCGAATGCTCGCAAAAGCGAAAAAGCAAAAAATAAACCGAAGGTGTTTACATGACAACAAGTTACAAAAAAAGCAGGAATAAAAAAATTCTTGCCCTCTGCTTATCGTCGTTTATGCTCGTCGGAGCGGCCGTATCCTTTGCCGCCTGCGGCGACGGTAAAGATTCAAGCGATGACGGTTCCGAAGTAACCACGACGGAAAAGGATACCGCGCGGATCACAAACGGCAGCTTCGAATTTTACGACGACAACAGCGGCAGGAATCTGATCATCACTTCCCCCAACGGTTGGTCGAAGTCCACCAATTCTTCGGCGAGCGGCGGCAGCGCTTCCTCCTCCAAGACGGCCAGCGGAATTGTCGATACCTCCGAGGAGGCGTGGAAAAACCTTACCTCCGCTTCGGGAAAGCCCACTTCCACCAAGGCGGAAGCCGAGGCGAACTGGAACAGCTACACCGCCAGGGACAAGCTGGCGTTTTACGATACCTGGCTGGACGCGGACGACGACAACAAGCTGGAGGATCTCGACTTTTACGATAAGGAAAAGGACGATTTCAATATCTCGATCGACGACGTGCCCGACTGCGACAACCCGTTGACCCCCTATACGGAAACCGAAAAGGACAAGGACGAGCACGTTTTGATGCTGCACAACTCCTATACGGACGGGCGCGGCACGGCGCAGAAATATACCTCCTCCACCACCGTCACTCTGGAGCCGGGCACCTCCGCCTTCTTCTCCGTCTGGGTGAAGACGATGGACATGACCTATAACGGAACGTCTGAAGAGAAAGGCCCGAAAGTAGATGGCGAACGCGGCGCGTATATCGGCGTCACGCACACCGTCGGCGGCACGACGCTCGATCAGATGCAGATCAAAAACATCGACACCGAAAAGCTGAACCCCAAGCCCGAAAACGGCGCCTGGGAAAACAACGGCTGGGTGGAATACACCGTCAACCTCAAGGGCTGCTCCTATGCGTCGAGCACCTTCACGATCGTCCTCGGTCTCGGCCAGGGCGGCGGCACGGACAAGATGGAATACGTCGATGGGTACGCCTTCTTCGACGACGTGCAGTGCTCCGTCGTCTCCAACGACACCTACGACGAAAGGGTAAAGGATCTGCCCCAAGATACCATCGTCGATATCTTCACCGACGAGGAGCAAAGAAAATTCGAAACGGATAAGGGCTTTGCAGATCAGTTTACCTATGCGATCGATCTGCATACCTCTTTCGAGCCCTATACCCTTAAGGGCACGGGCAAAACGCTCTCCACCGCTCTCACGGAAGAGACGTACAACGGCGTGGATTACGTTTCCGCTCCCGCCAGCGGCAAAACCGTTTACGGCGATCTCAAGCTTTCCACAAAGGACGACCTGACGGGCTATTATACGCTTGACGAGCTGAACGCAAAGGCAAACTCGAACAACTACGTCAAGAATATTCTTAAAAAGGATTTCGAAAATTATCACTTCGAGGATAAAAACGTCCTGATGCTGCTCAGCGCGGGCGGCGCGGCCTATACGGCCAAGCTGGAGGACAGCAGTACCTTCACGCTTCAGCCCGATTCCTATCTCATGGTTTCTTTCTGGCTCAAGACTTCCGACATCGGCGGCTTCACGGGCGCGGGCGTCACGGTGGTCGAAACGGAAGGCACCAACGAAAGCTCGCTTTCCTCGCTCGATACCACGTCCATCACGACGGTGGATATCGACGATCTCGAAAACGAGGGCGAAAAGCTCGAGGACATCAACAACGGCTGGCAGCAGTGCTTCTTCTTCCTGCAAAACGAAACGGAAAGCGAAAAGAGCTTCTCGCTCTCCTTCACCTACGGCCCCACCACCATCGTAGGCACCACCAACAACAGCTATAATCCCGGCTATGCGGCGTTTGCCAATTTCGAAACCAAAGAAATGACAAAGAAGCAGTTTGCTTACGCGGCCACGGGCACCTATGCCAAATCCGTTTCCCTCGTCGGCGACGAAAGCACAGCCTCCGCCGAAACCGCGTTCGACTCCGCGGCGTCCATCCCCGACAAGCAGATCGAAAACGGAATCGCAATCCCCAAAAATTATCAGGGCGTCAACGGCGGCAGCGGTTATGTGGTCGCCGGCGGAGAGGATAAGGAGGTCAACGGCTATCAATACGCGGGCCTCATCAATAAGAAGTACGCGGCCAACTATCGCAAGGAATACGAGAAAGGCGACGCGACCTACTGGCTGAACAAAATGGCGGCGGCCGCGCAGATCGCGATCGACGCCGAGGATAAATGGTGGAACACCCTGTTCGGAACCGCTACCCAGCCCCTGCTGGTGTATAGCGACGAAGCGAAATCCTACGGCTATATCGGATCCTCTCAGACGGTGAGTTCGGGCGCTTATGCGACCGTATCCGTCAAGGTGAAGGTGAGCGCGGGCGCGAAGGCTTACCTCTATCTCATCGATACCTCCGAAAATAAATACGAGGATACCCTGTCCTTTACCACGCCGAAGTACAGCTATTGGTATGACGACGACGGAAACGTCTGCTCGAAAGATCCTTCCGACAAGAAGTTTGACAAAAAGACGGACGTCGCTTTCTATCTCAACGATAAAAACGGCCTCTACGAAGCAAACGCCAAATGGTCGGGCTATAAGGCGGAGATGGCGGGCAAGTATTACGCCAACCTGTCCAACTACGAAAAGGACGACGCGGGCAATCTTATCGTGAAGAGAGATTCCGACGGAAATCCCGTCAATTCCTATGGCTATGACGAGTCCAAATGGAAGCATGACGGCAACGACGGCATTGCGTTCTATTATAAAGACGGCAAATATTACGCTTACAGCAACCACACCGTCGAGGTTACCGACCTCTCCTCCGTCAGCGGACTCGCCCGCTACACCAATGCGGAGGGTACCGAGAGAAATCTCATGATGGTCGTGGACGGCAACGAAACCGACGGCGAATGGGTTACCTGCACCTTCTATATCCATACGGGCAATGCGGATAAGAATTATCGTCTCGAAGTATGGAGCGGCGACCGCGAAGGTACGGTGAAAAATCCCAAGGACAGCTACGTCGTATTCGACGCCAATAGTCCCAGTGCAGTGGATTCCACCTATGCCGACCTCGTCAACGAGACGGTGGAAATGATCAAAAACGCCAACGACTGGACGGACGACCAATTTAAGGAAAATTACGGCGACGTCACCTATTACGCCTATTCCTTCTTCGACAGCGCCGAGTTCCTCAGATACGATTCCACGCTGGATAAGGACGAAGTCGGAAATAAATACACCTCCTACAAATCCTCCGCTTATTCCGAAGGCATCTCCTATCTGTATTACGAGGACGAGCAGACGGCAAAGAATAATCCCCTCTACACGATGTTTGTGGATTACAGTTACACAGAGGTTACCGTGACGGCGGATTCGACGGAGAGCGGCGGAGACGACGGCAACGAGGAAGAGACGACAAACGATACCAACATGTGGCTGTTTATCAGCTCTCTGGTGATTGCGATCGCTCTCATCATCGCAGTTGTAGGCCTGCTGATCCAGAAGCTTGTAAAGAAAGCGCATCTCAAAAAGGCGCGCGCGGGCGCAAGCAATGCGGCGTCTCTGAACGCGGCGAAGCGGCGTTACGCTAAGAAAGAAGCCTCCGAAAAGAAAGAGGCCGAACAGCCCAAGAAAGAAGAGCCCAAGGACGACGGCGATCCTTACAATGATTGACGCTTGATCCCCGTATCTGAAAAAGGTACGGACATGTAAACACAACTCCCCGTTTCTTTTCGGAAACGGGGAGCTTTTTTGTTTATAATAGAAGCGGAAATGCGCAAGTACGAAGTATTTATCGGCATTTCCGCGCCTTATTCAAACATTGCGTAAGCGATATTAAGTTATGTTATTTATAAAAAAATAAAACCGCGCCTGACGGCCGCCGCACGTTGGCCTGAGCTTTGGTCTATTCTATGAGCGGAGCCAAATCTTAAGCTTCTTCCATAAAGCCGCGCTTGTCGTCCCTATTTTCCCCGCGCTTTACGCCGACATCCGTCGCAAGGCTTTGGGAATGTGGTTTTTCACAGTTCCGTTCACCGCCTTGCCGTATCCGACGGGATACCCGCCTACGCACACCAGACAGAAGCCGTTTTTTAATTTTTCATCGGTCTCCACGCTTTCGCCGCGCAGAAACCTGCCGACGCGGACGTCGGAAAGGCAAAGCTCCAAAACGTTTCGGCACTCCGCCCTTTCCGCGCACATCGCAAGGGAATGAGAGGGCTCGAAACGCCCGTTTTTCACTTCTCCCAAGCGAACGCCCGCCCGCAGTACGCGCAGGAGAGAAAAATCGAACGTATCCTCGGGCAGAGCATACAGCAATCCGCCCGCTTCGTGCAACGTTTCGGCAAAGGGCGAAAGGAAAAATTCTCTTTCAAAGGCGCGATACAGCCTTTCCGCTTCCTTGGAGACGCGGGGGCGCAAGGGCCGCGGTGCCGTCCGTTCCGCCCCGTCCGCCTTTTCGAAAAGCGCGGCGAAATGCCCTTCTCCCGCTATCTTGTGCGGATAAAATTTTTCGCTCTTCAAAAGCCGCATTTCGGAATGATTTTTCAAGTAATCGCTTACCTGCCCCTCGTCCTCTTCCACGGAAAAGGTACAGGTGGAATAGACGAGACGGCCGCCCGGCCGCAGCAGTTTGGTTGCCTCGCTTAAAATTTCGCTCTGCCGCACGGCGCATAACCGCACGTTCTCCTCGCTCCATTCGCCCAGGGCTTCCCGGGCGTTTTTGCGGAACATTCCCTCGCCCGAGCAGGGCGCATCGACGAGGATTTTATCGAAATATTCCCCGAAAAATTCCGCCAGCTTCGCGGGAGGTTCGGAAATCACGACAGAGTTTTTTACGCCCAGCCGCTCGACGTTCTGCGAAAGGATCTGCGCGCGGGAAAACACAGGCTCGTTGAGGACGAGCAGTCCCTCTCCCTGCATCGCCGCGGCAAGCTGCGTCCCCTTGCCGCCGGGAGCGGCGCAAAGATCCAGCACCCGCTCGTGCGGGCGGACGTCCAGCAGAGGCGCGGGCAGCATCGCGGACGGCTCCTGCGGATAATACAGCCCCGCAAAGTAGTAAGGGTGCGCGCCGAGCTTTTCCGCGTCCGCGTAAAAACCGTTTTTCTCCCACGGAACGGGCCGCAGGGGAAAGGGAGAAATTTTTTCGAATTCCGCCGCGGAGCATTTCAACGGATTGACGCGCAGCCCCTTACAGGACGGGTGTTCCCCCTCGTAAACGGCAAAAAAAGCCTCCCATTCTTCTTCGGGAAGCTGTTTTTTCATTCTTTCTATAAACGCTGCGGGCAGAATAGACATGGTTTTTTTCCTCACGAACAGATATATCGTTTTCTTGACGGGCAAAACGGGGATACTTCCTTTCGGCCCCCAAATGAAAAGACGACGCGTTTTCCGAAGCAAGAGAGATAATTTCTTTCAACCTCCAAACGAAAGGGCAACGCATTTCCCGAGGCAAGAGGGAGATAATTTCTTTCGACAGGAAAAATACAGGCGGCTTTCGCCTTCGGCCTTTAACCGCGTAAAGACTCCCGTCCCGTCAATTGCGCAAACTCGGCTTCGGTGAGCAGCCTCGCGCCGCGCGCGGCCGCCGATTTAATACGCGGGCCGCTTTCGCCTTCGAAATACACGTAATAATCGCACTCCTCGGCGCGAAAGCCGTAAAATCCGCCCTCTGCAAACAGCGCCGCGGCCAGCGGCTTGCTTGCGGAAAGGGTTTCTTCGAGCGGGTGAGAGAAACATACCGTCTTATTTTTGAGTATCCCCTCTTTTCTGCGGCGGCGCTTTTCACGGTCGATATAATTATGGAACTCGACGCGCGCCCGTTCCCGTTCCTCTTTCTTTTTCTGCGCTTCCTCCACATAGGCGGCGTGCGCGCGGGATTCGTTCTGTCGCACCTCGTAATTTTCGATGCGGCCCGTGCGGATTTCGTATTTTTCCAAAAGGCGGTTAAAGGTCAACCCCTCCTCGCGGCACATGGCCTCCGCGATTTTCATGGTGGCGTAAGCGTCGTCCGCGGCGCGGTGGGGCGTAAATTCCACCCCCAGATCCTCCGCGATGGAACCGAGCCCGAACTGGCGGTTAAACACGCCGATCCGATTCATATAGACAAACTGCGTGTCCGCGAAATCGAAACGGAAGGAGGACAGAGAAAACCGTTTCGCCTCGAGATTGAGATATTTGACGTCGTTCATCGTGGCGTGCCCCGCCGCCAAAGTGGCGGGATCCTCCAAAAGCGCGCGGATACGCGGCTCCACCTCGGGAAAGGTGGGGTATTTTTTGAAATCCTTATATTCGTAAGGCAGTACCAGCCCCTGCGAGCCCTTGCGGTCGGTGAGGTGAAAGCCGCCTTGCGGATTGACGAGGATATCTTCCTTTTCGAGGATATGAAAATCCTCGTCCGTAAGACAATACCCGAACGCGCAGATCTTGGCGGTGTTTTTGAATACGCTGGCGCATTCGATGTCGAAAAATAAATACTTCATAAGCTGTTTTCCGTTCAAAAATGCCGCACGAAAAAAGTGCGGCACTTTCGTTTGAGTTTACGCAAAAATTATTTTGTCGGTACAATCGACTCTTTCCCGCCCATATACGGCCGAAGCACGGGAGGAATCGTCACGCTGCCGTCCGCCTGCAAATGATTTTCCACAAAGGCGATCAGCATGCGGGGAGGCGCCACCACGGTATTGTTGAGCGTATGCGCCAATTTGGTTTTTCCGTCCGCGTCCTTATAGCGGATGGACAGCCGCCGCGCCTGCGCGTCCGTGAGGTTGGAGCAGGACCCCACCTCGAAATATTTTTTCTGACGGGGGCTCCAGGCCTCGACGTCGCAGCTCTTATACTTGAGATCCGCGAGATCGCCCGAGCAGCACCCAAGCTGGCGTACGGGAATATCCATGGAGCGGAAAAGCTCCACCGTGTAATTCCAGAGTTTTTCGTACCATTCGTCGCTCTCCTCGGGACGGCAGACGACGATCATCTCCTGTTTTTCGAATTGGTGGATGCGGTAAATGCCGCGTTCCTCGAGGCCGTGCGCGCCCTTTTCCTTGCGGAAGCAGGGGGAATAGCTGGTGAGCGTCAGCGGCAATTTGCCGCCGTCGATGATCTGTCCCATAAAGCGGCCGATCATGGAGTGCTCGGACGTACCGATGAGGTAGAGATCCTCGCCCTCGATTTTATACATCATGTTTTCCATCTCGTCGAAGCTCATGACGCCCGACACGACGTCGCCGTGAATCATGTACGGCGGAATGACATAAGTAAAGCCCTTGTCGATCATGAAATCGCGCGCGTAGGTGAGTACGGCCGAATGGAGCCGCGCGATATCCCCCGTCAGGTAATAGAAGCCCTGTCCCGAGGTGCGGCGGGCGGAATCGACGTCGATGCCGTCGAGCTTTTCCAAAATGTCGAGATGATAAGGTACCTCGAAATCGGGCACTTTCGGCTCGCCGAACCGCTTGAGCTCGACGTTTTCGCTGTCGTCCCTGCCCACGGGCACGTCGGGCGCGATGATGTTGGGTATGGCCATCATGTCCTTTTTCAATTTCCCTTCGATTTCCGCGGATTCCGTTTCGATGGCCGCGAGACGCTCCGCGTCCGCGACGACCTGCGCCTTGACCTTTTCGGCCTCCTCTTTATTGCCCTGCTTCATCAGCATGCCGACCTGTTTGGAAAGGGAATTTCTGGCGGCGCGCAAAGCATCGCCCTCGGCGATCAGCGCGCGGCGCTTCGCATCGAGCTGCGCCACCTCATCTACGAGCGGGAGCTTTTTGTCCTGAAACTTCTTTTTGATGTTTTCCTTTACCAGATCGGGATTTGTTCTGATAAGATTGATATCGATCATAACCTGTTACCTCTGAGGTGTTCTGCCTCATATTATACTACTTTTCCCGTTCAAAAGCAATTAAATGTAACGAATACGCCGCAAATTCCTCAAAAAACTTGTGTTTTACGGACGGCTATGGTATAATAGAAACGAAAATATGCAAGCGCGAAGCATTTGCGGTTATTTTCGCGCCCTGTTCAAACATAGCTTGTCTATGGTACAATAGGGATATAACTTTCCGTTGCGGAGTAAATTATCGTCATGAATCAGAAAAAAAAGACGCAAAAAGAATATACCTCGGAGGAGGAAAAGCGGGAAAAGAAGTACCAGGAGCTTTTCCCGAAAGAAAAGGGCGAAAAACGTTTCAAGCGGGATAAAAGGAAGATCAACGCGGCGGACGTCGCCCGTTTCAACGCCGATATCGACGAGGGTCTGTCCAAGGCTCAGGTGGAGGAACGGACGGAGCAGGGATTGGTCAATCGGGCGCAGAAAAAGTTTTCCAAAACCTATCGCAGCATTTTCGTCGGCAACATCTGCACCTTTTTCAATCTCTTATGCCTGTTGGCCGCGCTGGCGCTTCTATCCGCGCATGCGCCGATTTCGCAGTTTACCTTCGTGCTCATTTTCCTGTGCAATATCTCGGTGGGTATCTTTCAGGAAATACGCGCGAAGAAAAAAATAGATAAACTGTCCATTCTCTCCTCCCCCACCGCAAAGGTGGTGAGAAGCTCGAAAAAAAAGGAAATTCCCATCTCCGAATTGGTGCTGGACGACATACTTTTGCTCGGAGCGGGGCAGCAGGTACCCGCCGACTGCATTATGCTGGACGGGACGGCGGAGCTGAACGAGTCACTTCTGACGGGCGAATCGGTGCCCGTGAAAAAGGAAAACGGCGAAACGCTGTACGCAGGCTCGTTTGTCGCCAGCGGACACTGCGCCGTGCGCGTGGATAAAATCGGCGAGGACACCTATATCAGCAAACTCACCGCCCGCGCCAAAAAATACAAACGGCCGAATTCGGAAATCATGAATTCGATCAACCTCTTTATCAAGGTCATCGGGTTTGCAATCATTCCCATCGGCATTTTCATGTTCCTCACCAATTTCAAAAACCTGGGCGGAAGCTGGGCGGACGTCGGCGCAAACGGCGGATTTTTCGCCGTCATGCTCTCCAACAACGGCATCATGAACGAAACCGTTCAAAAAACCTGTTCGGTCATCATCGGCATGATCCCTTCGGGGCTGCTGCTTCTGACGACCGTCGCGCTGTCGGTAGGCATGATCCGCCTGGCGAAATACAATACCCTCGTGCAGGATATGTATTCGCTGGAAATGCTGGCCCGCGTCAACGTGCTCTGCCTCGACAAGACGGGCACCATCACCGACGGACGCATGAAGGTGAGCGACTGCATGCTGCTCAACAACAGCACGGATTATTCCGTGGACGATATCCTCGGCTCCATGCTGGCCTCCCTCAACGACAATAACCAGACTTCCATCGCCCTTTACGAACGGTTCGGCCATTCCTCCGCGCTTCAGGCGACGGCGGTGATGCCTTTCTCGTCCGCGAGAAAGCTTTCGGCCGTCACCTTCGGGGAAGCGGGCACCTTTGCGATGGGCGCGCCCGAATTTGTCTTGAAGCCCATGCCGATCCGCGTCGAAAAAATCGTAAAGCAATACGCGCAGATGGGGCTTCGCGTGCTGGTGGTGGCCCATTCGCCCGCGCAGATACAGGGCGACAAGCTTCCCACCGTCTTCCGCCCCATCGCCATTATCACCCTGTCCGACAATATCCGTCCCGACGCAATCGAGACGATTAAATGGTTCCGCGAAAACGACGTCGCCGTAAAGGTGATTTCGGGCGACAACCCCGTCACCGTGTCCGAAGTGGCGCGCCGCGCGGGGATTAAAAACGCTTCGCAGTTTCTCTCTCTCGAAGGGCTTTCCGACCTCGAGGTGGAAACCGCCGCCAATCAATACACCGTATTCGGACGGGTAACGCCCGAACAAAAGGCGATTTTAATCCGCGCCATTAAAAAGGCGGGCAACACGGTGGCCATGACGGGCGACGGCGTCAACGATATCCTCGCCATGAAAGAGGCCGACTGCGCCGTGTCCGTGGCTTCGGGCAGCGACGCCGCGAGAAACGTCTCCAACCTCGTCCTTCAGGACAATAACTTCGGGTCTATGCCGAAGATCGTCAACGAGGGACGGCGGGTGATCAACAATATCAAGGACTCCGCCTCCCTGTATATCATGAAAACCCTGCTCACGCTGACGCTGGCGCTCGTGTGTATCTTTACGGGCAGCGCGTACTTCTTCACCACCAACAACATGCTGATGTTTGAAGTGCTGATCAGCGCGATTCCCTCGTTTGTGCTTTCGCTTCAGCCCAACACCAACCGCGTCAAGGGCAAGTTTATTCCTTTCGTCGTGAGCCGTGCCATGCCGGGAGCGCTGACGATGGCGTTCGGGATACTCACCATTTATATCATCAATCAAACCTCCCTCGCCTCGATTTTTGAGTTCACGACGGCCACGGGCGAGACGGCAAGCGTCTATAACGCCATGATGATGATGACTTTGACGTTTACGGGGCTTGTCATGCTGCTCCGTATCTGTCAGCCTTTGAACGTTATCCGCGCGGTACTGTTCGGCAGTATGGCGGCGCTTTGCATCACGGTGCTGGCGGTGCCCTTCCTCGGAAATATCGTTTACGAGGGGTGGGACGCCTTAAAATTCAACCTTACGCAAATTCTCCTGCTGGTGGTCATCGTACAGGCGGCAATCCCCGTTTCCAACGGACTGATTAAGTTCTGCGACATGTTCAACCCCGCAGACGATTAAACGTGTTATCGAAAGAAAAGGCCTTGCGCATTTTTGCGCAAGGCCTTTTTATTTCTTACTCCTATTTATCAAAAATATAAAACTAATATAATAATGTTTTTAACTCAATATTGACAAAGTAAAAAAGCCGTGATATAATTCAAGTATATTAAAGGAAGTTTATCCAAATTTTGTAAAAGGGAGGTAAGTCCAATGCACAATATAAAAATTGAAAAGCGTTTTTCTAAAAGTAAAAAAAATTTCTTGTATTTTCTTTTCTGTCTATTATTAACGCTTGTGTGTTTTCTCTGTAGTTGTTCTTTTTCGGCGCAAAAAGAAGATTTTCGTTTGAGCCTTTCCATGAACCAAACGGAGATAAAAACGGGCGGGGAAATCGTCGCGTATGCAAAATTTGAAAACCTTTCCTCCCGTACCCTGCAAATCGTCGCGTCCTCGGAGGCGGACGAAAATTTGATTCATATTTATTATTATCTCAAAGATACCGAGCCCGATATAAGCGATGTTTCGTTAGCGAGTGAAACTTTCTTAAAAAAGAATGCTTCTATCGCTAATGAGGTTACGCTTTCCGACCTGCAAACGGGAGAATATCAAATTTTCCCCTATGTAGGATTTTATCAAAATAATAATTTCATCGGCATAAAAAGCAACATACTAAACTTTAGCGTTTTATAGACAGACACGAAAAAGGCCTTGCGCAAAAATGCGCAAGGTCTTTTTTATTTCTTTTCGATTGTGCTTTCGTTCGGTTTATGGTATTCTACAAATAAATCGTTCGGCGTACATTCTAAAATTTCGCAAAGCGACTGTAATGTGACAAATTTTATTCCCGTGGTTTGATTGTTTATAATTTTATTTAGATTTTGATAACTTAATCCAAGTTGCATAAACAGCCAATATTTGGATTTTCCTTTCTCTTTGAGTATTTCTTCAATCCGAAACCGCATAATTTACTCCCGCATTATTTAATGAGTACATTATATAATGCAAAAGTAATTGACAAATAGACTTATAAATTATATAATGTACACATTATATAATCTTTCTGGAGAAAATTTTTATGCGATATTCCGAAAAAAATTTTACTGATTCGTCCCTATCCTCATCCGAACCCCACTCAACACCCCTAACCAAAGCAATCGTACAATTGATTTCTTCACTAACCGACAAAACTCAAATACGTTTACTTTCTCAATACATTTCCGTTTATAAAGAATTAAATCTTAAAAAAGAGAAAGCAAGTTTTGACGAAGGGTTTCGTTTAGGCGTTCTTTGCGGCCAAAAGCTTTTAAGCATAACCCCAAAAAACAATTTCTCCCCTCCCGACGACGAGGCGGAGGGGGAGGGCGGGCGGGAAACCTCCGCCTCGTCGAATTCTCCCCACTCTCCCAAACAGTAAAAAACAGGCCGTTTCCCAAATTCAGGAAACGGCCTGTTCTGCTTTCAATTTATTCTTCGTCGGAAGGTTCGTCGGTCTCTCCGCCCTCGTCCACCTCTTCGGTGTCCTCGACTTCGTCGCCTCCGTCCTCCTCTTCCAGCGCCTCCGCGCCCTCCGTCAATTCCTCGGGGGACAGGTCGGCCGCCGTCTCCTCGGGCAACGCCACTTCCTCCTCGTCGTCGCGCTCGGTGACGTCCACCGTCGCCACAAGGCTGTCCTTGACATTCATGACGCGCACGCCGCGGGTCGAGCGCCCGATACGGCTGATCGAGTCGGCGTGCATACGAATGATCGTGCCGCCCGTCGTGATGATCATAATGTCGTTATCGTCCGACACCAATTTCAGGTTGACAAGCTCGCCCGTCTTTTCGTTGAAAATGCCCGCCTTGATACCCTTGCCTCCGCGGCTCTGGAGACGGTAATCCTCGATGGACGAACGCTTGCCGTAACCGTTTGACGTCAACGTAAAGATATCCAATTCGGGATTGACCACCAGCATATCCACCAGCTCGTCGTCGTCCGTCAGCCTCATCGCGCGCACGCCCGTGGCCGTTCGGCCCATCGCGCGCACGTCCGCCTCCGAGAAACGGATACATTTGCCGTGCTTCGACGCGACAAGAAGCTCGTTTTCGCCCGTGGTAAGCTGAACGGAAATCACTTCGTCCCCCTCGGGCAGTCTGATGGCGATTTTGCCGTTTTTCGGGATACGTTCGTATTCCTTGGTGGAGGTCTTTTTGATTACGCCGCGTTTGGTCGCAATCACGATATATCCCCCGTCGCCCTCTTTGACGGGTAAAACGGATTCTATCTTCTCGCCCTGGTCGAGACGGACGATATTCACCACGGCGCGGCCGCGCGCGGTGCGGTTGGCCTCGGGAATTTCGTAGCCCTTCACCGAATACACTTTCCCTAGCGACGAGAACAACAGAATGTCGTCGTGCGTGCAGGAAATGAACATCTTTTCCACATAGTCCTCATCCTTGGGCTTATGCGCGGTAATGCCCATGCCGCCGCGGTTCTGCGCCTTATATTCGGAAACGGGCAGACGCTTGATATATCCCGTGTGCGTCAGGGAAATGACGACGTCCTCTCTATCGATCAGATCCGCGTCCTCGATATCGCCGTAATCGACGGAAATCTCCGTGCGGCGGGGAGAAGGGTAACGCCCCTTGATTTCGGTGAGGTCGGCACGGATAATCGCCATGACGCGGTATTCGTTGGCGAGGATATCCTTAAGATCGGCAATCGTCGCTTCGAGTGCGGCCAGCTCCTCCTTGAGCTTATCCACCTCGAGGGAAGTGAGCCGCTGAAGGCGCATTTCCAAAATCGCGTTGGCCTGTTTCTCGTCCAGCTCAAAAGCTTGCGTCAAAGCGGCTATCGCGGCAAACTTATCCGCCGATTGCTTGATGATCCTGATTACCTCGTCGATATTCGCCAAAGCGAGCACGAGGCCTTCCACGATATGCGCGCGCTCCTCCGTTTTGTTGAGTTCGAAACGGGTGCGGCGGGTAATGACTTCCTTTTGATGTTCGAGATAATAATAAAGAATCTGGCGGAGGTTGAGCGTTTTCGGCTCGGTGCCGTTTTCGACCAGCGCCAACATAATGATACCGTCGGAAACCTGCAAGTTCGTGCGCTTATAGAGGGTGTTGAGCACCACCTGCGCATTGGCGTCCTTTTTACATTCGATAACGATACGCATGCCGTCGCGGTCGGATTCCTCGCGGATATCGGAAATCCCCTCGAGACGTTTATCCTTGACCATGTCCGCGATCGTCTTGATCAGCATGGCTTTATTCACCTGATACGGGATCTCCGTGACGACGATTCTCTGGCGCGCGTTTCCGCCCGTGCCGTAATCCTCGATTTCGCATTTCGAACGAATGACGATTTTGCCCTGCCCCGTGCGGTAGGCGTTGCGGATACCGCTCCTGCCCATAATGATGCCGCCCGTGGGGAAATCGGGCGCGGGGATATAGTCCATCAGCTCGTCCACGGTGATTTCGGGATTGTCGATCATGGCGATCGTGCCGTCGATGACCTCCGCGAGGTTATGGGGCGGAATATTCGTCGCCATGCCCACCGCGATACCGTCGGAGCCGTTCACCAACAGGTTGGGGAACCGCGCGGGAAGGACGGTGGGTTCGGACTCGTTGCCGTCGAAATTGGGGATAAAGTCAACCGTCTCCTTGTCGAGATCTTTAAGCATTTCCCCCGCGAGCTTGGTCAGCCTCGCCTCGGTGTAACGCATGGCCGCGGCGGGGTCGCCGTCCACGCTGCCGAAGTTGCCGTGGCCGTCCACCAGCGGGAAATTGATGGTGAAATCCTGCGCCAGACGCACCAACGCGTCATACACGGAGCTGTCGCCGTGGGGATGATATTTACCCAGCGTGTCCCCGACGATACGGGCGCACTTGCGGTAAGATTTGTCGCTGTATAAGCCCATTTCGTGCATGGAGAACAAAATTCTTCTGTGCACGGGCTTGAGGCCGTCCCGCACGTCGGGAATCGCCCTCGATTTATTGACGGCCATGGCATAGGCGATGAACGAACGCTTCAGTTCCTCGTCCACCTCCATGTCCAGCATTTTCGTCATGGCCAGCGTCTTTTTGAATTCCTCGGTTAATTCGGGGCTCGTTTCTTTCTTTGCCATTTCTTTACTCCGTTAAATATCCAGATCGGTCACCAAAGAGGCGTTCTCTTCGATAAACTTTCTTCTGAGTTCGGGATTTTCGCCCATCAGCATGGAGAACATGGTATCGGCTTCCGCCGCGTCCTCCATCGTCACGCGCACCAGGGTACGGGTGGCGGGGTTCATGGTCGTTTCCCAAAGCTGTTCCTTGCTCATTTCTCCGAGGCCCTTATACCGCTGATATTCTATCTTCGAGGTCGCCTGCGCGTCGTAGGCGATTTTTTCTTCCTCGGAATACAGATAGTCCTCTTTGCCCTTGCTGCTCGCCTTATAGAGCGGGGGCAGGGCCGAATACACGTGCCCGTGTTCGATCAGGGGCCGCATGAAACGGAAGAGGAAGGTATATAAAAGGATACGGATATGCGCGCCGTCCACGTCGGCATCGGTCATGGAAATGATGCGGTCGTAGCGGAGCTTGCTCTCGTCGAAATCGTCGAGTATGCCGCAGCCGAACGCCGTAATCATCGATTTGATTTCTTCGTTTTCCAAAACGCGGTTGAGGCGTACCTTTTCGACGTTGAGTATCTTGCCGCGAAGGGGCAGAATTGCCTGGAAGCGTCTGTCTCGGCCCTGTTTCGCGGTGCCGCCTGCCGAGTCGCCCTCGACGATATAGATTTCGCAAAGCTCGGGGCGCCTGTCCGAACAGTCGGCCAGCTTCCCGGGCAGCGTCGTGCTTTCGAGTATTCCCTTTCTGCGGGTGAGATCGCGCGCGTTGCGCGCCGCGTCGCGCGCCTTCTGGGCCGTGATACAGCGCAGAACCAGCTCTCTCGCCACTGCGGGATTTTCCTCGAGGAAGGTACCCATGTGTTCGGTGACGCACTTATTGACGAACGCGCGGATCGAGCTGTTGTTCAGCTTGTCCTTGGTCTGCGACTCGAACTGCGCGTTGATCAGCTTGACGGACACGACGGCCGTGATGCCCTCGCGCACGTCCTCGCCCGTCAGCTTGTCGTTTTCCTTGAGGACGTTCAGCTTCCTGCCCGCGTCGTTGATGACCTTGGTCAGCGCCATTTTCAGCCCCTCGACGTGCGTGCCGCCGTCGATCGTGTTGACGTTGTTGGCGTAGCTGTAAATGACCTCGTTATAGCTTTCGTTGTATTGGATAGCGACCTCGCACACCGTATCGCCGTCCGTTTCCTCGAAATAGACGGGCTGGGGGAACAGCAGCTCGTCGCGGGTCTTGTTGAGCTCCTCGACGAAAGAACGGATACCCCCTTCGTAGCAGAAGGAATCCTTCTTTTCCTGTTCGGGACGCTTGTCCTCGAGGGAAATGCGCAGCCCCTTATTGAGGTAGGCCAGCTCCCGCAAACGCCCCTTGAGCGCGTCGTAACTGAATACGGTGGTCTCGAAAATTTCGTCGTCGGGCATAAAGGTCACCCGCGTGCCCGTCTTGTCCGAATCCCCGACCACCGCCACCGACCGCTGCGGTACGCCGCGGTTATATACCTGCTTATAGACGTGCCCGTTTTGAAAAACCTCGGCCTCCAGCCATTCCGACAGCGCGTTTACGGCCTTGACGCCGACGCCGTGCAGGCCGCTCGACACCTTATAGCCCGAATCGCCGCCGAATTTGCCGCCCGCGTTGACTTTGGTGAATACGACCTCGAGCGTGGAAATCCCCTCCTTCGGGTGGATATCGGTAGGAATACCGCGGCCGTTATCCGAAACGGTGCAGCTGCCGTCGGCATTCAGCACCACTTCGATGTGCGTGCAGTAGCCCGCCAGCGCCTCGTCGATGGAGTTGTCCACCACCTCGTGCACGAGATGGTGCAGCCCCTTGGCGTCCGTGGAAGAAATATACATACCGGGCCTTTTTCTGATGTGCTCCAAACCGTCCAATACCTGGATTTGTTCGGCGCCGTACTCGCCCTCAACTTTTTCCGACATATCTTTTTTACTCCTGATTGCACGCTTTTCTAAAGAAAAGCGTCCGCTTATTTTTCACTTTTCTATTATACCATAACGGCAAAAAAAAGTACAGCGTTTTGCGGTGTTTTCTCAATCTTTCTTCCCCCTCTCTCCGTTTTGGGCCTTTTTTCGGCCGCAGGCGCGTTTTTCCCTCGTCTTCGACAAGTTATACGGCAGCATGGGTCAAACGCATTTAAGACGCCGTTTTTGCGTTTTCCTTTTTTTTGGAAAAATAATCGTTTTCCGCGGAAAAAACGAATTTTTCGCGCTCGTTTTGCGAATACTCGATAGGGAGGTAACTTTCGATGACTATGGACCGAGCGAGAACGGCCGCGTGCAGCGGCTGCAAAAAACAAATTTCCGCGGGAAGCGCCTTTTTCTGTCCCGAATGCGGGGAAACCCTCTGCGGGGAATGCGCGCAAAAAAACGGCGGGGTCTGCCGCCGCTGTTTCACTCCCCTCGACAGATTTTGCTGACCGTCTGACGAGAGCCGAAGCGTAGCGCTTCGGCTCTCGGTTATTTTCAACCCTTTACGCCCGCCGCGCAAACGCTTTCGATTACTTTACTTTCGATTATTTATGCCTCCGCACAGACGTTTTCGGCCGTCAGGGAAAAATTTCACGGACGATTTCAAGCACGCTTTCGGGATCGGGGCAGGCGAACAGCCGCTCCTTATACGCGGCGGCGCCGCGCATGCCCTTGATATAAAAGGACACCATTTTGCGCATAAATACCGTTGTGAAGCGTTCGTCAAACACCTGCCTTGTCTCCTTCAGCTGTTCTTCTATCATTTCCCGCTTATCCTCGGCGGGTTTTCCCGTAAAGGCGCAGAAAATCTGCGGATCGTAGAGTGCGGCCCGCGCGATCATGATTCCGTCCGCCCCCGTCTCTTCGAGCAGCTTTTCCCCGTCGGAGACGGAAAACACGCCGCCGTTGGCGATCACAGGAATCTTTACCGCCCCTTTCGCCGCGGCGATCTGCCCGTAATCCACCTCGCCCGAATAGTATTTATCCCGCGTTCTGCCGTGAACGGTGAGAAGGCTTGCGCCCGCGCCCTCCATGCGCCGCGCAAATTCCTTTGCCACCAATTTGTCTCCCGATACGCCGATGCGGAATTTCACCGTCACGGCCTTGCCGCTCTTCACGCATTCCGCAACGATTTTTTCCGCAAGCTCGGGCGCTTCCAGCAGCGCGCTCCCCTCGCCGTTTTTATAAATCTTCGGCACGGGGCAGCCCATGTTTATATCGACGACGGGAAAGGGGGCGAGGGCTTCGCTTTCGCACGCCGCGCGCATGACGTCGGGTTCCCGCCCGAACAGCTGCGCCGCACGCGGCGTTTCGAGCGGCGTCGTGTATAAAAGCTCCTTCGTGTTTTCGCTGCCGTATTTCAGCCCCTTCGCGCTGACCATTTCCGTAAACGTCAGCCCCGCACCGTACCTTTCGCACAGCCTGCGGAAGGGATAATTCGTGTAGCCCGCCAGCGGGGCGAGAAAAACGTTGTTTTCCGTCTCTATCGGGCCGATCTTTATCCGCCGCAGTTTCATACGCGCCCTCCGTCCTCGAGGGCTTTTTTGGCGCGGCGATAATAGCCGTCCCACTCCTCTTCCGTCAGCGATTTCGCCTCCCTGCCGTCCTCGAGGGCCAGTTTTTCCGTCAGCGTAAACCGCCGCGCAAATTTATCCGTGCTTTCCTTAAGCGCCTTTTCGCAGTCGCAGTCCGCCAGCCGCCCCGCGTTGACCGCAGCAAACAGCAGATCGCCCAGCTCCTTTTCCGTTTCCGCGGCGTCGCCCGAGGCACGGGCTTCGAGAAATTCCTTCAGCTCCTCCTCCACCTTTTTCGCCGCGTCCTCTACGCAGGCGAAATCGAAGCCGCTCTTCGCCGCCCGCTTGCCCACCTTTTGCGCCCGCAACGCCGCGGGAAAGCCCTTGGGCACGTCGTTTACCGCGTCCGCGTACGTCTCCTGGTGCTTCTCCTTCATTTTGTTCCTTTCCCACACGGACAGCGCGCCCGCTTCCCCGTCCGCCTTGTCCTTGCCGAAAATGTGCGTGTGGCGGGTGATCAGCTTTTCGCAGATCCCCGTCGTCACGTCCGTAAGGTTAAACGAGCCGCGCTCCTCGTTCATCACCGCGTGAAACACCGCCTGAAGCAGAATATCTCCCGTCTCCTCCAGCACTTTGCCGTCGTCGCCCGAATCGATCGCGTCCACCAGCTCGTATGCTTCCTCGATAACGTTCATTTTGATGCTTTCGGGCGTCTGCACCCTGTCCCACGGACAGCCGTCGGGACGGCGGAGACGCTCCACGATTTCCTTGAGCTCGTTCAATGTAAACCTTTTTCTCTCCAACAGGTTTACATATTCCACGGCCACCGCGGAATCGTAGGCGTAAGCGGGCTGTCTGTCCAGCTCGAACAGCTTGATTTTCCTGGTTTTGCCGCCGCATATATACAATGCGGGCGCCTCGTCGCCGAAAGCGTTTTGCAGGAGGAGCTTGACGTCGCCCGCAAGCGCGCGGTCGTCCATGTCATACACGACGAGCGGCGCGGTAAAGGCTTCGGCCTCACCGATTTCGTAGGCGGAAACCGCCGTATAGGAGCATTTTTCAAACCCCGCCGCACGGACGAGCGCACTCACCCGCGAAACGCCGTCCACGATCTCTATTTTGCCGCGCAGACGCTTTTTTAAGGCGCGCACGGAGTTATCCTCTGACGCCGCGCCATCTACGCAATATACCGTGCCGTCGCCCAATTCCGCCACCGCTTTCGCAAGATTTTTGTTGAGCGTGGAAAAGCTGCGGCTCTTTTCGTAAATATCGTCGAGACAGATATGTTCTACGCCGAGCTCTTCGAGATTTTTATACGAGCGGGTCCGCGCCGTCCGCACCGCCACCTTCTTTGCCGACAGGATCGCCCGCCTGCCCCGCTCCGTCAAATCCCCCGCTTCCGCGCCCAGTCCGACTACCGTGATCATGTTTTCCGTCTCCTTTTTTCCGTTTCGTAACGATTAAATTATACACCAAATCCAGCGCGAATGCAACCAAATAACAAACGTCCGCCGCAATCGCCGCGCCGTAAACGGAAATTTTCGGGCTGGAGACCAGCGCAAAATTGAGGATCGTCTTTACCGCCACCGCGACGGCCATGGAAACGGCCGCGAACGTCGGCTTCCCGATTCCCGTCAGACAGGCCGAAAGGGTCTGCGTGCAGGAGAGCGTCACCGCGCTGACGGAAAAGAGGCGCACCAGCTTCACCAGCGTCTCCGCCTCCGAGGGCTTGAGGGCGCGGAAAATGATACGCACGGCGGGGCCCGCAAAAAAGAAGAGCCCCAGCGCGCAGGGCACCGAAACGACGAGGGTCACCAAGAGCGCGTACAGCATTCGCCTCCGCGCGTTTTTTCTGCTTTTTTCCGCTTCACCCTGCACGTCTCCCGCGGGGACGGCGGAGGCCGCCGACACGGCGGGCACGCTCGCCGCCGCTATGCCGTAACAGACGGACACGGGCAGATTGATAATCGTCACGGCCCCGCCCGAAAACAGTCCGTACAGCGTCACCGCCTCGGCGGTATATCGCTTCAAAAGCCGAACGATGATCACGCTGTCGAAAAGGGAGGACAGGGGCAGGAGCGCGGCGGACAGCGTCACGGGGATACTTAAGCGAAGCACCGATTTCAGCGAAACCCTGCCCCCGTCCTTTATCCCGACGAGGGGAGCAGGGGCGCGGCGATAAAGGAGCGCCATCAGCAAAAGCGCGCAGGCTTCGGAAATAGACACGGAAAGCAGGATATACGTCACCGCTTTTTGCACGTCGGAGCGGAACAGGTAAGCAAACAGCAGGCCGAAGCCCACCTTCACCACCTGCTCGGTCACCTCGGAGAGCGCCGTGGGCAGCATGTTGTTTTCTCCCTGAAACCAGCCGCGGAAAACGGAGATCGCGGATACGAGCAACACCGAAGGGGCTAAGGCGAGATATCCGTTTTTTACCTCGGGACAGTCCTGCATGCGGGAAAGCAGGGGCGCTATGCCCATCATCAGCACCGTTCCGAAGGCGCCGATCAACAAAAAGAGTAAAAACGCGCTTTTCAAAACGGGTTTTCCCGAAACGCCCTGCGCGCGCCGTTCCGCCACCATTTTTGCAATCGACGAGGGAATCCCCGTCGCGGAAACGGTCAAGAGCAGGCAATAAAAGGGATATACCATCTGGTACAGCCCCATGCCGTAGCCGCCGATCAGATTGGTGAGCGGAATACGGTAGAGCGCGCCGATCAGCTTGGCGATAAATCCGCCCGCCGCGATGATCGCCGCACCCTTCAAAAACGACTGCTTTTTCATAAATACTTCCCCCTTTTCACCGCGGCAGGGCATAGTCTGCCCGTTGTATCCGTTACCGTTATTTTCCGCAAAAGGAAGATATTTTATGTCGAAAAAGCAAAAAAGCCCCGAACGGGGCTTTTGTAAAGCAACCAAACGGTTAAGCGCGCGTCCTCTTTTCAAATTCAGCCGAACTGTTTCCGCGATATTTTTGCGGAGTAATCCCCATCACATCGAGAAACACCTTGATAAAATAGCTCTGGCTGCTGAACGACAACGAATTGGCTATCTCTATACTCGACATTTTAGTGGTGCGTAATAACAGGCAGGCTTCCCGAATCCGTTCGATCCGTATAAAATCGCTGAATTTTTTTCCCGTTTCCTTAAAAAAATTGGAGGAAAGATATTTCGGACTGATTTCCGTATAACTCGCCACTTCGGCAAGAGATATCGGATAATGCAGGTGGGTGCGGATATATTTTATGGCTTTTTGTATGCGCGGAGAATATTTCCCCAATTCTTTATCCTTACATTCTGCAACCTTCTCGCAAAAAGAACGTATCGCGTGACGGGCGATTTCCTCCAGCTCGCGGAAGGTCTTATGTTTGTCTATGCGTTGAAGATAGAGATCGCTCATCGAAAATGCCGTGTCCACGTCCAAACCGCCCGAGACGGCCGCGCGCGTGGCGATCGTTATCAGCGCCACCACCTCGTATTCGCGCTGACGCTTCGTTTCCTGCGCAAAAGGCGCGCGCAATCTATCGACCGAATATTTTACCTCTCCCACGCGGTCCGTCACCAACGCCAGATTGCCGTTTCGGATCGCTTCCACCAAACGATGTTCGCTGTCCAAGTTATACAGGGAGATCAGCTCTTCCTCCCGAATGTCAAAAATAGCCCGCGCCAGAGCCGAATCGATCAGGCTGTCGCTTGTCAAATCTCCCACACAATTATTTTTTAAGTTCTCCGTTTCGTAAAGCTTATGCAAAAGCAACGCGGCCGCCGCACGCACAAAACGACAGTACGACCTCACGTCAACAATCGGAGTATCCGCCAGCCTTGCCTTTATCTGTTCCTTTGCGTAAATGTATTCGCTGATCAAGCTTCTTTTCCCGATGATCTGGGCGGGATGAAAACAAAATACGGGGCCCGAAACAAAGCATAGCTTCCGCCCGTCTCCGTCCGAAAATCGGAAAAAAGCGAACATTTCCACTTCCGCCACGATACGGATGGTCGGCTCCTCCGTCGCATTTTTCAAAAAATACTCGAACACCGTTTTCAATTCCTCTTCCTTCCGAAGAGTCTCTTTCGAAAAATCCGTAAATACTATTTTTTCATTTTCGAATATCCAAACGGGAATACGGCTGCTCTCATACAGATAGTTCAATATCGCTTCGTATTCTTCCATCTCCCTTCCCCCCTTCGGCTACTTTATATTATAATTTCTATTCTTTCTTTTGTCAAGATATGTTGTTATTTTTTCGGAAATATTGATATAAGAAGTGCAAATTTTATGTTATACTGATAAAAAACAGGAGCGAAGCAATTTATGATTTATGCCTTAAACGTAAACTCTGCCACGGAGAGGGTGGAACGTTACTGGGAAATGTGCGTCGGAAGCTGCCATGCGGCTACGGCCCTGCGCGAAGATTACCGGCGGCAATTGACCCGCTGCGCGCGCGAGCTCGGATTTCGCTATGTGCGCTTTCACGGTATCTTTGACGACGATATGAGCGTGATGAAAAAGTCCCCCTACCTCGGCACCTATAAGCTTTCCTTTTCCAATATAGATAACATCTTCGACTTTCTGCTGGAAATCGGAATGAAGCCGTTTGTGGAGCTGAGCTTTCTTCCTTCCTGTCTGAAATCGGGCGAACAGACGATTTTTCATTACAAGGGAGTGACGACCCCGCCCAACGACCCCGAAGCCTGGGTATGGCTGATAAAATCCTTTCTCTCTCATCTGATTGAAAGATACGGCCGAAGCGAAGTGCGCAGATGGTATTTCGAGGTTTGGAACGAGCCGAATCTCGGCGGGGAGGGAGGGCTGAAAAACGGCGGCTTCTGGAGCGGCACGATGGCGGATTACTACGAGCTGTACGCGATGACCGCACGGGCGATCAAAGAGGCGGACGAGGCGTTCCGCGTCGGCGGTCCCGCCACCAGCAACAACGCCTATATCTGCGAAATGCGCGAATACTGCGAAAAAAACGACGTTCCCCTCGATTTCATTTCCACGCATCATTACCCCACGGACGTGGTGCTCGGCTACGGCGTGGAAAACAGCCGCAACTTTTTCAAAGAATTTTCCGAGCTGGACAAAACCGATAAAGCCGCCGTCAATGCGCTGGCAAACGAATTTGTCACCTTTCGCAAAAACATCTGGAAAGACGTCAACAGAGGCGTTTTGACGGAAATGGCCAAGCGCGCCAGAAAGGAAGCGGGAAATCTTCCCCTCTTTTACACCGAATGGAGCAGCCTTGCCGGACTGCCTTCCGACGGCAGTTTCGGCGCGTCCTTTATCGCCAAGACGATCCCCGACAATATGGGGCTGGCGGACGCCTATTCCTATTGGACCTTTTCGGATATCCTCGAAGAGGACGGCTTCCCCTCCGCCGCCTTCCACGGCGGCTATGGCCTGCTCACGCTGCAAAACGTGGCCAAAGCGCCCTATCGCGCCTTTCAGCTCCTTCACCGCCTGGGAGAAGAGAGATATCAAAAGAAATTCGCTTGGGAAACGTTGGACATTTATGCGTTCCGCGACCGTTCCAACAACACCGTCCAGCTTCTCTGCGTCAATCATCAATCGCTGCTGCACGACGTTTCCGTCCGGACGGCAGAGATAGAGCTCGAGGGGGAAAAGTTTGCCGGGTGTTCCCCCGAAATCGTACGGATAGACGACGAACACGCCAACGCGATAAAGGAATGGGAGCGTATCGGCTGCCCGGAATACGTCACGCAGGCGCAGGTATCGGCGCTTCAATCCGCCTCGGAATTGAAAAACGAATTTCTCGTCGCGGATCGGGAGGGGGAAAAGCTTAAGCTTCATTTCGACGTTCCTCCCATGGGCGTGGCGCTCGTCACGGTTTATCTCAAATAAGCGGAGGAATATAGCAATGAAAGGAAACATCGCAATTGCAGACGAGCTGTATAAGGCGAGCGCCATCTCCGAAGCCCCGAAGGAAATAACGGAGATTTTTTGCGCGCGAAACGACCGCGCGTCCTTCCAGATTTTTCTCGACGCGGAGCACGAGGCCTGCCGCGTCAATACGGGAAGCGCGCCCGCCCTCGGCATGCACGTTTCCCGCCCCGTCTATCGGGTGCGGGTGACGGCCCCTTTCGAGGTACGCTTATATGTCGAAAAATATCTGCCGGACGCCCACGGGGTTCCCTTTGCCGAAATTCTCGACGACGCGCCCAACGGGGATTTCGACGGAAACGTCCCCCCCGCGGTCTGGGCGGATATACTCGTCCCCGCGGACGCGAAGGCGGGCCGTTACAGCGTAACGATCGACGCCTACGTTTGCGTCGGAGCGACAAACGAACGCCTCGCCGCGCATCGGGAGCTGACGCTGGAAGTCTATCCCTGTGCGCTGCCCTCGCCGCGCGATTATACAATCTATCTCGATCTCTGGCAGCATAATTCCAACCTGGCAAGATATTACGGAACGGAGCTTTGGAGCGACGAACACTTTGCCGTCATGGAAAAAGCCGTAAAAACATTGGCGGAGCTGGGACAGAAGTCGGTGACGGTGCTTCTGGGCGACTGTCCCTGGCGGGGCTGGGGCTGTTACCTTATGCAAAGCACCCCCGCGGAGCTGTACGAATATTCTATGGCCCGCGTCGTCAAAAAGACAAACGGAAATTTTTCGTATGATTTCAGCGCCGTCGAACGCTACGTAAACTTATGTGAAAAATACGGCATGACGGGCGATATCTCCGTGTATGGATTGCTCGGCATATGGAAAATGCCCTATTTCCCCGCCGCGCAGGTTCAGCATGCCGAACAGGTGCTGATCCGCTACCTCGACGAAACGGACGGGGCGTATCGCTATATCGAAAAGGAAAACGACCTCGCCGCTTACCTGGCGGCCGCATTTAACTTTTTCAAAACAAAGGGTTGGTTTGAAAAAACGCTGATCAGCGGCGACGAACCGTCGGATATGACCGCCTATCGCAAGAGCATGGAGTTTATTAAAAATATAGAGCCCAACGCGAAATTCAAGCTTGCGCTCGACCATGCCTCCGTTATCGAGGAATTTGCGGACAGCCTGAACTGCTGTGCGGCGTCTTTTCCCTGTACCTGCAAGCAGCGCGATTTTCTCTTAAGCTTCAAAGGCGAACGACGGAAACTGCTCTTTTACGTATGCAATATTCCCGATCATCCCAACACGGTTTTGAAAAGCCGGCTTCTGGAAGCGGAGCTGCTCGGCGTCCTCGCGTATAAATTAAATTTCGACGGTTTTCTCCGTTGGGCGCATTACTGTTGGACGAAAGCCCCGCTCGAAAACATTTCCTACAATACCCTTTCCCTGCCGTCGGGCGACGTGTGTTTCGTCTATCCCAACCGCCGCGGCGGATTTCTGCTTTCCCTCCGTTATAAAGCGCTGCAACGGGGAATACAGCATTTCGAGCTGTTGAAACGGGTGCCCGAACAAACCGCCTGCAGGTTAGCCGAAGCCGTCCTTTTGCGGGAGGATTTTTCCGATTATATGCTCGACGACAGACATGCCTCGCAGGGGATCTATTCCGAAGATCCGACGCGCTATGAGGAGCTTAGGCGGGCCTTGCTGGCCGCGTTTTCGGAGGTCGCCGTATGACGCCCCCCGTGATAGCGCTGATCGTCGCAGGCGGCTTTCTCCTCCTCGTTTTCTCTTTCGCGCTGGGCGTATATTTACGGCTCCCTCACGTGATAGCGAAAAAAATGCAGGGGAGCTTTGAATCGTCCGAGCTCAAAAAGCCGGACAATTATACGCTCTATCGGGACAGGGTTAAAAAAATCCCCGATCTGGCGTATCCTTCCGCGCTGCCGAACAACCGTCTCGACCTCTATCTTCCCGCGCAGGCGGAAGCGGCTCCCCTGCCGCTGCTGCTCTGGATTCACGGCGGCGGCTTTGTCGCGGGAGTGAAAGAGGGTACGGAAATTTTGATGACCATGATCTGCGCAAAAGGATTTGCCGTGGCCTCTATGGATTACGCCCTGGCTCCCGGGCAAAAATTTCCCTCCGCGCTCCGACAGATCGGCGAAGCCGTAAAGTATCTTCAAACGCTTGCAGACGAATATCCTCACATCGATCCCGCCCGCCTGTTTCTGGGCGGCGACTCGGCCGGTGGCCATTACTGCGCGCAATACGCCGCGATCCTCACCGATAAAACGTATGCCGCAAATTTCCCCTCCCTGCCCCTTACGGCGTCCGAAAAGATAAAAGGGATCGTCCTTTGCAGCGCCCCTCTCGATATTTCCGCCATGCTTCCGTCGGTAAACTTCAAATTGAAATTGCTCTCGAAGGTATTTTTCAACGGTTACTACGGGTTCTCACCCAAAAAGAAGAAGCGCGGAAAAACGCTTTCCCGCCTCTGCGACCATGTCGGACCGCAATTTCCGCCTACATTCCTTACCGACGGCAATACCTATTCCTTTGAAAGTCAAAACCGAAGCTTCGGAAATGGTTTGAGGAAAAACAGCGTGCCCGTAAAAGAGTTGTATTTCGATAAAGCTTCCTTCGGGACGGTCAATCACGATTATTTGTTTGAGTTGGATTCGGCCACAGCCCAAACGGGTTATCAATCCGTCATCGAGTTTTTGGAACAGTACGCCAGCCGCTAAGGCTTGCCGTTGATTGAGACGGCTTCGTTCGTTAAAGAGACGCGCCGACGACGAGTGAGAGAACGTCCGGCAGACAAAGCTCCCCCCGAAAAAGTTCGGGGGGAGCTTCTTATTTGTTTCAAAGGGAGAAGATATCGGATAAAAACGCAACGCTTTCCTGCATCCAGACGGAGAACGCCGCCGTAGATTTTTTCAGATGCGCCAGAACTTTAGGATTTTTTATCAAGGCCCGCGCCTCCTCCGACATTTTCGCGGGATCGGGCCGCACCGCCGCGGTAGCCAAGCTCATGCCGTGCGGGCCGTTTTTGAAGATGCGCGTTTCAAACGGGATATTGTGTTCCGCCAAAGCCGAAGCAAAGAGCAGCGTATTCATCACGGGCACGCACGTATCCTCCGAGGTATGGCAAAGATACGCGGGCGGCGTATGCGGCCCCACGTAACGATGTACGTTCAAAAGCTCCGTCTCCGCTTCGGGAAGCCCTCGCCCGTGTACCGCTTTGATCCCCGGATAGGAGTATTTTTCCGCCGTGATACAGGGATAAATAAGCACCAGGGCGTTGGGCTTCGCCTCGTCGGCTGATACGCCCGCCGCGCGCAAAAGCGATTCCCTGCTCCAATGCACGCCCACGCTCGCCGCAAGGTGTCCGCCCGCCGAAAAGCCGACGAGGGCGATTTTTTCTTTATCGACAAACCATTCTTCCGCACGGGCGCGGACGACCGCCGTCGCCCGCAGCACCTCCGTTTCGGGGACGGGAAAAACGCCCTTTTCCTTCACCGAGTATTCCAGCGTGAACGCCTGGAAGCCCTTGGCGGAATATTCCAGCGCCACAGGTTCGTTTTCGGGATTGGAAACAAATTCGTATCCTCCGCCGGGGAGAATCAGCACGGCCGGACGGCGATCGGCGTTTTTGATTTCGGGCGCATTCTTCTGGATATACGCCGTAAGGGTCGCCTCCCCTATTTTCAAAGTTTCTATTTTCATAATTTTTATACCTTATCGCCCTCAGCCCTTGACGCCGCCGATGATGATTCCTTTTTCAAAATATTTTTGCATAAACGGATACAAAATGATGAGCGGCAGGGAGCCGACGACTACCATGACCACCCGCAGAGACGCGAGATAAAACGTAATCGGATAACCGGACGGAGACACCACGCCCTCCGTGCTGTTGGAAATAAGTATATCGCGCATAATCAACTGCAACGGATAGAGATCCTTATGCGACGCGCTGATAAACATGGAGGCGTTGACCCAGGAATTCCAGTGTCCGATGGCGTTGAACAAAATGACCGTCGCCATAAACGACGTCGTAAGCGGAATCATGATCTGCCAAAGAATCCTCACGTGCCCCGCGCCGTCGATCTGCGCCGCTTCGCCGATGGCGTCGTTGATCGATTCCATGCCGTTTTTGAGCATGATAATCGACATGGCGTTGCAGCAAGCGGGAATGATCATGGCGCCCATGGTATTGGTGAGATTGAGCGTCCTGACCACCAGATAGAGGGGGATAACCCCGCCGTTAAAGAGCATCGTCACAATGATAAATACCGTCAGGGCGCGCTTAAACATGAGGTTTTTTCTCGACAGGACATAGGCCGCCAACAGATCGAGCACAAGGCCGAGCGTCGTCGCGCTGACCGTATAGACAACCGTGTTGAAATAGCTGCGCCACAGGTTATGATAGGAAAAAAGAAGCTTATACCCCTCGAAAGAGAACTTCAGAGGCTTAAATAGAAACCCTTCGTATATCGCCAATTGAATGGGATCGGACAAGGAAGCCATAATCACGTGCCACATGGGCAGGATACACAGAAGGGCAAACCCCGCCGTCAAAACGTACGCGGCTATTTTTGCGGCGATATCGGAAGGAGCTTTTTTGATGACTGCCATTACACCGCCTCCTAAAACAGATTATTGCCGCCGAACCTTCGGGACAATTCGTTGCAGCCGAGGAGAAGGACAAACCCGACGACGGAATTGAACAAGCTGATCGCCGTCGTATAGCTGATACGCCCCTGCTCGATACCGATACGATAGACGTAGGTGGAAAGAATATCCCCCACTTCGTAGGTCGGAATGGAATAAAGCAAGTGGATTTTTTCAAAATTATAATTGAGTATGCCCGCCACTTTCAAAAGCAGGAAAATCATGATCGTGGACATAATGGAAGGGAGGGTGATTTTGAAAAGCCGTGCCGCTTTTCCCGCGCCGTCGATATCCGCCGCCTCGTACAGCGTGGTATCGATCGAACACAGGGAAGCTATATAAATGATACTCCCGTAGCCCGTTCCCTGCCAGATGTTGGAAAAGATGACGATCCAGCGGAAAAACCGCGTATCCCCGAGGATTCCCGCCCCCGCTCCGACAAGCCCCAGCTTTTGAAAGACAACGCCGAAAATACCGTTGGCGGAAGTAAAATCCCGGATAATGCCGCATACGACGACCATGGAAATAAAGTAGGGCATATACACCAACGTCTGCGTCACCCGACGATATTTCTTCCCCTGAATGGAATGCAGCAAAAGCGCCAGTATAATGGGCGCGGGAAACACAAACAAAATGTCCATAAAGCTGAACATCAACGTATTTCTGAGCAGCCGCCCGAAGTAGGGATCGGAGAAAAAGAGCCTGAAGTGATACAGGGCGTCCGTTTCGCCTTGAAGGTTGCTCGCCCAGGGGCTGCCGAAAATCCCCTGCGTCGGCTTATAATCCTTGAAAGCGGCGATTAACCCCACCATCGGAAAATAGGAAAAAATCACAAAGAACACGACGACGGGTAAAATCATGAGATACAGCGCATAATTTCTTTTTGCTTCCGTCTTTAAGCGCGTGCCCGCCCCCCGCTTCGGGGGGCGGGACGGATTGAGCAATCCGTCCGCCGTGCCGATTTTAGTTTCTTGCATTTTCGCACCCCCCTGCGGGATTTTATCTCGCTTTATATCTCAGATATGCCGCCTGATAGACCTTGACGAGATCCTCTACGTGATACGTGGTTTTCATTTGCTGTACAAATTGCTCGAAGCTCGGCAAATCTTTTTTGCCGATGATATAATTGACGGTAAACTCGTCCTTATATTTCTTCGCGTTCACCTCGTACGCCTCCGCCGTGCGGCCCTCCGTCTCCGTCAGCGTCAAGGTGGGAAGCACGTACGAGTTGTCGCAATTCCACACCTCCTCCATGGCGCTGCGTTCCTCGGCCGTAACTACCTGCAATTCCCGCTTCCAATCGTACTTGAACATGAAATTTAAGGCGACGTAGGTATTGATCGCGTCGGCGAAGCTCAATTTTTCGTTTTTGGTGATTTTTTCGGTAAACGTGGGCTGGCCGTCCACCATGGTATAGGTATCTCCCTCTACGCCGTAGTTCATCAGCATCATGCCTTCGTCGGAAAAGAGGTAGTCGAACCATTTCATGATCGCCTTTGCCTTTTCTTCACTCTTCACTTTGTTTGTGAGTACCGCATAGGCGGACGATTTTTCCGTATAGCGGATATGCAGGGTATCGCCTGCGTTCTGTTTGGGCGCCGCAACCGGACGAAGATTATACTGCGGACGGCCGATCTGCGCATAGACGGGAGCCATCGCCTTCATGATATCCTCATAAGTATGGATATACGTATAGATCATGGGGAACGCCGCGTACTGAGCGGGAGTGAATTTTCCTTCGGAAAAATTATCCATTGCGGGAGCCTGCGGCATTTGCGATTCGGTACCGGAATTGTTGGTATAAAAGTTTTGATCGATCAGCCCTTTGGCATACCAATCCTTCATTTTATCCAGATATTGTTTATATTCGGGCTGCATCGCGCCGTAGGCGACTTCCGTGCCCCCTTTGAGATAGAGCTCGGAGGAAACCTGATAGCCGGCATTGAGAGATCCGACCATATCTACGCCCGTATAATAAAGGAACAGAGGGGCCTTACCGCCGTTGAGATTGTTTTTTACATACGTGAGATAGCTTTCCCAATCGTCGTAGGTGACGAGGTCCTTCAATTCCGCGTCTTTCTGGATGATTCCGCTCGCTTCCTGGTACATTCTCAGCCAATCCTCGCGCACGACAAACCCGTACCAGGGCCCCTGTTCGGTCGTCGGAACGCTGTAGATGCCGATACGCTTCCCGCTGTCCGTCTTCGTAAATTTCTGGACGCTGGTATAGCTTTCGCTTATGGCGGACAGATAGTTGGGCATACACTCGTCCATGTAGGGAGACATATCCCAAAGCACGCCGTCGGAAACGCCCTTTTCCACGCCGCCGGGATACCCCGCGCCCACCTGAACGTCGCTGATCATCATGACGTCGTATTCCGCATAGTCGCCCGTCCACATCTGCTGAATGTCGCTGTAAACGCCGTGTACGTAATTGACCTTCATCCCCGTGATTTCTTCCAGCTTCTTATAGACGGGGAGCTGATTATAGCTCGTATATCCGTCGGGAACTTCACAGGGGACGAACATCGTGAAGGAGTTGAGATCCTCCTCCGCATCTTTGCCGCAGCTTGAAACGGTTGCGGCCATGCCCAGGGCAAAAACCGCGCACAACGCAACGCTGATAAGTCTTTTTTTCATCTTTTTTCCTCCGAAAAATTTTTATTTACTACCCGACGCGGCATTCAGGGCGGCAATCACGCCCTCCATCTGCCCGCGGGTAAGTTTCATGATAGAAATAAGTCCGCGCAGGGGAACACCCGACACCAAACGCAACAACGTATCCTTTTCGGCCGCGATTCCCATGACGGAGCCGCCCGCCGCGCTCTTTTTCATCAGGCCTTCGATCCGTGCCTCGACGAAATTTCTGGTAGCGGGATTTTCGTACAATTCTCCCAGCGTCGTATCGAGATCCACTTTTATTTTTTCCGTCTTTTCGGCCTCTTCCGTAAAACAGGTCAGGCGCAGGTCGCGCGATGAAGAACCCGCCGCAATTTCGTATTTTCCGGCCGCGATTTTCCAATCGAAAATTTTTTCATCATAATAGGCAAACGCACGAAATCCAAGCGAAAACTCTACTTCTTTTTCTTCGCCCGCCGCAAGGCATACTTTTTCAAAGCCTTTCAGTTCACGTACGGCAAAGCCGCTTTTTCCCGTTCGGTTGCCGACGTACAGCTGCACGACTTCCTTTCCGGCTCTTTCCCCGACGTTTCTGATTTTCATGCGCACAGTAACCCCTTTCGACGGCGTTCCCTCTGCGCTCAAGGCAGAATACTCGAATTGCGTATAACTGAGTCCGTGTCCGAAGGGGAACAAGACGGGCATTTCTTTTTTATCATAATACCGATATCCGACGTAAATCCCTTCCGCATATCGGCAATGCCGGTTGTCCCCGGGGAAATTGAGATACGCGGGCGTATCGGCGAGCTTCAGGGGGAAGCTTTCGGGCAGTTTTCCCGAAGGGTTGACCGCGCCGAACAATACGTCCGCCGTCGCTTCTCCTATTCCCTCGCCGCCGAGATAGGCCTCGAGGATTCCTTTCGCCTTATCCGCCCAAGGCATCTCCACCGGCGCGCCGTTATGCAGTACGACCACCGTATTCGGCTGAACCGCCGCCACCTCCTCTACCAGTCGGTTGTGTCCGTCGGGCAGCTGCAAATGCGTCCTGTCGTAGCCCTCCGACTCGAAAGAATCGGGCAGACCTATAAACAGTACCGCGGCCTCCGATTCCATGGCCAGCTTTACCGCCTCTTTGCGCAGCGCCTCGTCCTCGCGTGCGTCCGAAAGAGAATATCCGCGGGCATACGTCGGCTGCGCGTACTTTGCCGCGCTGTCGAGAGCCGCCGTACAATGGTTTGTATGAATATGCGAGCTTCCCCCGCCCTGATAGCGGGGCCGTTTTGCAAATTCCCCGATAAAGGCGATTTTTCTTTCCCTTTTCAGAGGCAGAATCCCGTCGTCGTTTTTCAATAAAACAAGACATTCCCGCGCGGCTTCCACCGCCTTTTCATGGCCATTTACAAGATCCATGCCCGGCGCGTTCTCCTCGTCCGCTTTACATTTTGCCGCTACGCGAAGAATACGTTTCACCGCTTCGTCCAAAATTTTCTCGTCGAGCTCACCCGTCTGCACGGCCGCTGCGATCTGTTTATCGGTAAAGTCGTCGCCGCCCGGCATTTCGAGATCCAACCCTGCGGCAAGGCCTTTGACGCGATCCACTACGGCGCCCCAATCGCTCATTACAAATCCGCCAAATTTCCATTCGCCCCGTAAAATATCCGTTAAAAGGCGGCCGTTTTGCGATGCGTATTCTCCGTTTACGCGATTATAAGAGCACATTATCGTATAGGGAGAAGCCTCCTTTACGACGGTCTCGAAGCCGGAGAGATAAATCTCTCTGAAAGCGCGCTCCCCTACGTCTGCGGAAACGACCATGCGATCGGTTTCCTGATTGTTTAACGCAAAATGCTTGACGCTGACGCCCACGCCGTTGCTCTGAACGCCCTCTACGTATTCTTTCGCCAATTCTCCGCTAAGATACGGGTCTTCGGAGAAATACTCGAAATTGCGGCCGCACAACGGCGTCCTTTTAATATTCATCGCAGGTCCCAGCAGCACGGAAACCCCTTCAGCCAAACATTCTTTCCCTAAGGTTTCCCCGATGTTATAGGATAATTCCCGATCAAACGATGCCGCGGTGGCACACGCCGCCGGAAAACACACCGCTGCAATGCTGCCGTTGATTCCGAGATTGTCGCTCTCCTCCCTCTGCGTCCTAAGGCCGTGTGGGCCGTCTGAAACCATTATGGATTTTATCCCCAACCGTTTATTCGATTTCAAATGCCATACGTCCGCACCCGAACAAAAACCTGCCTTCTCTTCTAAGGTCATCTTTTTTATGAGCGCTTCGATCTCTTTTTCTGTCATATTTTCCCTCCCTTTTCTATTTGTAGTTTTATTATAATCTAAAGTTTTTTCTTTTTATATCAAATTTTCCCTATTAATATCAATTTATCCGACTTATTTCTATGGAAAAATAAAAATCAATATAAGCGTTATATGGTCCCTTTCAAGAAAGAATCTTCCTTTTTTCGAGAATTTTTTCTAAATCCATTCCACTGAACCTCCATAATGAAATTTAAGCGTTGCTTTCAACCCAACTGCTTTTAGCGATATTTACAGCGATTTTTACAAAACCGCAAGCTGTACGCCGTTAAGGTTAGCTTCTTACTGAAAATAAACCTCACCGGGCTTTAACTTCCGAAGCATACTCAATTAAACAATTAAAAAAAGCCCCGATAATTCGGAGCTTTATAAAAATCCTCATTTCCGCCTGTCAAGGGACATATATCTCTCTTCGGGTGTATTTTTTGTCTATATATTTATGAAAATAGGCCAAAAATGCCGTTTTTCAAGCAAAAAAGCCCCAAAAGGGGCTTTTTTCATGTCAAAGGACTACAAAAAAGATTTTTTTACAATTTTTCATAGGTAACGAACTCTCACAGTTTTCCTAATATTTTTACGCTATTAAACCGATTAGTCATCTCTTTATAAGCCAATAAATTGAAATATATTATTTTTTAAGAAAATTTTTAGTTGCTCACTGCTATTTCCTTACAAGCCAGCCTCAAAATTTTTTCGGTTTTAGACGGCAAAAAAATCCGTCCCCAATATAGTCCGATGAAATAGGAATTATTTTGAATAAAGCGTATTATCCTATGCCGAAAAACCGTTCAAAAAATTGCAGAAGCCTTTCAATTACGGTTTCCTTTTTCTTATCTCGCACCCCGTCGAATCTCGTCATTGCCGGCAGAATTTTATCCACGTCCGTACCCGTCGTTTTCATAATACCGTCGTGAAACGAACGCTCGACAAATTTTCGCGTTTCGTCGTTTTTCAGCTTTTCTTCCGCAATGATAACGGCAAGTTCTGCTTCCTTTTGCTTTATGACAAATTCGCGCCATTCCAATAAAACGTCGTCCACGTCGTTGATACCTGCGATAAAGGTTTCGATAAGAGCTTTTTTGCTCCGAAGTTCCAAACTCGAATCGATGGCTTTATGGATTGAGACGAGAATTTCCTTATCCTCCTGATGTCCGTCGTGATATTTTTTGACCAGCAAAAGAATATAGTCGATGTTGATTTCCACCTGCTTGATGAGCTCGACTTCAAATACGATGTCATCCGTAATATCTTCTTTTTCGTTCTCCTTGCGCCTGTTCCTCCACTCGTCGTAAAGATCATTGTATCGTCCCTGATAGTCCTGCATATCGCGTTCGGACAGAATGTCATTCCCCGAAAATTCGTCGAAAGCGGAAAGAATGTTCCGCATTCGTAAAATAGCGCCGAACAACCCGATAAAATCTTTCTGCGCCCGTTCGCCGATAATCTGCGGTTCGCAAAGAGGATATTCGCTTTGCAGTTCGTCTATCAATCCGATATATCCCGGCTGCTCCTCATCACCGTAATAATAATCTTTGTAGCCTTTGAGTACGCAGATTCCCCCCGCGTCCTTGTCGCCAAAGAGCGCAATGGCATCGTCCGTGCGTTTTTGCAGGTTACGGAAACATACGATATTGCCAAACGTCTTGATGGAATTCAAGATTCGGTTGGTTCTCGAAAACGCCTGCACGAGACCGTGCTGCTTCAAATTTTTATCCACCCAAAGGGTGTTGAGCGTGGTGGCGTCAAACCCCGTTAAAAACATGTTCACGACGATTAGCAAGTCAATTTCGCGGTTCTTCATACGCAGCGAAATGTCTTTGTAATAGTTCTGAAATTTATCGCTCGAAGTGTCGTAGTTGGTGCGGAACATTTCGTTATAGTCGCGGATTGCGCTTTCCAAAAAGTCGCGAGAGGTACTGTCGAGCGCGGACGTATCTTCCGAATTTTCCTCTCCCAAAAGCCCGCCCCCTTCTTCTTCGTTGGCGGCATAGCTGAATATCGCGGCGATTTTCAGCTTCTTGCTCGGGTTTTCACTCATCTGACGCCGGAACTCGTTGTAATAGAGTTTTGCAGCGACGATCGACGAAACGCAGAAAATAGAATTGAACCCCGAAAGCCGCAATTTCTGTTTGATTTTCTCGACCGCTTTTGCGTCTTTTGTCTTAACGACTTCTGATATATTGGTAAGCGCGTTGAAGGTATAACTTTTTTCGTTACGATATGTTTTGCGGTTGAAGTTCGTCAAAATATAATCGACAATATCATGAATGCGTTTCGGCGCGTTAAACGCCTTTTCCCGGTCGATGTCGGTAACCTGCTTGTCGTCAATATCGGGTTCTTTATCCATCGTTTTGATATAATCAATACGGAAGGGCAGGACGTTTTTGTCGTTGATGGCGTTGACAATGGTATAGGTATGCAACTTTGCCCCAAACGCCTGCTCGGTGGTTTTTAAGTTCGCGTGTTTTGTTCCCGCGTTTGCGTTGGCGGCAAAGATCGGCGTTCCGGTAAACCCGAATAAATGATACTTTTTGAAAGATTTAATGATGGCAACGTGCATATCGCCGAACTGACTGCGGTGGCACTCGTCGAAGATGATGACGACGTGTTTTTCGAAGACGGGATGCCCCTTGTATTTTTTAATGAAGACGTCGAGTTTTTGAATGGTGGTGATAATAATTCGCGCGTTCGCATCTTCGAGTTGTCTTTTAAGAACGGCGGTGGAAGTATTGCTATTCGCCGCGCCCTTTTGGAAGCGGTCGTATTCCTTCATGGTCTGATAGTCCAGGTCTTTTCGGTCGACCACAAACAAAACCTTGTCGATATATCCCAATGCGGTCGCCAGCTGCGCCGTTTTGAAGGAAGTCAACGTTTTACCGCTGCCCGTCGTGTGCCAGATATAGCCCCCGCCGGCTATCGTGCCGTACTGCTTATAATTGTTGGACACCTCGATTTTATTTAATATCTTTTCCGTCGCCGCAATCTGATACGGCCGCATCACGAGAAGCATATTCTCCGCAGAAAATACGCAATATTTCGCAAGAATGTTAAGAAGCGTATGTTTGGAAAAGAATGTTTTGGTGAAGTCGATCAGATCGGGAATGACGCGGTTGTTCGCGTCCGCCCAAAACGAAGTAAACTCGAAACTGTTGCTCGTCCGCTGTTTTTTAGCGCCCTGCGCTTTTTTCGAGTCCCGGATATGGTTTTCGCGCGTGGTATTGCTGTAATATTTGGTATGCGTTCCGTTAGAAATGACGAAGATCTGCACATACTCGAAAAGCCCGCTGGCCGCCCAAAAACTGTCGCGCTGATAGCGGTTGATTTGGTTGAACGCTTCTCGGATCGCCACGCCCCGGCGTTTGAGCTCGATATGTACAAGGGGCAGCCCGTTAACAAGGACGGTAACGTCGTAACGGTTTTTATAAGTTCCCGCGTTGTTTTCGTATTGGTTGATGACTTGCAGCGTGTTGGCGTGTATATCGATTTTGTTGATCAGGGCGATGTTTTTGGTGAGTCCGTCGTCTCGTTTGAAATTAATGCGGCTGTCGCCTTCCTGTATTTTTCGCGTCTTTTCGGTGATGCCCTCGTTCGCATTGGCGAGATGTACCGTAAAGAATCGCTTCCATTCGGCGTCGGTGAACCGAATCCCGTTCAGGCTTTCGAGCTGTTTGCGTAAATTTGTAATCAAGTCCGCTTCGGTATGGATAGGCAAATATTCGTATCCCTGCGTTTTTAGGAGCGCAATAAATTCCCGCTCCAAATCCGTTTCGCTTTGATAAGCGTCGCTGCGAACGGCACTCGATGTATATTCCGCCACCACTGTGCTTTCCTTCGATTGCGTTACGATGTTGTATGTATTCATATTCTCAACCTCATTATTTTACAATGGCAATAATGGCTATAATCACGGAAAAGATAGAAAGAATTGAAGTAAATAATCCAAAAATCAAATTGAAATCGTTTAGTTTATCTATCTCAATCTTCGCCATTCTAAACAATTGTGCAAATATAAAAGTTATAAAAGCAACAAGAACTAACATACAACTACCATACCAGGACATAGGAGTTACGTTAGTAAGTATATATTGTAATGGAACGCAAGCTATAAAGAATAAAGATGCACAAAATAGAGAAATACTGGCGAGCCAAAATGCTATATAGGTAAACATTTTTATAAGTAAAAATGTTGCTCGTGTACCTTTTATATTTCGGGAGCGCATAAATAAAATATTAAAAAATACTTTCGCTCTATTAAAAAAAGATTTAATTATTCGTTTAGGCTGTTTTTCAGCTGAATAATCTTTATAACCAACCCTTTGAGTGAATGACGCTTGTTCGGTTTCAGCTTTTTCTTGTGCTTCCTGCTCTTTTCGCTTATCATATTCCAATAATGCATTCGTAATAATGCTTGTAAGCATTTTCTCGTTCATATTATTTGCAGGAAAATTTTCTGTTTTTTGTATCCCTGTTTGCCTTTGGGCTTGTCTTTTCCTCTTAGCCACCAATCGCTTTCTCCTTAAATGTCAAAAGTTTATCCCGATAGTATTCGTACTGTTTTTGCCGCGCTTCGATTTCGGCAGGGAGACCTTCGGAAAGGTCGTTGCACAGTTTATCAAAGCGGTCGAGTATGGCAACAATGCGTTTCTGTTCTTCAAGAGGGGGAACAGGGACTATAACATTCCCTATTGCGCCTGTATTAAACTGTGGTTGTCCACCCGTAGATACAAGGTTGTTCGCTTGATCCCAATACAAAGAGGTTTTTGAGAAGTGCCAATAGAATCGATTCAATATTCTATTGCTACTTAATTCAATTTTAATTAAGAATGATGCGTATATTGCGGGCTCATTATTGTCAAAGTATAAAGTTTTTCCAAACGTTGCTCCTGTACGAGCCATTACCAAATCGCCCTTTTTTAATAAGTAACGACGGTTATTTTCAGATAAATTCAAAAACTTTTTATCCTGTTGCTTTAAGCGACCTGATTCATCTATGTCCGTTATCCTAATATAACGCACATTTCCACTATCTTTCGCTTTATCAGTAAAGCCGTATACAAACCTTGCTAAATCTTTTACTTTAATATAGGAAATTTGGTTACTTTGTGTAAGCAATTTATTGCAAAAATAGTTATACTGTTTTTTTCTTGCTGTAAGCTCTGCTGTAAGCTCTGCTGTAAGCTCTGCTGTAAGCTCTGTAAAATTGTCCAAAATACGGACAATTTCTCGTTGCACCTCAATCGGCGGCAGGGGAATTTTGAACTCTTCAGTAATTGCCAAGGATATTTGTGGTAAAGAGCCCCTCCCTGCTGCACATTCTTTAAAAAAATTTACCGAATTTTTAAAAACATAATACAAGTATTTTACTTCTACTTTATCATTGGCTGTGTATGCCCACATTTCATTTTTAAATGTAAATGGTTTCTCATAGTAAATGAAGTCAACAACGCCTCTTGATTGGACCAACACAGCAGGAACCTTGACAATATTAGCATTGGGGATGTCTTTTTCGTTTGCATTTATAACTGTTTTCCCACCTGCAAAGACCTTTATTGTTCCATTTCTATCCCCTATCTCTTTCATTTTCCCTGCGGTTATAGAAGTTCCTTTTAAACGTTTAAAACAATCTTTAACCTGTTTGCATTTCACTCCGTTCGGACAAAGTTTTTTTATCAGTTCTTTAAGTTGATTCATTGATTATTCCTTTTACTCATTTTCCTTGTGGTTTCATTGTAATCACTACTTTCTGATTATCCGATCTCGTTTTTTGAACTAATATTATACATCGAAGATATTCTATTTACCGTTAGAGACCCAATTATGAAATCCCACGGCAATAATTTTAATAAGTATGGAATGCTATCTATTTTAATAATCTCGAATTTTTTTACTGGATTACAATAGGAAGCCGCAAGCCCTTTTTGGTTTTCATCTCGCACAAAATCTGTATAGCAGTAAATAATATATTTGATTTTATTTCTAAAACTATAAAAGTAGTTTAATAATTTTTTATCCCTACTCAAGCGATAGCACATGAAAGATTGTTGTTTACGTAAATCTCCATGGGACATCCCGTCGAGCCATTCCTCAAAAATATTTTCCAACATCGACAAAGCAAATTCGGTATTTTCTATCATTAAAATTCCTATTTCTTTGTTTCCGTTATATTTGTCCAAGCTTTCCAAATGATGAGTAAGGTTTTCTTTAACAGACTTTATAAAATAATCATGACTATGTTCAGGGTTTTGCATGGAAGAAGAACAAGAACGAACTTTTTCGAAACTTGGAGTTTTCTCACATTGATTTATAAATTCTTTCTGCGTTTGCTTTGTTTTTCTTTCAAAATCCTTTTCATTTATAATTTGTTGTGCGCCTTTTTTTGTTTCTAAAGAAGATGTTATTTGAAAATGTTCTATAAATCCATTGTCAAATACAAAATCCGGAAACTCACTGGGCTTTCTATTCGGTTCCCATTTTCGAAGAATATTTACAATCTCTTTAACGTCTTCTTGTGTCAGTCCAAATAAATATTCATATTTAATATTAGTATAAAAAAGATAATCCTGCAAAAATTGTTCTTCTGAAACCTCCGAATAAGCTTTTCCTTTAAGGTCTTTAATCAATTTTTTATTTTGATCATAAAAAACCGACATAATGATTGTATTAAGACACTCTTTTTCTCTTTGGCCTCTCATGATTCAATCCTCAATCTCCCTGATAATCTTATCAATTTCTTCCCGCAATACCTGTTCGCGGGCGACGATTTGAGCAATCTTCCTGTTCAATTCCCCTATATCCACTTTTTCCCGCGTGTCTTTCTTTTCGACGTAAGTACTCACCGATAAGTTAAAATCGTTTTCGCCAATTACACTATTCGGTACGACTTTCGCGGTGTATTCCATGTCTTGACGCTCGGTAAACAGTCGCATGATGTTATCGATATTTTTATCGGTCAGTTTGTTGTTATTCGTTACTTTTACGCACTCCGCGCTTGCGTCGATAAACAGCACGTCATTGCTCGTTTTGGATTTTTTCAGTACCATAATGCAGGTGGCAATGCTTGTACCGAAGAACAAATTGCTGGGAAGCTGTATAATACAGTCGATGTAATTATTTTCGATCAGATACTTGCGAATTTTCTGTTCCGCGCCGCCGCGATAGAAAATACCGGGAAAACATACGATTGCCGCGACGCCGCTGGTGGCAAGCCAAGAGAGCGCGTGCATGATAAACGCCATATCCGCATAGCTCTTTGGTGCGAGAATGCCGGCGGGGGAGAAACGGGGATCGTTGATGAGCAAAGGATCGTCGCTACCTTTCCATTTGGTGGAATAAGGCGGATTGCTGACGATGGCTTCAAAAGGTTCTTCATCCCAATGCTGGGGTTTCGTTAACGTATCCTCGTTGGCGATATTGAATTTGTCGTAATCGATGTCGTGTAAAAACATATTGATACGGCAAAGGTTATAAGTCGTTAAGTTGATTTCCTGTCCGAAAAAGCCTTGCCGCACGTTTTCTTTGCCGAGAATTTTGGCGAATTTCAACAACAGCGAACCGCTGCCGCAAGCCGGATCGTAGACCTTATTGACTTCGGTTTTGCCCACGACGGTGAGCTTTGTCAACAACTCGGAAACCTCCTGCGGGGTAAAGTATTCCCCGCCGCTTTTGCCCGCGTTCCCCGCATACATGCCCATCAAAAACTCATACGCGTCGCCGAACGCGTCTATCGTATTGTCCTTATACCCACCCAGCTTCATATCGCCGATGCTGTCGAGAAGCTTGACCAGTTTCTCGTTTCTTCTTTCCACCGTCGAACCGAGTTTATTGGAATTTACGTCAATGTCGTCGAACAAGCCCTTGAAATTTTCTTCGCTGTCGGTACCCTGCGCCGAACTTTCGATGGCTTTGAAGATCTTTTCCAGCGTTTCGTTCAGATCGGGATCGATTTTCGCTTTTTTGCGCACGTTTACGAATAGTTGACTCGGAAGAATGAAAAAACCCTTGGTTTTTACCATGTCCTCGCGTACCTGCTCGGCTGTCTCGTCCGAAATATCGGCGTAATGAAACGCGGCGTTGCCCGCTTCATATTCGCCCGTATTGATATAATCGGTTATGTTCTCGGAAATATAGCGATAGAACATGAAACCCAAAACATATTGTTTAAAGTCCCAACCGTCCACGCTTCCGCGCAAGTCGTTCGCTATGTTCCAAATCGCTTTATGCAGTTCTTCCCGTTCCTGTTCTTTGATTGAATTCGTCACAAATGTACTCCTTTGAATTTATAGTGCATACGCCTGCATTTTCATATCGTGACGTTTTGTCACGATCTTCTTTTTTCTCCGTAAAAGGTTATTTTATAGACATCCATATACTTTGGAACCTTATATAATGTGCCATTCCAGCACACCGTTTTCCTCAAAGTAAAAAGCCTCGTTTCCCACAAGTTTTTCCTCTCTACCGTCTATCCTTTCAGTCGTATATGTTTATTATACCATTTCTTGCACTCCTTTTCAAGGCTTTTCTTGGATTATTTCAACTTTATTTATCCTTGCTCAAAGCCATAAGGACGTTTTATTTTTTGACCTCTCTGTGGGATTTTTCCAAAGATACGAGTTTACTTTTTCACTAAAACCGAAGACTATGAGGTATTAAATACCATTTTTTTCGTAATTTTCGCTTTATTAAGAACCAATATGCTTTTTACTAACACTTCCGTATGTTATCTTGTTTTTACCAAGGAAGGTTTCATGACTTCTTGGAATAAACGATTTAAGGAGCACTTTTATGAAACAACGTTACACAGCGGAACAAATCCGCCAATGCTGTCTTGAATATCAAAACGGAAAATCCGTTTCCCTTCTTGTTCAAGAATTGCATATCCCACGCAGTACCGTCTATGCTTGGCTGAAACGTTTTCGAGAAGAAACTCAGGCTAACAAAAAAGAAATCTCTTTAAAAACTTATCATCTTCTCGAAAATAAAGTCACGCGTATGGAAAACATCATCCAGGTATTACAGTCTGTATCTTGTACAGTCAATGATCCGCTGGAATTCAAATTAGAGGCTTTGGAAAGGTTATATGGACAATATAGTGTACATGTACTCTGCGATGCCCTTAAAGTTCCTCGCGGGACTTTTTATAACTATCTCCTTCGCAACAAACGAGACAATACTTGGTACGCCAAACGGCAAGAGGAGCTGCGGAGTAAGATTCAACAAATCTATGACGACCATCATCAAATCTTTGGTGCCGCTAAAGTTACTGCCCTTTTGAAAGAGCAAGGCGAGCGCGTCAGCGTGAAAATGGTTAGACGTTTGATGCAAGATATGGGACTAACCAGCATTCGCGTAGGGGCAAAGGACCTGTATGATAAAGAACAACGGCCCTATAAAAATCATTTGAAGCAACAGTTTGATACCTCACGTCCTAATGAAGTGTGGGTAAGCGATATTACATATTTCCGTTTCAATAATAAAAATTACTATATCTGTGCTATCATTGATTTATACGCCAGAACCGTCGTAGGGTACCGCGTCGGGATTAAAAACAGTACTCAGTTGGCAAAGAGTACCTTTAAGGTTGCCTATGAGAATAGAAAACCGAACGAACCGTTACTCTTCCATACAGACAGAGGTTCCAATTATCGCTCTAAGACCTTTTGCTCTTATCTGAAATCTTTAAATATCAAACAGTCTTATTCCAGAGCGCATATCCCCTATGACAATTCCGTGATGGAGTCTTTCTTTGCCTCCCTTAAAAGAGAAGAGTTATACAGAACGAAATACCGCTCTGAAAATGAATTCAAAGCGGCGGTAGACAATTATATAATTTTTTATAACGAGCGCAGGCCTCACGCGAAGAACGGTTACAAGACTCCCCGGAAAAAAGAAGAGGATTTCTTTAATAAACATGCGGCGTTGTTGGATAAGAGTGAATAGACAACGGAGTTCGGATACAGTTCTTTTCCTTTTTTCGGTTTCTGTTTTGAACTTTTTTGATTTTAGTGTCTATATAAAAACGGAAAGAGCAATTGCTGAAAGCCTTTATTCATAAGGGATAAAAGAAAACACCTATTGCCGTCTAAACCTCGCGGGTTCGGATCTTAATAGGTGTTTCACATGGAGCAGGTGACGAGAGTCGAACTCGCCGGAATCAGCTTGGGAAGCTGACGCCATACCGCTAGGCGACACCTGCATTCAAGTGTTTCTATTATATGCTATCCGCGATAAAATGTCAACACTTTTTAGGAAAAAACAAAAAAATTTCTGTCTTTATTTTGTTTGCGAAGCTAAAAAATTATTGATTGCCGCACAAAGCGCGCGCACGGAAGCCGAGTTGCTGTCGTCGTGCACCCCCGCGCCCCAAAAGGACGTTCCGCCCGTCCCGATACTGAGGTAGGTGATCGCTTTTGAAGAGGTACCCTTGCCTTCGGACAGCGCATGCTGTTCGTAACCGTTCATCGTATAAGAAACGCCCAAATATTCCTGAAGAATATTCGAAACCGCGTCGAGACGGCCGTTGCCGTGCCCCGTAAGCTTTTTTGTAACACCTCTTTTTTTATCCGTCAGCAGCACTTCCGCGTCTATGCCGTTGTTCTGCCGATAGTCCACCTCCGACATCGAAAAATATGCCTCGCTCCTCAAATACGTGTCGAGGAAAAGCTCGTAAAGCTCGGAGGCCTTCAATTCCTTATGCCCCTTATCCGAAACATTTTTGACGACTTGAGAAAAGGCTTCCTTCAGCCGCGCGGGAAGATGCAGCTCGTACTCGCTTTCGAGAATAAACGCCACGCCGCCCTTTCCCGACTGACTGTTGATGCGGATGACGTCCTTTTCATATTCTCTGCCGATATCCCTCGGATCGATAGGCAGGTAAGGAACGTTCCATACCGTCTCGGGATTTTTTTCCCGATAGCGCATACCCTTGGCGATAGCGTCCTGATGCGATCCCGCAAACGCGGCAAATACCATTTCCCCCGCGTAGGGTTGCCGGGCGGGAATCTTCATCCCGGTAAAATAAGAATACATGGCCGCCGTATAAGGCAGATTTTCAAAATTCAGCTTCGGATCCACCCCGTGTGAAAACAAATTGAGCGCCAGCGTCACGAGATCGACGTTGCCCGTGCGTTCGCCGTTGCCGAACAGCGTCCCTTCCACTCGCCCCGCGCCCGCGAGAAGCCCCGCCTCCGCAGCCGCGACGCCGCAGCCGCGGTCGTTATGCGGATGTACGGACAAAACCACGGCCTCGGGGTAAACGAGGTTCTTCCGCATAAATTCCACCTGCTGGGCAAAGACGTGCGGAAGAGCGGTTTCCACCGTGGCGGGCAGATTGATGATTGCCTTTTTATCTGCAGACGGTTTCCATTCGTCCAATACGGCGTTGCATACCTCCAATGCGAAATCGGGCTCCGCCGCCGTAAAGCTTTCGGGGGAATATTCGAGGCGAAATCTTCCTTTCTGATTTTTCGCAAGCTGGTTTATTAAACGCGCACCGTCGGTCGAGATTTTCTTCACCTCATCCCTGCCCCCATGGAACACCTGTTTCCTTTGGGCGGGAGACACCGAATTATAGACGTGCACGATTGCGTTTTTCGCCCCCGCGAGCGCGTCGAACGTGCGGCGGATGATCTTTTCCCGCGCCTGCGTCAGTACCTGAATCGTCACGTCGTCGGGGATCATTTCTTCCTCGATCAGCTTCCGCACGAAAGCGAACTCCGTTTCCGAAGCCGCGGGGAAGCCCACTTCGATTTCTTTGAAGCCCAGCTCGGTGAGCAGACGAAAAAATTCCACCTTCGTCGCCAGCGACATCGGTTCCACCAGTGCCTGATTGCCGTCCCGCAAATCCACGCTGCACCACACGGGCGCTTCGTCAAGCGCGTCCCGCGCCACCCAATCCCGACAGATCTCCTTCGGCAAAAAATACTGTTTCGCATATTTTCGGTAATTTTTCATCCGACGCCCTCCTGAACAGTCTTTCCCGAAGCTTCCTTTCTTCTCCTCTTTCGGAAATAATTGTTTTTATCATAGCACAAAATCCGCTAAAAATCAAGCCTTTGGGCGGTTTTCACAAAATTTGAACGCAAAAAAACGGAACAAATCGCTACCTGCGATCCGTTCCGCCGTTATATATACGCCGTCTTTAATTTTTTCGCTTACGCAAAGACGAAGGCCAGCACGCCGAGCGTGATCATCAAAAGACATCCCGCTAAAGTCAATACGATTGCAGTACCTTTCTTCATACCCCTCCGCCCCTTTCGCGCAATTTTAATCATTGTATCATAAAAAAATGCATTTGTCAATAATTGTAACGGAAAAGTATGATTTTTATAAATAAACTTTTAAGAGGCGGGCGTATCGACTTCCGCACACTGCCGACAGGCGGGGCAGAGCCCGAGAAATTCGATCTGAAAATTTTCTATGGAAAAGCCGCAGCTGTCCTTTACCGATTCCCTGACGGGAAAATCAGCGGGCATCAGCACGTCCGCAACCCGCCCGCAGCGACGACAGTGGACGTGATAGTGGCGGCAGGTGTTGTAGTCGTAGCGGACGTCGCTTCCCGCCATCCGCAGCTCCAAAGCTCTACCCGTCTGAGCAAAACCTCCCAGCACGCGGAAAACCGTCGCACGGCTGACCGAAGGATGCCGCTCGTGCACGTAGCCGTAAACTTCCGTCGCCGTCGGATGATCCAACGTCTTAAGGGCATCGTAAATAATACTCTTTTGCCTGGTTTGTCTCTCCTGCATAGAGCGTCTCCTATTGAGATTTAATATTAATTGAATTTTATTATAACATATCTTCGCCCTTTCGTCAAGAATTTTCAGATAAAAACGGAAAAACAATATTTTCCAATTTATTTTTCGAAAAAAAGATCGGGGTTTTCCCCCGATCCTTTTTCTTATCACATTTTCCCCTTACAGCAGGATACGTCCCTGCTTGGAATTGAGCACGTTGAGAATACGCACTTCATTGCCCGTATTCGCATCCACATAGATGAAATAGGTGTCGCCCTTATAATCGCATACAAATTCGTAAGCGGCCGTTTCCTTGCCCTCTACGGGGATTACCGTCAGGCGGGAGGCTTCTACGCTGAGATTCTTGTTCAGTTTGGCCTGCGCTTCGCCGAGAGAAATTTTCGTGTTCACCGCAGCTCTGGTGCGATGATTTTTCAAAAATGCCACGGCGTCGAAGCCGACGACCTTACCCTTGGTTTCGCAAACCTTCACTTTCACCATATCGGGATAATACACCGCGCCGTCCTGTTCGTAAGCAAAATTGAAGGTAGCCTGCGTGCCGCTTTCGTTCACCCATACCGCGGTCATATTTTCATAGCCGAGGCCCGCAAGATAATCCTCGGCAATCGCCTTGGAACGTTCGAGATCAAAGTTCTTCGCGGAGCAATCCTCATAGAAATCGAAGGCTACAAGCTTGCCGCCCTGCTTGGAAATCTGGGCAAAAAGCTGTCTGCCGCGGTCGTCGTGCAGGAAGAAGTTATACGCCTTCATGCTTTCGGAGTTTGTTTCGCCCGCATAGTCGGCTTTAACGATCGCATAGTCCTTGAAATAGCCCATGCACAGCTCTTCCGCGCGGGAAGAGGAAATTTCTTCCTTCTTGTCCTGTTCGCCCGTTTCCTTATTTTCGGGAGCGGTCTTGGCAAAGGGGCCTTCCTCTTCGCGGTTTTCTTCCAAGGTCGCGTTTTCCAGCGCCTGGAAGCTTTCGAATACGCGGTTGCCCTTCTTTTCCTTCATAAACATCTGCATGTCTTTATCCGTCATTTCGGTGGCGAGACGATTGAGCTCTTCGCGTACCTTATGATTGGTCTGATACAGCTTTTCGATTTTGGCAATATCCTCTTCCGTCAGTTTCTGACCCGCGTTGATCTTATTGAGCATCGCCTGCGAAGCGTCCGCCGTACGGTTGATGAAGGAAGTCACGTTTTCGTCCGCGTGACCGTCGATGGGGAAGCGCTCCAGCGTGCTTTCCGCCAGTCTTGACTGCACGAGAAGATCGGTGAGCAGTCTGCTCTGCTGCGCAGGGCTAGCCGAAACGCGCACCTTGTTGAGGTCGGTATCGACGTTTTCCATAATCCCGACCAGCTCGTAGAGGTTGCCGCGGTAGGTCCCTGCCATTGCGCCGTTGGTTTCAGCCATATTGATGGCGCCGAGCGTAACCACGGAGGTCAGCGCCAGCGTCACTACGCCGAGGGAGATGACCGCCGCCAGCCAGCCGCCGAAGCCGGGCGTACGCCGCGTCTCTCTTCTATGCTGTTTGTCCTTAAGCCTTTGCTCGCGTTTCTTGAGGCGCGCGTCCCGTCTTTCCAATTTGAGATTGTACGCCTGTTCTTTTTTCTGCTTTTTCAAAGCCAGCTTTTCGGCGTGCTCCCTTTCGATCCGTTCGATGCGCTGGGCGGCCGTTTCGCTGCGAAGAAGTTCCTTGCGGGCAAGCTGCTCTGCCTTCCGCTCCGCGCGCTTTTCCTTCATCTTCGCAATATGCTCCTGGCGCTTCGCTTTCATCTGAAGCCGTCTTTCCTCGTGCTTTGCTTTTCTCGCGGCTTTCAATTCCGCCTGCTTCGCCTTGTGCGCGGCCTTCATTTCGGCCTTCTTCGCCTTGCGTTCTTCCTTGGCGAGAGCAGCGTCCACCCGTTTTTTTGCGGCCGCCTTTTCCTTCTGTTCCTGCGTTTTGGCGGCGCGTTTTTCCTTGCCGGCCTTCTTTTCCGCTTTCTTAGCCGTCCTGGGTTCGGGTTTCTTCGTCGAAGCCGTCGCTTTGGAGGCGCTTTCCCCGGCGCTTTCCGCCTTTACCTGGGCACGCTCGGAGATGTTTTCCACTTTTTCCGCACCCGAAGAGGTGTTCTTCGCGATGTTGTTTTCTTTCTTTTCCATGCTTTTAACTCCTTTTTAATGATACGACTCAGATAGCGAATACGTGTTTACCGATGACGGTAATCGTCTTGCGCCCGAAAATCCAGGAACTCGTCGCTACGGCGGGATTGTAATAATAGAGCGCCCCGCCCGTGGGGTCCCAGCCGTTTACGGCGTCCTGTGCCGCACGCATCGCCGTGTTATCGGGGGTCAGGTTGATCTGACCGTCCGAAACGGCCGTGAAAGCGTGCTTCTGATAGACTACGCCCGACACCGTGTTGGGGAACTGCGAGCTGCGCACGCGGTTCAAAATCACCGCGCCCACGGCCACCTGTCCCGTGTAAGGCTCGCCTCTGCTTTCCGCGTAGATGGTCTTTGCCAAAAGATAGAGGTCGGAGCTGGTATATTGCGAGGGCTTCGAATTCTGCGTCTGATTTATCAGCACGTTATACGAGCTGTTCATGCCCAGCGCGCGATAGGTGGAAGCGCCAACGATACCGTCGGCGGTCAGCCCGTTCTTTTTCTGGAAGGCAATCACCGCAGCCTTGGTGCCGGCGCCGAAAATGCCGTCTGCCTCTCCCTTGTAATACCCCCACTGCTTCAGACGGCGCTGAACTTCCTTTACTTCGCCGCCTTTGGAGCCTGTCTTAAGCACCGCCGCACGTTCCGCTTCCACGGAAAATCCGGCATCGATATTATCGGTCTCGCCGACGAGCGCCTCATTTTCCGCAACCGCCCACGCCGACGCTTTATCGGTATGAGAAGAAGCGGGAAAAGCCGCCGCGGTCGCTGCGAGAATTCCCGTCAACATTACCGCCGCCGTCAAAGCACCCGTTTTGATAAACTTTTTCATGATGATTCCTCCTGTTTATGTAGGGTGAGCGGCAGCGTTTCAACGATTCTTTTTCCACTCGTCGATAATCTCTTTGATCTTGCTTTTATAGACGACGTTTTCGCCCGGCTGGCCCGCAAAGCAAAGCGGCGGATAGACGACGCACCACCAATTGTCCCCCTCGCCCGTACCCAATGCCAGGATCAGAGCCTGATAAACGCCCGCTTCCAGCGTATATTCCCCATAGACGCGGGTGGGGAACTCCTCCTCCCGCACCTGTGCTTTCGCGCCGTAGGTAAAGCCGTGAGCCCTCAAAACGCCGTCCGCGCACCTTTCGATCCCCGACAGATTTTCGTTCATCAGCCGGATGGCCGCTTCCCGCGTTTCCGCTTCGGCGACGACGGGGGTGAGAAACTTCACCACTTCGTCGCGCACCATATACTTCACCGCCTGATCCTCGCCCGAATTGGAGTTTGCACGGATATGAATCCTCAAATACTCCGTATCGGCCGCCGCGGAGGCGGAATCGAAAATTCCCGTGCCAAATCCGATCGCTGATAAAATTATTATGCCTGACATTAAAAAAGTTATGCAAAATTTTTTCATAAAAAAATAACCTCCGTATTTTCGGACGTCGGAAGCGGATCCCGCCGCCGCGCCTTAACACGGAAGTTATTGACCTTTCGGAAACAATTTATACCTTCATTATAATAAAAAGAAAAGGACTATTTTCTTTCGCTCTCCGCCCAGGTATGCTCGTGCAGTTCGCCCCTGTCCGTCAAGCCCTCGTAGCCCGTCTGCCGAAGCGCCTCATACACCGCCACGGCCACGGAATTGCTCAGGTTGAGGGAACGCGCCTCCGAGAACATGGGGATGCGCAGACATTCGCCGGGATGCCTTAAAAGCAGTTCTTCGGGCAGCCCCTTGGTTTCCTTGCCGAACACGAGAAAGTCCCCGTCGCGGAAAGTCTCGTCGCTGTGGCGGCGGCGACCCTTAGTGGTAAAATAAAAAAAACGCGACGCAGGAAACTTTTCGCGCAGCTCGTCGAAGCTGTCGTAATAAGAGATATCGACGAGATGCCAATAATCCAATCCCGCCCTTTTCAGATACTTGTCCGAAATTTCAAACCCGAACGGGCGCACCATATGCAGGCGCGAGCCCGTCGCGGCGCACGTGCGGGCAATATTACCCGCATTTTGCGGGATCTCGGGTTCTACCAAAACGATATTGAACATAATCGTCCTCCTCTATATACGGATATTTACTATTTTACACTTTTTGCACGCATTTGGCAAGCATTGGCAGAAAGAATACGGCATAATCGCAAAAATCCCGCTCATACTGATTAACGAAGGCGGTGCCTTCAGGAGAAATAAACAAATGCAATTTGAAAAGACGGAAACGTTCAAGAATTTAGCCCGCAGCTTTGCGGGTGAAAGTCAGGCGGGTATGCGCTATCAGCTGACGGCGAAGCTCGCAGGACAGCAAAATCTAAAAACTCTTTCCGACGCCATCAGAACGATAGCGAAAAACGAAACGTATCATGCGAAAAGGTTTTTCGAAATTTTCCAGGAAAAAGCCGGAAGTCACGACAATATCGTTCTCGACGCGGGATACCCTTTCCATGCGGGTACTTTGGAAGACAATTTAAGGTTTGCGGCAATAGACGAAAAAAGCGAATCCACGGAGATTTATCCGACATTTGCCGACACGGCTGAAAAAGAAGGCTTCAGGGATATTGCCGCTCACTACCGTATGGTAGCCGAAGTGGAAAAACAGCACAACATTATTTTCAACTATCTTTACGAAGCGGTGAAAAACGGAACGCTTTACAAAAACGACTCGCCGATTTTATGGGTCTGCAGCGAATGCGGTTATATGCACGTCGCGACGGAAGCGTGGAAAATTTGCCCTTTATGTAAAGCGGGTCAGGGGTATGTAGATCTGCATCTGCCCTTCGAAGGCGTAAGGATCTGACCATAAGCGGCAGAACTTTATAAACACCGCTTTTCATTAAAAAATAAAAAAAGGAGATAAAAAAAATCATGAAAAACAAAAACAACAATCAGAACAAAAATTCTCAGAACTCTCAAAATTCCCAGAATTCTCAGAACAAGAACTGCAGCAACAACAAAAATTGCGGCAGAAACAACAATCATGAAACCGAAAACTGCGACTAAGCATAAACGCAGCTTTACGCCCACCGAAAAGGCGAAAGCCTTGACCGATATGAAATCGGATACGGACGTAAACGGAAGCTATACGGGCGCGCCGAAGAATCCTCGGGAAATTCCCGTTCAAGACGCGGACGATCTGTAAAGCTTGGAGTTTCAAGGCGGATTTCTCTTCGCCATTTCAGGCGGAAAAGGATTTGGAAATTTTCCGAACGGAATGATGAAAAGACAAGACGCTTAAAAAACAGAGGTAGAGCCGAAAGGCCTTACCTCTGCTTTTTTAAAAGAAGAAATTTAGAAATCGTCTTCGTCACGGGTACGCTTCTTTTTGCCCGACTTGGGCGCGGGTGCGTCGTCATCGTCAAACGGGTCATCCTCATCGTCGTCATCATCGTCATCGTCGTCGAGATAATAATCGTCCGCCGAAACATATTCGAAGTCGTCCTCGTCCTTGCTCTTCTCTATTTCGTCCTCGTCGTAATCGTCGTCATCTTCGTCCTCATCGTCGTCATCCTCAAACTCGTCTTCGGGCAGAGGGATGCCGAGATCTTCGACGTCGTCGTCAAGATAGCTTCTCCAGGCGTCGTCCTTATCGGGATCGTCCGTCTCCTCTTCCTCGTATTCCGTCTTCTTTTTACATTCGTCGCACATCTTTTCCCCGATGCGCATGTAGTTTTCCCCGCAGATGGGACAAAGCTCCGTCTCCTCTATTTCCTCCACTTCTTCCAGATCGTCCGCAAAAGTCTTCGCGCCCTGCATTTCCTTGAGACAAACGTCGCAATATTCCTGCGCGTCCGCATCGATAAAATTCAATTCGCATCTCGGGCACAACACGTATCTTGCCATATTCCCTTCCCTCATTTTGTTTATTTTTACCGGCGCCTGCGCCGTGATTTTGCTATATTATATTAATATTTTTCGAGTTTGTAAACTGTTTTTCGCACGTTTTCGAATATTTCAAAAAAATTTTTTCTTTCCGACGTAAAAAGGAGCCGTTTCACCTTGAAACGGCTCCTTTTATCTTTTGCGTCAATCTTCTTTTTTATCCGCTAACTCCGCATTTTCTTCCGCGTTTTCAGCTTCCGCCCCGCTTTCTTCCGCGGGAGCCTCGTTCTCCTCTTCGTCCGCATAGACGTCTATCGACTTATCGTCGGTGGTGTCGATCTTCGGCTTCTTCACCGCCGTGGCTTCCTTGTCCGCCTCCGCTTTCGCCTTCTTCTTCGCGCGAAGCATGAGAGGAACCGCAACGGCCGCCGCAACAGCCAATACGCCGACGCCTATCCCGACGCCGAGCAGAACCTTCTGCCAGGTCGCCCAGCCCTCATCCGCGTCCTCGGGCACGTTTTTAAGGGTCGCTTTCCAGCCGTCCCGGATAGCCTCCGCGTCCGACTCCTTCAGCTTACCCACCATGTTGATGAAATAGCTTTCGACGCCATAGTAAGCGTCTCCCTTGTCCGCGTCGAACATCGTGGCATAATCGTTTCCGTTGGTGTTTTCGCTCTTTCTCTTCTGCGCGAAAGCGTAGAATTCTTCCGTATCGACGGCGCTGTAGAGACGGTTTTCCTTACCGTTGTACTTATCTCTCGCGTCCTGCAGGACTTCGTCGAAGCAGGCCGTTTCTCCCGTACGGAAATAATAGGTCACGGCGGTTTTCAAATCGCTGTCGAATTCTCCGATATAATCGATAACTTCCTCGTATTTTTCGTTGAACGCCTTGAGCTCCTCCGCGTTCATGATTCCGTTCGCGCCTTTCAGGCTGAGCACATAGACATAATTATAGGACGTGGAACCCATCGCCTGCGCGTTGGAATAGAACAGCTCGGTACCGATAAATTCGGGCTTGTACCAGGAAGAATTCCAATCGATATCGAGAACCTTCATGGGGGCATATTCTTCGGTATGGGCGAGGGAAATCTTATTGTAGTTGTCCGCCTGACCCTTATAATTAATTCTCGAAAGGTTGTTGCCGTTGGTGCCCGAAGCGTAATAATACAAATAGTCGCCCTGAAGCTTCCAAAGGGTAGCCGAGGAAACGCCCGTGGCCATACGGACGCTCTCTTCCACCGTGCCGTCCGCCTTTGCTTTGTTTCTGTAAATGACGGAATCGGCGGTATAGATATAATAATGAACGTCGTTTTCGATATAGAAGACCGCGGAGGCGGAAGCGTTGGTGGTGTTCAGCGCCACCGTGTCGATCTCCGCGCTTTGATTGCCCGCGATGCTCTTCCAGCCGTCGGCGCCGCTCGCGCTGTCCGCGAGATAATACAGCTTGCTGCTTTCGCCGTCGGAAGAGGTCTTGTCCACGCCCGTACGAGTGAAATATAAGCCGCCGTTCTGATAGCTCTGAATGGTATAGGTGTAGCCGTTGGGGGTGGCGGGAGCAGAAGTATCGTCGTTGAACTGCGTCTGTTTATAGGCTTCGGACGAGCCCTTGCCGTCCAGTACCAGATTTCCGAGGTTGACGTACGGATAGGTGGTGTAGTCCTCCGCGTCAAAGCCTGCAAATTTATCGGAATTATTTTTGATATAGTTTGCGTCGAAGGAATACGTTTTACCGCCCTCCACCGTATAGGAAGCCTTGGAGGCATCCACTTTTTCCACCGCGGCGTCGGCGCGGACGGAATACAGCTGGGTATAGCTGACCGTCGAAGAAGCGTCGGTAGCGATATCCTGCGTCACGCCCATCGTGTAATAGACGAGAGGATTTTCGGGATCGGAGGAATCGAAATAAAAATCGGAACCCGCACCCGAGACAAGCACCGTATCCGCACCCGTTTCCGTATTATAGGAGTAGAGAGTTTTATCGTCGGTATGCAGACAGTAAACGACGTCCTCCACTTCGACGAAGCGGTAATCCGCCGCGTTGTCGTCCGAACGGAAATAGTAATCCTTCATCGTGTCGGTGCCGTCCAGCTTGGCGCGCTTAAAGCTGATCCAATCGTTCTGCACGTTGCCGTCCTGGTCCTTTTCCGTAGTGGGCGAAGCATAATACACGTAGTCGCCGTAGATATAAATCCCCGCGTCGAAGTTCTGCGCCACAAACAGCATGGGCACCACCGTCTCCGCATCGGCGTACTTTTTGGCCGCGAGGTCGGATTTGGAAAGGCGCATCAGCGCACCCTTCACGACGTCGCCGAATTTGTTGGACGCCGTATAATCCTCCGCGCCGTTGATGAAGTAAATGTAATCGCCCTTTTCGACGACAAAGCCGCCGTTGGAGCTTACTTCTCCCTGAATATTTCCGGGCAGCGCCTTGATAGAGTAGCTATCCGCACAACCCGCAAACGAAATTGCCGCCGCACACAGCGTCGCCGCGGCAACCATACTTGTCAATTTTCTGAACTTATCCCGCATTGTAAAGGACTCCTTAAAAATTATGTCGGTCGGGAAAAGAAATCGGCATTTCCCGACAATATCAACGCATATTCTATTATATATCAATTCGTCAATTAAAGCAAACAAAAACACCGCGTTTTTTTCGCTATTTTAAGTGAAAATTGTGAAATTAAAGGATTTTTTCGATATGGAAAGTTTCGGATTGTTTAATTTTCTTAAAAGCGCCTTCTTCCCGTCCGCCGCAGCAGACGGGGGAAATTCGGCGAATTCCTCTCCCGAAAGCGGTTCCGCCCCCGCGGCGCCCGCCTTCCCCGACCTTTCTGCGCTTTTCGGAAAGCCCGACCGGGCCGCAGCCAATGCAAACAAATCGGAACCCGCGCCCGAAGCGCCGCCGCGGCAGACGACGCCCGTTCCGCCCTCCGACGACGTCGAAAACAACCGTTTCGTCGCCCTCATGGAGCGGCACGAACGGCTGTCGAAAAGCATCGGGAAAAAAGCGCCGCGCCGCTGAGCCTTTTTCCGTGCGGAAAAGAGGCCCGCTTATTTTCAAAAACCGACTACGAATGCGCGGCGAAAAGAAAACGTCCGCGCGCGGATACGCCCGCCCTTTTTATGAAAAGCCCGACCGCAGGTACGGTCGGGCTTTTGCTGTATCCGAAAATGTGTATTTCCGAAAAATTATCTCTTGGAGAACTGAGGAGCGCGGCGCGCCTTCTTGAGGCCGTACTTCTTTCTTTCCTTCGCGCGGGGATCGCGGGTAAGGAAGCCTTCCTTTTTGAGGGCGGGACGGCTGTCGGGCTCCGCTTCCAGAAGGGCGCGGGCGATACCCAAACGGATCGCGCCGGCCTGGCCGGTATAACCGCCGCCGATCACGTTGACGAATACGTCGTATTTATTTTCCGCCTCGAGCAGGACGAGAGGCTGTTTGACGATGTACTGAAGAGTGCCCTGCGGGAAATAATCCTCGAAAGTGCGGTCGTTGATGACGATGGTGCCGCTGCCTGCGGGAATGAGACGCACGCGGGCGATCGCCTTCTTTCTTCTGCCCGTTCCCCAGAACTGAAGCTTCTTTTTCAAATTCACTTTAGCCATAATTCATCCTCTCCTTAATCTACCTTGAGTTCTTCGGGCTTCTGCGCGGCGTGATTGTGTTCCGCACCCTTGTAAACTCTGAGTTTCTTGAGCGTCGCTCTGCCAAGGCTGTTTTTGGGAAGCATGCCCTTCACCGCCTCGTAAACGGCCAGATCGCTTTTTTCCGCGAGCATTTTCTTGTAGGAAATTTCCTTGAGACCGCCGACGTAGCCCGTGTGGTATCTGTAAAATTTGTCTTCCGTTTTCTTTCCCGTCAGCACCACCTTATCGCTATTGATGACGATTACGAAATCGCCGGTATCGACGTTGGGTGTAAAAGTGGGCTTATTTTTACCGCGGAGCACGGAGGCAACGCGGGATGCAAGACGACCGAGCGGCACTCCCGCGGCATCTACGACATACCACTTTCTTTCAACCGTTTGGGCGTTTGCCATATAGGTTTTCATATCATGTTACTCCTTATTCGTGTGTATTTTCTTTGCCTGTTTGAAAAATGCGGTTTGAAATACTTCAAGCGCGTCTCTGCCGTTAAATTTACGGGGCTTTGGCGGGCATTTACGCGCCTTCTTTCAACTTGCCCTCTAATTGTATTATTAATCGAAAATTCTGTCAAGCTGTTTTGCGTCGTGTTTTTCAATTTTTTCAGGAAATTTTTTTATTTTCCCGTTTTTGTGCCTCTGTGTGAGTTTTTTCACGCTTTTTTCTCTTTTCTCTGTCCCTTTAACGAAAAAAAGACCGTCCCTCCTGCGAGGTCGGTCTTTCCCCTTCCGGCGGACGGGCGCCGCCTTGCATGCGGCCGCGCGTTCCTTATTTATATTTACTTATTGCAGAAAAAATCGGTGCTCTGCGCGGCGTTCGGAATCCGCCCCACCGAGGTGTTGTCCTCGCGGCGGTCGCGCAGCTCGGGCACGGGATTGGGGGCGATCTGATAGCGATAGTCCCTTCCATGCCTGCGGATATACGCCTCTATCACTTTATGCGAGGGCACGATATCCGTCGTCGGATTGACGATATTTTGATAGCGGAAAAAATCGGCGTTTTCGGGAAGCCGTTCGACGCGCACGTAATCCTCCCTCGCCGAGGTGAACTGCACCGTGTTCCCCAGCACCGAACGCACATAGGAGATATTTTCGTGCAGGGAAAGCGGCTCGGGGAATTCGCCGTCGCCGATCACTTCCTGCCAGTCCTTGCCCTCGTACTTTTTCAGCAGCTCCGCAGCCTTGTGCAGGTGGGAAATCTCCATGGCGAAATTTTCCTCCCACAGCTCCTTGATATAGCGGTCTGTCTCCGTCATATAGCACGACCAATAGAGATAGCACTCGTTGTACTCGTGCCAGAGCAGCATTTCCAGCCAGGTGGCCGTGGAATCGGTCAGGTCCTCGTATTGGGTGACGTGCTCCTCCTCGACGAGGGCGATTTCCTCGTACAGCCGCCGCCCCATATCGGTCAGCGCAAAATTTGCCACGTTCATATAATAGTTCATCGTCTGCTGTTCCGCCGCGGTAATGGTCATCGTCGCCAGCACCGTCCTCACGTCCGCCGTCTTATAGCTGACGATTCTGCGCACGTTGTCGATCGGATAGCGGTGGTGAGAGATCGTCGGCCGTCCGGGCATAATCTCCGTGTAGCGCCCCACCAGCTTTTCCGCATAGACGCCCTGCTCGCCCTGCAAAAGGTCGGCGTACCTGTAAAGGTGGTCGAAATCCTCGAGCAAGGCAAAATCGAGCGTCTTTTTCACATAGCAGTCCTTTTCCTTGCGCGCCAGCTCCGCCGTCAGATCCACCGCCAGCTGTTCGTAGGAAATGGTGTGTTCGAGAATGGTTTCGTCGGCGGGCTTCAACAGGGAGAGCTTTTGCTGCTGCTGTTTTTCGATAAAGCGGGTCAGTGCCAGCTCGCGGCGCAGATCGTTGTCGTCGGTGTGGCGGGAAAACTGATGGGAGAACCAATTCGCTTCAAATTCCGCGCCGTTGGCCAGAATGATCCGCGTCTTGGTATAGGGATCGACCGTCCGTTTATCGTACGGCCGGGGATAGAGCTGCCGCCAGTTTTGAAGTGCCTTGTCAATGGGACAAGGTCTTTCCGAAAAAGGGTTCATATCGTCACTCCTTGCAAAATATTCCATTTACAGTTATATGCAAAGCCGCGCGGAGGGTGTGCCCTCCGCGCGGGACGATCGTTCGTTTTATTTTTTTACTGCCAGTCCGCCACTTCCACCCACTTTCTCAAAAACGCTTTTTCCTCCTCCGTGCTCTTTGCCGTCTGCGTCGCGGCCACGATGGGCAGAATCCTCTCCACATAGCTTCTCGCCGTGCCCGTCTTTTCGCAGTAAAGCGACATATACGTTTCGGCGCGCTCGTCCGCGCCGCAGAGGCGGAAAATGAGATAGGTGCGCGCGGCGTCCGCCGCGGCGTTTCCCTGCGTCGCGTGCGCCCAATCCAGAATATAGGGCGTTCCGTCCGCCGTGAGAATGACGTTGCTCGGCCGAAAATCCCCGTGGCAGAGCTTATAGTGCCGCGGCAGCCCGTCCAGACGGGCGAGCAGATCGTATTTCACCGACTCGGAGTATTCGGAGGCGGAAATCTTCTCCCGCATTTTGTCCTTGAGCCGCGGCAAAAGGGGCACCCGCTGGCCGCTCACTTCCTTTTGAAGCTCCGAAAGCAGATCGAGATACTCTCTTTCGCGCTTCGGATACTTTTTCATGAGCGCCGCCAGCGTTTCCCCCTCGATATACTCCATGACGATCGCCCACCTTCCCTCCGCCGTCGTGACGGCCTCGATCCGCGGGATATGCAGAGCGGTCCCCTCCACGCGCGCCTGATTGAGCGCCTCGTTGAGAATATTTTCCTTCGGGTAGCTCTCGTCGAACAGCTTTATAAGCTTGCCGCCGTCCCGATAAAACACCTTGTCCTTTTTGCGGTAAATTTCCGTTGCCGTTTTCAAATTCATCGTCGTTCCTCCCTTTGCGCACACATTATAGCATGTTTTTTTTGATTTTTCAATAGCCTTTTCTATTATTTTCGGATTTTTCGGACATATTTATTCTCTGTCTCGAGGATTTCTCCCTTTCCTTGGCGAAGAAAGCGGATCAGCTCCTGCTCCGAGGTCAGCCTTTCCTCAAAGGCCATGCCCGAAAGCACCCTCTGGTCGGCGCGGTGGAGATCGGAGCCGCCGATTTCGATTTTTCCATATTCCCGCGCGTAAAATTTGCCGAGTCGGTTACAGAGGGGCGTGCGGTTGGCGTTGAACACCTCTACGCCCTCCGCGTTGGGATACAGGCGGATATGATCGATATAAAAATCCTCGCGGAAGGGATGCGCCTGCACGGCGAGCGCGCCGTTGTCGCGGCAAAAATCGCAAAATTCGCGCATGCTCATCTGCATGATCTGCGGCAGAGCTTTCAGCTTCTCCTTGTCCCAGCCGTAACAGAGCACGTCCGTACCGAGATAGGAATACTCGAATCCGAAAAACACCCGTAGCCGCTCCCCTGCCGCCGCCTTTACCTCCTCGTAGCCCCTGCAAAAGGCCTCTATTTCTTCCTCGTAAGGCAGACGCCTGTCCACCGTGGTGTTGCCGTTCAAAAAATGGTCGGTGACGAAAATTCCGTCGTAGCCGTTTTCGAGATACAGCTCCACAAGCTCCTCCGCGCCCATGCGGCTGCACGCGCTGACCTTCGCGGTGTGACAATGCAATTCGTATTTATACATCTCTTTCTCCTTTGCGGGTATTTTTTATAATATTCCTTCCAGCAGAAGTTTTACGCCGATTCCTACGAGGACGATTCCGCCGATCAGTTCCGCTCTGTCCGCCAGCTTGTCGCCGATCAGCTTTCCTATGTAAACCGCGGGCACGACCAGCGCAAACGTCACCGCGCCGATGATAAACACCGCCCAGCCGACGGGCGGAAACAGCCCCTCCACGGAAAGCTCCGCCATCTGCAGGGTAACGCCGATCGCCAGGGCGTCGATAGAGGTCGCCACCGCCTGAAGGGCAAGCCTTCCCGAGGACAACTCGGACGAGAGCGGTTCGGGCGCTTCCCCGCGCTTTTTCGAGCGCATTTCCCGCACGCAGTCGAAAATCATTTTGCCCCCGAGCAGCGCCAACAAAACGAAGGATACCCAGGAGGAGGCTTTCTGAAAGGAGGAGAGAAAGGCGCCCGCGACCAGCTTCGTGACAAAATACCCGACGAGGGGCATCGCGGCCTGAAAAAGCCCGAAAAACGCGGCGATGAGCAACGCCTTTTTAATCGGCATTTTCGGATCGGCCATGCCGTCCGTCATCCCCACCGCCGTCGCGTCCATCGACACGGCCACGGCCAGGAGCAGTATATCGAAAATATCCATATCCTTTCACCTCGTCGGTAAGAATTTTTCGAAAAAAGAAAACGAGCCCTATGCGCAGTCGCCTTCGTCTCGCATAAGTCTCGCCGTTTCATGTCAAACCTGGAAAAGCAATCTTCCATTATGTAGATTTGACAGCTCCTTCAAAGAGCCGTGCTACTCCCTTATTTTCTTTATTTTAACATAAACCGCTTTACTTGTCAACGGTTCTGTGCTATAATTCCCTTAACGATTTTCAGAAAAACGGGAGAAACTGCGGCGATGCCTTATACGATCTGGCTCAAAAAAAACGAAGAAAAGCGGCTGCTTTCGGGACACGGTTGGGTATATGCCAACGAAGCGGCAAAAATCGAAGGCAAGGACAAAAACGGTTCCCTCGCCCTCGTGCGCGCCGCCGACGGGCGGTTTATCGGCAAAGGGTATATCAACCACGCCTCCAAAATACTAGTGCGTATTTTTATCCGCGGCGGCGAGGAGGACAGCGAAGAGCTCTACGAACGGCGCATCCGCGCCGCGTGGGAATACAGAAAAAAGCTCGGGTACGAAAACTGCTGCCGCGTCGTGTTCGGCGAAGCGGACGACCTGCCCGCCCTCATTGTGGATAAGTACGCGGATATCCTCGTCGTGCAATGCCTTTCCTTGGGGATTCACCAGCGCAAGGAGACGATCTGCCGCGTTTTGGAAAAAATCTTTTCCCCGCGCGGGATCTACGAGCGTTCGGACGCCGCCGTGCGCGCAAAGGAGGGCCTGCCCCTCGAAAAGGGCGTGCTTTTCGGCGAGGTGCCCGACGAAGTAATCATAGAGGAAAACGGGCTGAAAATGTCCGTCGATGTAAAAAACGGGCAAAAGACGGGTTATTTTCTCGACCAAAAGGAAAACCGTTTCGCCGTGCGCCGATACGCAAAGGGCGGAACAGTGCTCGATTGCTTTTGCAACAGCGGCGGTTTTTCCCTCAACGCGGCGCTGACCGCCGACCGCGTGATTGCCGCGGATATTTCCCCGCTCGCCCTCGAAAACGTGGAGAAAAACGCGCGGCTGAACGGTTTGACAAATATCAAAACGCAATGCGGGGACGTGTTCGAGCTTCTGCGCTCCTATAAGGCGGCGGGAGAAAAATTTTCCTTGGTGGTGCTCGATCCGCCCGCGTTCTGCAAGAGCGCCAACGAGGTAAAGGACGCCTACCGCGGCTATAAGGACATCAATCTCCTCGGCATGAAGCTGACGGAAAGCGGCGGATTTTTAATCACCTGTTCCTGTTCCCATTACATGACCTTCCCCCTCTTTGAAAAAATGCTGGCCGAGGCCGCGAAGGAAAGCGGGCGGCGGGTGAGAACCGTGGAAATCCGCACGCAGGCGCCCGATCACCCTGCGCTTTTGAACGAAGAAGAAACGCAGTATCTCAAGTGCTTCGTTTTGCAAGTGCTGTGAATTTTTCTCGTTTTTTTTCACGTTTTTGCCACCGTATGCAAAAATGGAATGCATATTCTGATTATTTTCAAAAAAACACTTTACAACAAAAAGAGAAAATGCTATAATGTTCGGGTAACGGCATGCAGAAAAAGTCGGAAACCGTCGGAAGCGTATCCCGAGAGAAGGTACCTCCCCTACGGCCGACAAAAACGGACAAACCGAATGCCTTGTAAAAATATATTGCGTTAAGGAGAAAAATATGCAAGAAGAAATGCAGACCGAAGACGAAATCAGTCTGTCCGATATTTTTCGGGCTCTTTGGTCAAAAATATGGATCATCATCGCTTCGCTGCTTGCGGGCGTGATTTTAGGCGGAGTTTTCGGCTTCGTCAAATACCACGACGTCCATTATTACGGCGCCGACGTGGAATATTATGTGTCTTCCACCGGTAACGACAGTTCCTCCACTATTGATCCCGAGGGAATAAAAATTTATCAGTCCTATCAGGAAAATATTCTTAAACAGATACAGATACAACTCTCTTCCGAGCGCTTTACCCGAATTCTGTTAAAAGAACTTTCCGAAACGGAAGGAATCGAATTTGACAGCGATGATATCGAGATGCAAAAAAAATACGACAAGTTGCTGAAAACAGTCAACGATTCTCTTTCCTATTCTTACGAAGCGGGCGTCAATGTCATCAGGGTACGGGTTTCCGTCCTCAACGATCCCAAGCTGGCGGAACATCTTTTGAACAGAGTTACAGCCGAAGTTCCTGATTTCGTCGTAGATCTGCTCGGCACCAGCCAATTCGGAGCCACGCAATGCACGCCGATGAATTTCCCCCGAAACGACCTTCTCAACGAAGGACAGACCACAAAGGAAATGATTAAATTCGGGCTGATTATCGGGCTTGTCGCCGCGATCGTCGCCTGTGTAGCCGTAGTCGTCACCGACAGAACGGATACGCGGCTCCGCGATTACGAGGATATTCCCCGTAAATTCAACCTGCCTGTATTGGGCGTCGTCCCCCGCATTGAAACGCTTGTACAAGAGGACAAAACCAACAACAAAAACATCAGAAAGGGGGCGGAAAAATGAAATCTATTTCCAACTTTTTCGCTAATCTTCGCCGCAAAAAGCAACAGAAACAGTATGCGGAAGCGCATCGTGACACTATCCGCAGCACCTACCTTTTAGACAAGACCACTCCCTTTGCCGTAAGGGAAGCTTTCCGCAACCTCAAGGCGTCTATTTCCGTAGCGATCCCAAAAAAAGAGGAAAAAGGCATCAGCCTTTTATGCACCTCCACTTTCCCCGAAGAGGGAAAAACCACCGTCACGGTCAACCTCGCATTGATGTTTGCCATGTCTAAAGTGAAAGTAGTGCTGCTCGACGCCGATATCAGAAAGGGCCGCGTTTCCAAATATTTCGGCGATCCTCATAAACCCGGCCTCAGCGATTATTTGTCGGGTCAGGCAAAATTCGAGGATATCCTTCATCAATCTAAGGAACACGAAAACCTGTATATTATTTATCAGGGCACCGCTTCCCCCCGCCCCTACGAGCTGCTGGAGAGCGAAGCCATGCGGGAATTTTCGGAAAAGCTGAAAAAGGAATTCGACTATATCATCTACGATACGCCGCCCATTCAGCTGGTTTCCGACGCGCTGGCGCTCATTCCCTTTACGGACGGGGCTCTTTTGGTGGCCCGCCACATGAAGACGTATGGCAACGACATCAAGGCATCCCTCGATACATTGAAATTTGCCAAAGCCAATATTCTCGGTATCGTCGTCAACGACTATTTCGTCAATCCGAAAAAAATGAAGGGGAGCTCTAAAAAATATTATTACTCCCACTACTCCTATGGCGAGAGCGATCCTGAAAAAACGGGATTTTCAGATAAATCTCAAAAAATAGCCCCCCCCCCCGCACTTTTCTAGATAATTGAACAGACGGGGGTCTCCTACCCCGCGACGAAAAACCGTCCCGCATACTTTGCGGGACGGTTGTTTTTTATTTTTAATCGTCGAGATCGTGCTCGCGTTCCTCGTTCCACGCCCTCTTGAAATCGTACCAGGAGGCGGCAAACTCCTCCTCCTTTTCTTCCTGCCACTTTTCGTAATCGAAGTCCTCGTCTCCGCCCCCCGAATTTCCGAATTTATCCAGCCGTGCCGAATTTTTTTCGTCTGCGGAAGCAGTGAGCAGCTTCAGCTCCTTCAGCGCCTCCTCCAAGATTTGATACAAGCCTTCAATACGGGCGTAAACGTCGCCGAGAAGCCCGATCAGCAGTTCGTCCGTCTCCCCTGCTTTCATGTCCGAAATCGCCTTCAGAAGCTTATTTACAAGCTTTTGACATTCCCCTTTATTTTTTGCGTCCTCTATTTCGTCCGCGTAAGACTCCAGCTCCTCGATTTGCTTTTCGTACCTTTCCTGTTTTTTCTCGTCGTCCTCGTTTTCCGAATCTTCGTAAAGCCGCTCGATACAGTCCTCCAGTTCCTCGATCATCTCGCCGACCGACTCGGCAAGCGCCTCGAAGAGCTCCTCTTCCATTTCGCTCGTCTGCGTCTCCAGCTCCACGATTTCTTCCTCTTTCAGTTCTTCTTGTTTTTCCGAGATAAAGGAATAGAGGTCGCGGACGGGGATATTTTTGTATTCTTCCTCCGCGAGTTTGCCGCCGAGCGCGAGATACGTCTGAATCAAGGCGTACTTCTGCGCGTCTATGCCGTATTTTGCAGCCTCGCGCTCCAAGTCGGGATTATCCACGCCCGTGATGACGACGCCGCGGATTTTGTTGGAGGAAAATTCCTCGGAAAGCAGTTTCTTCATCTCCAAGGTCATTTTTTCGTCCTTGCCGCCCTCGGACAGAGAGGCCGACACCAACACCGCGTTATTCTCCCGCGAAGCGGAAAAATATCCCAGCTTCACGCAGCGATCAAACAAAATTTCCGCGGCTTCCTCATAATTTTTACCCGCCAGCTCCGTGCCGTAGAGCAACACTTCCCCGTCCTCGTTCAGCCCTCTCGCGGACTTGACGCGCCCCTTTTTATCGTAGGAAACTTCGACGGAAGGATTGATGTCGAACAGGAAATATCCGTCGGATAAGGGACGTATGCGCTCTGTACGGTTGGAAAGCCCCAAGATCAAAGCGATCAAAACGCACGAGAGGAACAACACCGACGCCGTCAGCCACGCCACAGCGCGTACCGTTTTTCTCCCGCCGCCCGTACTGCCGCCGTCTGCGGTAGCGAGCGCGAATTCGGGAACGGGCTCCTTCGCGGCCTCGAAGTCGGAAATCGCGCATTTTTTGCGAAGCGCGTCAAAATCGGAGGGCGCAGAGTCGTCGAGATCTTTTTTCAGTTGTCTTTCGATATCCGATTTTTTCATTCCGTCTCCTCCTCCAGATATTTTTTCAGGCTCTTCAACGCCTCCGCATACCTCCAGGACACCGTGCCCCGCGGCAGGCCGAGGAAGTCGGCAATTTCCTTGGTCTTCATCCCCGAATTTTTCAGCAGAACAATTTCCCTGTCTCCGTCTTTTAAGCGGGCCAAAGCGGCGGATAAGACAAGGCCCGTATCCGCCGCCGCATCGATCGTATAAGCCCCTCCCAGCGTTTCGTTTTCGGTAAAATCGGCGGAAAATTCGCGTTTTTGCTTTCTCAGGGAGTTGATTGCCTTGTTTCTCGCAATTGTCAGAATCCAGGTCTTAAATCCCTTGCCCCGAAATTCCGCCGCCCGCGCCCATACCGTCACGAAGGTATCCTGTGTCAGTTCCTCCGCCGCGCCCCGATTTTTCACGACGCCGAGGCAAACGGAATAGACGAGCCGCCGAAGCTTTTCGTATAGTTCTTCAAACGCCTTTTCGTTGCGTTTTGCAATTTTCGGGGCAAGTTGATCAAAGCTCATCGCCGCATCCTTTTCCGCCGCGCACCGCGGCGTTTTTTTCGAAACCGTCCCTTTTCCTCTTTATGGAAACGACAGGGACGGTTTCATTATATCATATCCACGGCGGCAAGTCAACCGTCCTTTTACGCGAGACGCTCTTCCTTTTGGCGGCGGAGCTCCTCTTTCGCGGCGTCGATCTCCGACTTCATTTCCTCTCGGATCTGCTTTTTCAGATTTTTAAGCTCCTCTTTCAAAGCCTTGATTTCCGCTTTCTGTTCCTTCGTCAGTTCGATCGCGTCCTTCATTTCGTCGAGCTCGTCTTCTTTATCGTCGATAAATTCTTCAGCTTCTTCCAGCGTCGCAAAGGAGAGCGTTTCTCCCCAGGCTTCGGAAAGCGCCGCGAGATCGGCTTCAGTAAGCACGTATTCGTCCTCGTCGTATTTGTCGAGGATATCCTCGATCGCCTCCTCTTTCTCCTCGTTTTCGTCGCTGTCGTCGTCGAAATGTTTGTCGAGATAGTCGTCAACGCTGTCGGGCGTAACCGCGCCGTTTTCGGAAATCAACGCTTTATCCTCGATCCCGAGAAGCGCCAGGATCGCCTGAATATCCTCGTCGGAAAGGGAAACGTTTTCCGCTTTGTCCTCGAGAAGCTCGAACGCCGTCTCCAAAGCCGTATATTTGTCCCAGGCCGCGAGATATTCCTCGCCGTAAACCGCTGCGATTTTGCGCTCCGTCTCCGCTTTCGCCTCATCGTAGCGATTCTCAAACTTATCCTCAAGCTCGTCGGATACGAGATCCTCGTATTCGTCCGCAAGGTCTTCGAGAAGCTCGGCAAGTTCGCTCACCTTCATCGCGGCGCCTTTTTCGTAGGTCATCGTCCCGTCGTATTGCATGATCGCCTCGATCAACCGCACCTTTGCGGGCGTCAGGTCTTTATATAACTCGGGATTTTCCGCCTGAAGCTTTTTCACCGTGCGTTCGTCGCGCGAACGGGGAGCGCTGTTAACCTCCGCCTTTTCGCTGCCCTTTTCCGCGCCCGCTTTCGCCGCGTTTTCCATTTCCTGCGCCTTTCCCGCGTCGTCGGATACCACCGTAATCTTTATCTTTTTGTTTCCGTCGTTGAGATATCCCATTTTCTCGGCAAGCGCAACGATCTTTTCGCTCGCCTGCTCCACCGTCAGCCCCGTCAGGTCTTCGCCGCTAAGCAATACGCCCGCGTCGTCGTTTCCGGCCTTGACGCCCACTACTTTACCCTCGCTTACCAAAAGCTCCACGGTGGGATTGATGTCGAGGACAAGATAGGTATTTGCGGCGGCTTGAGCCGTACCGCTCGAAGTAGAGCTGCCGTCCGAAATTCCGCCGACATTACATGCGGCAACCGAAAGACACAATCCCAGCGCGACGCCGCCCGCCGCCAGTTTTCCCAAAATTTTTTTCATGATACATTCCTTCCTTTTATTATTTTTTAATACTGCAGCTTATCGATAAGCGGGAGTTTTAAGCTCCTTACACCTATAAAGACACGCACCAAAACAAAACGGTTGGAAAAAAATAAAACTTTTTCAAAAAATTTTTTACCGAAAATCCGGGACGGTTTTTTTCGAAAACTATTCGTAAAACAAAAAAATTTTACGGATAGTGTTTAAGAAGAAAAAAAACGGCTTATATATAAAGTGTTCGAAGGAGATACGAAATCCAAAGGGACAGCCTCGGAAAAGGGGCTGAAAAAATGGGAACGCCTCCCTCGGAATCCATTAAAATATACTTGAAAAGGAGATGTTTATTATGAAATATTTAACTTCCGATTCTTTGAATTCTTTACTCAAACCCTTCAGCGGCTGGTTCGACGCGGGCAGCAGCATCATGAAGACGGACGTAAGATCCGACGATAAGGAGTACACCCTCAGCATCGAGCTTCCCGGCATCGACAAGCAAAACATCAACATCGCGCTCGAGGACGGCTATTTGACCGTGGAAGCGGTGCGCAATCACGAAGAGACGGAAAAGGACGAAAAATCCAATTACGTGTTCCGCGAGAGAACCTACGGCAGAATGTCGAGAACCTTCTACGTGGGAGACGGAATCCGCGAAGAAAATATCAAAGCGAAATACGACAACGGTATTTTGACGGTGGTCGTCCCCAAATACAGGGAAGAAGAAAAACCCCTCAAGAGAATTGCCGTCGAATAAACCCAAGCTTTCATCTTCAAACCTTCCTGATTTACGAAAAAGAGACACGGCTTCGCGCCGTGCCTCTTTTTTATCGTTTGGCGATATTCATTTTTCTATTTCCGACCAGTCGATCCTCTTGTCCTTGAAATAATATTCCCTGTCTTTTTCGCCTATGCTGCGAAGCACGCGGCACGGATTGCCCACGGCGACCACGTCCGCGGGAATATTTTTCGTCACCACGCTTCCCGCGCCGATGACGGTATTGTCCCCGATCGTCACCCCCGGCAAAATCAGCGAGCCCGCGCCGATCCAGCAATTTTTGCCGATATGTACGGGCGCGTTATACTGATAGAGCTTTTCGCGCAAATCCGGCAAAACGGGATGTCCCGCCGAGGCCACCGTCACGTTGGGGCCGAACATGGTATAGTCGCCCACGTAAATGTCCGCGTCGTCAACGAGCGTCAGATTGAAATTTCCGTACACGAATTTCCCGAAATGAACGTGACGGCCGCCCCAATTCGCGTGGAAAGGCGGCTCTAAATAGCACCCTTCGCCAATCTCGGCAAACATTTCCCTCAGCATTTTTTCCCGCTTTTCGCCCTCCGTGGGACGGGTGGCATTGAAATCGTAAAGCCTGTCGAGACACGCGGTTTGTTCTTTCATCAGTTCTTCGTCCCATGGCAGATACAGCTCGCCGCCCAGCATTTTTTCCTTGATGTCCATTTTTTACCTCTTTCTATTTCTTTTCGGGCAACGACGTCGCCGTGAGAAAAAACACCTCTTGCGCGCCCGCCGCCAAAAGCGCGGCCGCACATTCGTAGCCCGTAGCGCCCGTCGTCGTCACGTCGTCCGCCAAAAGGAGCTTAAGTCCTCTGCACGCGTTTTTTTCCGCCGCGCGGTATGCCCCCTTCACGTTTTCCGCCCGTTCGCGGAAGGATAATTCCTTCTGCGGGGACGTCTCTCGCCGTTTGACGAGAATATTTCGGTATTTTATACCCGTTTCCTCCGACAGAACCTTCGCAAGCTCGGCGGACTGGTTGTATCCCCGTTCCCTTTCCTTTTCGGCCGTAAGCGGCACGGGTACGATCGCGTCGGCGCAAAGCCCCGAATTTTTCCACACCTCCGCCATGCGTTCGCCGAAAAACCGGGAAAGAAAACGCTCGCCGTTTTTCAGGCGGTTAATCAGCCGCGCGGCCTCGCCGCCGTAAACGAACGCGGACATGCCCCGCGCAAACGGCGGAACGCGGCGTTTACAATCGAGACAAACGCCCTCAGCCAACGTTTTTCTGCCGCACTTCGGACAGACGCTTTTATCGTTTTTTTCCAAAAGGGAGAGACAGCCTTCGCAGAGCCGCTCCGTCGGATAGGAAAAAATCTCCCGCCCGCAGTCGTCGCAGGTATATCCGCGTTTCGACCTCAGTTTGCGATAAGCGTCTAAGCCCCTTTCCAAAAATCTCATTTTTCGTCCCGCGCGGTTTCCGTCTCCGTTTTCGCCGCGGCTTCCGCGTCTTTCCTGCGCTGATAACGCACCAGCAGGTACGAGCCTATCGCTCCGATCGCAAATAACGCTATCCCCAGCGCGATGTCCAAAACCCTGACGCCCTCCGTCGCCCAGCGGGCGTATGTCTCGAAGATATCGGGATTATAAAACATCGACACGATCGAGCCCAGAGACAGACCCACGATCATGGAATATGCAGTGTGGCGGGCTTTTCCGAACATGTAGGTGAGAAACCTCGAAAAGGTGAACAATCCCAGCAGGAAGCCGACGACCAATGCGGCATATACGGCAAAAATCATGGGATTCGAGCGCCAGAAGCTTAAACTGACGCTGTCCAGCAGGGATTTGAACCAGCCGAGCGCCATCAGTACGGCGGTGGCGCTGAGCCCGGGCACAACCTGCGTGACGCCCACGATATACCCCACGGGCAGACAGACGAGAACCTGCCACAACTTCACCGTTTCAAATACGTTTTTTCCCGCTTCGGCGGCGTTCGCGTTGAGCGCGACCGAACCTATGCCCAGCGCGATGGGAATGAGCACGCCCAAAATCAACAGCGCAACGCGTTTGCCGTTCATTTTCGCTCCCTTAAGCTCGTCCTTGACGGCGGGGAAAGCCCCGCTCATCAATCCCGCAAACAGTCCGACGACGGCAAAGGGCAGCAGCTCGAGCAATTTTTGCACCGTGAAGAAGCCGAGAAGCAGCCCCAGAACGATCCCCGCCCCGATGGGCAACAGAAAGATAAAGCATTTTTTGAACTGCTTGAAAAGATTCCCCACCGCGTAGAGAAACTGATCGTAAAGCTTAAAGATGATCGCCACGGTCGAACCGCTGATCCCCGGCACAATCACCGCCAAGCCGATAAAAAATCCCAAAAGCGCGCTCTTGCACCAGGTTTTTCTGTTGTATTTGATGAGGGCGATTTCCATGCTCTCCTGCGCCATACGTTTTGTCTCCTTTTTTCCGCCTTTCCGCCGCCGCGTTTTTCACGGCGGCGTTTTTATTATACTTTATTTTTTCCGCACTGTCAAACATTCCGTCCCGCATAAAAATAAACGCCGAAGAATTTTATCGGGAAGGAACGGGAAACGACTTCCTCCCGATAAATTTTATATATCTTCATCCCCTACGCGGCAGCCGTGAAAAGGACGTGAAAAAATTTATTTCGCAAAATCGCCGTAAATTCGCCAAAAAAGAGCAAAATTTACGCCTGCCCGGCATATACAATTAAAGAGAAATCTCGTTTTTCGGAGCGGACATATGAATTTCGTCAAAAAAATGTGTATTCTGAGGCAGGTCAAGCAGGGGTTTTCGGGCGACGGAAAAACTCTTTCGGGACTGATCAAAATCGAACAATACGGAAAAAACCTTTCGGTGGAAGTTTCCGTCATCAACTTCGCGCCCCTTTCGTCGGGGGAATACTACTGTCTCCTCGCGGACAGAAAAGGGCGGACGGAAATGCTTCCCCTGCGCGGAAAAAGCTTGTTCAATATCGTTTCCGATCTGAACGCGGAGGATGGATTCTGCGGGGTAATCTGTTTTGTAAAAAACGGAATCGTCCCCATCGCCTACGGCGTCAACGGCGAAAACGTCTATGACTGGCGCAATCTCGTCAAAAATTCCGCTCCCGCGGGCGGAAAGGAAACGGCGTTTTCTGCCGCCAACGAGCGCGCCCCCTTTAACCCGTTTGCAAATGACGGGGACAGGGCTGAGACGAGCGCGCCGATAAGCTACGACGTACCGCCCGCGCCGCTCTACGGATATGAGGCGGAGGACAAAAAGGAACGCCCTTTTCCCCCGCGCCCCGCGCAGGAAACGCCCGATCAGCCGCAGGAAACCGAACCCGAAAACGGAACGATTGCACCGCCCGAACCGCCCGCCGCGCCGACGGCGAAGGGGAAATACGACGACGAAACGGTGGCTACCGAAAACTACTATCGCAAGGAGGAAGACAATGAACGCTTCGAGAATGAAAAATCTGGTACATATGCACACGCTGAGGGCGGAAATCCGCAGCAAGCAAAGAAAGAGCGGGCGAACGCTTCAAAGGATGGAGATGCTGAAGATATACGCCATCCGTTTGAAACAGACCCCGACGGATACTATCTCGCAGTCAAGGGCGAAATAGACGCCCTGTTTGCAAAATATCCCGCCGACGACAGCTTAAAAGGGATTTTCGCCTATTCGGAATGGGTGCGGGTACAGGGAGAGGAAGGCGCGCCGAAATACCTCGTAGGGGTGATTTACGACGATTTAAAAGCAAAATATATCTGCTACGCCCTGCCCGCGGACGACCGCGACCGCCCGCCCGAGGAAATTAAGGAAATTTGCACGTTCGTCCCCTCCTCCGTTTTTACGGATAGGGAAGGCTTTTTCGTCATTTTCCAAAGCTGTTCCACAGGCGAGTGTATCCGTCCCGAAAGCCTATAAAATCATAACCACCAGTAAACTGGTGGTTTGCATAACCCCTAAAAGGGGATAATAC